>SDBV01008878.1_pt1 | contig 13467 bp, 10 predicted proteins | sample 2277081 | NCBI WGS metagenome assembly SDBV01 (sample SAMN10402039, study PRJNA504765) | marine sediment metagenome | isolation source: marine sediment core GS10_PC15, 223 cmbsf | place: Arctic Ocean: Southern Knipovich Ridge | collected 2010 | reverse complement strand
GGCTTCTGGTGGGAATCATAGTCCCATCGATTGGTGCGCGCGTCTGATTTCTATCCCGACAGCCGCTCGTCCGGATCTGTGGGGGAGCGGGGAGGTAACGAACCGCTCTACCCGGACAAAAAATCAACATTATGCTTTATCAGCATCGCATTTCTAATTATAGCTGTTTTTACAACACTATCCTGTGAAAGAGATACATTTATCTCAAATCCTATCGAAGACCCGCCACAGGTTCAAGTAGATGGTATCTTGAACTTTGATTCATTTGAGGAATTCTCACAAACCGCCGCTATGCTAAACGCACTTTCTTTTCCAGAACTCGAGAAATGGTGTTTAGAGAATTCTTTCATTTCTCAAGAATATTTATTTCAGAAACTTATTCAGGAAGAGGAAAAGTATGAAGAAGGTATTATTAAACAATATGGAGAGAATGTTTCAACGGAATATCTAACCTCTGAACTAAATCTACCGGAACACCCTAATTTATACTTTGAACTATTGTCTAAAGGAGTAATTATAGAGGTGGTTGAGGATGATGGTTCAACAAGTTATGAGGCCACCGTTATTAACCCGGTCTATATGTCGGTAATCAATGAAAACGGTCTTGTTATAATTAATAATGAGATATATCAGTATTTCGAAACTGGATTCAAGATCATACATGATGGTAACATGGAGAAAATAAGCATTTTAACCGATGTGAATGAATCAAACAGCGGGTTTGGAATTACCGTAGTAAAGCTCAAATCTTCTCTTAAAGGGTACGGTCATAGTTTTAGCCATTTTACCCAGAGAACAGAGTCTAGCAGAAAGAGGGCTAGTTTCAAAGCATACTTTTATGCGGGTGCGAATGGCGTTTATTATGATCCTGCTACGTGTATGTCCCCTTCATTTTATATCGAATGTAAAGGTCAGAAAAAGAACATTTGGGGTAATTGGGTGTATAAAAACAATTACAAACCTATTACGGAAGTTTCCGGTTCGTGGACTTACCGATTTAAGATGGTTGAAGTGGGACCTCCATTTGGTTATCAGTATATCTATTCAGTATCAGATCCTAACAGCGTTTCGAGTCCGCTCTTTTATGACTATTTCAGTGGCATGGGGAGTACTACCAATTATTTTAAAGCGACGTGCGTACCGGATGGTGACTGGTTTTGTGCACCCTCCGGTTGGCTAATGGATGAGTGTGAAGTTTACAATTACAATTTCCGAATGAAGGCAACAAATTATTCTGACTTTGTTTTTTCTGACTAATAGACAATTAGGTTGCAGGGAGTTAACTCCCTGCAATCTTATTTGTCTATAAATCGTTATTTAGAAGCTTACACGACATAAGATGAAATTTCAATTGCTCTTCTGTTTTACTTTTATTGTTATCTCCTCATGTATCCAGGAGGTTGATTTTGACGTGCCCGCAAGTATTGTCAAAGTGGGGATCAATTGTATTCTTGTTAACAATGAGGTGCTTGAGGTGGTGGTGTACCTAACATGTTCTATACAAGATTCCTTAGAGATAAATTATATCACAGATGCTGAAGTGAATCTGGTCCGGAGTGATGGGTTTAAGTATGAGTTCGAGTTATCCAATGATAGCGCGATATATCTTTCTGACGTGCCAGCTCTTCATAATTACTCATATAGTTTGGAAGTAAATTATAATGGTCAGATCTATGCAGCTAGCACGACTATTCCAGGGGCCATCGATGACCTTAAAGCTGAATATGATCATGGGAAATTCTTTGATGAATATGGTGAAGATCTAACCCACATGGTAATAAGGATAGTTGATGATCCTAATGAAGCTAATTATTATCAAATGTTTATATTAGATCCTTCATATACAGATCCAAAATGGATTTATAATTTTTGGACTTTTCACAATATTTCAGACCCGATTCTTATAGCTGAGTCTTTATTGGAATATGAACCACTTGGATTTATTTTTTCAGATACTTATTCTGACGACGGAAGAATTCAAATTGAGCTTCTTGGCTCTCTTCCTTTGCATAATGGCATGCCTTCAGAAACAGAGATTATTGTAAGATCCATCTCAAAAGAGTACTTCAATTTTCTGAGATCGTGGATTATCCACTATTATAATCAAAACAATCCGGAGCATGTGAATGTGATTGATGATCTGGATCCTTACAGGATTTTTTTCCAGGAACAGCCCGTACCATTGTATTCAAACATTAAAGGAGGTACAGGAATATTTGTGGGCTACAATGAAACCAGGACAACTTTTAAGTATGTTGATTAGAAGACAGGTATTTGGCTTGTTGTTTTTAGCATTCTTTTTACCGTATATGAATGCCCAGGTCATTAGTGTGGGTGGCTTTGTGATTGATAAGAACACCGGAGAAAAACTGATTGGCTGTAATGTGGTGGTTAAGAATGAACTTATTGGCACTTCTACCAATGAATATGGTTTTTTCAGCATCAGAATCCCAGATCTGGATTCAAGACAAATCGTCATCAGTTATGTTGGGTATGAAAGCCAGATTATCGATATTGATTCTCTTGAGGGAGGTTTGTCGGAGATTGAGCTTGAACCGAATCTTGAAATACCGGAGGTGGCTGTAAAAAGATCTGTTCCTCACAGCCTGGACCTGGCCAGTATAATCGTCATTAATCCGAAGGAGATAAACAGGATGCCCTCATTTTTCGGAGAAAGGGATATACTGCGGACCTTACAATTAAAGCCCGGTGTGCAGATGGGCAAGGAAGGGAGTTCGGGGATTATAGTCAGGGGTGGAGGGCCGGATCAAAACCTTTTTCTGGTGGACGACGTACCTTTATATTATGTTCAGCATATGGGTAATCTTCTGTCCACTTTCAATCCCGATGCTGTGAATAGCGCCTATTTCATTAAAGGAGGATTTCCTGCACGCTATGGGGGCAGGTTGTCATCTGTAACGGATATCAGGTTAAAAGACGGTAGTAAGAATGACCTGAAAGGAACATGGACCATTGGGACCATTGCATTTAAAGGGACGCTGGAAGGGCCACTAAATGATAAAACGACATTCTTAGTTTCAGGGAGACGGTGCAATCTGGATCTGTTTACCAGGGTCCTGTCCTTGTGGGATTCTGAAGGAAAGGGAATGGCAGGATATACTTTCTATGATGCGAACTTGAAAGTTAAGCATCAACTTAACGAAAAAAACGCACTGTTTCTGACCCTCTTTTCAAACAAAGACCGGGTATTCCTGAGGTTCTGGGACAAAGATACGATTGAGGACATCAAATTTACTTATAAGAACATTTTGGATTGGGGAAATCATTTTGCATCTGTACGGTTGAATCATCTGTACAATGAGAAGCATATTTCAGATCTTTCGGTATCGTATTCTGTATTTAATTATTTCAATAAGGTTGAATTAGAAGCTGAATCTGAAGAAAGAGAGCTTTCATACTACGGACTAAATAACGGGACATCCATACATGAATTACTGGTTCGCTATGATCATAGTTATCATCATAACAATACGCTTTCTTTCAGATTTGGTGCTGGATATAATCTTCACAGGTTTAGACCCTACAACAACCACACTGTTGACAGTTTAGCTTCCGGGGCAACATACATGCCTGAGATATACAGCTATTTTGAGACCAGTTTTTCTCCAATGGCCAGGATAAAGATGAATGCCGGTTTACGCAATACAACCCTGTGGCATGACGGGACTATAAATAGTAAGATTGAACCGCGTATATCTCTGAAGGGTCTGGTTATTCCCGGGATATTGGACATTACGGTATCTTATTCAAGGATGAGTCAAGCGGTTCACCTGGTTTCCGATAACAGTGGAGGTATTCCGGTGGATATGTGGATACCGGTTTCAACCTATGCACCCACTGAGTATTCAGATCAGGTAAGCCTGGGAGCGAAATGGAGGGTGTCAGAAACCAAAGATATTTCCATTTTGATTGAAGGATTCTTGAAGAAGCAGAAAAACCTGGTAGAACTCCTGCCGGGGAACAATATTTTTTATGTACTGGAAAAGCCTCAGGAATCTATGTCAAATGGAGGGACCGGGTCCATATATGGTGTAGAGTTTTCTGTTGAAAAGAACACCGGATTGATCACAGGTTGGATATCTTACATGTATATCAGGAATTTTAGAGAGTTTAAGGATATCAATCAAGGTGTGCGGTATCCATATATCTATGAGAAACCTCACAATCTGTATATGGTACTGATGACAAAACTGAATGAAAACATAAACTTTTCAGCCTCATGGCAAATCACAAGCGGGAATTCGTTTACATTGCCTGTTGGAAAATATACGGTCCCGGTCATCCACTTTATGGAGAATCCAATGACCGGTGAAGCTCACATCTATGGTCCGAAGAATTCCACCCGATTGAAACCATACCACAGGATGGATGTCTCTTTTGATTTTCACAAGAAATTGAGGAAGGGCTCTAGGGTTTTTAACATCAGCCTTTACAATGTCTATAATAAGCAGAATCCCTTTTTCCTGTTCTACATGAATAACGAAGCGGGAGAATCAACGCTTCACCAGTTGTGCCTGTTTCCAATACTGCCTTCGATCAGCTACCGGTATAACTTTTGACTTTAGTCCTTTCCACTTTGGACTTAAGACTTCCGCAGGAGGTCGAAAGCAGTCATATAACCACTGAATATGGCACCGGAGAATCCTCCTCCGAATTTTCCCCAGGCTGAAGCGATGTGGATGTTTGCCGGAAGGGCAGCAAGGTAGCCGGTTGGTTTTCCGGGATTCTGTGCAAATCCGTAAACAGCACCTTCCGGATTCAGTGTAAATCTTTTCACACTCAAGGAAGTAGCCACTTCCACATATTCCACCGCATCCCTGAACCCGGGAATGATCTTATCGCACCGGTCGGTCATGGTGTCTGCCACATCGGCTTTCATACGGTTGTACTCATCACGGTTCAGGCCTTCCCAGTCCGATGGGTAATCTACGCAACAAACAGCCCCCACACCTTTGCCTTCCGGGGCCAGGGCAGAGTCCACCTGACTGTAATCCACAAATGTGAAACTCCGGTTGCTGAATTCGCTGTGGTTGTTTTTAAGGATATCGGACTGTGAATGGACCGATGAATCGTAGATGAATGTTGAGTAATGCCTGTTGCCCACCTCTTTCAGGGGCCTGTTAAAACCGTAATACACAGTAAGGAGTGAAGCTCCGATGTTGTTTTTCCGGATCTGCTCCGACAGGGCCTTGCCATCTGACTTTGAAAGAAGGGAATCGGCCCGGGTCGGAACCGCTGCATTGACAATGATTTTCCCTGCCCGATCAGAATATGTGTCCGGATCCTTGCCTTTTACATCCATGTAGGTTACCCCAGCCGGTTTTTTGCCTTCATAATCGATCCCTGTAACAAGACTTTTCAGCTTTACCACACCTCCATTCTCCCGGATGATATCCATAAGCGCGTTGGAAAGCTGCTGGGAACCTCCTTTGATAAAGTTAGCACGGCCTCCGTAGTAGCTTCCCTGGGCAGTAAGGTAATAGAGCCACGAAAGGGTATAGGGGTCGTCGTGGAAATAACCCAGGTTTCCCAGCAAAACCAGTTTCAGGTCTTCATTGGTTATGATCTCATCCAGAAACTCTCCCACACTTTTTTCCGGACCATCTCCGTGTTTGCTGATGATCTTTCGTGCGTTGAGTACATGGTGGAAGTAATCATCGATGCCCTGTTGTTCCCCGGGGAAAGCGCTCTTAAGGATTTGCTTTGCCTCTTCGGGGTTGTGAGGAATTACCAGATCCTTGCGTTCATTGATAAACCTGTAAAACTCGGGCAGCTCCAGGAATTCCACCCGGTCAAAGATCCCAAGATCACGAAAGATCCTTGTTTTCAAATCCCCGGGATGCAATCCATCCATTTCGTGAAGACCCACTTCCATGGTAAAATCCCGTCGCTTGAATGTGGTGGCACATCCCCCCGGCCTGTCATGCTGTTCCAGCAACAACACATTTTTACCCTCTTTGGCCAGTTTTGCCCCGGCGGTGAGGCCACCCAGACCGGCTCCAATGATAATGATATCGTATGTCATGGATTCAACTGTAGTTTACTGATCACCATCCTCCGGAATGGGGTACCTCTTAAATTCCAGATTCCGGTCAAACAGGTACCTGTAGGTAATGTAATGCTTGGCCGATACGCTCCCGACGGACATGAATATCTTACGCATTTTGGGATTAAAATCCCCCACCCACGAGAATTCAATTTCAGTGTAATGAGGTTTTCTCTTAAACGCCTTTACCAGGTTCAGGATTATCCCGGCCTCAACTCCCCGGCCCTGGAAAGCCGGGATCACACCCATGAGAACTCCCCTGGCCCTGGTCATGGTCTTCCGTTTTTTCAGGTAAAGGAATTTGATAAGGGCTGCAGGGGTAAGCTTTCCGTTGAGGTGTTTCAGGATCATGTTCACATCGGGATACATCAGGTAGATGGCAATGGGCTTTCCTTTGTTATAAGCGATCCAGATAAAATCCGGATCAATGATTGCCTTTGCCTTCTTGATGGCTTTCTTGATATAAGTCACCTCGAGGGGCTCAAAATTCTCTTTGAAGGATGCCCAGGCCACATTGAATACCTCCACGAAATCTTTCCCAAACTGGTCGATATTGTTCCATTCAAGGTGTTTGAATTCATATTCAGGTTTTTGGGCGATCCATTCAGCAATGCGTTTAAACCGCGGGGGAAGCTCCTCCTGCACATTCAGGTGAAAACCTTCCTGCTTAAAATATGTTCTAAATCCGTATGATTCGAATAACTCCTGGTAATACTTATGGTTGTAAGTAATTTCATAGGAGGGGTGGGTGAAACCCTCCACCAGCAATCCCCAGTATTTATCGGTTTCTCCAAAATTAATGGGGCCGTCCATGGCTTCCATTCCTCGCTCTTTCAGCCATTCTTTTGTTGTATCAAACAACAGATTCGCAGCTTTATGATCATCGATGCATTCAAAAAACCCCATGCCTCCGGTAGGTTGGTCCTGTTTGGAAGCCGTATGGCGGTCGATGAATGCCGCCACCCTTCCGATCAACAGGTTTTGATGGTCATACAAAACCCACCTGGTGGCTTCGCCATGCTTGAAATAGACGTTCTTACCAGGATCAAAAATGGATTCGATCTCTTTATCAAGGGGACAAACCCAGGTATTATCATCGCAGTAGATGATCCTGGGGACCTTCAGGAATGCTTTTTTTAATCTTTTACCGGTTACTTCCTGGATCCTAAGCATGTGGCCGGGCGTAATAAAAGTTGATCAGGATTTAATATTATAGATGGATTCCAGCAGATCTGTATATTTTGATGCCACCGCTTTCCGCTTTAATTTCAGGCTGGCTGAAAGCTCGCCGGTGACTGGGGACCATTCATCCGGAACAATCCGGACACGGTTGATCCTTTCCCAATCCGAAAGGTTTTTATTGATCCTGGAAATCTCGTCATTAAATACAGCAACCACCTCGGGGTGAGCGATCATTTCATCGTTTCCCTGACCTGTAGCAAGATTTTTTTCCGTACACCATTCCTTCAGGTATTTGAAATCGGGAACCAGCAGTGCACTGGCGAATTTCTGATGCTCTCCAACCACCATGACCTGGTCGATGAACGAAGATTCTTTGACCCGGTTCTCAAGGGGCTGCGGGGCTATAAACTTTCCACTGGACAGCTTGAAAATCTCTTTTTTACGGTCGGTAATCATTAAGAATTTGCCATCTTCCAGGTGCCCCACATCACCGGTGTGAAACCAGCCTTCCTCATCGAATACACTTTTTGTCAGGGCTTCATCCTTATAATAACCCAGCATCACATTGTGTCCCTTGCAAAGGACCTCCCCGTCATCCGCAATTTTCAACTCCACCCCATCGATGAGGGCTCCCACGGAACCCAGCCTGCATAGTGATTTCTCCTTGCGGTTGATGGTGATAATAGGGGAGGTTTCAGTAAGACCATACATATTGATGATCTTCAGGCCGCTTGCCCAGAAGATCCTTTCGAGCCTGGGCTGAAGGCTTGCTCCTCCACATCCTACCATCTTTGCCTCTCCCCCCAGGGCTGCCCTCCATTTGCTGAATATCAATTTGTCAGCCACCTTTAATTTCCTGTAGTAGAACCAGCTTTTTTGCCCGAAAGGTTCATAGCGAAGTCCCAGCTTTACAGCCCAGAAGAAGATCCTCTTTTTCATACCTGTAAGGCTGCGCCCTTTGGCGATGACACTGTCGTAGATCTTTTCCATGATCCTTGGCACTGCGTCAAAACCGCTGGCTTTTATCTCCTTCAGGTTAATGGCGATGGTTCCCATACTCTCTGCGTAATAGATGCATGCACCGGAATATTGCGTCTGGTAGTTGCCCATCCTGCCTCCCACATGGCAAACCGGTATGATGGCCAAATACCTGTCCTGGGAAGTGAGCTGAAACACTTCTGCTGCCGCCAGGGCATTTTTGATCAGGTTCTCATGTGAAAGCATTACTCCCTTGGAGGTGCCTGTAGTCCCGGAGGTATAGATCAATGAGACCATTTCATCCGGGATAATTTCACTTTTAATGGATTCAAGTTGTTCCTTAATAACCCCGCTTGCATTTTTCCCTTTCCCGACCACTTCCATCCAGCTGGATGCACCTTTGACATCATCGAACGTAAAGAAATGCTCCACATGTTTTACAGTTTTTGAAACCGGGAAGACGGTATCGTAAAGTTTCTGATCGGAAACGATCACCATTCTGGCATCGGAATGTTCCAGGATATACCTGTACTCCTCATCGTTCATGGAGGTGAATGCCGGAACATGCACCGCCCCCGCCATGGACATTCCCATGTCCACGAAATTCCACTGGGGTCTGTTGTTTGTGATGGTAACGATCTTGTCACCTTTCTTAAAGCCAAGCTCCAGGAGTCCGTATGCAAAGTTGTGGGCAATCTCATTGTACTGTTCCGATGTGTAGGAGATCCAGTTGCCATCAATTTTTTCAGCAAGGACATTTTTTCCCGGGAACGACTTGGTAAGGCGCTCAAGCAGGTCGAAAGTGCGGGTTGGGATCATGGTTCAGGATTTGGGTATCCTGCAAGATAATCAATCTATTTTAATAATAGCTGGAACCATCCCAGCAGTGGGTGCAAAGCTTTTCTTTGGGAAGCCCGATGGCTTCCACAAGGTCATCCAGATCCTGGTACATAAGGGAATCAATACCAAGATTTTTAGCAATCTGTTTCACCATGGCCCGGTACTTATCGGACGTTGGATCGGCATATTCTTCCAGGTGACTTTCTTCTCCTTCCAGCTGGTGTATGGCTTTTCGGGTTGCCAGTTCCAGGGTGGACCTTGATTGTGAGAAATTCAGATAATTGCAGGGAAATGTAAGGGGCGGACAGGCGATCCGCATGTGGATTTCACTGGCCCCTGCCTTGCGAAGGTCCTGGGTATTGTCCTTTAACTGGGTTCCCCTGACGATGGAGTCGTCCAAAAACACCATTCGTTGCCCTTCAATAACGGCCTTATTGGGGATCAGTTTCATTTTTGCCACAAGGTCTCGCATATCCTGATTCTGGGGCATGAAGCTCCTGGGCCAGGTAGGGGTGTACTTTGCATAAGCCCTTTTGTAAGGCAGGCCATTGTAGTTTCCATAACCTACTGCATGTCCCACGCCCGAATCGGGTATACCACAGACAAAGTCTGCTTCCACACTGTCCCTTTTGGCCAATGCAGCACCGCATTTGTACCTTACCTCATCCACATTGATCCCCTCATAATAGGAGGGTGGATATCCATAATATACCCAGAGAAATGCACATACCTGCATCTTCTCCTGTGCCGGTTTCAGTATGTTGTATCCTTCGGATGTGATCTCAATGATTTCACCCGGACCCAGGTAATACTCGATTTCATATCCAGTGTTGGGAAATGCAGAGGTTTCGGAAGCCACCGCAAAGGCCCCCTCTTTTTTACCTAAAATAACCGGAGTTCTTCCCAGTTTGTCCCTGGCGGCGATGATCCGGTCGGGTGTCAGAATCAACATACTGCATGATCCTTTTACCCGGTTGTACACATTTTCAATGCCGGTCACAAAGCTGTCTTCTTCACAGACCAGGTTGGCCACTACTTCGGTGGGGTTGACATTCCCCTGGAAATTCTCGGTAAAGTGACTCTTCTTTTTTAGAAAGTATTCTTCAAGGTCACCAATATTTACAATGCGGCTTACAGAAGTAATGGCAAACCTTCCCATATGAGAATTGAAGAGGATTGGCTGTGGATCTGTATCACTGATGATTCCCATACCCAGGTTACCACTGAAGTCTTCCAGGTCTGATTCGAATTTACTTCTGAAGTAACCATTCTCCAGGCTGTGGATCGACCTTCTGAAGCCCTCCTGGTCGTTGTAAAAAACCATCCCGGCCCTTTTGGTCCCCAGGTGTGAATGGTAGTCGGTTCCGTAAAATACATCATATACACAATCCTGCCTGGAAATAGCACCAAAAAATCCGCTCATTAAGGAATGATAATTTTAGTTAGTAGTCTGGTTAAAACTAAGGAATATTTACCTGAAAGCAAACCAATTGTTCATCACTTCTAACAAATATCCGATTCTCTGCAAATGCCGGATGGGTTCGGCCTGCGATTCATATTCAACAACAAACACCTTGATGTCTGCCTGGGACTCGTACCTGACTTTAAAAACCTTCTGTCCGGTTGACTCCATGGGGAAAACCAGTAGAGCGACCAGGATAAATTGAAATAATTTCATCATGCTTGATCCATTGGTTCAATGAAGGTGGTTCAAAAATCAAACCAAAGTTCAGGGATTGGCCGGCAGGTTGGACTTCTTCTTTTTTCGGAATGAGGAAGGAATCAGATTAAATCCTTTGATGCCAAATCTTCTGGCCAGAAGTTCCAGGCCAAGTAATGAAACAATTCCACCCGGGAGGATGACCAGGGTAGCGAAAATGGAGAAACGTCCCACATCCTTAAGCTGTTCTATGGCTGCTTTTACTTCTTCCTCAGTGGGGGGCTCGGTGCGCCCATTCAGGTTCAGTTTTGCCTCAAGCATCTTGAAAAATGAACGGGCCATCTGTTCTGTTTCATCAGCCTCCTGGCCCACTGCTTTCACTCCCCGGGTAATCAGGTTGCTGGTTTTGGCGGCATATTTCCTGGCAAAACGGTGGCTGCGCGAATCTTTTAAAGGCAGTTTCCAGACTGCTTCTTTAACCTCCTTTAATTTATTGAATATGATAGATTGCTTTAGCATCATCCGTTTCTTCCACGGGCAACTGGCATACATTGTCCTGGCAAACAAAGATACGTGTTTTATCACTTGTATACCGGTTTGCAAACAAAGGGAGGATACTTTCTTCGGAGGTTCCTGTCAGTATGGCATGGGGAAGATATTCCTGTGACAGGGAGCCTATGATGGCTGCGGCCGACGGACCTACAACTGCAACCTCAAAATAGGGATTGTTTTGCTTGAGCAGCAACCGTCCCCAATTGGCATATGATTGTGGGTACTGTTGAAAACGGTCTGCCATTTGCTTAATCATTGTAAGCGATTTCTCCAGGTAGTCCCGGTTTGTCATGATGTGACCCAGGCGGAACAGGTTGTGTGCCATCACCGAATTGGAAGCAGGAATCACATTGTCCCGGGTTTCCATACTATTGGTAATGAGGATTTCTGAATCATCAGAACTGTAATTAAACATGCCGGTTCCTTCATCAAAGAACTTGCTGATGGTGTTTCCGGTTAACCGGATGGCAAGATCCAGCCAATCCTGTTCCAGGCTCACCTCGTAGAGGTCAAGGCATGCTTCAATAAAAAGTGCGTAATCAATATGAAAGGCAGGGATGGAACGTTGTCCCTCTTTATAATTCCGGTAGAGCAACCCCTCTTCGGTCAGCAGCTTATCCCTGATCAAAGCTGCACTGGTGATGGCCAGGTCAAGATCATCAGGATCTCCAAAGGACCGGTATGCCTGTACAAGCCCGGAGATCGTCAGCGCACTCCATGAGGTAAGTGATTTGTCGTCCAAACCGGGTGTTACCCTGGCAGCCCTGGCAGTCAGAAGTGTCTTGTTCCATTTGTTGATTTTAGTCTGCAATACATGATATTCCAGGCCATGCTCCTCTGCAAACGACCGGGGATCGGTGGTTCGGTAGAGTATGTAGTTACCATCTTCCCAGAGGCCCGTTTCATTGATGTTATAGTATTCGGAAAACAGATCAAAGTCTCCCTCCAGGATCTGTTCCAGTTCGTCCTTTTTCCACACATAATACTTTCCCTCTTCCCCGTCACTGTCAGCATCCAGGGCAGAAAAAAAAGCCCCTTCACCTGATACCATTTCATTCCTGAGGAAATCAACACTCTGACGAACCACATTCCTGTAGGTGTCCTTTCCGAATACCTGGTAAGCCCGTGCATAGAGCCCGATGAGCTGGGCATTGTCGTACAGCATTTTTTCGAAGTGAGGAACTTTCCATACCTGGTCTGTCGAGTACCTTGCAAATCCACCTCCGGCCTGGTCGTAGATTCCTCCCCGTGCCATTTTTGTCAGGGTCAGGTCCACATAATCAAGTATCTGATTATCACCATATTGAAAACCATAATGTAACAGGAACTCCAGGTTAACCGGCATGGGAAATTTTGGTGCTCCTTTACTACCGCCATGCATCAGATCGAACTGGTGAGACCAGATTTTAACGATCCGGTGAATATCCTTATGATCGAGTGGCCGTATGTCGGTCTCCACCTGATATATTGAATTCTGACGGATACCTTCGGCCAGCTCCGATGCATACTGCCTGGCTTTTTCCGGTTGCTCCCTGTAATAGGCTGCGACCTGTTTGAGTGCATCCATCCATTGCTCTTTGGGAAAATAAGTACCTCCCCACAGGGGTTTGCCATCGGGAAGGGCAATGCAATTCAACGGCCAGCCTCCACGCTGATTCAGCAGTTGCACTGCTGTCATATAGATATTATCAATATCCGGTCGCTCCTCCCGGTCTATTTTAATACTAATGAAGTGTTCATTCATAAGTGCTGCCACCACGCTGTCTTCAAAGCTCTCATGAGCCATTACATGGCACCAGTGACACGATGAGTAGCCTATGCTTACAATGATAAGCTTGCCCTCCTTTTGTGCTTTTTGTAATGCCTCTTCCCCCCAGGGGTACCAGTTGACCGGATTGTGGGCATGTTGAAGAAGGTAGGGGCTTGTCTCATTGATCAGTGCATTGGTGTGGGGATGGTCTTCCATAATGGTCCTGTTTTGTGAAGTACACTCTACCTGGGACAGGAGTGCAAACAATAGAAACGCTGACAATGGATTCAATTTCATTCGTTTCATTGATTGATATTTAGAGGTGCCCTTTAATGATTAAATCTTGATCGGTACATGGAAAACAGATTCAGCATGTTATTGTTTGTTGTTGAAATAAAAAGCCCTGAAAAAATCAGCTATCTTTGTGCGCGATAATTT
>SDBV01008877.1_pt1 | contig 13470 bp, 12 predicted proteins | sample 2277081 | NCBI WGS metagenome assembly SDBV01 (sample SAMN10402039, study PRJNA504765) | marine sediment metagenome | isolation source: marine sediment core GS10_PC15, 223 cmbsf | place: Arctic Ocean: Southern Knipovich Ridge | collected 2010 | reverse complement strand
AAGCGGTTAGCTTGGTCCGACCCCTTTTCACCTTCCCACATATCCAAGTCGATTTGATACGCTATCCGCTACTGTCCGTATCTATTAAGGGCGGAATAAGATCATTCTCCATTTTTTCTTGCATCGCTCTGAAGCCAGGTCCAGCTATTCTGATGATAGCTATAAGACTCCTATCAGCATCTTGCAAGAAAATCGCGATACTCTGAATTGTGCCGGCGGTAATGGGTATTTAAGTGAAGTTAAGCCATCAGCCTTTTGATCAGAAAAGCAGCATTTTTACCGAAGTTCCACACTGTTTCAAGCCCTTGAGTATCTTTCTTTACATCACCCTTATTTAGGCCAAAAGCAATATTCCATCCTGTCGAACCAGGTATGAAACATCCCATATAAAAAAACCAATAAACCAGCTGGGCGAAAGTAAAATTCTGACCCTCACGCTCACCTACAACCAATGGTCCGCCAACTTTACCCTCAAAGACTCTATTATTCCAAGCAGCAATATATCCGGCCCTATCCATGAGAGCTTTTAAATTGGGTGTCGCTGAACCAAAGTATACCGGTGACGCGAATATGATCACATCAGCTCCTTTCATTTTGTTATAGATTGGCCAAAAATCATCCTCGATTGAGCAATGTTCTTCTTTTTTGCAGGCATCACAGGCCGTGCAAGGTTTGATTTCTAAATCGGCCAATCTTATAAGCTCGGTATCCAGCCCTTCTTCATGGATCGCCTTGAGAGTGTGGCGAGATAGTATCTCCGTATTTCCATTCTTCCTTGGACTTCCCACAATTGCTACTGCTTTCACGATATGCACCCTTTCATGGCTTGCCTTACGAAGTTTGTAGTTTGGAATGTTTTAAGAGACTGCTTTTATTTCTTGAGGGCTTTTCTTGATCATTGTCTGGGATCGGTCCCAGCTCTAACGACAAAGATTCCATCATGTTACCCAAGTTCTATTTTTGCCGCTCTTTACGGCGTTCATTAACGACGTCAAAGACAACCGCTATGATCAGTATCAGGCCGGTTATCAGCCTTTGCCAGTAAACATCTACCCCTAATAGGTTGAGCGAATTGGCCAGCACACCCATAAATAGAGCTCCTAAAAAAGCGCCCAGTACCGATCCCTCGCCACCGCTTAAACTTGCGCCGCCAATGATGGCTGCAGTAATGACTCGCAGCTCCAGACCTCCGCCCACGGTGACCGAAGACGAACCAAAGCGAGCAGTGATCAATAACCCGGCAACCCCTGCCAGGACGGCAACCGTACAATAATCAATAATTTTGACCAGATCGACGTTAATCCCCGACAGACGTGCGGCTTTTTCATTGCCCCCGATGTAATAATTTTGCCTCATAAAGCGGGAATTCCGCATCAAGATATCGCCAATGATAACCAGAGCCACCATAATGTAAATGGGGTACTGGACATTAAATAGCCGCCCCTGGCCGACAACCGTAAACGATTCCGGCAGATTCAGCACGGCGCGGCCCTTGGCGATCACCAGAAGCAGCCCCCTGATACTTATCATCATTCCAAGAGTGGTAATAAAGGGGTTGATCTTCATTTTGGAGACCAGCAACCCGTTGACCGCTCCAACAGCGGCCGCCGCCAAAAGCCCCAGCAAGATTGATAATACAACCGGAACGTCCACATTTAAGCACAGTCCGGTAACCACTCCGACAAATGCCAGGATCGACCCGACCGACAGGTCCAAGCCGCCTGAGATAAGCAGTATAACCATGCCGATGGCGATGGTTGCCTCGACTGATAGCGCTAACAAGATGGCTTCTATGTTTCGCCAGCTCAGAAAAACCGGTGAAGCAAATGTCATACAAAGGCCGAATATCAAAATTACCAGGATCAATACCGACTCGCGATAGGCGATTAAGGCCCTGGCCGCGTTGATAAACATTTTGCTCTGAGCCGCACCTGTCAGATCTGTCTCAATTGTGGTTCCGTTTTCTGAATTCACCCGCATTGACATTTCTCTTGATTCCAGCGGCAAATGAAAGGATTAATTCCTCCGAAAAATCCTGGGACAAAACTTCTCCTTTTATTTCGCCTCGATGCATTACAAGGATCCGATCACACATGCCGATCAGCTCCGGCAGATCGGAAGAGATGATGATGATGCCGGTTCCCGCTGCTGCGAATTGCCGCAATTTTTGATAAATTTCCACCCTGGCACCGACGTCCACACCCCGGGTGGGTTCATCAAAGATAATCACCTCCGGCCGGATTCCCATCCACATGGCGATTAAACACTTTTGCTGGTTGCCCCCTGAGAGATTCAGAAGTTTTTGATATATGGATGGGGTCGCTATAGCAAACTCTTCTACTTTTTGGTGTACATGCCGATCAATAATTTTTTTCTTCAAAAAACCGATCGCCGAACTCAGCTGCTTTAAAAAGGGCGCAATCAGGTTTTCCCGAATCTGCATCGATAGATAAAGGCCTTGGCCTTTGCGGTCTTCGGTTAAATAGGCAATCCTGTTTTTGATGGCATCGCTCGGCCGCGAAATGGTTACCGGTTGGCCGTCGATTAAAATATTTCCGGAATCCCTGGGCCCGGCCCCAAAAATGGACAGGGCCAGCTCGGTTCGCCCGGCTCCCACAAGTCCGGCAAAACCGAGGATCTCACCGCGTTGCAGTCCAAAGGTGATGTTCTGAAAGGCACCCTCGCAACAGAAATTTTCTGCCCGAAAATACTCGGTTGAGACAGGGCTACCGGATGCAGCGCCATATACGTTTTTAATTTCACGCCCCACCATCATGGAGACAAGCTCGGCTTCGTTAACTTCACCAACGTCCTCGGTGCCGACATATTTGCCATCTCGCATCACCATGACCCGATTGGCAATCTGGAAAATCTCTGAGAGTTTGTGCGTAATATAGATAAAGGACATTCCCTGATCCTGGAGCTTGCGAATCTTGTCAAAAAGATAATCGGTTTCCGCTTCGGTGAGCGATGAGGTGGGCTCATCTAAAATCAGCACCACGGGATCAGTGGAGATGGCTTTTAAGATTTCCAGAATTTGCTGCTGCCCCATGGAAAGTCGCTTTACCGGCACCATGGGATCAAGGTCGAGCTTGAAACTGCGCAGCAGGTCCCTGGTATCCCGGTAAAGCCTGCGCCAACGAATATTGTTAATCGGCCCCACCGGATGGCGGTTGGCAAATATATTCTCGGCCACCGAAAGGGTACCCACCAGGGACAGCTCCTGGAAAACCATGCTGATGCCTTCGGCGATGGCATCATTGGAAGATTGAAACGAAACGGTCTTGCCTTTGAGGATGATGCGGCCGTGATCCGGACCTAAAATTCCTCCCAGCATGCCGGTCAGCGTGCTTTTACCGGCCCCGTTTTCACCGACCAGGGCCAGGATTTCTCCTTGGCGTAATCCAAAGCTGACATTGTCAACCGCCAGGACGCCCGGGAATCTTTTTGAGAGATTCTCGATTTTGAGTATTTTTTCCATAGCTATCGACCCATATGCCCCAAAAGGTCGCGCAAACCACAGATCTTAAATCGTTTGAAAGATCGCTAAGTCGGTTTTCAAAAATAGTCGGCAGGGATACGCAGCGGCGGTATCCCTGCACGCAGTCTGCTTAGGGCTGATACATTTTGTTGGCTTCCAGGAAGAAGTCGAGATTCGATTTGTCGGCGTAGTTGACGGCGGTGTAAACCATGTCGGGCTCGGAACTGACTTTGGCCGCTTGGTTGTTGCTGGTAAGCGGGGCCTGATTATGGACATGGTTGTATAACACCAGCAGCGCCCAATAGGCCATGGAAGCATCGTTTTGAACCACCGTGCCGGTGATGACCCCTTTTTGAATTTTTTGAAGGACATCGGAATTGCGGTCCATGGAAATTATTTTAACCGTACCGGCCTTGCCGATCTCTTCGGCCGCCGTTGCCGAGCCAATGCCTCCCGTGGAATCGGTGCAGGCAAATCCGGCCAGGTCGGGATGACGCAACATGATGCTCTTGGCGACATTGATGGCCGTAACGGTGTCGGCTTTGGTGTCGCCCACCTGCACTACCGAAATTCCCGCAAAATCCTTGAAGGCGGCCCTGAAGCCTTCTTCCCGGTCATCGAACATTTTTACGCCGGGGATACTCAGAACGGCAACCTTGCCCTTGCCGCCCAGCGCTTGGGCTAACTTTTGGCCGCCCAAAAAACCTAAAGTGTACTGATGGGAGCCGACAAAGGCCAACCGATTTGATTTCGGCAGATCACCCAGGATGGTCACCACTGGAATTCCGGCCGCAACCGCCTTGTTGATCGAAGGTATTAATACCGCTTCGACCGCAAAAACCACAATCCCCTTGGGCTGCTTGGCGATGGCCTGGTCAAAAGCAGCAACCATGGCATTCAGGTCATACTCGGCAGGACCGACATAAGTCGTTTTGACACCCAGCCGTTCCCCACCCCATTTCCAACCGAATTTGTGGGCGCTAAAGAACTCGAGGTTGCCCATGCATGAGACATAGATGTACTCCTCCTCCCCAAAGGCTGAACTTCCCATACCGGAAAAAAGGATAAAAAAGAAGCTAAGTATCAATACCCTTGCCAGCAGTTTTCTTGTTTTCATGACATCCTCCTTTTTGATGAAAATGATTGATTCAGGCTTTTTTACATGCCGCAAAAATGATGATTAGACCACCACCTCCTTTCAAACTTAGGGGCTTCGCCCCAATTGGCCTCCGGCCCGCACGGCCTACGCCCCGGAGGGAATGTTGGAATAAGTTAGCTGTAATTTCTTTCCGGTATAATTTGAGCACCCTTCGCCAGAATACCTAGCTCAACCCTTGTCCTCTCCACAAATCCCTCGTTTCCCACCCTAGTTGCCTCAAGCCAGCCTTGGCGATTTCCGATCATACCGGAAGCAATGATGGGAGCATCAGGATATCGACTCAACCAATGCCCGATAGACGCTTTCAGAACTTCCTCAAAAGACCGATTTCCGACCTGCAAAATTCCGCTTTGATTGACAATGGTATCGACGATCTCGCCTTTAGCATCCATCAAATATGCACGGAATGAACTAATGCCCCAGTCCAGGCCAATCAAGTAACGGTCCATATTCATAAACTCATTTTCTTAAACTTTTATCTTCGCCTGCACAGTAGGGAAGTGATACCAATTGTTAGATGCGGCCGAATTCTTCTATCAATTCATCAACCGTTTTGCCGGCTGCAATTGCCTTGCGGGTTGCCTCCTCCCGCTCTGCCTGTTCTTTGGCGAGTTTTAGCACGGATTCAAGGTCTGTATTCGGAACGACGGTGATGCCGTTTTCATCGGCAATAATCATATCCCCCGGATTTACCAGAACGCCGCCACACTGAATCGACACATTGATATCCAGCTCGTCTTTTCTTTTGGAATACATGGTGTGGGTGCCGCGGGCAGTTACCGAGCGGTAAAACAGAAAAAATCCCAAATCCCGCAGCTCATCAATGTCTCTGACTGCGCCATCAACAATGGCTCCCTTAACCCCTTTTTGAAGGCAAAGCCCCCCCATGAGTCCTCCCCAAATTGAGGTTTCAGTGTCACCGCCGGCGTCCACGACGATCACATCCCCCGGCTGGGCCAAGGCCAACGCATCAAGGCAATCTTGGAGGTCACCGGTTGAAAGCTTAACCGTCAAAGCTGGACCAACGAGCGTGCCATTAAAAATCGGTTTAATTGCGCTGTGCATCACACCGCGCCGTCTTTGGACATCCGCAAAAACGCACGATGCACTGTAGCATTTGGCAACTTCTTGGTACTGCTCAACGAGAGCCTTATCCGGCCGTTTGAAATCATTTACGATTTGAGTCATCCTTATTTACTCCTTCCTGCTGTAAAATGATGAATTGATAATTTTTCCGATTCAGTTAAGACGCGCGAGAATCCCTGCCGTCAGCCAGCTTAACGCGGTTAACAGGCGATAATGGGGGATTGCCGCTCAGAACGCGGACGACTTCCTCCGACGCGCGCAGCCGTGCTTCATGGATCGATTCTTCTGAATAATACGCCGAATGGGGCGTAATGATGATGTTGTCCAATTGAAATAACGGATTTTCCGGTTTCCAGTTTTTTTTCTTGGCCGGCTCTTCAACGGTATCGTCAATACCTGCTGCGCTGATCCAGCTCTCTTTTAATGCCCTGTGAAGCGCTTTATTATCCACCAGGGGACCGCGGCTTGTGTTGATGAGCACAGATGAAGGCTTCATCTTTTTCAATTCCGCCTCTCCAATCATTCCTCGGGTCTCAGAGTTTAAGGGCACTTGGATCAGTAAGTAGTCAGTTCGTTCAATAATTTCGTCAAAAGAAACCGGGGTCACGTCGCAAGGGGCAAATTCTTCCTTAGCAACGTATGGATCGTAAGCAATCAATCGCACGCCAAAAGGTTTTGCCCGTTCTGCGATTGCCCGCGCGATCTTGCCAAATGCCAAAAGACCCATTGTATTTCCCCGCATCCGGTGAATCGGCTGTCCGGCTTGCCACCGCCAGATGCCCGAACGGGCGGCTTTATCGTACGTCTGCAATTTACGAATGCAGGCCAGCAACATGGCCATGGCGTGATCTGCGACTTCATCCACACAATAGTCCGGAATATTGGTCACCAGGATGTTTCGCCGGGTCGCGGCCTCTACGTCTACAATGTCAACACCGTCGCCGTAACGAGCGATTAAACGGCAATTGGTAAAGGCATTGATGGTTTTTTCTCCCACACGCGCATATTGACAAATGACGGCATCCGCATCATGGGCCACTTCGATCAGTTCCTCTTCATTCTTGCATTGGGCCGCAATTAACTCAAATCCTGCCTCTTCAATCACCAGCCTCTCGACATTTGCATCACCATAATCAGAATCCGTTATGACCACTTTCAGTTTTCGATTCATCGAAACACCTTTTCAAGATCTCCTGGCAGTATTTTTCAGTCTATGGTCCCCTTTCGATAAATATACAAAGCCTTTCAGAATTGCTTTTATAAAGCTTTTTTAAACGTAAGCCCCGGGTGAATAGGTCAACTCATAGCTGTGGCTGTAGATTTCAATGATATTGCCGAAGGGGTCTTCGCAATAAACCATTCGATAGGGTTTATCATCCGGGTAGTAATAGCGAACCGGCATGCGTTGTTTTCCGCCATATTCGACGATCCTTTTGGCTAAACCCTCTAGGTTGGGGTCCTGCACGCAAAGATGAAAAATACTTGTTTTCCAGTATTCAAAATGCTTTTCAGGTGCCTGGGCATCCTTAAACTCAAAAAGCTCAACGCCGATCCGATCACCCGTGGACAAATGCGCAATCTTAAATTTTTCCCAGCCTTCGCCAAATACATCGTCGCACATCACGCCAATGGCGCTGTCATCCGACACGACTTCGGTCGGCGGCATAATCACATACCAGCCAAATACTTCGGTATAAAATTTTACCGCCTTTTCAAGATCAGTAACTGAAATTCCTATGTGGGAAAGTGTTCTTGGATAAGGCATAATTCTACCTCCTGTTTGTTTATTGGGTTAAACGTTTATTCTCTTAATCCTCGCAATATCCGATTCGTTTAAGGATTACGAGACGGTATCAGCCGCTGAAAAATGAGACCAATTTCCTCCCGCCACATATCAATCCCCACTGCGAGAAGTATAATCAAACCGATAATGATATTCTGCAATGAAGTAGGTACCGCATTTAGATTCAAACCGTTTTGGACGATCACAATCGTGAGCGCTCCAAATAGCGTGGAAAGAATATTGCCTCTGCCTCCGATTAAACTTGCGCCGCCGATAACCGCCGCGGCGATGGCTTTCAATTCCATTCCAACCCCGTAATTGGGCGAACCGGAATTGAGTCGAGCGGCCATTAAAATGGATGCTACCGCTGCCATGAAACCGGCGATGAGAAACGCTAGCAGCTGAGTTCGCTTGACATTGATTCCGGAAAGTTGGGCTGCCGCAGCGTTACCGCCCACAGCGTAAATGCGCCGCCCAAGCCTTGTATACCGCATTACAAAGCTGGCAAGCGCGAAGAAAAAAACAACGTAAAAAAAAGGCATGGGAATGCCCAAAAATTTTCCGTAGAAAAGGGGGTCTAAATAATCCGATATGGAAAAGACCGGTGAACCTTTATTAAACATGAAAGCTATGCCCCGATAGGCGCTCAGACCGGCTAAGGTCGTGATGAACGAAGGGATGCGGACATAAGCGGTCAGAAATCCATTGATACTCCCCAGGAAGGAACCCAGCAGCAATATCAGCAAAATTGCTATGGGCAACGGAATACCCCCAAACTTTACAGATATGGCAAAGACCATGGTCATCAGCGCAACCATTGAACCCGGGCTGAGATCGATACCCTGGGCAAAAATTACGACGGTGGATCCAATCGCAATCAAGGAAATGATGCTGACCTGCAAAGCCAGGTTACGCAGGTTGTTCACCTCTAAAAAGCGTTCAGTGGTCACGGCTACCAGGAACGCGACCAGAATGGTTGCAGCCAGTGGCCCAATCACCTGAGATCGAAGAATTGATCTAAAAAAGCTCTTCATTATTAAATCCCTTTTAGATCCATCTTCAGAATTCGGCTTTTGATCAAGGGCATCATAAAATGATCCATCAGGCTTCAACTAATTATATTCCGCCCTTAAACCGCTTCGCTATCAGGTAAAACGCAAGCGTTTAAATCTTCTAATAAAGGCGCCTCGACGGAACTTTGGACGAGATCTTCATGGCGCAGTTCTTTGGCCTCAGCAATTTTTACGATCGAACCATTCCGCACAATGCCGATACGGTCGCTCATGGCCAGTAACTCGTCATGATCGGAGGTGACAAAAATGACCCCCTTGTTCTGGGCAGTTATCTCGTTGATCAAATGGAACAGGGCGACTTTAGCCCCGATGTCAATTCCCTGGGTCGGCTCATCGAGAATGAAAATATCCGCCTGGGAAAACAGCCATCGGGAAAGGATCACTTTCTGCTGATTCCCGCCTGACAACAGGCCGACCAGCTTGGTTTGTGACTCCGGAGAAATATTCAACTTTTCAATGTAGTATAGACTGGCTTCCTCTTCTTTCTTAGGTTGGAGAAGCCCTCTTTTCATCACCGCCAGCAAGTTGGCAATGCTGATGTTGGGTGGGCCCCTGAAATTGAAAAAAAGGCCGTCAATCTTGCGGCTTTCGGTGAGGAAGGCAAACCCTGCCCGGATGGCATCCTGCGGCGAGCGAAAAGACACCTGCTGGCCGTTTAAACGAATCGAGCCGGTGGTTAATGGATCAAGTCCGAAAATGGCCTGGGCAATTTCCGTCCGGCCGGATCCCAACACACCACCCAATCCGAACACCTCCCCCCGGTGAACCGAGAAGCTCACGTTGTTCACCTTGTTTTCGGTGCAAATGTTGCGTACCTCAAGAATAGGGATGTCCGTTTTGTTAACCACCTTAGGATAGTAATCCTTTACTTCTTCCCCGACCATTTTCTTGACGATATAGCTAAGTTCGATTTCGGATTCTTCCGCGGTACTGACCACCTGACCATCCTTTAATATGGTAACGGAATTGACCAGATCAACGACTTCGTCAAGCCGATGCGATACATACAGCATTGATTTCCCCTGTTGCGCCATGCGGCGCAAAAGTCGATGCAAATTGGCGATCTCATCAGTACCCAGGGCGGTGGTGGGTTCATCCAGGATAATCATCGATGCATCGGCCGCAAAGGCCTTGGCAATCTCCACCAGCTGCTGCCCGGAGACCGATAAATTACCCACCTCCTCATCAGAATCAATTTCGATTTCCAGACTATCAAGAATTCGGGCAGCTTCATCCCGCATGGTATTCCAGCATACCACCCGGCTTTTGTCTCTGATGGGAAGACGGCCAAGGAAAATATTTTCCTTGACCGTCAAACTTGGCACCAGGGAAAATTCCTGAAACACAGTGGCAATGCCATAAGAACGGGCAACGGTGGGTGTGTCCATTTTTACCGGCTTGCCTTTCAATAGGATGGTGCCGACGTTCGGCCGGTACACCCCGGAAAAAATTTTGATCAGGGTGGTTTTCCCGCAGCCGTTAGGCCCTAACAGGGCATGTATCTCACCTGTATATATCGAAAGTGATACATTATCATTTGCCTTCACGCCGGGGAAGGACTTGGTGATGCCGATTAATTCCCAAACCGGCTTGCCGCTGCGATGCATCGGTGCCCTTCACTTTAAGTGTACATTAGTATTTTTTGGAAGGCTTCGGATAAAGTTTCTCTGGATGTTGTAAGACCCCAAGTATATTGGATTTATCAACAATGGTTGTCGGGGTTTCCACAAAGCCGCCCTGGAAGGGTTTATTGAAAATATCCAGCACCACCTGCAGGGCAACCTGGCCCATGATAAACGGGGTGGTATCGACGGTGGCGGTTACTCTGCCCTCATAGATGGCTTCCAGTCCGGCAGTGTCTCCGTCATTACCGAGCAGAATCAGATTGTCTCGGCTAAGGCCTTTGGCAGCCATCGCGGTTCCCATGATCATATAGTCGTTGGCAGCGAAAATGAGCTCGATATCGGGCTGAGCTTGAAGGGCGTCCATACCGGCTGCATTACCCCCTTCGACATTCCATTTGCCGTCAAGGCTAATGACCACCTTGAAATTAGAGCCTTTGATGGCATCCAGGAATCCCCCAACCCGCTCGGTGGAGTGATATCCAGGCTGCCCTTCAATGACACCCACTTTTAGAGCTTTGCCTTTGGCCCGTTTTAAAGCATATTGCCCTATTTTAAAAGTTCCTTTTCGTTGTGAATAGCCGACAACGGCATGAATGGGGGTTGGAAAGTTGGGAATGTCCGAATTAACAATGACGATCACGATGTCCTGATTCACTGCTCTTTTCAGCAGCGGTGCCGCCGCGTTTTCATCATGGGTGGAGATAATAATGGCATCGACCTTCTGGCTAATCACATCCTGCAGCATGCCCATCTGGCCATTGATGTCTGCACCGCTCTGGGGAGCTAACATAAAGGTATCCACACCAGTTTTCTTGGCCAGGTCCTTAATCCCCTCACCGATGGCGATGTAATAGTTGAACTCTGTGGCGGGGGGCATGTAGGCGACGCGCAGTGTTTTAGAGGCTTTTTGTTTGATATTATGAAAACTGGCTTGCGCCCCTTTATTGAGTGCAACTGGCTTGGCATAATCAACTGCAAAGGCAGACATGCTAGTGATAAGCGCTAAACTGATGATTACGGAAACAATGAGACTTAATTTTTGTTTGGTTCTCATTTTCCTCTCCCTCCTTTTATTAAGTGGTTATGTGATTGGATGGAAACTATTTATCGGTTAGTTTGTCTTTGTGTCGATCACCTCCTTTTTTTTTCAATCTTATCGCTTAGTATTTAGACGGATTGGCTCAGCCGCAGAATTTTGGCTCATTGAGTCCTTTTACATCAACCTTAACCGCAAACAATCCTCCAGATAAGGGTTCCGCCTCGATTTGCTCTGGTGTCATAAGATAACGGGCAGTGGTCACGTAAAGCACATCAAGGTCTTTCCCCCCAAACACAACACAGGTCGGATTCATAACGGGCATGTCGAGTACACGGTCAGCGGTTCCGTCCGGTCGATACCGGATCACCCGGTAACCATTCCATTGGGCATTCCACAAAAACCCCTCCGCATCAACGATCGAGCCGTCCGGTATGCCGGGCTGATCGGAAAAGTCGGTAAATACCCTTTTGTTTGCGATGGCACCGGTATTGGTATCGTAATCATAAGCCCAAATCTCACCGGTTGGACTGTCGGCAAAGTACATCACCTGGCCATCTGGACTAAAACAGGTGCTGTTTGCGCAAGCCACGCCGGAGATGATTTTGTGGACACCTAGATCATTGTCTACTCGGTAGACATTTGAAATCGCCTCACCGTTGTCGGATTCGTCCATACCTCCGACGATGAATCGGCCTTGACGATCACATCGTCCATCATTCATGCGTGTCGTGGCTAAATCCGGCTCTATATCCTGAATCTTCTCTATGTCGCCGTTTTCTGGATCGTAAAAGGCCAGGCCGGATTCAAAGGCGACGATAAGCCCACCTTCCTCGCGAAAAGCGAAGGATGCGACACGCTCCGGCGTTTTCCAGACTTTTGTATCTCCAGTCTCCGGATCATATCGCCACAACTCTGATTTCTCGATATCTATCCAAAAGAGCTTTTGTTCATCAACAGACCAGGCCGGCTCTTCCCCTAATGTATTCTGACAATCAACAATACATTCGACCGCAGACATTTTCTTCCTCCTTTTTCAATATACGGAGCCTTTTAAGCAAAAACTGCTATCTAATATATTAGTATAGATAGTGGTATCAATGTCAAGAAAAAAATATATTCGCTCCAAGATCTTGACTTTAAAAAAGATCCAGGAAGGGGGACGAGGCTAAGAGAATAATTAAACGTCTCGGAATTTGTACAACTGGCTGAAATTAGGGATGTTTTTTGAGGCCCGATGTTTTTGCCTCACACATGGAATAATGGAATGTTGATTTTAAAGGAGAGTTCTCATTTCTTAACATATTCCCTCCCATATCAAGATGAATCTTTCCAATAAACCAAAATCCCAATTTCCCAAAACCCAATATTCCATCTTTCCAGTATTCCCTGGCCCAGACCTGGCTTGCAAGGGCTGGATTTTATGACTTCGGCTCCCCAAGTATTGCAACGACAGCATTGTATTCCAGGCAAATCGCGTCAGGGCAGGCCAACATTCCAATTGTGAGCGAAGCGAACTAAGTTCGTCAATGTATAAACTTGATAGCCCTTTCCTTCGCTATGCGCTCCCCTCTTCTTACTGCGTACACTACTCCCGGTCTGGATGAGATGATAAGAAATTGCTTTTTTAACCTATAGAAGCTTTAAACACAAAATCAGGAAAATGTCAACCTTTTTTCCTATTTTTGATCCGAGATTGATCTTTACCGGTTAAGAGAGTAATTTTGGAAGCCGGTGTAACGGTAGGAGGTGAGGTAGGATTGAGGTTTTTCAGCTAATTGCTGGTTTTTAGGTAAAGGGTCGGCAGGAGATGGGTAGACCTCCCCTATAACCCTTATAGCCACAAATTAAAGAGTGGTCAATTTAACATAGCAGATGGCTTTTCATAGCCGGGCCAACCATCACTGAATCAAGTTCAGTGCAGGCTTAAAGGGCTCACAGACTATCGCCATTTTCATGATAGACATCTTGGTTGGGCGGATCTCTGGAAGGTCTCTGTACCCAGAGGCCAGGATGTTCAAGAATATGGCGTATTAACCGAGGATCGGTAATGAACGCTATTATACGCATCCTCCCTTGGCACTTCGGGCATGTTAGTGGGTCCACCTCATAGATCTTTTGAATCAACCTTGCCCAGTTCTTTCGGTACTCTTTTGATGATCCGCCTGGTTCCAGGATGTAAGGTATGAGGCCATCCTGATTTTCTTTTTGCCGCTTGCCTCGTGAA
>SDBV01008876.1_pt1 | contig 13471 bp, 11 predicted proteins | sample 2277081 | NCBI WGS metagenome assembly SDBV01 (sample SAMN10402039, study PRJNA504765) | marine sediment metagenome | isolation source: marine sediment core GS10_PC15, 223 cmbsf | place: Arctic Ocean: Southern Knipovich Ridge | collected 2010 | reverse complement strand
TCAACGGGCTTCCCCTGATATATTTAAAATATTCCAGAGGACAATAAGGCATAATGCTTAACAAAGTAAATTTTTTAACTTGAACAATATTTTATATACCATAATATATACATTCGCTTAGAGGGATTTGCATGTGCCAAAGCACGCCTCGCAATATACCGCTTTTTATGTATTATTTGGAGATAAGATTATGACACGATTGTTATTTGCATTATGTATTATGGGATTGCTATGCGGTTGTAATCAAGAAACCCGGATCACTGCTTCGGAATCTGAGCAGGTTGGTGCCACTTGTTCCTACGAAGTATTCGGCATGAACTGTCCCGGCTGTCATGGCGGACTGGAAAAGCTTGCCAAAAAGATACCGAACGTGCAGGATGCAAAGGCCGACTGGGTCAACAAGAAACTAACGGTCACCGTCGCAAAAAATGCGAAGTTAAACGATGAAGACATCTTTGATGCTATACGACGGTCAAACTTCACACCGGGAAAAAGGATCGACTGATCAATGAAAAAAATGACAACGACACAACTGCTTATAATACTTACCGGCATAACCGTCCTTTCGCAAATTACCGCTGCCTCTGGCATCAGCGTCGACAGCGGGCTTACGCCCCCTGAAGATAGATGGATGGTCCGCACTCAGTTTCGCAGCATGAGACGCGGCCATGACGAAACAGCCATGAACCGAAAGATGACAACCTACGCGGTACCGTTTGTCGTAGCGTACGGATATAGGCCCGGGATAACATTGATGGCAAAGCAGGTGACAAAGTTTTCAAACATGCGCATGGGCGGAACTACAACCCGAGAGTCCGGGCTTGACGATCTGTTTGTTATGGCCAAATACAAACTGTTTAGACGCAACACCCCGGACTACTCCATAGGATTAGCCACTACACTGGGCCTTGAGCTGCCGACCGGAACCAATGGTTTCTCGTCACATACATGGGACATTCAGCCGGGATTGTACGGTTCGTGGCGATCAGGGCCGCGGTCAGCAGACCTTAGCCTCTCGTACCAATGGAACGGCTTTGCAGATCGAGGAATTGACGGACTAAACCCGGGTGACGAATTGGCTATCGATCTTGCACTCGGGCACCAATTCTCAATAAACAACAGCTCTGACAACTCGCTTACGCCTGTCCTTGAATTCTCATACATCAACACGATGCGTGACAGACGAAGCGGCCGCAACTTAGACAACACCGGCCAATCACTGTTCTTTATCTCGCCGGGGATAAAGCTGACAATGTCATCGTTTATATTAGAGGCACTCGTTCAGATACCCGTATGGCAGGATCAGGAAGGAAATCAAATGGACCAAAAAACACGACTCATCATAGGAACAAGGATAATGTTCTAAAAAAACCGCAGATCACCCTGAGCGAAGTCGAAGGTTGAGCAAATCGTAAAAAACTGGTCTCAGTTCGGTTTGCAGGCTGTCAACTCTCCTGCATGAAGTTGGGATCGCCGGTAGTATCTGTACCTGACATAACCACTGCAGCGTCAGCCTTTGCCTTTGGAAGCAAAAAGCTAAAACTAGCCCCTCCATCCGGCAGATTTTCCGCCCATATTCTCCCGCCATGAAGTTTGATCAGATCCTTACAGATCGCAAGCCCTAATCCGGTCCCGTGAGTTCCGGGGCCGGTGTGTTTTTCGATCTGGACAAAACGATCGAATATCCTGCCAATATTGTCCGTATCAATTCCAATACCATTATCTTCGATATCGATCCTAACTTCATTATTATCGAGTTCAGACACATGTATCGTTATACAGCCACCACAATCGGGAAGGAACTTAATGGCATTGTCAATAAGGTTTCCGGTAATCCGAACGATCTTATCGTGATCGGCCATAACGAAAAGTTCCGACTCCGGCATCAGGGTCAACATCTCGATACCCTTAGTCTCTGCAAGATGCCTGTACATATCGATAACATCTGTAATGATGGTTCGAACGGAGACAGGTTCGATCGTCATCTCCATCTTATCGCTCTCTATTTTTACAATATCAAGAAAATTGCTTATAATATTGGCAAGTCTGTCAACTTCCTTATGAGCCGTTTCAAGGCTTTGTCGCTGCTTTGGCTTTAGCTTACCCATAAGCCCGTCAAGAATATTTGAAAGGATATTTTTAAATATTGTAAGAGGTGTTCGCAACTCATGTGATACAGTTATAATAAACTCGTTCCTCATGTGATCCTGTTCCCTGAGTTGTTTGTTGCTTTTATTTACTTCAAACTCGGCAAGCTTTCGCGTAGTGATTTCATAGCTGAGCTTTTTATTAGTATCAACAAGTTCCTCTGTTCCTTTGTTGATGACGTTACCGGCATGCCGTATCACTATCATAAGAGTGGCGAATACACCTAAAACAGTAATTGACAGGACAATACATGCTTTGATCGAATATGTCTTTGCAAGTAAAAGGACTTCTGTTTCATCTTTATATATTTCAAACGCTCCGATGATCTTTTTATCATCGTCATATATAGGAACGTATGTTTCAATAACATCGATATTGAAACGCTCCTCTTCCTCAAGATCGACAAAGTGTTCTTTATGGGTGTATTTAGAAACGATTGAACCGTTAAAAACTTTTTTAAGGTCATTGTTTTCCAGATCATACTTATTCATTATCTTTGCATCTGTACTATAGATTATCAATGTCTCTGAATTAAAGATCTTGATCTTGACTATATTGAACGGACCAAGAAAACTTCGCAAATGACGGTCAATCTCAGGTATGCTTTCCTTTGAAATATACAGAATGTCTTTCTCGTCCATTTTCAATGACAGCGAATCGTTCAATCCCGAGTCACGAAGTGCCTTTGATATTCGGATCGCATCCTTTTCTGCTTCAAGGATCACCATTTTATGAAAAACAGTTCTTAAGCCAAACATCGCAACGATCAATATCACAATAATCGCAAGCGGAGAAACTATTTGCAGTTGATGAAATAAATATGAACCGGGCTTTTCGGCCATGTTTTTATGTCCATTTTTATTATCATATTGGTTTTTCATAGTAAATTTGCTTTCCCTAACCTTCAATGACATGTATTCATCGACATTTGAGCATTACTGATTAACCGGATTTTCAAAAGACACTGCATTTTTAATCAATATTTCAGAGTGGAAATATCTCTATCTGGGGGCACCTCCAGATACCCGTATGGCAGGATCAAGAAGGTAATCAACTGGACCAAAAGCGAGAAGAATTAAAGGGGTCAGAGAAGAATTAAAGGGGTCAGAGAAGAATTAAAGGGGTCAGTTTACGCCCTAGGTGGACCCTTTTTTTTGTTACGCTTTCCCTAAGAGAACAGCGGTTGCTGCCTCCGGTTCGATACCATTTTTATTAAAATCAAGGTTTCTCATTGCGGCCTCTGGGAGCAACTGCTTCACATCCCACGAATCACGAGTCACGACCCACAAGTCACGACATAAAACCGCCTCTTTTTTTGGAGCGAAGCGACAATCCAGCACCAATTAGTCCACTGACGTTTATCCAGCACTTACAAGGTAAGTGCTGTGGTAAATTGGTGCTGGGCTTTTTCTCTTTTTTCATGCTTTTTCTTTCATTTTTTAGCTCTTTTCAGATGCTTTTCTCTGCGTCTCTGCGCGAAATTCTTTCTTTAAATAGTCCCGCGAAGCGGCTCCACAGCTACTATCTAATATCTAAAACCTACTATCTCAGATGCTTCGCATCTGCCCTCTGTACTCTCTTTTTCCTCCCTGGCTCGCCATAGCTTTAGCGACGGCGGCTGTGGCAAATTCTTTCTTTTTTTTGTTAAATATTTACAAAATAAATTTGACTTGTTACGTATATAGTGTATAATATAATAGAGGATGATCGGATGCATATCAACGCAGACATTCCTGAAAAACTGAATATGATATTTGAAAACTAAATAGTCAGGCTCTAAATACACCTTGGTCTCAGCGTACTCTGCGGTAAAAAATGGATTAAATCATAGGTATTAAGGCTTAAACCCAAAAAGGTAAAATATGCAAAACGAACCCAATTTAACAATTGCAAAATAACTGTAAGCTGAGCAATAATAATGACTTAAGGATATAACAAAAAATCGCCAAAAAAAACAAACCCAATTTTAAAAACGCAAAAAAGGAGGACAAATTAGCAAACTAAGCAAAACTTAATATGGAAAATACGTGATACTATTTGCAAGCACGTCTATGGAATGCAAACAAACGGATCACGAGCTTATCACCCTAAAGGGTGTTACAGTTTAATGCTCTTCAACGCCTCAATCGTTTTCTTTAGGTGAGCATCAGTATGCTTTGTCGATAGGAAATTGGCCTCGAACTGTGACGGCGGCAAATAGATACCTGCACTCAACATCTGCTTGAAATATTTCGCATACATCTTCGTGTTAGAAGTAAAAGCAGAGTCAAAATCCGTAACATCGCTATCGGTAAAGAAAACCGTAAACATCGAACCTACCTGGTTAATAGTATGGCTGACTCCCTTTTCGTCCAGTACTTCGCTGATCTGTTTGCAGAACTTTTTGGTTTTGCGTTCCAGTGCTGCATAAGGTTTTTGCGATTTCAAAGCCTTTAAAGTAGCGATCCCGGCTGTGACGCAAACCGGGTTACCCGAAAGCGTGCCTGCCTGATAGACACTGCCCTGCGGAGAAAGGTTGTTCATGATAGAAGCCTTTCCGCCGACTGCACCTATCGGCAAGCCCCCGCCGATTATTTTACCGAGGCATGTAAGGTCGGCCTTTACGCCGATCTTTTTCTGGACGCCACCGTAATCAACGCGGAAGCCAGTGATAACTTCGTCAAAGATAAGCAGGCTCTTGTTCTTGTTGCAAAGCGTTCTTAGACCTTTAAGGAAGCTTTTCTGTGCGGGTATTACGCCCATATTGCCTGCGACGGGCTCTATAATAACAGCCGCGATCTTATCAGAATATTTTTCGAACACTTTCTTAACATTATCAATATCATTGTACTTTGCAAGTATTGTATGCTTTGCAAAATCTTTCGGCACGCCCGGGCTTGATGGTGCGCCCAGAGTAAGAGCACCGGAACCGGCGCTGACGAGCATGTGATCGACGTGGCCGTGATAGCCGCCGACGAATTTGATAATCTTGTCTCTGCCCGTGGTCCCGCGTGCAAGACGAACGGCTGTCATGACAGCTTCTGTGCCGGAGCTAACGAGGCGAACCTTTTGGACGGACTCGATCGCATCGACGATCATCTTTGCAAGATCGGTCTCGACGGTCGTCGGGATGCCGTAGCTGGTACCTTTGGCCATTGCTTTTTTCACATCGGCAAGGATCACGTTGTTGGCATGGCCCAGGATCATTGGTCCCCATGAAAGGCAATAGTCGATATAGCGATTGCCGTCGACATCGTAGAGGTACACGCCTTTTGCCCTGTCGATAAAAATAGGCGCAGCGCCTACGGATTTGAATGCCCGAACGGGAGAGTTTACTCCGCCGGGGATGACTTTGCATGCGTTCCTGAACGATCTTGCATTCTTTTGCGTTCTCATATCATTTCCTTTTAAGCGTTAGGATCTTTCGGCATCAGTTCGCCGTCGATTCCGCATTCTTTTGCAACCGCAAGCGTAGGGGCGCCAAGGGCGTAGACTTTTATACCTGCGGGAACTTCCTTGAAGTGTTTTACAAATGCACGAACGGTCGAACCGCTTGTAAACATAACAGCGTCGATATAATCGAAGTCTACCTCAGCAGGTTCGATGTCGACGGTTTTATAGACAACTGTCTTTTCGATCTCGGCGCCCATAGCAACCAGGCCGTCGGGCAATTCCTTTGAAGAAACTTCGGCCTGGGGCAAAAGAACTTTCTTGCCGCCAATATTTATCTTTGCAAATTCTTCAAGGAGGCCTACACTGGATTCGTTAGATGGAACCATATCGGGAATGATGCCGTACTGGGAAAGTCTGGCTGCGGTTGTCTTTCCGATGGCGGCGATCTTCACATTTGCAAGGCTTCTTGCATCGAGACTTTTTTTAGCCAGTCTTGGGAACAGATTTTTCGCACCGTTTACGCTGGTAAATACGATCCAGTCGAAATCGGCGATTTTATCGACAACAGTATCTACCTGTGAGAAATCGTCAACGCTCACGCACTCGATTATTCTGCGGTGGACGATATTGCCGAGATGTTCGTATCTCTCAGGATGATTGCCGAGGACAAGGACGTTTGGCTTTTTGCCGAACCAGTCGAGCTTTTCCTGCATCTCGACAACTTTACCGACGATAAAGATCGCAGGTTTTCTCAGCTTCGCCTTTTCTGCAACTTCGATGAAATTACCGAGCTTGCCCTTTACGACTCTTTGGTCGTAACATGTTCCGCGTTCAACGGCGGCGATCAAGGCATCTTTCGACCAGCCTTCGGATAATAAGGAATCGACGATGTTTTTTATGTTTCCGACAGACATAAGGAACACAACCGTTCCTGCCTTCGGAATATCTATCGGTCTGGTATCGCCTGCTTTGCGATGTCCGGTGACGATGGCGATGTTTGATGTGCAATCACGGTGTGTTGGCGGGATGCCGCCATAACACGGAGCCGCCAGAGCGCTTGTTACGCCGGGTACGACCTCAAACTCAACATCAGCTTCGAGGCAGGCTTCGGCTTCTTCGCCTCCCCTCCCGAACAAATAACAGTCTCCGCCTTTTAGCCTTACAACTACATTTCCTTCTTTGGCTTTGTCAACGAGCAGTTGATTGATCTCCTCTTGCGGTAACGTGTGCTTGCTGGCGAATTTACCGACAGAGATCATCTCGGCGTCCGGCTTTGCGAATTCCAAAAGCTGAGCGGAGCTTAAATGGTCGTACAATATAACGTCGGCTCGGCCAAGCAGACGGAAACCCTTCAGGGTAATAAGCTCGGTATCACCAGGTCCTGCGCCGACGAGATAGACTTTTCCTTTTGACATTTGCGAAAAGCTCCTATAAAAATTGCAAAAAATAATTTTTTTTAATTTTCTTGAAAATGAGAAAAAATGACAGAACGGCCCAACCTGGCAGCTCTATCTTAACTATTAAATCGGCAAAAACAGCCCCAAGCTGGGGGCTATTATTTATGAAGATAATAGTTTATAATGCTTTTTTGTGTTTGGTCAACTGAAATTAGCTTATATTATAGTCTCAGTAAAGTAAAAACGGGTTTTATCCGAATAAGTAACCGGTGGTGTCACTGAAGAGTTAAGTGACGATAAGGCCTTTAATTAAAGATGTTTAGGTTAATAATGGACGCGACTGACAAAAGCATATTATCTGTACTTCAAAATGAATTCCCAATATGCGCCAAGCCCTATGATATTCTTGCTGAAAGGCTGGGGCTAACGGTCGATGACCTTTGGGAACGGATCAACAAAATGACGGATTCTGGGGTGATAAGGCGTATCGGCGCCAGCCTTGACTCGAAAAAGCTGGGCTATTCGAGCACTTTGGCGTCAGTAAGGGTCGAACACGCTGTTGTTGACCAGGCCGCGGAGCTAATAGGCAGTTATCATGAGGTAACTCACAGCTACCAAAGGGACAACGAATATAACATCTGGTTTACACTTATTGCGGTAAGTGATGGCAGAATCGCTGAAATTCTGGAAGAAATCCGTGTTAAGCTGGATCTGGACGACAGTGATGTTTTAAATCTGCCGGTATTGAAATTATTTAAACTGGACGCAAGATTTAAAACTGGTGCCGATAAAAAGTCAAAATAAATTGTTTTTCGCAAAATTTGGCCTTCCCAAAAAAAAATAAATGTCTATCCGGCTCAGATTCATCATGCTGCCAAATCTTCTCAGAAATGAGAAAACAGGGCTTAATGATATTGATATAGGGGTTATGTATAAGATTTAGGGTTGTAATTTGTAGCGTCATTGTATAAAATGCACACATGACGGGATTCCGGTAGTTACCGCATGGATTTTGAACCAAAATAGGTGACCTATTTTGCCGAAAAGAGACAAGAGAAATAATCATGAAATTTAGAGGCGGATACAACGTATTATTGCAGGGTCGGCCGGGTCATTCGGTAAATATTATGCCGGAGCCAAAGGTTCTTTATCTCCCTTTGCGTACCAGGCGGTTCAACTTTAGCGATATCTGTGTTGAAGACGGCCAGCAGGTCAATATGGGCGATACACTTGTAACAGACCCGGGCAACTATTCTATCCCTCTTTTAGCACCGCGAACAGGAAAAGCAAGGCTAAACGCCGTTGAAGGTCATATCGTTCTTGAAGAGATAACAAAGTATGACAAACAGCCAAAGACAAGCCATGCAGACCTTCCACATATCGAACGCGGAGCCGGAGCATCTGCCGTAAACAGAGATAAGATGGTATCTCTGGGTTCCTGGGAATTTGTTTCCGATGCTTATGACGGCAAGGTTCCCGACCCGAAGGGCAAACCGCAAGCAGTGATCGTATCTACGATCAGCCTTGAGCCGTTTGTGGCACGCGGCGATGTTCAACTTCAAAACAGACTTCTTAAGTTTACCCGCGGGCTGGAACATTTACAGTCGTTCCTTGAGTATCAGCCAATATACCTTGTAATGCCGAAGCTAAAGTCAACCTTATCCTTGCGAGTGAAAGAACATGTTCGCGGTCATGCATGGGTCAAGATCATTGAAGTACCGCTAAAGTATCCTAACGACAACTTCGGTATTCTGGCAAGAGGACTCGGGCTTAAAAGTTCCGACGGTCCTATCTGGTGTTTGAAGACCGAAGGTGTTCTTGCAGCCGACAGGGCGCTTACTATATCGCATCCGTCGCTTGTCAGGATCGTATCTGTCGGCGGTCCGGAAACGAAGACCCCTGTACACATCAAAGCTATGACAGGTTATCCGATCAACTTGATCGTTGAAAAATATACCGCCGGTAAAAACGTAAGAGTTATAGACGGCGGAATGCTCACCGGAAAAACAGCCGACGACCAGGGCCTTGGTATAAACTCCGAATGCAGGGGCCTTACACTGATGACCGAACATACCGAAAGAGAGTTCCTCGGTTTTGTACGTCCCGGTTTTGACAGAAAAAGTTATGCACCGTGCTTTTTGTCGGCACTTAGAGTTAAATTCAAAGAGCGTCTTACGACTGCTATATTCGGTGAAGAGCGTCCGTGCGTGGATTGTAACTTCTGCGAAGAAGTTTGCCCTGCGGGTATCATGCCGCATCTGCTGCATAAATATCTTTATGCCGATCTTATCGAAGAGGCCTGCGACGGGCGGGTTGACCTTTGTGTTAAATGCGGTCTTTGCTCTTATGTATGTCCTTCCAAGATCGAACTTAGAGAACAGTTCGCCATGGCACAGGACCAGATCGAACGTGAAAAAGAAGAAGCTCGCCTCGATGCGATCAAGCAGGAAAAGCGACGTTTGGCCGAGGAAGCCAGACGCGAAAAAGCCGAACAAGAGGCTCAGGAGAACGCATAGTGAAGTTTGTGCTTAAGATATTCGAATCAGTTAAACCTAACTTCGTAGAAGGCGGAAAGCTTAAAGTTTTTAAGCCGTTGTACGAAGCGTTGGAAAACTTCTGCTTCGCGCCGTCAACTACAACTCAACTGGCACCATTCGCACGCGATCCGCTTGATGTTAAGAGATTCATGACGATGGTTATCATCGCTCTTGTCCCGGCGCTTGCAATGTCGTATTACTTCTTCGGGTTACGGCTTATCGCAATGATAGTTGTTTCATACGCTGCAGGCGGGATGGTGGAAGTTGCCTTTGCGTGCATTCGCAAAGAGCCGATCGCCGAAGGTTTTCTTGTAACGGGAATGCTGTTCCCGATGATCCTTCCTCCTACGCTTCCTTTATGGATAGTGGGCGTTGGCGTTGCATTCGGAGTGCTTATCGGTAAAGAGCTTTTCGGCGGAACAGGCAGGAACGTTTTTAACCCTGCGATCGTCGGAAGATGTTTCCTTGCATTGGCCTATCCTGCTCAGATGAGCGGTAACTTTACAACAGCAGGTACCGAAATACCCGGAAGAATGCTGGAATACATCCACGCAGGTAACGCCGTTGCCGCCGATGCCGTTAGCACTGCAACACCTCTGGTACTTGCCAAACAGGGCGAAGTGGTTAGCATCATCGATATGCTGATCGGAAACACCTCGGGCAGCATGTCCGAGACCAGTGCTATCGCAATAATCCTTGGCGGCGTATTTTTGCTGCTTACGCGTGTTGCCAACTGGCGTACGGTTGTAAGTACGCTTGGTGCTGCTTTCATAACCGCGGCGGTTATCTACAACACGGACACTGCCAGATTCGCTCCGCCGATATGGCATCTGTGTGCCGGAGGGCTTTTATTCGGGGCGTTCTTTATGGCGACCGATCCGGTATCGAGCCCGATCACAAACGCAGGCAAATGGATCTATGGAATAATCATCGGCGTCGTAACGATGCTGATAAGAAACTTTACAGGTTACGTAGAAGGTGTGATGTTCGCAATCCTGCTTGGAAATATCATGGCACCGATATTGGACGAAATCGTATTTAAGATCAGGATCGGGAGACTAAAGAGTGAAGGGTAACGCTTACACACTTATATACGCTTTTGTTCTTGGAACGGTCTGTGCACTGCTGCTTACGGCTATGTCTGAGTTTACGGCTCCATATAAAGCTGCCAATGCCGAAGCGGAAAGGGTGTTGAACATCCTTGGCGTCCTTGACATTCCTTTTGAAGAAAGTACCACTCCTGCGGAACTTCTTGTGATATTCGAGGAAAATGTAAAAGAAAAGAAAAGCGGCGATGTGTCGCTGTATGAATATGCACCTGGTGGCGGCAAAGTCGTAGCAGCTGCACTTCCCTTTGCAGGTCCGGGGCTTTGGGGACCGATCAAGGGCTTTTTGGCACTTGAGCCGGACATGCGAACTATCAAGGGTGTGACCTTCTACGAACAGGAAGAGACACCCGGCCTTGGCGGTGAGATCGTGACAGAAGGTTTCCGAAGCTTATTTGTTGGAAAATCTATCATAGATAAAGCAGGTAAAGCCGGAATTGCAATTAAGACCGGCGGCGGCAAACTTGAAAATGGTGTTGATGCGATCTCCGGAGCAACGATGACTTGCGACAAGGTTCAGGAGATGATTAACGAGGCAGTAATTAAGATCGTGGAGAGCGAATAATGGCTGATGGTTGCAATAGTTGTAAGGGCCTTTGCGGCGGAAAAGGGATCGCAACCCTAAAAGAGGGTGCGTGGACCCAAAACCCGCTTGCGATACAGGTGCTCGGCATCTGCTCTGCGCTTGCTGTAACCAATAAGCTTATGAACTCGCTGGTCATGGGTGTCGCTCTTATCTTCGTATGCGTAGGATCGAACCTGATCGTTTCGCTGCTTAGAAAATACACGCCGCACCGGATAAGGATGATCGCTGAAGTTGCTATCATCGCAACATTCGTTATCCTGTTCGATCAGTTCCTGCGGGCTTTCTATTGGGACATGTCAAAACAGCTTGGTCCTTATGTGGGCCTTATCATAACTAACTGTATCGTAATGGGCCGTGCAGAAGCGTTCGCATTGCAGAACCCGCCTGTCCTTTCGATACTTGACGGACTTGCTAACGGCGTCGGTTATGCGGTGATACTTGCGATCATCGGTTTCTTTAGAGAACTGTTGGGAACCGGCGAAGTTATGGGGTACGAAGTTCTTAGCAGTAGTTGGTACACACCGAACCAGCTTATGGTACTGGCACCGGGGGCATTTATCGCACTCGGCTTCGTCATAGCAGTGTTCAACGTCCTTAAGGGTCCCGATCCGGAGGAGAATAAATAATGAACGAAACTTCTGCATTAGTGATCATAGTTGCAGCGATATTCACCAACAATATCCTGCTTGCCAACTTCCTCGGAATGTGTTCGTTTATCGCCTGTTCCAGTCAGATCGGAACAGCGGTCGGGCTTGGTACCGCGGTAACGTTCGTAATGACAATGACAACAATGATCAACTATGCGATCTACCATATGATTCTCAAAGAGGGCGCAGCTTTAGTCGCATACGATCTTACATTTTTGACTTTTATCGTGTTTATCGCGGTGATCGCGGCGTTCGTTCAGTTTGTCGAGATGTTCGTGGAGAGATTCAGCCCTAAGCTTTACTTCTCATTGGGCATCTTTCTTCCACTTATCACGGTTAACTGTGCGATACTCGGCGCATCACTGTTTATGGTGATCAGGAATTATAATTTTGTGCAGTCGGTAGGCTTTGGTTTTGGCGGGGGACTCGGATGGGCGGTAGCGATAATCCTGATGGCAGGGTTATCGCAGAAGATGCGTTACAGCGACGTGCCCAAACCGTTTAAGGGCGTAGCGATAGCGATGATAGTAACCGGTGTGCTTGCAATGGCATTTATGGGCTTTGCAGGCATGGTAACGATTCAATAAGGACGAGGGCATAAGACGTGGTTTATTTGTGGGCAATAATAGCATTTTCAGGACTGGTGATGGCACTTTCGATATTGCTTATCGTATCGGAAAAGGTTCTGGTCAACTACGGTATCTGTAAGCTCGATATCAACGCCGGCGAAAAACCACTTGAAGTAAACGGCGGACAAACCGTGCTTTCTGCGTTATACGCCAGCGAAATATTCATCCCGTCAGCGTGCGGCGGAAAAGGCTCGTGCGGACATTGCAAAGTAACCGTTCTTTCCGGCGGCGGCCCATTGTTACCGACAGAGACGCCATACCTGGATCGCAAGGAAAGAAAAGCAAACGTTCGCCTGGCGTGTCAGGTTAAGATACGCGAAGATGTGTACATCAAAGTACCGAGCGATCTGCTCGACGTTAAGATGTTCGATGCGACGGTTCATAGCACAGTATCGCTTACATATGACATCAAAGAAATACGTTTCAGAATAAACGACGGCGAAGAGATCAAACAGCGCCCCGGCCAATATATTCAGATCGAAGCACCGTCACCGGACGGACCGGTTTTCAGAGCGTACTCTATCAGTTCGGCATCCTACGATGTAATCGACGTCGAGCTTAACGTAAGGCTCATACCGGGAGGTATCGGTTCGACCTATCTGCACGAATTAAAAGAAGGCGACCCTGTAAGGTTCACGGGGCCGTACGGTGAGTTCTATCTCGACGAAGATCCGACCACAGAAATAGTTTGTGTCGGCGGCGGTGCGGGAATGGCGCCTATGAAAAATATTATCTACAGCCTTTATGACAAATGGCCGGACAGAGTATGCTGGTTGTTCTTCGGATGTAGAACGACTAAGGATGTTTTCTACCTGAAAGAATATCAGGAACTTGCAAAAAAGCATCCTAACATCCACATAATATACGCACTTAGCGATAACCTGGAACCAGGTGAAATATGGGATGGAGAAACAGGATTCATCCATCTCGCAGCAGATAAATGTCTGCAAGAAGGTGTTGATCGACAGGCATTCCTTTGCGGACCTCCGCCGATGATCGAAGCGGTCATGCGGGTCCTCGAAGAAAAAGGCATTGATGAAGACGACATC
>SDBV01008875.1_pt1 | contig 13472 bp, 12 predicted proteins | sample 2277081 | NCBI WGS metagenome assembly SDBV01 (sample SAMN10402039, study PRJNA504765) | marine sediment metagenome | isolation source: marine sediment core GS10_PC15, 223 cmbsf | place: Arctic Ocean: Southern Knipovich Ridge | collected 2010 | reverse complement strand
CAAAAAATCGCCTCTAATTTAAAGATTTTATCCTGTCCATCCTTACTATCCTATCTATCCTGTGAAAAAAATGAAGCTTATTCCCTCAGAGACAGCAGGAACTCAATATTGGAACACTTCTCCAATCTTTTCTTGATCAAGTTCATGATGTCGACCGGAGTCAACCCAGAAATCTGGTGACGTAAGATAAAGACTTTCTCCAATTCGTCTTCATGGTAAAGAAGCTCTTCTTTACGCGTTCCACTTGTGCGGACATCAATCGCAGGCCACATACGGCGATCTGCTAAGCCGCGGTCCAGAACAAGTTCCATGTTTCCTGTTCCCTTGAACTCTTCGAAAATCACCTCGTCCATTCGAGATCCGGTATCAATCAACGCTGTTGAAATGATCGTTAACGATCCACCGTTTTCAATATTTCGCGCTGATCCAAAGAATCGTTTTGGTTTATGAAGAGCATTCGCATCTACACCACCTGACAAAATTTTCCCTGAATGAGGCTGGACCGTGTTGTAAGCTCTTGCCAAACGGGTAATGGAATCCAACAGAAGGACTACGTCCTTGCCATGTTCGACCAGTCGGCGCGCTTTTTCCAAGCACATCTCAGCCACCTGAACGTGACGTTCGGGAGGTTCGTCAAAAGTCGAGGAAATGACCTCTCCCTTCACGATCCTGAGCATGTCTGTGACCTCTTCAGGTCTTTCGTCAATGAGAAGAACGAGTAGAACCACTTCAGGATGGTTGGTGGCGATTGCAGTGGCCAGTTGTTGTAAGAGGATCGTTTTTCCTGTTCTTGGCGGCGCCACAATCAATCCTCGCTGACCTTTTCCAATCGGTGCGATCAGATCGATTAAACGGGTTGACAGAATTTCTTTATCCGTTTCCAACACAAAACGTTCGTCGGGGTAAATAGGAGTTAAGTTTTCAAATAAAATTCTTTCGCTAGCTTTCTCTGGCGGCACACCATTGATGGCATCGACTTTGAGAAGGGCAAAGTACTTTTCTTTTTCTTTGGGAGGACGGATAGTTCCGGTGACGGTATCTCCCTTTTTCAAATCAAATCGACGGATTTGGGCTGGGGAGACATAAATATCTTCAGCTGAGGGAAGGTAGTTATAATTCGGTGAGCGTAAAAATCCAAATCCATCAGGTAAGATCTCCAAAACACCTTCGCCAGAGAGCATTTCTTTGGGGTCCAAGGCGAGACACTTCACAATCTCAAAAACCATTTGAGACTTTGTTAAAGATCCGAGGTGTTTGAGACCGAGCTTTTTTGCGAATTCTTTTAATTGCTCGATGTCCATCCGCTGAATTTCAGAGACTTTGATGAGTTCTGGTTTATTCTCGGATGATGATTTTGTGGGCGATCTTTCGCTTGGTTGCGACGTAGCGGGTGCTGCCGATATGCCCTTTTGGTTGTTTTCTGAACTCATAGAAAACTTGGCTCCTTAATGTTAATGTAAAATTTTAAGACGTTAATGATTCGTATACGGCTCTAAGTTGTTTGTGTAAATTTTCAATATCCTTGTCATTCTTGATGACAAAATCTGCTTGTTTCACTTTTTCTTCTAACGGGACTTGAAAGGCTACACGCCTGTCAAAATCTTCGTCTGTACTTCCTGTTTTGCTTTTAAAACGCTCGCGACAGAGATCTTCTGGGGCTTCCACCACCACAACAGCGTCGTAAGAGGCATGGCCCAAGTCGCTTTCAAAAAATACCGGAATCTCCGCGACAAATAACGGGTATTTGTTTTTTTGTTTAACTTTTTGAAACTGAGCTTCAATTTCTTTTTCCACTTCAGGATGCAAGATCCTTTCCAGGGCGTTCAATAAGTCAGGATGAAGAAAAACTTTGTCTGCAACTGCCTTTCGGTCAATTTTTCCCTCTACAATCACATCATTCCCTAAAAGATCTCCCACTTTCTCTATTAAATCGGAATTATTAGAAAGGTGATGATGAACAACCTCATCAGCGCTGATTACATAAGCGCCGAGTTTTTTAAAGATTTGACAGATTGACGATTTGCCGCAGGCGATACCACCTGTAACAGCTACTTTCTTCAATTTTAACATTGCTCCCAATTTTTGCCAACTTTGATGTTTACAATCAACGGAACTTTAAGCTCCCAGACCTCTTCCATCGTTTTTTTGACAGCTGAGGAGACCTCATCCGCTAAATGGTCTGGAATTTCAAATAATAATTCATCATGTATCTGCAAAATCATCATTTGCGGATATCCTCGCTCTGTCAGGAGCTGGTCGATTTGGATCATGGCAATTTTGATCAAATCGGCTTGCGATCCCTGTAATGGGGTATTCACCGCAAGTCTTTCAGCCGCTGATCGTAACATAGGATTCTTATTCGTAATCTCAGGAATGGCTCTTTCCCGCCCCGTCATGGTCACAGCCTTGCCCGTTTCTTGACATTTTTCAATGCAATCTTCGACAAACCCTTGCACACCGGCATAAAGCTCAAAATATTTCGCAATAAAATCTTTGGCTTCACGACGACTGATTCCTAACTGTTGAGAAAGCCCGTGAGCTCCCTGACCATACATAATGCCAAAATTCACTGCTTTAGCTCGGCGTCTCATTTCCGGAGTCACTTGCTCGGGAAACACTTCAAAGATACGCGAGGCTGTATGTTGGTGAATGTCCTGGTTATTTTGAAAGGCTTCAATGAGAGCCGGATCTTCACTGAAATGAGCCATCAATCTGAGCTCGATTTGCGAATAGTCAACGGAAAGATAACTGGTGTCAGGGGTATCGGGTCTAAATGCGTGTCGGATCTTTCGTCCTAATTCAGTTCTGACAGGAATGTTCTGCAAATTGGGGTCTTGGCTCGCAAGTCGTCCGGTTGCTGTCCCCGTTTGATTGAAGTTGCAGTGGATGCGGTGGGTTTCAGGGTTGACTTGGCGGGGGAGGTTATCGATGTATGTGGAACGCAATTTTTCTAGCTGGCGGTAGTCCAGGATGTGATTGACAATGGGATAATCGTGACGAAGTTTCTCCAATACTTCTGCGTTTGTGGAATAACCCGTCGCTGTTTTTTTGACCGGTGGGATCTCCAGCTTTTCAAATAAAATCTGGCTAAGCTGCTTGGGAGAATTCAGATTAAACTCCTCACCCACATCAGCAAATATGGCTTCTCGACTGGAAGCAATCTTTTGCCTAACTTCAACTCCAAGCTCCTTAAGATAGGGAATATCAAGAAACATCCCTTTACGCTCGATCTTTGCCAAAACTTTCACTAAGGGAAGCTCGATATCATAGAATATGGAGGTTAATTTTCGCTCTTCCAATTCTTTTTCTAACTGTTTTTTGAGTCGTAAAGTGTAATCGACATCCTCGCAACAATACTCCGAAGCTTGAGGAATGGGAACGTCCCACATGCTGATCTCTTTTTTCCCTTTGCCAATGAGATCTGTGATTGGAGTTTTCACTTTTCCAAATCGTTCCAAAGCTAAGATGTCTAATGAATGTTTTCTTTCATGGGCATTCAGAACATAGGAGGCCAAAATGGTATCAAAACAGAGATTGGCGGTGTCGACTTCGTAGTTTTTTAAGACATGAATGTCGTACTTGGCATTGTGAGCGTAGAACCCAATCTTGGGATTTTCAAAAAGGGGTTTCAGGGTGGCAATGACTTTTTCAGTTCCCAGACGACCGTTACAGGGAATGTACCACGCTTTCTTGGGTTCGATACAGAATCCAATCCCTACCAGTTTCGCCGTGATAGGGTGGATGTCTGTCGTTTCGGTGTCAAAACAAATTTCTTTAGTTTCGCTAAGCGTTTTCACGAGGTTGTTGAGTGCTGCTTCATCATCTACTGTGACATATTCCAGGTCTCCTTCGTCAGCGGGAGCCTGCAGGGATTCTACGTCTTTTAGAAGGTTTCGGAAATTTTTCTGCTGGTAGAATGTTTTGAGCTCAGGAAGTATTGGGGGGTCTAGAGTGAAAAATTGAGAAGAATGAGGGAACTCAATATTGGTATCAATGGTGACTAACTCTAAACTCATTCGGGCAAGATCGACATTGTCGGTCAATGTCTCTTTTCGTTTGCCTGATAGTTCTCCAGCATGCTGAAGAATCTCTTCTAATGATCCGTACTCACCGAGAAGACTTTCGGCAGCTTTGGGTCCCAATCCCGGGACTCCGGGGACATTATCCGAAGTGTCGCCTACGATAGCGAGGTAATCTCTGATCTGATGCGGCTTGACTCCGAAGGCCTCTTTGACTTCTGCTGGACCCAAAATCTTGTTGTCTTTATGGGCATGGAGCATCGAGATGTTATCATTGACGAACTGACACAGATCCTTATCGGAAGAACAGAGATAAACTTTGGCCCCTTGTTCAGCAGCCCAAAGGGCAACGCTGCCCATGGTGTCATCGGCCTCAACGTTGGGAACATCGAGGAGGGGGATTCCCATTAAGGGGCAGAACTCTCGCGCCCATACCATCTGGTGAGATAGGTCAGGTGGCGCTTCGCGCCGATTGGCTTTGTAATCGGGATAAATATCGAGCCGTGATTGCCAATTGTTGGGACCATCAAAAACGGCCACCATGTGTTCTGGATGAAAATCGTTGATCAGTTTTTGCATCGATCGGATAAACCCAAAAAGAGCATTTGTCGACTCCCCTTCAGCATTGGTCATATTGCGAATCGCGTAGTAGGCACGAAACAGGAATCCAGAAGCATCGATGATGTAGAGTTCTTTCATAAAAGCGGACGGTAGAGATATAAAAATTTATTTTCTAGTTCCGGTGGTAACGAGCCATTCAAGTGGAATGAATGTACAACTTTTCCAGTAAAAAGTGGAGATTTCATATTAAAAATATTTTCTAGCCAGTTTTCTTTCTCAAGACTGACCACTTGGTAATCACCCTCAATCCCACTGGCCTCTACCAATTCTGTTAAAGTATCCTTGCGATTGGCTCCTATAACATCGACAAATCCGTACTCTTTGGCCATTTTGGCAGGAAAAATTTTTGCACCATAAACTTCGATAAGTTTTTCTTTGGAAACTTGTGGGCGATTACTGACCACTAAATCGACAAATTGCTTGTAGTAGTAATCAGTTAACAATTCAAAGTTATCAGCCTCCCCTTCTTTCCACTTTCGAAAAGGATTCATTGAGTCTTTTCCTTTCCCGGCCGAAATGGTGATAGTCTTCACACCAATTTTTTCAAGAGTCTCTGTGAAATTGGGAAAAGTGGAAAGCAAGACCCCGACACTTCCAATCAAGCTGACATTGCTGGAATAGACCTTATCGGCAGCAGAAGCAATATACATCCCTCCAGAAGCACACAACCCATCGACATAGGCGTAAATGGGGACATTGTATTGCTCTTTATAGGCTTTGAGAGCGTGATAGATGCCATCGGAGTCAATGACAGTGCCACCAGGAGTGTTGATATAGAGTAAAATCCCTTTGACAAGGTTGTCTTCAAGGTCCCCTTCGCGAGACTGCACAAGCATATCGCGGAGTTTTGAATAATTCAATTTTTCAGTGCCGATTATCCCTTTGATGTCGATTTGAAGGATTTTTGGCTTCTTTGTTGTCAGGAAAGTTCTTTTCCCTTCAGCATCCGGGAGAATCTTTTCGTTGAATTCCTTTTTGGGGAAGTCATCTTTGAGGGCCGAGATTCCGCCAAGAATCGCAATAATGGGGATGAGGGCCAGCAGGAATCCAATTCCTTTGCAAAGAGAAATGACAAGCGCTCGGATTGAAGAGCGTAGTATTGATTCTGGGCGATCTGTCATAGTAGAGGTCCTTTTTTATTTGTTATGGATAACATATTAACCCGAATGGGGTGCCTGGTCAAGCGGATTGTTTATGAACGAGGGATTAGAAAATGATTGTTTTGTTTTTCGTCCTTATTTCGCCCTACCCCATTTTCCCAAATTCAGGTATTATAAGGGCATGGATGCTCAAGAAATCGCCAAAGATATTGTGAAAAAATTAGTTGACGCTGGTCACATCGCTTATTTTGCAGGAGGTTGGGTGCGGGACTTTCTGATGGGTCATCCTTCGGATGATATCGATATCGCAACGGATGCTTCTCCCGATCAGATTCTCCAGCTGTTTCCAAAGACATTTCATGTGGGGATAGCCTTCGGTGTGGTCGTTGTGTGTCATGATGGTCATCAGTTCGAAGTGGCCACGTTTCGCAAAGATATCGGCTACGAAGATGGACGAAAACCGACGAGCATCGAACCTTCGACTGCAGAAGAAGATGCGAAAAGGCGCGACTTCACCATCAATGGAATGTTTTACGATCCTCTAGATGAGTCCATTCACGATTTTGTCGGAGGTCGCGAAGACTTGTCCCGAGAAATCATTCGGACTATTGGTGATCCCTTTGAGCGTTTTTTCGAAGATCGGCTCCGTATGATTCGCGCTCTCCGTTTTGCGTGTCGTTTCGGATTCCACATCGACACGGAAACTCAACAAGCTATTGCCGATCACGCCGATACACTTTTTCCTGCGGTTTCCATGGAACGAATTTGGCAGGAGTTCAGTAAAATGGCTGCATACCCTGCTTTTGATTACACACTGGTTGAGATGCATCGCTTGGGTTTGTTGAGTGTAATTTTTCCCGGACTCAAAGGAGTCCACCTCGACGATATCAAGCACCGGGTGTCGCATTTTCATGATATGCCAAAAGAGACTCTGACAATCGCTTATTTTCTCCAATTGTTTCCTGACATTGATCAAGAGGGTATTAAGGATTTGTGCCGTTACTTAAGAACCAGCAACCGCGATCAAAAATTTGCTCAATTTTTCCATCACATCAAAACCCTCGAAAGTCCTGACACACATGCCTGGAGCCATATTTATGCTCACCCTGATTCTGAATTGTGTATTAAAATTCTTGCAGCTTCCGAGCCTGCTGAGACGCGATCAGAATACCTGGCGGCCCATCAACAACGTCATGCGGGTCTCGCACCTCATATTAAAAGGATCATTGATCAAGTTCCTGTGGTGACTTCTGAAGATCTGAAAAATGAGGGGATTAAACCTGGAAAATTGATGGGCGAGTTGTTAAAAGAGTCCGAACGGATTGCCATCCTTTATGAGTTTCATGAGAAACACGAGGTACTGGATAAGTTGAAGGAATCTCAGCTTTGGAAAGATGCCCATGAGTGAGAAAATTGCTAGTGCCCAAAATCAGTTAATCAAGCATGTGGTAAAACTCCAAAATGATCGCGCTTACCGTTATGCTGAGAAAGAGGTAGTGATTGAAGGGCATAAAATGATCTTGGAATTGCCTTCTCTTAAAACTCTTTTTGTCACAAATGAACAAGATGTTCGTTCAGATTGTCAATCCATCGTAATAACATCTGAAATCATGAAAAAAATCTCATCTGTAGCTACCTCAGAAGGGGTTTTAGCCATTGTTCCCATGCCTCCGTTTTCATCATTAGAGTCAAAAAATACAATATTGGTTCTGGATGGCATTAACGATCCTGGAAATTTGGGAACGTTATTGCGAACCGCACTTTCATTTGGGTGGGAAGGAGTTTTCTTATTGGAAAATTGTTGCGATCCGTTCAATGGCAAAGCGCTTCGCGCCGCTAAAGGAGCCACATTTCGCATTCCACTGGCACAAGGAAACAGCAACGATCTCCCAAAATCTCATCAAGTTTTCGTTGCAGACCTTGAAGGGCAGGCTCCGGAAACTTTTTCTCCTTCTGAAAAACGGATGCTCATATTAGGAAGTGAATCGCAAGGGGTTTCACCGGAGTGCCAGCAGCTAGGACAAAAGGTTACGCTGCCAATTTCTGAAATGGAGTCATTGAACGTTGCGGTGGCAGGAGGCATTTTAATGTATTTATTTAAACCGAATCAAAAGACATGAAGAAAAAGAAAAAAATCGATCCTGATCAAATTGAAGAAGAGTTTTACGCCAAGGATAAAAAAGCTGGGCGTCAAGAACGTAAAGTGGCTTCCCAAAAAGATCGCTCCAAGTATAAGAAAACCGACTTTGACAAATTTCAAGAAGAGCTGTCTAAAGAAATTCTTTCAAAGCTCGACCGAGACAAGCTTTTAAAAGGACGCGTGATCTCCATTAAATCCGAAGGAATCATCGTGGATACTCCGTCTGGACAACTCCTTTGTGAACTCCGCGGCTTACTCAAAAAAGTGAAAACTCGATACAAAAATCTCGTGGCCGTAGGCGATTTCGTTCTGATAGAGCCTCTCGAACATCAAGAGGGGTTCATTTACTATGTCGAACCGCGTAAATCTACTTTATCCCGTGCCGATACCATTTCTCAAAAAAAGCAGCAACTGATTGCCGCCAACATCGACCAGGTTTTGATCACCACCTCTGTCGGAATTCCGCCTCTCAAACCTTCACTCGTCGACCGTTACATTATTGCAACTGACAAAGGAAACATGGAACCTGTGATCGTGGTGAACAAGATCGATCTTTTAGACGGTGATGATCAGAAGGACCTTTTAGAAAGATTTGTGCGCGCTCACGAAAAATCGGGAATTCAAGTTGTTCTCGTCAGTGCTGAAACTGGTGAAGGTATCGAGGATTTGAAAGCTGTGATGACAGATAAAGCTTCTGTTTTTTCGGGGCAATCTGGAGTCGGAAAATCTTCACTGATTAATGTCATCACAGGTTTGGACTTGAAGGTCGGCGTGGTGGTTGATCGGACGCGAAAAGGAGCTCACACGACGACTCATGCCACGTTAATTTCATTGGAATGTGGTGGTTGGGTGATCGATACTCCTGGAATTAAGAGCTTTGGCATGTGGGATCTTGATAAAGAAGAGCTACCGTTTTATTTCGAAGAGTTTGCTCGCTATCTCCCTAAATGCAAGTTCCCGAACTGTTCTCATTTGCACGAGCCAGACTGCGCCGTTATTGAGGCGGTGGAAAAAGGGGAGATCTCTCGGTTGCGGTACGAGTCTTATGCCGCCTTGTCAAAAGACATTGATGAAGGGTATCTTAGGCGGTAGAACAAGTCCATTTAGAAAACATCCTGTCCATCCTAGTCCTGGAAGGACGGCATATTGTGTCCTCGATCATTTGGACCTTAATATGCCGTCCTTTCAGGACTCTGAATCTTTATCGTCACATTTGCCCTAGGGTTCCACTCCGTTCCACCCTAGGCTGTCAGATGTCGTCCTTCCAGGACTCTACGTGTTTTTAATCAGTGAAAGGGACCGGGCCTGCATTAGGCATAACTGATCAAAATCTTCCCCCTGCCGGGGGAAGATAATGAATATAACCTATAAAAAAACGCTAAGGCATTATCTCTGCGCCTTAGCGTCTTTGCATCTCTGCGTTAAAATTAAAATTCCCAAAAGAACTTTTACGCTTTGATCGTAATATCGATCCCCGCTGGAAGTGTCAACGTCTTCAACGCTTCCACTGTCTTCGGGGTAGGCCTAATGATATCAATCACACGCTTGTGCGTACGCATCTCAAACTGCTCCCGTGATTTCTTGTTCACGTGAGGCGAGCGTAAGACTGTAAAGATTTCTCGGCGCGTTGGCAACGGGATAGGACCCGCTACTCTGGCACCAGTACGCTTGGCGGTCTCGACAATGTCATGAGCCGATTGATCTAATAGGCGTTGACAGTATCCCTTCAAACGGATACGGATCTTTTGCCTTTCTTTTTTACTTGTTTTGGCCATAAAGTTTATCCTTTAATAATTTCTTCTTGTATTTTTGATGGGACACGTTCAAAGTGATCCGGTTCCATTGTATAGGCCGCTCGACCTGATGATAAGGAACGCAGAGTTGTGGAGTATCCAAACATTTCACTCAACGGAACCTCAGAATTAATAATGACAGATCCTTTTAGGTTCTCTTGTCCAAGGATTCTTCCTCGACGACGGTTGATGTCGCCAATGATGTCTCCCATATTAGCTTCAGGTGTGGTGACCACAACCTTCATAATCGGCTCAAGGATCACAGGCTTACTGTTTTTCACAGCTTCGATAATGGACATCGATCCGCAGATCTTAAAGGCCATCTCGTTCGAGTCCACTTCGTGGAAAGATCCAAACACTATCTCCACACAAACGTCCACGAGCGAATACCCCGCTAACGCTCCGCGTGTAAGACCCTCATTAATCCCTTTGATCACCGCTGGAATGTATTCCTTAGGAATCACTCCACCCACAATCTTGCTGGCAACCTCGTTACCTTTACCCACTTCATTAGGCTTGATCTCAAGCTCAACGTGAGCGTACTGACCACGTCCCCCAGTCTGCTTGACAAACTTGGTTTTGGAGCTACCAGATGTGGTAATGGTTTCCTTATAGGCCACTTGTGGTTTTCCAACATTCGCCTCAACTTTAAACTCACGGATCATCCGGTCTCGCAGAATCTCAAGGTGCAATTCACCCATCCCCGCAATAATCGTCTGACCAGTCTCTTCATTACTTGTCACACGGAAAGTGGGATCCTCTTCCGAAAGCGATTGCAACGCTGTGGATAGCTTTTCACGGTCAGCTTTGGAATTGGGTTCTATCGCCATCGAAATCACAGGCTCTGGAAACTCCATCTTCTCTAATAATACTGGCGTATCAAGCGCCGATAGAGTATCTCCTGTTGTGGTTCGTTTAAGCCCCACAACCGCCACGATATCACCGGAATAAACCTCGTCCATGTCCTCGCGCTTGTTCGCATGCATCCTAACGATTCGAGAAATTCTCTCTTTATGATCTTTAGTCGTGTTGAGAACTGTAGCTCCTTTATTAACCCCACCTCGGTAAATTCGAATATAAGTCAATCGCCCAATATATGGATCACTCATAATCTTAAAGGCGAGAGCCGCAAATGGTTCGTCATCATCTGGCTGGATATCAAACTCTTCGTCAGTTTTAAGATCAATGGCTTTGACGTTTGTTCGGTCAAGAGGAGAAGGCATCCAATGAACAATGGCATTGAGAAGCTGCTGCACCCCTTTGTTCTTAAAGGCAGATCCGCAAAGAACAGGGTTAAACTTATTGTTGATGACCCCTTTCCGAATCGCAGCGTGGATCTCATCTGCAGTCAAACTGTCAGGATCGTCAAGAACTTTCATCATGAAGTCCTCGTCCTCTTCGTCAACTGTGGCTAGCTCGTCCAAAAGTTCTGAGCGCATTTCTTGACATTTCTCCAGAAGATCAGCTGGGATGTCTTCTTCAATCCACTCAGCACCGAGAGTCTCATCTTTAAAGATGCAGGCCTTCATGGTGACAAGGTCGACCATTCCGACAAAGTCCCCTTCAGCTCCAATCGGACATTGAACAGGAATTGCATTCGCATGCAATTTGTCGCGCATTGATTGAACCGTTGCAAAAAAGTCTGCTCCTGTACGGTCCATCTTGTTACAAAACGCAATCCTTGGAACTCCGTAACGGTCCGCTTGACGCCAAACTGTTTCTGACTGAGGCTCCACCCCACTCACAGCACAGAATACCGCTACCGAACCATCCAAAACACGAAGAGATCTCTCCACTTCAATCGTGAAGTCTACGTGCCCGGGAGTGTCAATGATGTTAATTGTGGTATCATTCCAACTGACTCGTGTTGCAGCTGATGTGATCGTGATTCCACGCTCTTGCTCCTGCTCCATCCAGTCCATGGTTGCACCGCCATCGTGAACCTCACCCATACGGTGTAGACGTCCAGAATAGTAGAGAATCCTTTCTGTGGTGGTCGTTTTCCCCGCATCAATGTGGGCCATAATCCCAATGTTGCGGAGATCTTTTAATTGTTCATTCTTAGGTCTTGGCATTGAAATCTCCTCTTACCACTTATAGTGAGCAAAGGCCTTATTCGCCTCCGCCATCCTATGAGTGTCGTCTTTCTTTTTAATGGTTGTTCCCTGATTGTTAAAACAATCAGCAAGTTCTGTTGCAAGAGCCTCTTCCATCGCACGACCAGGCTTCTTCCGCGCATGGTTGATAATCCAACGCATAGCTAAAGCTGTTCGACGATTTCCAGGGATTTCAATCGGGATCTGATAAGTAGCACCCCCAATTCGACGAGACTTCACTTCCAAAGTTGGCTTAGCTCTTTCAAGCGCCTCTTCAAAAGCCTCTAGGGGATCCTCTTTATTCACTTTTTTCGCAAATTTCTCTAATGCATTGTAAACAACGCGGCGGGCTACAGACTTCTTGCCTTGCAGCATAATTTTGTTAATAAAAAGCGCAAGCAGTGCACTCCCAAACCTAGGATCTGGCATAATTTCACGCTTTTCAGCTCGACGTCTTCTAGACATAATTTCCTCATACGTTTCAAATTTTCAACCGTATTACCCCGGTTGCAATCTATTTTTCCAGCAACCATCTTTTTTTAGCCTCGCATCTACTGCTCTTCTCTCCTCGCCCAACCCTTAGGGGTTGTGCTCGTCGTTCAGTTTGTATATGCGGCCTAAAAAAAGCCGTTGCCGGGAAATAGGTTGCAACCCGGGGTATAAGAAGATCAAAAGAACTTCACCTGAACTCATTAACGAGTCCTGTGCGTGATTTAGGCTCCACTTAGCAAAACATAAATCACGGACCAGGATGCATATCCAGATGCATCCTAGCGTTACTTCTTAGGACGCTTGGCCCCGTATTTCGATCTTCTTTGCTTTCGGTCCTGAACTGCCGCACAGTCCAACGAACCGCGGACAATGTGATACCTCACACCAGGAAGGTCTTTGACCCTTCCCCCTCGCACTAATACAATACTGTGCTCTTGCAAGTTGTGACCTTCACCACCAATATAGGCAATCACTTCCTGACCCGTTGATAAACGGACCCACGCCACCTTTCTCAAAGCCGAGTTCGGCTTCTTCGGTGTCTTCGTCTTCACCTGAAGACATACTCCACGTCTCTGAGGACAAGCCTTCAGAGCAGGAGACTTTGTGCGCTTCTGTTTCTTCTTTCGCGGTTTGCGCAACAATTGATTGATTGTCGGCATATGTGCCCACTCCTTCGTTTCTTTAATCACTGCCTTAAATTGAGGCAGATAATGAGCATTATAGGAAAAATTGAGCTTTTATGCAATAAATTAGTAATGCTGCTCGAGAGTGTAAAATATTTTTTTTAAAAAAGGACGAAATGGACGAGATGGACGAAATGGACAGGATGGACAAAAAGAAAGCGCATTTTTGTCTAGACAACGGGGTCCACTATAGTCAATCTCGTCCATTTCGTCCATCCTGTCCATCCTGTCCATTTTAATTAATAAATAATTCAATAATTTAATCGATTGATAATAAATTTCTTCTGTGTTACTATCATCATCTTTCTAATTAATAAAAGGGTTGAATTTATGAATATTTCATCAGTTCGTTATCTAGGACCTTCATCTTTTAATTTTTCTATGAAAGAGAGAGAAAACATTGATTCCTCCTGGGCTATGGCGATTATTTCTCTTCCATTTTCTGCTGTAAAGGGAGTTTCCACAACTGCCTGGGATCGATTAAAGCTTTGTGTGGTTAGATTTCGGGAATTGCCTAAGCAAATACGG
>SDBV01008874.1_pt1 | contig 13473 bp, 10 predicted proteins | sample 2277081 | NCBI WGS metagenome assembly SDBV01 (sample SAMN10402039, study PRJNA504765) | marine sediment metagenome | isolation source: marine sediment core GS10_PC15, 223 cmbsf | place: Arctic Ocean: Southern Knipovich Ridge | collected 2010 | reverse complement strand
TCGTTCTACCATTAACAAGGGAAAGGAGAAACAAGCGGCTGGTATGCATGCTTCTCCTCCGTGTGATTTCACTCACGATCCGCTTCCCCTTCTAACACCTAAGGCTATGTTAGGGTGGGGGTGGTGGCCATTGAGGACTGGGCGTTGGTCCAGTAGGTGGCGGTGGTGTCGGTGCCGGTGTGTTACTCGGTTTTGGTGTTGCGCCTTGAATAGACTGCGTCACCACCGAATCGCAAACAAGCACCTTACTACCGTTGGCAAGTTTCGCCTCGACCCGAACGTTATCCCCTTCACGCGCAACTACGCTAACGTGGCGGTGGTTACCGATCGGCGAATTTGGATCATCCCAAACGGTCTTTTGGAACGGACCGTCAGATGTGATGATCCATTCAGCCACCGGCTGAGTCACGAAATAGCTTGCCTGTAGCCAGAAAAGCTGGCTTGGGTCTTCGTGATGCTCATACCACTCAACGCACCCGCTAATCTGTAGTGGTGGCTGCGTCGGTGTTGGCGACGGCGTCTTGGTCACCGGCGGTGTTGGTGTTGGTGTCGGCGTCTTCACCGGAGGTGTAGGCGTCGGTGTCACCGGCGTCGTTGGCGTAGGACTCGGCGTACTCGTCTTCGGCGGTGTTGGTGTCTCCGTAGGCGTCGGGGTAGGTGTACCCGTCGGCGTAGGAGTCGGCGTCACCAGTGGTGTCGGTGTTGGGGTCTGACCCTTCGGCGTCGCTGTTGGCCGTGGTGTCGGTGGTGGTGGAGTTTCACCTGGCGGAACGATTTGGACGTTGCCAAACATCGTTTCTACCGGGGTCTGTCCTTCCACTACTGTTACCACTTGCGGGTTACTCGTTTGGTGAGAAACCCTCCAACCGCTAGGTTCAACTTCTCGTACAATGTACATGCCTGGAGCTACATTGACGATGGTCTCTGAATAAGCATTCGAGATCACCTCAAAGTTCTCTGGACCTGTTACCTGAAATAAGAAGCCTTCTAGCAAAATCTCGCCCTGTTCCCTCACCCCGTTTTCGTTGGGATCGTGGAACTTGACGATTTTCATCTGCCCCTGGTGCTGCGGAATGATTTGATTTCCGCAATACGTCCGCAACTTTACGTCACGGTCGCCGTCGGAAATGACAATGACAGATTCGTTGATCGTCGAATTGACGATCTGAACGTTGCCGTCACCATCCATACTGACGTTGTTCACCGGACCGTTCACCAAGATTATGTCGATCGTCAGAACGTGAAGGAAGTTGCAAAGTCGAAGCCATTCAACTTTACGATTCTCCAAGTTCGTTAGGTCGACATCGTCTGGTATCGCGTGGTAGCCGAAGGTAGGACCAAACACATCGTTCACAAAATGCCGAAGCACTTGTGGGTCGTGTCTGGTAACCTCGAGGATCTTCGCCTTTGCGGCTTCTGGATCCTCGGGCAACCCACCATCGATCACCCTTCCACCATCGTGACTCTGAGTTTGCAAAGCAAACTCATCGTCTGACGGAAGCGCACACAAACCCGATGGCTCCGACGTAGGACGGGGGTCCATTGTCGGTGCCGGGGTTGATGTTGTTGCTGTCGTTCCATCACCACTAAGCAGGAGGGCGATGATAACGGCAAGACCGGCTGCGGCAGCGATCGCGAATGCTGTTAGGATCGCTACTCTTCTTCGTCTCATATTCTCCTCCTACTAGGCGTTTGGATCGGGGGCCTGGACAGCTACCTGTGCAGGTCCTTCGGTTGTGATGGTGATAGTCACCGTCGTGATATCTGCAGCCGGCGCCGCAGGTGCAGGTTGGACCACCACTGCGGGTACCACTAATTCTGGCGGAGCTACCTCATCTGCTTCAACTTGAGGTGTGTTCGCCCTGATAACCCCTACGAAGTAGGCTCTCGCTCTGGTGATCGCCGGACCAACATAGTCGGGAACATCAGCCAGTGGTACCTGGGGGAATGTGTGATACAAACCCTCAGCAGCTCTCACTACCCGTTCCAGTCGGCTAAGAGGACGCGGCCCTTGCGGCTGCGTGAACTCTGCAACCAAGCAGATGATGGCACCGACGAGAACGGCTCCGAGAGCCAATCCGATCGATGCAAGAATGATGGCTTCCGTTGACATGGTTAAAACCTCCATGAATAGACCTTGTTTATTTGTTTGCCCTAGTTAATGTGCAAGAAACTAGAAAAACTACCTGGCAGGTAGCCTCTAGTTACTTACTATTATTTTGATAGTCGCTATATACTACTCCTATTTACGACAAATGTCAATCCTATAGGCCTCATTATGCTTGGAAATCTACATGCTTTTTGTAGATTATGAAGATCGCAGAGTGCGAAGTGCTCTATTTCTCAAGCATAGTGAGGCCTGCGTTAGGCAACTTTTGCCTAACTATAACTTACTACTTTAATATTCGGTAATCACAGGCCATACAGCATTACCAGGACTATGGTCAATAATAGTCAAACGTTTTCGAGGATCTCAAACATACGGTACTCTCACACCACGCAAGTACTTGATACCCCATGATCTTCTATTAAAAACAAAGTTCCCGTTCTACTTCACGTGATACAAAGATTGGATACTTGAGACTAATAACTTCAAAGGTTTTCTAGGAGTTCTCTCAGTGGAAGTTGGAAAGATATTTAAATCTACTGTGTACACTTAGAACATTCATCTAGAGTGCTCCCATGAGGACAGGGTTTTTCGGGTTTACCCCAAGGTATCTGTCTTTTCAACGATTCCTTACTAAAAGTATCAAAGTATTTTTGGGCCAATTCTTGGGTAGGGTTATTTCTATATTCTTGTAATGCTTCTGCTACATTATCTAATTTATTAATATTTCTTGCGAAATCACTTTCCTGAGTTTCCCTGGATTTTATAACTTGTTCGATGTCAAACTTCGCTCCAGTGTGATCATCAATGACCTCGAAACTATCTCGGTCAGAGGGGCTTTCATCTTGAACAATTCCTGAGGCTACTTCTTCTTCAGCAGTTTTTTCCGTACCCTCTATTGGTTGTTCTTGCGGAGATTCTTCCAAATCAAGGTTATCATTCAAATCAGCTGTAGCCAATGCTTCCAAAGATTCTCTGGGCTCCGAAGTGTCTTTACCTCCTAATTCCTCAATCATTCCTAGCAACTTCTCTTCCTGTTCCCCACTGGGTTCAAGGGACTCGGTTTTCTCAACCTCATGAACCTTTTCACCCTGTTCTGGACTAGATTCAAATGATTCTGGGTTGCCTGATTCACCATCCATAAAATTTATCCTATTTCAACTTCATGCCTAATTGCTCTTCTTAACAGAATAGTAGCGTTCTCAAACCTTCCCTGCTTCATCAATTCACGAATTTGAGGTAAAACTGCATCTTTTACTTTTTCCTCATAATCATTTAATACCGTCGCCGACACTCCTGACAATTCGACAAAAGAGTCCTTCAGAAAATGGGCTGTTTTGTAGATTTCATTAACTGTTATGCTATTTGGTAAGACTTTTAAGATATACTCCGCAAGTTCGTGTGCTCTACGTGCATCCATTTGCCCAGCTTTCAAGCGTTCATATATAACTATTAGAACCTGGCTTTCAATGTTCCTTCGATAGTCGTTTGAGTTCATTTATTTGATTTTAACATACCTAGTTTGTAGAAGAACCAAAGGAAATAAATAATCCGTGGAAATATTACTCAACACCTAGCAGAGAGTACCTCGTACTCTGCGACCACTTTGTGGGCTAGAGTGTGGACTTTATGCCGTAAAAATAGCACGCTATTGCATGCTGCGTTTTACAAAACTACAGTATAAAAAAATCGTCTGCAGACCTCAGCGCCCAGTATGAGTGTTACCCCAAACCAGACGCCGGGGTTTACCGACGATTTTGAACCTAAACGAACAACTTACGTACTCAAAAAAGGGTGTTTTTCGAAGTATTGTTTATACGTTTTGTTATAGTGCTGGTGTTTCTATTTATACACTACCAATTTCAGACTTGATTTAATCTTTCCACAGGTGTTTAATAGAAACTAATCAGTACACCTGCTGTCCAGATGTACTTTCTGAAACACTGCCATCGGTGTCAAAGTCCTTCCGACCATGGTGGTGTTTCTTTTTGTGCTACTTTTCACACTTTCAGATTATTCCTCCCCGAGACTTTCCCGGGGGCCGTCACAATCCCCTGCCCAATGATTGTGACTGAGGACCTACCATTACCCATTCCGGGGAACAAGGCAGAGGGCCTTGTTTATTGAACCCAGTTTCTCACAAATTTTCCCTTTTGTCAAGTTTTTTAGTCCTATAAAAATATTTGCCCTGGAAAAACCTAGGTCCTATAGTGAATTTAGGTTCATTACGGGAAGTTTTTACCGTTGCGGGAAATAATTTACCCCTTTTTATACTGCACTTTTAATGGGTTCCGGGGAAGGGTATCAAGCGTCGTGGTTTTGAGTTATCTCGTTGGCTTGGACGAAGATCATCCGGCCCGCCGCGGTTTGCAGAACTCGCAATACTTTGGTAGGAATAGTTTGATTCATGTATTTCGCCCCATTTTCGACCACAATCATAGTACCATCTGACAAATAGCCTACTCCTTGGGTCTTTTCTTTACCGTCTTGTATTATCTTTACTTCCAATGGTTCTCCGGGTAAAAGAGTGGTCTTGAGCGAATTTACCAAATCATTTATATTCAATATCTTTATTCCCGATACTGTACCTACTTTATTTAGATTGAAATCGGTAGTCATCACTTTTGCCTTCAAAGTACTGGCCAAGGTGAGCAATTTATCATCGATAGTTTTGCCCTTTACTTCTCCAACCTCGTAAATTACTGTTTTTATATGCTTGGATTTTTTCAATTTTTCTAAAATATCCAATCCCCGTCTTCCCTTTCCCCGCCGCAGGGCGTTCGACGCATCAGCGATATGTTGAAGCTCCGAAAGAATAAATTTAGGCACGATCAAAGTACCAAAGAGAAATCCATTCTCGACAACATCGGCTATCCTACCGTCAATCAGAGCGCTGGTATCAACTAAAATTGGGTTCACATAATCGGCGGTCCCTTTTTCTTTTTCGGCGCGTCTCCCTATTCTCCCAGGCAGATCGCGCATCCCCGAAAAATCAGGGATTCGAGCTTGTTTGATCACTTCAGTGGCCACCCGTCTGGCAAAAATACTACTCCATGTCCCTATCCAGGCACTAGCAATAGGCACGATGAAGATACCGGCTGCTCCAGACGCAATCGCAATCACTACCCGCACTGCAAAGAGAATCTGGGCCTCTTCTATATTAAGAACTTGCCCGGAAACAAAATAACCAAGATAAGCAAAACCAACTCCAAGAGCAACACGAATAAGAATCTGAATATTCATTGTGAAAATGAATCCTTTCTAGAGGAGTCGCAGGGATAAAAAGAGAGATGAATCCTGATAAAACGAGCCTGGCACCTCTATTAATTTTTTAAATTTAGGGCGAGTTTCACAGCTTCTCGCAAGTTCTTTACTTTTTTGCCTGTTATAAAATTAGTAAAACCGAGCCTTTTTGCTTCTTGCAGTCTCTTTTCTTCAAAGGGAGTGCTGCGTATTTCACCGAGCAACCCTACTTCACCGACTGCCGCTGTGTGCTTTGATATTACCTTATCATAGGCACTACTGGCAATAGCCAAGCATACTCCCAGATCTATGCCTGGTTCTCTTATCTGTAGTCCGCCTGCAATATTTACAAATACATCCTGGTTTCCCAGGCTGATTCCGGCTCTTTTTGCAAGAGTTGCCACCAAAAGCTGGAGTCGATTGGGATGAATACCACTGCTTCGCCGAGCGGGAATACCAAAGTTTGTGACACTGGTGAGAGCCTGAACTTCAGTCAGAATCGGTCTGCTACCCTCCATGATAGGCACAACTATTGTCCCGGGAGCCGAAATACGGGAAGATAAAAATTGTTTGCTGGGATTTTTTACTTGGTGCATGCCGACTTCATCCATCTCAAATACCCCTATCTCATCAACTGGGCCAAACCTATTTTTTGTAGCTGACAGGATGCGAAAAATTTTGCCGCTATCGCCCTGCAAATAAAGAACAGTGTCCACCAGATGCTCAAGTACCTTAGGTCCGGCAATTGCTCCTTCTTTGGTCACATGTCCGACCAGAAATACGGCGATATTACTTTGCTTTGCCAGCCTCTGCAATCGATACGTGCTTTCTCTCAGCTGACCTATGCTCCCCGCCGCGGTGGCCAGATCGCTAGTAATCATAGTCTGAATAGAATCTACGACTAATATTTGGTAATCTTCGGCGGTGGCGGCCTGGATAATGCTATCTACATCAGTATTGTCGTATACGAACAGGTCTTTTCCTTTCTTGCCGATTCGATCATAGCGGAGCCGCAGTTGTTCTGTACTTTCCTCTCCCGAAACATACAAAGTTTTAAAAAGCGACGCTATTTGCAGCAGTAGGGTGGACTTCCCAATACCAGGATCGCCGGCCAGAAGCACCACACTGCCCGGTACTATTCCTCCGCCCAACACTCTATCAAGCTCAGCTACTTTGGTTTGGATACGTTTTAGAGGCTTGCGAGTAGCTACGGAAAGTCTTATCGGCTTTGATTCAAGGCTTATTTTGCTAACAGATACGCCTTTACCTTTTGAGGCTACTACCGTTTCAACAAGTGAGTTCCACGATTCACAATTGGGGCATTTTCCCAGGTAAGAAGGTGAGGAATACCCGCATTGTTGGCAGATATATGTTGAGGAAGGTTTCGCCATCGTCTAATCATTTTAGTAAAGAGGTGATCGTTTGACAAGTTGCAAACTACAGGGTAAAATCCGCAGCAGAAATTCATACGAAAGGAGGCATCTCCCTAGAGACCACGCACTTAACAACTGAACTCGAGGATTTTATGGATCGTTTCCCGAAAGGTGCTGAGACAGAATTTCCTCGAACAACAACCATTTCGATCCTATCAAGACTGGAGAGTCAACAATGAAGATTGTCAAACCAACCGAAGGACCAGAAATCACCATATCGTCTATCAAAGCCGACATTGGTGGTTTCGTTGGGCACTCGGAGTCACATCCGGAGGTCCTTGAAATCGCTCGACAGCTCCTGGAGCAAGCGAAGACTGACGGGCTTCTGATCGACTTCCGTGTCCAACACTGCGGCGACGATATGTTCCTAATCATGTCCCACATGCATGGTGAGGACAGCCCTGTCATCCACGGCCTAGCCTGGGATACCTTCGTGGCAGCAGCCAACAAAGCCGCCGAGCTAAAGCTTTACGGCGTGGCTCAGGATCTCATTGGAGACGCATTCTCTGGCAATGTCAAGGGTATGGGGCCAGGGTCAGCGGAGATGACGTTCACTGAGCGTCCCAGCGAACCGATCATCGTCTTCATGGGCGACAAAACTTCCGCCGGAGCGTTCAACCTACCGACATACAAGATGTTCGCCGATCCCTTCAACACGCCTGGTCTGGTGATCGCCGGCGGTCTACGACCTGGATTCACGTTCGAAGTCCATGACCAACAGAAGCACCGCTGGATCAAGTTCGACATGAAAACTCAACGCGAGGAGTGTCTCGCTCACATCGGAGCGCCGGGCCGCTACGGCGTTAAGAGGGTCTTCAACAACTCTACCGGCCTCATTGCCGCCGTCACCAGCCTCGACAAACTAACCCAAGTGGCTGGTAAATACGTCGGCAAGGACGACCCAACTGCCATAGTTCGATGCCAAGGCGATTTCCCAGCAGTCGGCGAGGTACTCGAATCGTTCACAACCGCCTGGACAGTCGAGGGCTGGATGCGTGGCTCCCACCACGGACCGTGGATGCCTGTTGCTGAACGGGACTCGCACCCAAGCCGCTTCGATGGGCCTCCGCGCGTCGTTGCTCTGGGATTCCAGCTGGCTGAAGGTAAATTCGTGGGCCCACGCGATCTTTTTGACGATGCAGGCTTCGACCGCGCGCGCGACGAGGCTAACCGCATCGCCGACTACCTCCGCAAGCACGGACCGTTCGAGCCACATCGACTCGGACTCGAGGACATGGAATACACACAGATGTCGGAGATCGAGGAAGTTCTCGAAGGCGAATGGCAACCACTCACTGATACAGCCAAGCCCGAGATCAGAGGAGACGCAGGAGAAGGCGCGGACTAACTAAGTTCGTATCTTCAACAAACCTAGCGCTCGTTGGATACATAGTATCTGACGGGCGCTACTTTTTTGACTAATTAAGGATTATTTTATCTTTGGAGACTTTTACTTTTATGATTTGGCCTTTTTTGTACTCACCGGAAAGAATCTTTTCAGACAAAGGATCTTCGATATATTCCGTTATCGCTCGGTGCATTTCGCGAGCCCCAAATTCTTCAGAAAAACCGCGGTCAACCAAAAATTTAAACACCGCTTTATCTACATTTAGCTTCATGCCATGTTCATCTTTGAGGCGGCTGGCTGCTTCTTTTACCAGTATCGTGGCGATTTTACGCACATTTGCTCGACTCAAAGGTTTAAAAACCACCACCGAATCTATTCTATTGAGAAATTCTATTTTGAAAGCTCGACGCAGCTCCTCGTTAAGTTTCTGGGAAATATTTAGATATTGCTCAGCACTGCTCTTTCCCTTACTTCCTTCTTTGGCAAAACCAATGTCACCTTCTTTTCTTATCAAGTGAGAACCAATGTTGCTGGTCATAATGATCAAAGAATTGCGGAAATTGATCACTCTTCCCTTTCCATCCATGAGATGACCGTCATCTAAAACTTGGAGAAGAATATTGAATACCTCCGGATGGGCCTTTTCTATTTCATCTAGGAGAATCACGGAATATGGTTTCCGGCGTAATTTCTCGGTCAGCTCTCCGCCCTCTTCAAAACCCACATACCCTGGAGGCGCCCCAATCAATCTGGCCACCGTGTGATGCTCGGAAAACTCGCTCATATCGAGCCTTATCAAATTTTTCGAATCACCAAAAAGTAGTTCGGCCAAGGTCTCACTTACCAATGTTTTTCCCACCCCGCTAGTACCTAAAAATATGAAACTTCCCGCCGGACGTTCGGGATTACGCAGGCCCACCCGATTGCGGCGCAAAACTGAGGCTACTTGAGCCAAAACATGGTCTTGCCCAATTATTTTCTTGCCCAATTCTTTATCAAGATCAAGCAATTTTTGGGCTTCGGTGGTAGTGAGCTCTTCCATCGGAATTCCGGTCATCATCGAGACCACATCGGCTATATCTTTTTCTTCGACATATTTTGATTGGCCAGCCAGTTTTTTATTCAAAATATCACGCAACTGCACATCGTAGTTGTGTTCTTTACTGCGTAAATTGTCAGCTTGACGCCAGGATTCTTCTTTTACCATACGGTCTTTTTCAAGTTTTATTTTGGTGATTCGATCACTTATTTTGGCCGCATCTTTATTCGCACTTCCGATTGCTACTGTTTTTTTACTAGCCGCTTCATCCAAAATGTCTATGGCGCTATCGGGCAGTCGTCTATCTACCATATATCTTTTGGCGAGTTTTGCGGCCATTTCAATAGCGCTCTTTTTTATTTTTACACTGTGGAAGGATTCGTATTTGTGCTTCAATCCATCTAGGATTTTAACCGTTGTTTTCACATCCGGTTCTTCCACGTAAATAGGCTGGAATCTTCTCTCAAGAGCCGAATCGTCTTCGATATATTCGGCATACTCTTCCACAGTTGTCGCTCCAATGCAGCGCAACTCACCGCGGGCCAAGGCCGGTTTGAGAATATTGGCAGCGTCCAATGCTCCACCAGCGCCACCAGCGCCAACAATAGTTTGTATCTCATCGATAAAGAGGATGATGTTGCCAGCTTGCTTTATTTCATCTATCACACCCAGAAGCCTTTCTTCAAAATCGCCGCGAAAGCGAGTTCCAGCCACCAGTGCATTTATATCTAGACTAACTAATCGTGTATCAAAAAACTTCTGAGGAACATCTCGCTCATTTATTTTCTGGGCTATTCCTTCAACTATTGCTGTTTTACCAACCCCAGCACTCCCAAGAAGTACTGGATTGTTTTTTATCCGACGCGACAAAATTTGAAGAACACGGGCAATCTCCTCTCCTCTCGCTATCACCGGATCCAGATCTCCTTTGCGGGCACTCGTGGTGAGATCTCGTCCGTAAGTATCTAGCAGCGGTGTGGCCGGCTCTTTTGTAGAAGTAGTTTGAGACTGAATAGGAGTATACTTTTCCACCCTACTCTTCAGAGAATCGGCAGTTATCCCCCAACTTCTCAGTATGTGGCAAGCAAGACCAGAAGGGGTTTTGGCCAACCCACAAAGAAGATGTTCGGTGCCAACATAAGCACTTCCCCACAGATAGGCTTGCAGAGCCGATGCAGCCACGGCTTCCTGGGCACTTTCAGAAAAGCCTTCATCCTTTTTACTTTTCCCTTTTGATTTTTGAGATTCTTCGCTCGTTTCAGTCGAAGACAAAATAGATTCGCGGATCCGATCACTATCTACTTGGTAAGAACTAAGGACTTTGTTGGCGATCGAGGATTTGTCGTTCAAAATACCTAGCAATATGTGCTCGGTATCAATGATTTCCGAATTTAAATCTTTGGCTTCTTTAGCAGCATCACCCAAAACCCGCTTAGCTTTTTCAGTAAATTTCTCCGTGATTTTCTTTGCCATTAATCTTTGCTTTTTGCTTTCTTATCTTTAAGTATTGGCTTAGCTTTTGGTTTTTCCTTCGCTTTCGTAATCTTCTTTTCAGGTTTTGTATTGGATTTTTTCTTATCGTCGTCTTTTTCTTCCTGCGCAAGTCTTAAGGCAACTCTCTTTTGATCACTATCAAAAAGGTCTATCTGAACCTTTAGTTCATCTCCTGGCTTATAGATTACTCCGTAAGGAATTTTTGAGCTGTGGATTAAACCCTCTATCCCAGGATCTAGTTCCACAAATATTCCATAGCTTGTCCCTCGGGAAACTTTGCGATCGTGGACAGAGCTAACTTTGTATTTTTTGGCGGCTTCTTGCCATGGGTCTTTCTCAAGTTGTTTTATAGACAGGTTTATCCGTCCACTATTTACATCAATAGAAATCACTTTTACTTTTATTTTTTGACCTATTTTATACCTGTCTTGCAAAGAAGTTACCTTTTTCCAAGAAATTTCACTAATGTGGACAAGACCGTCTGGACCAGAAGGGGTGGCGGCAAGAAGGCCAAAAGGGAGGATTTTCGAAATAGCTACATCTAGTGTGTCACCAATTTTAAATGGTAATTCGATCTTTGGCATCGAATCTGAAGATGAATCTTTTTCCGAAAAAACGAGTTTGTTTTGACTTTCGTTCACTTGAATGACATTTACCTTGAAACTCTTCCCCGTAGCCTGACGGATATCCGAAACCAGGTGCGATGATGGGACAAAACCCCTGATTCCTTTATACTCTACTATCAGTCCACCCCGGTTACTGCCAATTCCTTTTACATCCACTTGTCCATCTTTGTCAGCGACACTTTGAAGGTCATCCCATACTTTTTCTTTTATCGTCTTTTTCACCGTCAGTATTGCCGTACCAGAATCGCCTTCTGGTTGAGCAATCATGGCACTTATTTTGTTGCCTATTTCTACTTTTTCGCCTGAATCTTGGAGTTCTTTGATGGGGATGATGCCTTCTGCTTTGGAACCAATATCTATCAATGCGGAATCTGCCAGAATAGAAACTATCTGGCCTTCGACTGTTTCTCCCCTAGATAAAGCTCGCGGAGCGAAACCTTTTTCTTCGAGAAGCTTGGCCATCTTTGATTGTTTTGAATCTGTCTCAGTGTCATTTTCGTGTGCTTTCGCCATAGATTAGCTTTAGGATAAAATTCCTAAAAACCTACCTTTCCTTAAGAGTAGGGGTATTATACTCATAAAATACCTAGATTTCAACATATAAATGAGAAACTCTATGTTAAAATTGTTTTAAGGAAATATAACACTAACTAAAGGCTATGTTTACAGTTTTAATCTTTATAACCCTTTTTGTTCTCATTTCAAGTTATTGGATTCTAAATGTAATAAACGTTCAAAACGCCAAAATTTTTTTTAATGAGGGTTATCTGGTTAAAAAAACCAAATTTTCTACTCAAAAAACGCTAGTGAATCTTATTAGTTCAATTGAGATGACTCCACTTAATCCTTACTCAATAAAGGCGTTTCTTTCCCTAGATTTTTTTGGCCCTTATTTCAGACACTACTCAGCGTTTTTAACGCCATCAATTGTAATGATTATTAAAAGTAGTGATGGTAAAAAAATTTATTTGTCACATGCGCTTTTCTCAAAGAGAAATATAATTCAAACACTAAATAAACTGAGTAGGGCCGACCCATCCATCAAAACAGATGAACTTACTAAAGCTTTATTTGAAAAAGGTGAGTACATTTTTTCTTGGGGAGTTGGACTCTACAGATATAACTATGATTTTGAATTGCTGAACTCCACCCAACAAGGTAAAAAAATAATTCGACAACAATTTTGGTTCAGTTTGAGGGGTTTAACCATCCTACTGTTACCCTTTTTTATCATTCTTGTAACATTAGTAGTGCTAATTCTTATCAATTAAATAAAATACCGGCTTGTTAATATGTTTGGTTGAAGGTCGTTAAAAAGAAAACCCCGGGTTTAACCAGGGTTTTTCTATAATTAAAACGTGACCTTAGATAGTGGGGTCACTATTTGGCATCGACCAAAATAGTAGACAAACTATCGCAGGGCGCGGCAATAAAATAGGAAAAACCCGCTTTGCAGCGGGTTTCACCATAAAGTACAGCCGCGACCCTAGTCCATGAAATGGCCGCAGGTCATGGCAATCAAATGAAAAACCCCAACTTACGTTGGGGTTTAACATATAATAAGGCCGCGACCTACTTTCCCAGGCCCTGCGGACCAAGTATCATCGGCGCTGAAGCGTTTCACGACCGAGTTCGGGATGGGATCGGGTGGAGCCACTTCGCTATTAACGGCCTTGGTTCAGTTGTCAGTTATAAGTCTGTAGGTTTTAAGCAAACCAACAACTCAACCAAAACCGCTTCTTTTACAACTTAGAACTTAAAGCTTATAAACTAAGCCAAAGCTGCAAATTGTTTTACACCTTTAAAACTGGATAGAATCTTACATTGAGAAATAAATCTCAATGTAATTCAGAATCTAATATGATCTATTAGTACAGCTTAGCTGAATCCCTTACGGGACTTACACTTGCTGCCTATCAACCTAGTAGTCTCCTAGGGATCTATGAATCCTTATCTCGAGGTGGGCTTCGCACTTATATGCTTTCAGCGCTTATCCCGTCCCAGCATAGCTACCCAGCGGTGCCGCTGCTGCGACAACTGGTACACCAGAGGCTGGTTCGCTCCGGTCCTCTCGTACTAGGAGCAACTCCTCTCAAGATTCTGCGGGTATGCCGGATAGAGACCGAACTGTCTCACGACGTTCTGAACCCAGCTCGCGTACCCTTTTAATGGGCGAACAGCCC
>SDBV01008873.1_pt1 | contig 13473 bp, 11 predicted proteins | sample 2277081 | NCBI WGS metagenome assembly SDBV01 (sample SAMN10402039, study PRJNA504765) | marine sediment metagenome | isolation source: marine sediment core GS10_PC15, 223 cmbsf | place: Arctic Ocean: Southern Knipovich Ridge | collected 2010 | reverse complement strand
AGCCTCAACACTTATTGCTGAAATGGCGGTTGCTATTGAAAACGAGCTGACTGTTCAGTCGATTAGTGAAACTATTCATGCTCATCCAACCCTTGCTGAGGGGTGGTTAGAGGCTGCTTTGCAAGCGGATGGTCAACCGCTTCATTTACCTCCTAAGCGAGCCTAGTCGATGTTGAAATCTCGTAAACTCAATGTTCTTCCTGACAATCCCGAAAGGACTGATCCTACAAAAGCGGTTGGACCGGGGCGTTTTCCTAAATGGCTTCGTCGTAAGCTCCCAAAAGGCAATGTCCTCTGGCAAACCCAACGAGCTCTTAGCAAAAATCGAGTCCCCACTGTTTGTGAAGAGGCAAAATGTCCCAATTTAATCAATTGTTGGTCTCAAAAAACGGCCACTTTCTTGGCTATGGGAAGTCAATGTACTCGTAACTGTGGCTTTTGTAGCATCGATTTTGCGGCCCAACCTAAACCTCTCGAAGAGGATGAACCAATGCGATTAGCTGAGTCGGTAAAACAACTCGAGTTGAAACATGTGGTGATTACGATGGTTGCAAGATCGGGGTCGCTGGCGACTTGGAAATCCGCCGCGACGAGCTGGCGGCGCGGCTCGAGCAGCTACTGGACCATCGACCACGAGTCCTCGCGGGTGGAGGAGAGCGCTGTCGCAGAATTGGAATCGTGACCGGCGCCGCCGGGTCGCTGATCGCCGACGCTCACGAGGCGGGATTGGATACCTTCATCACGGGAGAGGGGCTCCACCACACCTATTTCGATGCCGAGGAGCTGGGGATGAACGTCTTCTTCGCCGGCCACTACGCCACGGAGACCCTGGGGGTCAAAGCGCTGGCCGAACACCTCTCGAAGAAATTCTCTATCCGCTGGGAGTTCGTCGACCACCCCACCGGGCTCTAGCGCTCAGCCGCTCCAGCGATCTTCCGCTTCACGCCGTTGTGTCAGCTTGAATGGGCTCGCGCAAGCGTCGCTCGATATCGCCCCAGACGTCGGCCATGTACCCCGGATCGTCGATATGGTAGGCGGCGAACTCGGTGAGGTCGGTCTCGCTCAAAGCGCGACGCGTCAGGACGGAACGGGCGCTATCGGTGGCCGCAGCCGAGTCCGGCGCCTCGGCTGCGACTCGGAGAATCTCCACGTTGATCGCGATGTACGCATCGCGATCCAGCTTGGGCGACGCTGAACGGCATCCCGAAAATACCGCGCCGGCGATCACTAGGGCCAGCGTGAACCATCTCATCGTGCTCGGAAGCTGGCGGCCGCTGCCGCTGTCAGGTTCAGCTCGTCGACTCGAGCTTGTCAGCATCGGGCGTGGCGGCCTTGTACAGCGCGTAGATGACGAGAGCCAGCAAGAGGATACCCGGCCAATTCGCCGCGTGTACGCCCCAGAACGCGAACACGCTCGCGTCGCCAGCCACGACGATCGGGATCGCCATCCCGATCCCAACCAGCGCTTCGCCCGTAATCAGCCCGGCTGCGAACAAGAGGCCGTGCCGGGCGCCGGTGGTCTGGGCCCTGTCCAGACGCTCGGTCGCACCCTGCTCCGGCATCTCTGCCTTCGCCTTGTTGAAGTAGCGGCCGGCTGCCCAGGCGATGAGGCCACCAAGGAAGATCGTCGTGTCGAGCTGGAGCGGCAGGTAGATTCCCACCGCCACCGCGAGCACCGGCATGCGGAAGTCGGCCCCGCGCGATTCCAGCCATACGTCTGCGATGATGATCGCCACCGCTGTGATCCCGCCGACGACTACCATGCTCCACGGCAGACCGCCCTTGAACACACCATCGGCGACGGCGGCCATCAGAGTCGCCTGGGGCGCGGCCAGCGGCTCCGGATGAGCGGCGGTGGGAACGCCGATGCCGTAGGCGTTGAGCAGCAGCGTCAGCACCGGAGCTATGACTAAGGCTGCCGCGATCACTCCGACTACCTGCATGATCTGCTGGCGGAACGGAGTGGCGCCGACGATACGACCCGCCTTGAGGTCCTGCATGTTGTCGCCGGCGATGGCCGCGCTGCAAGCGACTACCGAGCCGATGAAGATTGCCGATGCCGCCCCAATCTCACTGCCGCTCCCCAACAGAGCGAGGAGTAGAAGCGAGGATGCCAGGATCGTAGCGATCGTGACGCCCGAGATCGGGTTGTTTGACGAGCCCACGAGCCCCGCCATGTAGCCGGCTACAGACGAGAACAAGAACCCGGCGATTAGCATGATCACCGCCATCAGGGCGGAGACCCACACGATGCCGGTGAAGTGATTGAAGACGAAGAAGAGCGGTACGATCGAGACGAGCAGAGCGATGCCTACCCAATGCATCGGCGTATCGAGTTCAGTTCGCTCGATCGCGTCAGCAGTGCCGCTCCGCATTTTCTTATAGGCTTCGATTCCCGATCGGATGCCGTTGACCAGGCTGGAGCGTAACTGGATCAGCGCCCAGAGGCCGCCGACCACCATGGCGCCGACGCCGAGGTAGCGCGTCTGCGTCGACCAGATCTCGTTGGCCGTGTCGACCGCGCTCGCCGCATCCACCGAACCTTGCATGAACGACACGATGGGGATGGCGATGTACCAGTTGATGGCCCCGCCCAAGAAGACCAGGACCGCGATGTTCAGTCCGATGATGTAACCAACGCCCAGCAACGCCGGCGACAGATTGGCACCCAGATAGGCGATCCCACCGCCGAACGCGTAGCGGGCCTTCTCCAGTACCCCGCCCCAGAGACGAAAACCCGTCTCCCCTAGCTTGAACAGCGCGCCACCCACTGCGCCCCAGACGATGTATTTGACTGCCGCGCCTCCTGCGTCGCCCACCTTGAGGATTTCCGCAGTGGCCACGCCCTCGGGAAACTTGAGCGGCTGCTCCACGATCAGCGCCCGGCGCAGGGGAATCGTGAACAACACACCGATCGTCCCGCCCAGTCCCGCTATCACTGTGGTTTCCACATAATTGAAGCCGGCCCAGACGCCGATGATCACCAGCGCTGGAATCGTGAAGATCACACCGGCTGCCAGGCTCTCACCGGCGGAGGCTGCCGTCTGCACGATGTTGTTCTCCAAGATGTTGCTGTGACGGAACATCTTGAGCACGGCCATCGAGATCACGGCCGCCGGGATGGAAGCGGAGACCGTCAGTCCGGCGAACAGACCTAGGTAAGCGTTCGCGGCGGCCAGCGCGATGCTCAGCACGATGCCGAGCACGATCGCCTTGACGGTTATCTCTGGAAGAATCGTAGACGCCGATACGTAGGGCGCCTCTTCGGCCGCGCTCCGGGGCTCGGTGGTTGCCATTCGGTCTCCTTAGCCGGAGTTGAGGGTTCCGCTGGTTCTGTGAGTGGGCGGGATCAGCCTACCGCGGCGGTCAGGGCGTGTCAAGGAGCCGCCGCGCCGCTGTATCTCTTCACTGGGACGCCAAGAACGCAACCGGCGTGCGCCTCACCAAATGGTGCCCGGTATCGGCGATGAAGAGGATATCGAGCGCTGAGATCGCCACGCCACGCGGCCCGTCCAGTGCCGTCTGAGCGGCGGGCAGCAGGTCGCCAATGAATTCCGTTGTACCTGTGCCGGCGAGCGTCACGATCGTGTTCGTGTTCAGGTTCAGCAACCGGATCCGATTGTTTCCCGTATCCGCAATGAACACGCTGAAACCGTCATTCGAGAAGGCGAGCGCCCGCGGGCTATCCATTCGCGCTCTGATCGAGGACTCGCCGTCGCCGCTGAAGCCTCTGGTTCCAGTGCCTGCGATCGTGATGATCACCGCCGTCGAAAGGTCGACGCGACGGATTTTGTGGTTGCCCGTATCTGTGATGTAGAGGGCGCCGGGCCCGAAGGCGAGCCCCACGGGCCGGAAGAAGGTGGCTTCCGACGCCGGCCCGCCATCGCCCGATCGGCCCGGTTCGCCGGTGCCGGCGAAGGTGGCGAGGGTGCCGTCGGCCTCGATCCTTCTGATCCGGTGCTTACCGGTCTCGCTGAAGTAGATGCGACCGTTCGGCCCTATTGCGATCCCGGCCGGCGAGTCCAAGTCGGCCGCCAGCGCCTCTGTCCCATCCGATGAATCGCCCGCGACCCCCGTCCCTGCGATCGGCGTCGCCCGAACTTCCTCTAGATCCAGCCGCCAGAGACGATTCCCCAGCGGGTCGGCGAAATACAGATTACCCTGACCATCCAGCGTCAGCCCATCCGGCTCGCGGATGCGCGGCTCCTCGGTCCGCCGTTGATGGCTGACGAAGACGTTGACCACACCGGCCGAGGTGACGCCCAGGATGCGAGAGTTCTGGCTGTCGGCGATGTAGACCATCCCCGTCTCATCGGCGGCGAGCCCGAGGGGCGTCGTCAGCCGTGATTCGATGGCCGTCGCGCCGATGCTGTCGCCGGGTGTGTCCGGCACGCCGATCGCGATGCGGACTAGGCCCGGCGCATCGCCGGTGACGATGATCGCATCCCCGCAGCCCGCCCACGCGGCGGCTGCGATGACGACGAGCGCTACGGCTCGAGGGCGATGACCCATACGTCGTAGATCCCTTGTGGATTCAGTCGCGAGAACGCCAACCGCTGTCCGTCCGGCGAGACCGCGGGCTCGCGCCCTCCGCTGGTCCCCGGGACTATGGCAGCGCCCGAGCCGTCGGCGCCGCTGCGCCAGATTTGATCGCCCTGCCGGAAGTAGAGGGCCGAACCGTCCGGCGACCACGCCGGCTCATCCCCGTCCCCGATCTCCAGCAACTCGCTGCCGTCCGGCCGCACGAGGGTCAGGATGTGTCGTCCGGGCACAAAGTCGGTGCGGATCTGGGTGCAGAGTGGACCAAAGCCACCGATGTAGTCGCAGGAGACGTTCAGCGAATCGACGCTTTCCAAGCGCGTGAAGGCGATCCGGGCGCCGTCGGGGCTCCAGGCGGGCCAGACGCCGTCTGACGTGCCCGGCACCGTCTCCGCAGAATCTGAGGAAGTATCCCAGATGCGCACATTCACGCCGTCGCTGAACGCCAGACGATCACCGCCGGGCGACCAGCTGACCCGGTATCCGTACGCACGCTCGCTGCCGAACAGCTGATGAAAGGGTGTGTTACGAACATCGGTCTGCAGGAGCGGACCAATCGGACCGCTGACCGTCTGCTCGCTTACGCCGGGTACGGCAAGCGTCAACAGCAGGTCGTTCTCGAACGGGTCGTCCGCATCCAGGCTTCGAATATGGACGGCGATCTCCCGCAGCTCGGGCCGCCTCACGGTCTCTTCGCCGGCGGCGGGAGTGCAGGCGAGCGTGGTGAGCCCGAGTACGCAGGGATGGGCCGTCCAGGTCGAGGTGATCTCTACGAACGCGAGCCGGTCACCAGCGGGCGCCAGGGCCGGCGTCGTCAGCCAGTGTTCTCTCTCATCGCCATCGACCTGGGCGTCCGGGAAGAACGGGAGCGTGACGCCACCGGCCACTGGCAGGCCGACGAGGACGCCGTCATCCGGGGGCAAGTGCCCGCCGCCCTCGGTGACGTAAATGAGGGAATCTCCGCCCAGCGTCCACACCGGCGTGCGGTCGTTGAACGCGCTGAAAGTCAACTGGTTGGGAGAGTTTCCGATGTTTTCGTCACGATCATTCGCCTCGAACGGGTCGACCTCGCGCGAGCAGGCATGCAATCCACCCAGGCTGACGACCACGAGCAGCAGGCCGCCGGCGTGACTGGCCCGCGCCCTCAAAACGTGAACTCCAGACCGAGGCGCAAACTGGGAGCTTCCCCGAAGAACAGGGTGGGGTCCTCGCGATCGAGGGCCGCGGCGAAGCGTGCCGTGCGCAGTTCGTTGGGGGTGATCTGCCCGTCCCGGTTCAGGTCGGCCAGAACGCTGTAGTCGGGAGATTCGGCAGGAATAGGCACCATGCCATCGTCTATCTCGCTCGATTTCTCTAACAGCCGCGACAGCGGCGGCGCCAGAGTTCCCGAATCCCTGCGCAGTGCGACGACGTTGTTCCTGAACAGGATGTTCCGCATGTCTCCCGTGATACGCCATCCGCAACGGGCGCAGAGGATTCGCCCCAGGTCATAGGAGACGCGCAGGTTGAACAGCGCCTGCCAGGGCAAACGTTCCACCGGTTCGGGCGGGCCGGTGAGGAAAAGCTGGTCTACGGTGCGACTGAGGGGAAAACCACTGCGGACGGATCCGGTGAGCGCCACACCGAATTTCGTCCCGGTGTAACCGGCCGCCTGGCCCAGAAGCAAAGTGAGATCGGCCGAGTGTCGCCGGTCGAAAGCCAGCGGGAACTCGATGCGGCCAGTGGTCAACCCGACGCCCGGATCCTCGAAGGCCGTTGAAGCGACTCCCTTGGCCTGTTGTAGCGCATAGCCCGCCCGGGCCTCGAACCCCTGGAGGCGCGCCTGCAGGCTGATCTCGAAGCCTTTGACCGTGCCGAAATCGCCGGTGGTGAATTGGTTCTCCGCAAACCCCTCGAAGTCGAGGCTGCTCGTGACCAGGTTGTCGAGTTCCTTGAGGAAGAAGGTTGCGGTTACGGAAAAGGCCCCCGTGAACAGCTGGCTGACGCTCCCCTCGTATGATGTGCCGCTCTCGAACGTCAAGTTGGGATTCCCCTGCCGCCGAATGTCGGCCCGCACGGAGTCCCCGATAGTCGAGTCGAGGAAGAAGCTGAAGTCGGGTGCCTGACTGATCTGGCCGTAGTTGAAACGAAACATCGTTCGTCCGTGTGACCCGGGAATAGGAACGGCCACGCCCAGCCGCGGCATCACCCGCGTCTTCCATTCGCTATCGATCACCGGTGCGAGGAAGTCCGAACGATCCTGCTGGAATTTGATCCCCGAGCGGAAGGCGTCGAGGCGGAATCCCAACTCGATCGTCACCTCGTGAGCCGCGAGCAATTTGACTTCTGCCCACGCGTCCGCCGTCGCTGGGAAGAAGCGAGCGAATGTCGGTGATGAGCCCGCCTGCCACGGGTTGACGCGCTCGTAGCTTTCGATCTCCCAAAACTTCAGCTTGCCGCCCGCCCGGATCGAGTGTCCAGCCGCTGTCAGCAATTCGCCCCGCGCGTCTCCGCCGAGGAACCCCGAATTCGCCCAGGCGGCCAGCCCCGGTGTGCCTTCCGTGAAAAAGATCCCTTCGGCGGCCGGCCCGAACGGCGAGCCCGTCGTACCCCCCGGCTCGATGTAGCCGGGGACGCCAGTCCCGGCGGCCAGCTGGTCCTCGATCGGCGAGCGAATGAAATCCTCACCGATGAACTTGAAATCGCCCAAACCGAACCCGCCCACACGCGCCCGCCCGTTGAACGTCGACGGGTCGACGACACCGAGGTAGCGATCGAGCCTCATACCGGAGCCGCGGACAGACACGTGATAAGCCTTGGCGTCGCTGTGACGCGACCAGTCCAGCGTCAAGCTGCCCAGCCAGCCGGTCGTCTGCTGTCCGAGTTGATACGTATCGTTGTACTTGAACTCCGAGCTGTATAGCTCGTTCTGCCGCCGATTGTAGAGCAGCGACGCCATGAGGACCGTGCCCCTGCTCAGCGGTTGATCGTAGCGCAGGAAGCCGATCAGCTTGTCGCCTCGTTGAAACGGCAGTTGGTTGGAGGTGAACGGGCAGTAGAGGTGTGCGGTCTGCTCCGTGTTGGCCAGGCTCTGGATCGATGCGATCAGAGTCGGGTCCTCTTCAGCATCTTTTTCGCTCACGCAGGTCAACCCGCGCGAGCGTGGCTCCGCATCGATCTTGCCCTGGGCCAACACATCCGCGAACAACGTCGCTCCTTCGCCCAGGAAGCGCAGTGGGCCACCGATCGAGAAGGACAATCCGTTGAAACCGATGTAGTAATCCGCCGGCGCCCAGAAGTCAGACGAGAGGGCGACCCGGCCGGTCCAGCGCTCCGGGTTGCCGCGCCGCGTCACGTAGCTGACCACTCCCGAAAGCGCCGAGCCGTTGTCCACGCCGAAGCCACCTGTCACCACTTCCAGCTCCTCCAGCGCCGAGGGCGCAACCTCGAACGCCGGCCCCTGGGTCGAGGCCTCGAACTGATTCTTCAGCTCGAGGCCATCGATCAAGTAGCTCTCCTGGCCGACGCGGCCGCCACGAAAATGTCCGTCGGCGACGCCGGTCGTCAGCTCGACCGCATCCTCGACATCGTCGATGGGCATCTCCCTTAGCTGGCGTCCCAACGTCACTTCGTGAGTGATGGTGACGTCGGGTTCGATGAGGCGTAGCCGCTCGACTTCCGCCGCGATGCCTTCGAGCTCGACTGGTAACGGCGTCAGGGTGAGACGTAACTGCGTCGTTCGCCCGGCGCGCACTCGCGCCACCTGGATGACCGTCTGGAACCCCAGACGCTCGATCCGCAGGCGGTGTTCGCCCGATGGGATCCCTACTAGAATGAACTCGCCTTTGTCCGAGCTGATCGTCCTCAGACCGAGGGAGTCGATGGAGATATCTGCCGCGACGACGGGCTCTCCTGACTCTGAGTCGCTGACCCGACCCAAGATCTGACCGGTGGTTTGCGATCGTGCGGGCGCCGGTAGAACCAGGAAGACCGCGAACGTGAGGGTGGCAAGCCGTAGCGCAAACTTCAAAGGCGTCCCCTTGAATCGAGTGGTGGGAGCAGGAGCATCTTACGGCAGATTGCACCCGGCGTCAAAAGCAAGCTAGCTTGTCTCGATGAAACCCCAGATCGATCCACGGGAGAGCATCACCCCGGACGCTTTTTCCGTCGCTCCCGAACTGCTCGGTACGCCCCTTGCCCGCCCCTGGCGCCGCGCCGCCGCCATGGCTGTGGACCTGCTCGCCATCTCGATCCTGGGCCCTCCAGGATCGCATCGCTGCAACCGTGGTCATCAGGATATGAATCCTCATGTGTCGATGCGGCGTATTATGCTTCGACAGCTGTGGCGCCGCCGTGCGCCCCCTTCCGCGCACCCGTGGCGATACGCACTTTGAATACCTGAAGGAGTTTCTTCCGATGACCGATGCACCAGAATCCCAGGTGAGCGGCCGTGGCGCCCTCGCCGAACTGAAAGAGGCCGTCACAGGGCTCGTCGAACAGGTTGCGAACCTGGTGCCGGGCCGCGGGATCTTCCTCGATGAATTCCCGCGTCACGAGCTCCAGGTCGTTGATGATGGCTTCCATGCTTGGGTCGAGCTGCCCGGCATGAAGCGAGAGGAAGTCGAAGTCGCTGTCGCGGGGCGGATCCTTACCGTCTCTGGTGAGCGCCAGCTCGCAGGCGCGCCGGACGGGGCACGCAAGCTGAAGAGCGAACGGCGCGGCGGCGAATTCGAGCTAAAGATAGAACTACCCGACGGCGTAGATCCGCTCGGCGTCATCGCGCGCCTCGACGAGGGCGTTCTCTCGATTCAGCTACCGAAATACAAGGACGCCCGCGGCCGAAACATCAAGGTCGATCAAGCCGCGCCCAAGCGAACCGGCGCCAAGCGAAAGAGCACGAGTCAGAAGGCGACTGCCTCTAAGTCGCGTGCGGGTAAGTCGAGCTCCAAGCGAGCGAGTCCGTCCGACAAGGATGATGCGAGTACCGCTGAAAAGGAGGCCGAGTCATGATCGACGAGATTCGAGACGAAGATCCCGGGCGACACGAGCGGGGTGAGGGAGCCCAGCGCCGTCGTTCCGTCAGGCCCAACGTCGATATCTTCGCTAGCGACGGAGAGTTCGTCATCCTTGCCGATGTGCCCGGACTCGCCAAAGCCGATCTCGACATCACCGTCGACGGGGATGACCTCGTCATCGACGGATCCATCGCCGGGCGCCAGGAACGTGAGAGCACACTACCCTGGGCCTATCATCGCCGCTTCCGTCTCCGCTCCCACATCGATCGCGATAAGATCGAAGCGCACCTCGAGGGTGGCGTCCTCAGGCTCACCCTTCCCCGGGCCGAGCCCGAGGCGGCAAAGAAGGTGTCCGTCGAGTGAAGCGGGCCCTGCCACTCTGGCAGCCTCGACCTGGCACGCCTGTTGCCCTCGTCAGGGCCAGGTGGCAGGATGAAGAACCGCGACATCTCATCGGGTCTGGGAGTTATTACGTAGATGATTTCGTTTGATCGTTTGACCGTAAAGGCAGGCGAAGCTCTGCAGGCGGCGATCAGCCTGGCTGCCGAGCGTCAGAATCCGGCGGTGGAAGATGTCCACCTGCTGTCCGCGCTGCTGGATCAGGAGGGTGGTGTCAGCGGCCCGCTGCTGGGCCGGGTCGGAGTCGACGTTGCGGAGCTGAAGAGATCGGTCGCTGAAGCTCTGGGCCGGTTGGCGCGGCAGTCGGGGGGTTCGGCTAGCCCGTCCCGGGAGCTGGGCCAGGTGCTCGATGAGGCGGACCGCGAAGCGCGTGGATTGGAAGATAGCTTCATCTCGACGGAGCACCTGCTGGTGGCGCTCGCGTCGAAGCAAGCCAGCACGACGGGTCCCATGCTGCGAGAGCGCGGCGCGACGCGCGATTCGTTGTTGGTGGCGATAGAGGCGATACGTGGCCCGCACAAGGTCACCGATCGGGATGCCGAGGACAAATACCAGACGATTCAGCGCTACGCGATAGACCTGACGGACCTGGCGCGCCAGGGGAAGCTGGACCCGGTGATCGGCCGCGATGAAGAGATACGGCGGGTGATGCAGGTCTTGTCGCGCCGCACGAAGAACAATCCGGTGCTGATTGGGGAGCCGGGGGTCGGGAAGACAGCGGTGGTCGAGGGCTTGGCACAGCGAATTGTGAACGGCGATGTGCCGGAGCCGCTCAAGAATAAATCTCTGATTCAAATCGATATCGGCACGATGGTGGCCGGGACGAAGTATCGGGGTCAGTTCGAGGAACGGTTCAAGGCGTTGCTCAAAGAGATAACGGAGAGCGAAGGCCAGTATATCGTTTTCATCGACGAGCTCCATACGCTGGTGGGTGCGGGAGCTGCGGAGGGGGCGGTGGACGCGGGCAACATGATGAAACCGTTGCTAGCCAGAGGCGCCCTGCATGTGGTTGGAGCGACGACGCTAAAGGAGTACCGGGAGCATGTGGAGAAGGACGGAGCGCTCGAGCGCCGCTTCCAGCCGATCTTCACAGCGGAACCCAGCGTCGAGGATACGGTTGCCATCCTGCGCGGGCTGAAAGAGCGATACGAGGTGCACCACGGAGTTCGGATCACCGACGGCGCGATCGTCGCTGCGGTGACGCTGTCGCACCGCTACATTTCCGACCGCTTCCTACCCGACAAGGCGATCGATCTGATGGACGAAGCGGCTTCCATGCTGCGAATCGAGATCGATTCGATGCCCCTCGAGATCGATGAGGTGGAACGCCGCATCGTACAGCTCGAGATCGAGCGCCAGGCGCTGCTGAGAGAAAAAGACAAGGAGAGCAAGGAGAGGTTGAAGCGCCTCGAACGCGAGCTGACCGAGCTGCGTGAGCGCTCGAGTACCATGAAGGCTCAGTGGCTGGCAGAAAAGGAAACGATCGAAAACGCGCGCACGCTCAAAGGGCTGATCGAGACGCTTCGCAGCGATGCCGAGCAGGCTACCCGCGAGGGAGATCACGGGCGGGCAGCCGAAATCATTTATGGGAAGATCCCGGCGCTGGAGAAGGAGATGGCGGCGACGGATGAGAAGCTGGCGGAGCTGCAGAAGAAGCACAAGTACCTCAAAGAGGAGGTGACCGAAGAGGACATCTCCGTGGTCGTCTCACGCTGGACCGGCATCCCGGTCTCGAAGATGATGGAGAGCGAAAAAGACCGGCTGGTCCACCTGGAGGACCACCTTCACCAGCGGGTCGTGAACCAGGTGGAGGCGGTCGAGTCGGTGGCTAACGCCGTGCGTCGCAACCGTGCCGGTTTACAGGATCCCGATCGGCCCGTTGGCAGCTTCATCTTCCTGGGGCCCACCGGCGTCGGCAAGACGGAGACGGCGCGTGCGCTGGCAGAGTTCCTGTTCGACGACGAGCACGCGATGGTGCGCATCGATATGTCCGAGTACATGGAGAAGCACTCGGTGGCGCGGTTGATCGGTGCTCCTCCGGGATATATCGGTTACGACGAGGGCGGCCAGCTCACCGAGCGCGTCCGGCGTCGTCCCTACAGCGTCGTTCTCTTTGACGAGGTCGAGAAAGCACACCCCGATGTCCTCAACATTCTGTTGCAGGTGCTCGATGATGGTCGCCTCACCGACAGTCACGGCCGTACGGTCGACTTCCGCAACGCCGTGCTGATCATGACTTCCAACGTGGGAAGCCAGATGATCCTCGAGTTGCAGACGTCCATCCCCTGGAGCGAGCTGGAAAAACAGGTGCAGATCGCTCTCCAGGCCCAGTTCAGGCCCGAATTCCTCAATCGAGTTGATGACATCATCATCTTCAAGCCGCTCGGGCGCGAAGAGTTGCGTCAGATAGTCGATCTGCAACTCGCGCGGGTGGAACGGATGCTCGCTGACCGCCAGCTGACGCTCCAGGTGAACGATGCGGCTCGTCAGCTGATCGCGGATGTGGGACATGATCCGGCATTCGGAGCGCGGCCGCTGAAGCGTGCCGTGCAAAACCTGCTGCTGAACCCTCTGTCTACGGCCCTGCTCGAGGGCGAATTCAAGGAAGGGGACACGGTCAACGTGGATCGCGAGGATGGGCGGGATGCCCTCTCCTTCAGTCGGGCCGATCGGGGGATGAAGGTCGGTAGCTGAGCTTTAGAACCTTGAGGACCGATATGTCTTCGAGAGACGACGACCCCAACAAAAGGGAGCGGGCTAGTGGATAGGCGAGTGGTCATGGTGGTCGCCACCCTAATCGGGTTGGGCGGTTGTTCGGGCGGTACTGCGGAAATCACTGTGCCCGAAGGGGCACCTTCACCCGACGAAGCTGTCGATGTGTTCGTTCGCGCGGCGCAAGAAGCCCGGGGTTTTCGCGCTGTTGGGGAATTGGCCGCCGCCGATCGTTCCTACGAGCGGATGGCAGGAGTATTTGGGACGAAGAAAGGAAGCATCCTTCGCAGCTACCCGGCTAACGAAGTACGGGACCGCATGATCTTCCTGGCCGCCTGTCTCCGCCCCGATTCATTCCGCAAGCTTTCACAGATCGACCCGCAGTCCGGCAAAACGGGAACCACTACCGTAACCATCGAGCTCGTGCGTGGAGATGAGTCCCGGCAGCTGAGCTTCAGGGTGACCCGTGGTAGGGAGGATCGCTGGTTCGTCAACCAGATCGACTTCACCGATTTCCTCTGCTGAGCTAACGGACCCGCGAGTAGCGTCGGGCCAATCGTGCAGGCGTCACGCCCAACATTTGTAGCGCCCTCAACGCCAGATGTTGCAAGATCGTGCGAGCGTAGCCGCCCTGCCTCCACCGCCGGTCGGATGACCGAACCGCAGAACGGATGACCGTGACACTTCCGCGACGCCGCAGTTCCCGATAGAACAGAACATCTTCGAACAGCTCCACTTCGGAGAAGCCTCCCATCGCCTCAAAAACCTGCCGGCGCACGAAGATCGCTTGATCGCCCGTCGCCGTTCTGAACCAGCGGCTTCTCAGGTC
>SDBV01008872.1_pt1 | contig 13474 bp, 23 predicted proteins | sample 2277081 | NCBI WGS metagenome assembly SDBV01 (sample SAMN10402039, study PRJNA504765) | marine sediment metagenome | isolation source: marine sediment core GS10_PC15, 223 cmbsf | place: Arctic Ocean: Southern Knipovich Ridge | collected 2010 | reverse complement strand
TTTAGCAACACAGCTGGGGCTGAGAATACAGCTTATGAGAAAGATGGTAATGCAGCGACAACTATTGAAGGAAAGATAATGATTAAAGACAGTGATGGGGATAAAGGATACATCAATGTGTATAGTACTGCAAACTAAGGAAACTTTAAAATGGGAAAATTAATTCATAATGAAGACGGAACCCATACTTTTGTAGGGGGATTTAATTCTGCAGACTCAAATGATATGAATCAATTGAAGCCAATGATCCAAAAGAAGATGGGTATTGGTAAAATAGAAGACTTCAAAGTCAAAAAGAAATCTAAGAAATAGAAATATTTATAAACTATAATTCTTTTCAGTTTATATGAAGTTTAAACTAACTCTTGCTGAAAGACTCACTCTTTTAAACCTGATTCCAAAGGAAAATAATTTCTCAACTCTTAGAATAATCAGGACATTCAGTAAAGAATTAGGAATTAGCGACGAGGAATATAAAGAATTTGGGATAAAACAAGAAGGTGAAAAAATCTCATGGGATCCTAAGAATGCAGGTAAAGAAAAAGAGTTTGAAATTGGAGAGATTGCAAACGCATTGATTAAAGAGGCATTGAAGAAATTAGACACAGACAAAAAATTAGATCAAATACATTATACTATATATGAAAAGTTTGTTGAAGATTCTAAAGAAAAGAAAAAAGAATAAATTTATAAATCTCAAAGGGTTAAATAGAATATGGAATTAGCAAAATCACCAGTAAAATTCTTATGTAATAGAGATGCACCAACATTCAAGATTTCAGTACCAAAAACAGAACATCCTTTTTTATTCTATAGAAATCAACCATACTTGGTAAAATATGTTTTAGATATAGAATTCTTTAGAGCACACGATTTCTTTGATGAAGTTGATGAAACTAAAAAAGTTAATATTTTGATGGAATCTGGAGCACCTGAAGAAGGAGAGTCACCTAAAGAAGAAGTAGCTGAAGATGCTACAGGACAAGATTCCGATTCGGAACCCGAAAAGGAAAAATATACAAAAGCACAATTACAAAAGATGAGGAAATCTGACTTACGAGAAGAACTTAAATTACTTGCTCCAGATAAATCATGCCCTGTTAGAAAAAATAATATAATAAATTTAATCTTAGAAGTTCAATAAATGGGAACTGGAGATTTAACTGCAAGTTTGGGTGTTTTAGTAGATAGGAATGATGAAGTCTTAATCAAATCAACAATTGATGCTCTTAATCTTGCAGTTGTTACAGATCATATTTTTGTAATTGATATGGGTACTCAAGGAAAAGTTATGATTTTCAAGGTTGAGAGAGAAGCGTAAATTATAAAAATACCTTTTTCTTAGTAATTTTATGGTAGTAGTATATTGCACAAGTGCGGATGTATTCACTTTCTTACAATTAGGAGCTTCTTCTGATGTAAATTTTAACGGACAGACTGATTTTAGCGCGAGTACAAATCCCACTAAAACTACCGTCGAGGAGTGGATTAATGAATCTGAAGATTATATTGATCAGGAGACTATGCATGCATGGAGAGAAGTAACAATTACAAAAGAACAGCATCATTTAGAATCCCCACATTATCAATTAAGAGATGGATCTGAAATTCATTTACTTCATAGAAATATTAAAACTCTTACATCAGGAACAGATTTATTAGAGGTCTGGGATGGGACACAATACTTAGATTATTTAGCCAACAAGACAGAAGGCCGTAATAATGATTATTGGGTTAATGAACAAAATGGTGTTGTCTTTGTAAAAACATATCCTGCTTATACTCCAAGAACTTATGGAGTGAGAGTCACATATAGATATGGAGATTCAACAGTTCCAGGAGATATAAAAAGAACTTGTAAATTACTTACAGCAATAGAATTCTTACAGGGAGAAGATAGGTCTGTTTTACTTCCAGAAGGATCGAGCAATATTCCTTACGCAACAAAAATTGAAAGATGGCAGAAAAGAGCTGACGAAATTATTGACAAAAGAAGGGAAATTATTTTAATACAAACATAATGGAATTTGATAAAAGAGGTTTATCTAATGAAGATTTGAAAAAGAGAGATGAAAAAGAGGGCCAGATGTTTTTTCAATTTCGCGCAACAAAAACAATAAGAGTTATATCTGGAGGTCACCAAAAAGATTTTGAAGATTTTCAAAAAGCAATAAATCACTTAATAAATAAAATTAAATATTATGGATATGGGAATATAAATTTGAGATGCCCAATCTTGTTTAAAGAATGCCTACCGACAACCTCATTAGTTCAACAATAACTTTGCTCTCGAACAATTGGAATAACTCAAATACAGGGAGTGTAACACCTGCAATAAAAAATGTTTCTGATGTGAAAAGAAGTGGAGGGGATAGTCTAATGGTTTATTATATTAGCGAGGCAGTATCAGATGCATCTTCTGGGGCTAGTTCAAAGAAAAAAACAAAAGTCATAGCTATCGATTGCAGATCATTTACTAGTTATGCACAAGGACTTTTAATCAAAGAAGAAGTTGAAAGAATTTTAAATGCAAATCAAGTAAATCCTTTTTCTGACCAAGTTTATGATATATCAGATGTTACAAGCACAGATGATATTAGTGAAAGAACAAGAGGATTATTTAGATTCAAGGTATTAGCTACATTCGAACAATTCAACATAAGTATATAAATTATATTACCATATAATAACATGAAAATAGTAAAAGTTGCACATAATGTTTCAGGAATAAGAGTTAATAGTACAAATCCTGGATTTAAATATACTTTCGGTCAAGCAGGAGAACCTATTGAAATGCCTGAGAATCATGCTAAGAAACTACTCAAGAATAGCGATTTCTATATAAGTGATAAACCAATCAAGAAACCCAAAAAAGTCTCTCAGATTAATCCAAAACAAGAAAAACCATGGTTACAGGAGTTAGAAGAGATAAAAGGAATAGGGAAAAAGACTGCACTAGATATTCAAGCTGTATATCCAACTAAGGGATCTCTTTTAGAAGCAATCTCAAAGAAGGCACATATCCCTTTTGATGACGACATAGTTATAAAATTAAAGAAGGAGTTTATCCATTAATTATTTAAACAAGGAGAACTTATATTTATCATGGCGGTTTTTCATAGTAAGCATGCAACATTCTTGATAGGAAAAGAAGGAACATTTGGTGATGCAGTTAGTGCTACAAAAGATGTTGGATTAGTTCAAAGTTTCACACCCACGGACAAACGAACAATTGAAGAAATTTATGCTTCCGGGAGCAGACAAGTGCAAGAGTTAGTTGCAGCAAAATCAGAGATAGATTGGGATTTAGATGTTAATTTTCAGAACGGAAGATTACTTGAATATGTCTTCGGATCTGTGGGTCATAATACTACTAGTGCTGATACTAAACATACTTTCACTATTGCTACTTCTTTACCGAGCATGACAATCGAAAGTTCATTTAATTCTACTAGTGATGAAGTTTTTATTTATGATGGATCAAAGATAAATAGTGCTACTATAAATTTAGATACTAATGCAATTTTAAAATTATCTTGTTCTGGAATGTCTCAAGGATCTAGTACTGCGACGGGTACTGCTAGTGCTGCAGTGATTAGTAGTCTGGCTGTATTGCATTATAAACATTCAACCTTGAGTACAGGTACAGCAGATTCCGAGACAAGTGTTGGAAAATTACAAACATTCAATCTGAATGTAGAAAACAGTATAGAAAATGTAGATGCTTCTGGAACATTTGTAACCCAAGAAATGATTGCAGCTGCTTTAAAGATTTCTTTTGATTTTACTATAATGTTTGAAAACCAAACAGAATATGATATTTTTCAGGGAGGAACAACACCCCAACAATCTCCAGCCAAGAAAGGAGTGGAATTTAATGCAAATAATGGGGTCAATTTAGGATCAGGCAGAAGAGAATTCAGTGCGCAATTTACTGAATTTCTTTATGAAGAAGTTGGAAGTCCTGTAAATGTTGGGGAATCTATTGTTCAGAGCTTCAAGGGCATTGCAACTGATATTGGAACAAATGGTGTTTTCAGTGTCGATAATATAGCTAGTGGGAGTTGGTAATGGGAAATCAAGAAGACATACAAAAATTGAAGGACGCGAGGGATAAGATTGCAGAAGTATATAAAAAGCAAGCTACAGATAATCAACCAGATGATGGGAATTTGACCACTCTGAATGGTGCAATACTTACTCTAAATGCAGCAATAAAGAATATTCCAGAAGGATAAATTTATAAACATTAATTCTTTTCAGTTTATATGAAGAAATTTAATGGAAGTTGGGGATGGTTTTGGTTCTGGTTAATTATGTTTTTTCCAGTAGCAATCCTTTATTGGGCGATTAAACAGGAAAAAGTCGAAAAAGGACATAGGTATTATCAAAGATAATGAAAATAAAAATAAATGTCCAAGGTCAAGAGAAAGAAGTAATTATTAGTGGATTGAAGGGAAAGCATAGAAAGAATTTCTTGAAAATGATGCAGAGGATTGCAGAAAAGACCAAAAAAGATAATTTATCTGCAGTCCAAGATGCCATAGAATTCTTAGATTATCAAGATGAATTGGCGGTTGAAGTGACAAATATAGATAAGGAAGAATTTGAGAACCTTGATCTAGAAGAGGCCAATAAAATCTTGAATGCTATAAGTAAGATTCTATTTCCTGGATCTGAAGGGAAGAATCTTTTTTAGAACTCCGTCAAGTTTCAACACTAATCCAGAAATTCAATGATACTGGGATAGTAAAAAATCTTGTAAAAAAGGGAGAGATTAGCCCCCTTACGGTTGAATTGATAAATATGGAAAGTATGTGTGAAGTTTTTGGATGGACCCCCAAAGATATGGAAGAAATGGACTTATTTTATTTAGATGCTTTTCATTCTATTTTGGTTGGAAAGAAAGAAGGAGAAGATTTTAGAAAACCAAATAAATAAAAACTCTTTTCTCTTGAATAATCTATGGCAGAGACAGATCTGAAAGTAACTCTAATTCCAGACACAAGGAAATTAGATCGTGCATTGAAAGGAAAGAGAATTGGGGGTGGCAATGGGAAGGGTTCTAAAGAAGATATAAAACAGACAAAAAATAGTGGTATGATGCTTGGAGTATCAAAAAAAATGCTCGGTAAGATGGGCATTATCGGTGCAGTTCTAACTGGTCTAGATTTTATAATTCGTCCTGTAATGGCAATATTGAAAGCAATATTAACTTTATTATTTCTACCCCTTTTACCAATATTAAAACCCGCATTAAAAATTTTAGCTGCATCTCTACCTATAATGGTCCAAATATCAAAAGGATTAACAAAGATTGTTCAATTTGTAGTGGATAATATAAAAGAAGGATTTACAACTATAGTTTCATGGGTAACAAAATTATTCAATATTTTCAAGGCTTTTGTAAAAGGTATTGCTACCTTAGGATTGTGGGTATGGGAAGAAATAATAAAACCTGGATTTGAACCATTGTTAGATGTTGGTGAGAGAATATGGACAGAAATATTGAAGCCAGGATTTGATTTTTTGAAGAATGCTTTAATAAGTATTGCAGATGCTTTAATAATTGCAATTAATAAATTACCCTTTATTGATATTCCTCTTCCTAGTAGCAAAGGAGTAATAACAACCCCAAGTGTACATCTTCCCCCAAATCAATCTTTCCCCACACAAACAATCTCACCAACGGTAAATATACATAATCCTATTATTAGAGAAACTTCAGATATAAAAAAGATTGCAGATGCTGTATCTAAAGTGTTGGGGGGGCAAGTTTTGAGGGGAGGAGTTTTATCATTAATATAATGGAAAAAAAAGATTTAAAAGAATTAGAGAAAGAATTAATAAAAGTAAAAACATTTACAATTGCACAAGCACAAATAATGAAAGAGATATTAATTGAAATTAAATTATTAAGGAGGGATATAAAATCGCAAGTCTCGACGGAAATGACCTTGGAAAAATCCAAAACGAAAGCCAGTTAAAAGATACAAGTCTTTTTAATCAGCCACTCCCCACAACAGATAGTGATGGTGCTATTTTATTGGATATTTTTGGAACTAGCAGAACAATTACAATAGATGCTGTTTTTAGTGGAACTGCTAGTCAAATTAATACTTTCATTGTAGCTATAGAAGCAATTGCTAATGGAACGCAAACGGGCGTTACTTTTGTTAGTAGTCTTTCAACATTTGCAGGTAAGAAAGTATTTGTAAAATCTTTTAATTGGAATTATATAAAAGGAACTCCTTTAAAGATAAACTATATTCTCGAACTAGTTGAGGGAGCTTAAATGGCTAATCTATTAACAAAAGTTGTTATTAATAGTATTACAGTCAAAGATGATTCTAGTGGATCAGATCCAAATTTATTGGTTGGTTGGGAATATGAACGAACCATTGAAAGGGGAATCTCTGAGATTGATATGATTGTAATACAAGCAACTAATGATACTGTCAGTTTAGCAGTAGGACAGACTATTTCTATATGGACTGGATTTTCAACATCAACAGATACTAAAATCTTTGAAGGATTTATTTCTGATTTCAAACCAGATGGAGGTTTGATTAAAATTACTGGAAAAGATAAAATGTGGGATCTTATAAGGAAAATTGTAAATAATGTTTATTTAGATACAGGAGCCCAAGCAGGACAAGTAAGTGCAATAGCAAAAGATTTGATTGAAACCTTTGGGGGATTGACTTCTGATGAACAAGCCACTGGAACAGCCACAGGACAAACAATCTCAGAATTTAGGTGTAATCAGACCACAATTTATGAAAGATTAATGGCCTTGGCAAAAGCAGTTCAATATCAAGTATTTTATGATGCTGTAAATAATACAATACATTTTGAACCAAGAGGATTCACAGCTAGTGGAATTACTCTAACAGTAGGGACAGAGATTATAGGAGTTCCAACATGGGAGAATGACACAAGTATGATGGTTAATGATTTGAGAGTAGATGGCGCAGTACATGAAACAGAAGGCCGTTTGCCTGTGGGAACAGGAAATGGGATAATAGACACTACTGCAAATTTTGATACAGATGGGATAACAATTGTAAATACTCCTGAATCTGTTCAACTTATTTTAGAAAATGCAAATCCCCCTACAGAAGTTAAAATTGGTGGGACTAAAGATGGTTCTTCAGGACATTTTTATTATGTTGATAAAGAAAATAAAAAGATTGTTCCAGCCACAGGAACAACTTTTACCGCAGGACATAGGGCAATAGTTAATTATACTTGGTTGGCTCCTGCCCCGGTTCATCAAAGAAATCAAGCTAGTATAGATGATCATGGTCTTTGGGAAAAGGAAATAACTTTAACAGATATTCAAACAATTGTAGATGCAGAAGCAAGAACTGCACAGATATTAGATAGATTTTCAGATCCTTTTTTGGTAGGAGAATTATTGATTAAGAGTGTAAGTACTATTAGTCTGAATGTTGGTGATAAAGTTACAATAGTTGATAGTCTGAATAAACCAAATATAAATCAAAGTTTTGTAATTACTAAACAATTAATTAAATATCCAGGCTCAAGTCAAGAATTAATAGTTGGAGATGAATCTATACGTATGAAAGATTGGCAATTTAATGTTGAAGAAAGATTAAAAAGGCTCGAAGAAGAATTCTTAAAAAATCAGGATCTTATACAAGAATTATTTGATTTTGGATTGTTATTACCAATAGGACCAAGATATAGGAGAATTTTTAAAGAAACTGTCGGAGGAGCAAATCTCTTTATTTTAGGGCATTCAGTTAGAGGAATATTAGGAACAAGTAAATTAGGAGATACTGATATGGGTGCAGAAACAGATCATTTTATCCAGCAATTTGAAGATTCTTATACAGAGGAATTTATAGACACTGATTTTGAGGATTCAAATGGGACGGCAACAGGATGGGATTCAGGAAGTGTAGACTTTACTTCTGGGCAAATTGCTCTAAGCAAAAGTATTGATTTTAACAATAGTACAATTTTAGTTGCTACCCTTGATTCAACAGAAGTGAGTGGATCATTTGATTATGAATTAGCTGCAGATGGTTCTACTTTTGAATCTGTTACTCCTGGAACAGCGCATACATTTTCAGCAACTGGCACAGACCTTAGATTCAAAATAACTGAAAATAATTCAAGTACAGGAGAAATATCTCAAGTTACTATCACAGATTATCATTAAATATAAAAACTGCAAAAACTTTAAAATAGAGAGGTAAACTAAAATTGCAACTGGACAATTAATCGTGGACAAAGGAAAATTAATTTCTTTACATAGAACTTTCACAGCAAGTCCTACTATAACTGCTCCAACAAGATTTAAAATTGGCACAAATACGACAACTCCTGCGGCAGGAGATACTGATATGGGTACTGCAGTGAATATTAATGGAACTGAATTCAAAAATATTGTTACTGGATTTCCTGTACTTGATACTACAAATCTTCAAGCTACAATCAGATGTTTTGTAGCAACAACAGAAGCGAATGGAAATAGTCTTACTGAATTTGGTCTTATAAATACAGATGGAACCCCCCTTTTATTCAGTCATGCAGTTCATACAGCTTTAACTAAAAATAATACTGTACAAGTAACATATCTTGAAAAAGATAGATATACATAATGGAAATCAAAAAAACAATAGAGGTGAAAGATGGCTGGAGAAGGAGTATTCCCAAAAGATGACGGGGATATTTTATACGATGATGATGTAAATAGTCTTAGACATATTTATGGAATCGGTTCAGACGGGGCCAGGACAATTTCCTCAAACACTGCGGAAGGCTCTGCAGCAGAATTCAATTACACTAATTTGACAATCGATGCCACGAAGACCTGGACTCTCAAACAAAACACGGTCGTAAGAGTCACAGGCACATTAACAATCAACGGGGCCATAGCAGCAGAAACCATAGCAGGTGGAGCTGGAGGTGCTGCTAGTGGAGGAGGTGGCGGAGCTGGAGGTGCTGCAGGCGAAGCAGGCGGAAAAATATGTATTTATGCCTCTAATATTGTGGCAGGCGCATCAGGAGCAATTGATTCAAACGGAGCTGCTGGTTCGAACGGAGATAATGCAACTACTGGTTCTGGGGGTAATACATCAGGAAATGATGCTTCTGATGGTGTTGATGCAAATTATTTGGGATTTACCGGTGGAGGAAATGGACATGGTGGTGATGGAGGAAATGGAGGTACTACACCTGGCGGAACAGCTGGCGCAGCCTTTACAGATATTAAAACATTCATACTCTTTAAATTCATAAATAGATTAGCCACAGATACTGTTTCCACAGGTGGAGGTGGCGGTGGAGGTGGCTCTAATGGTATAGGTGCAGGACAGAATGATGGTGGAGGTGGAGGTGGCTCAGCTGGTTCATCCGCTGCAGGGGCTGCAGGTGGAACTGGTGGTGAAGGTGATACCAATAACGGTGCTGGTGGAGGTGGTGGAGGCTCAGGAGGCACAGGTGGTACGATAATATTATTTTACAATGTAATAACAAACCCAAGCAATCTTACAATTTCAGTAGATGGGGCAAACGGGGGCACAGGTGGGAATGGTGCAGGATCACAGATTGGTGGAGGTGGAGGTGGTGGAGCTGGAGGCTCTGGCGGAACGATATTTGTAATAGGACCAACAGCAACTTCTATAACCACTAGTTTGAGTGCTGGAAGTGGCGGTGCTGGTGGTGCCGCATTTGGAGCAGGGGATGCTGGTACGGCTGGAACCAACGGAAATGCTGGAACAGCTATAGAATATAATATGATGTAAGATGATAAAAATAAAATGGTAGAATATAGAGGAAGAACAAAGAAAAAATACACAAAGAACTTATATGGAATATTGTTTATTTTAGCAGGTGCTTTTTTACTGATTGAACATATCTGGGCATGGGGAGAATTCAGTTTCTTTGATTTCTTTGGACACGAATGGTTGGGCTTAGTGTTAATATTAATTGGAATAATTCTAAATATAAATTTTAAAACACCCATAAGTTCTGAGTTAGTTAAATTGTGGGATAAAATTAAAAGAAAATGAATAATGGCTTAAATATTACAGAACATGAATTTGTAGAGTTGACAGCCAAACAACAAAATTTAATATTATTTAAAAATTTAAGGAAAATTAGAAAAGAAGATAAAGACTCAAAATTCCATCGGAAAGTACAATATATTTGGTTACTAGGTTTATCTGGAATCTTGGGAATTAAAAGAATGTTTGGATTATAATGACAAGTAAAACAAAAATAGGAGCCGTTTTGATTGGAGCTGGAGCAGTTCTAACTACATTAGGCGGATTCCTAACAGGTCAGATAGGTCTCTTGACTGCAATTGAAGCTTTGTTAATAGAGGTTGGTGCTGTTGTAACTATGTTTGGTATAAGAGGTTGGCCAGTTTTGAATAAAAGAAGATAAACAGATAATATTTTAAAGTATTTTATCTTTGAACAATTATGACTGAGTATCAAAAAGAATGGATACTAGAAAAAAGTAGAATTGCTAATAAGAATTGTAAAAAATGTAAAGAACTTTTAAACTATAGAAACAAATCAGGATATTGTAAAAAACACATAAATTTCTTTAAAACGATTAGATATTGTAAGGATTGTGAAGAAAAACTTTTTTCACATACTAAAAGATTCTGTAGGGAATGTTCTCTTAAAAGGATTTCTAAAAGACGGAGTGCTTGGCAAAAAAATAATCCTGAAAAACATGCCAAAGCAAATGGAGATTATGCAAAAAGACATCCAGACAGAATTAATGCAAGAGCAATGGCAAATAGAAAATTAAGACATTTAAGACCAAAAGGATATGAATTTCATCATAGAGATTATTCACAACCTCTTTTAGTAGAGATTTTACCAATTAAAAAACACAAAATTGTTCATGGAGGTAATATAAAATTGCAGATAAATCTGTAGTCGATTTAGTAAATCTGGGATTTGATACTACAGCAAATGCCCATAAAGTTTTATTAGTTAATTCTTCTGGAGATGTAATTAAAGCAACACAGATTGAAGAAAACAGACTTGGTTCTGAATGTTCAGGTAGTAATGGGGTTACTGGCCGTGTTCTTACCTTAGCAAATACTTCAGAATCTGGAAATCCTGTTGCTGTGTGGGTAGAAGACCAGTTAATTAATCCTTCTGATGTTACCTTTAATCATTTATCTGCTAGTTCAACTTTAACTTTTGATAATATAAATATTTTTAACGCTGATTCAATCCGAGTGAAATATTACATTTAAAATGAAAAAACTATTGTTAACTATACTTATAATTTTTTTAGTATTGTTTTTGGCAATAAACTATACTAGTGCAACATCTAAACGAGAAATATATGATTATACAGGAAGTTACACAGGATATGCTAGAGAGAAAGTAAATTATTCACTTTTTGATGCAGAGAATTATACTGGGGTGAGAGCTAATTTTACAGAAAATGTAACAGCTTCGTGGTTTAATGGTTTTTTTAATTGGGTAATCGGAACAGTTGATAAATATATCATAGCAAGTTTTAATGGGTCTAGTCTTGATATTTCCTTAAATGAAACTGAGTTAAACAATACAGGAGATATAAGATATGTGAATGTAGATGGTGACACTATGACTGGAGACCTTACGGTTCCAAATTTGACTGCAACTAATAATATCACAATCACAAATAACTTAGATATTGGTGGAAATATAACTCTAGGTCAGAAGATTACCTTTGCATTTAACGAAATTATTGACAATATAAATAATGGATGGATTAGAATTACTGGGAATTTGAATGTTACAGGAGAAACAGATATTAAGGGGAATCTTAACGTAGATGGCATAACAACTTTAGTCGGAAATGTTACTGCGACCAACAACATAACTGCTAATGCCTACTTCGGTGACGGGAGAAATCTGACCCTTCCTTTCTTAGATGGTTCTTCATTGAGAAACTTAAATGATGAATTCACGATTTTTGCTTCTGCAGGGAGAGTCACAGGCGGAACAATCATTGATTCCGGGGTGAGTGGGCAGGTGAATGTATCTCTTGGAACAGGAACAATCAGAATCTCAGATGGTCACGATGTTCAATTGTTCTTTTTTAATTGGAGTGCTTTGAACAATATAGCAGTTCCCGCAAATTCCATAAGATACATTGGAGTTATATACAACTCAGGGAATCCCATTATAGACAATCGGACAACGGATAACTGGAATATGCATGATGAGTTTCCACTTGGAACAATAGTATTTGAAGATAATGAAATGCATATAGAACAAAATCCACAATTTATAGCAAATTTTGCAGCTCATAGTCTACAAAGATTCTATGAAACATTTCCTTTAAAACGAGACGACCGTAATGGTGGATTGATTTTAGGAGAAACAGGAATAAGACAAATATCAGTCACTTCTGGAACACTCTGGGACAGGGTCACCAAATTTGATATAAGTACAGTAAATACAAATAGTTCTGATACTTTTGAATGTTATCATCGGGATGGTTCGGGTGGATTCACTTTAATTTCTAGTTTAACGCAATGGAATAATACACATTATGATAATAACCAATCTTCCTTGACTGAGTTGGGTGTGAATAAACATGCAAACATCTTCTTTTATATTGAAACAGATGGAGAGTTAGTCTGTGTTTTTGGGAGAGTCCAGCACAATACTTTTGCTCAGGCCGAGATGGAGGATGTACCAAATACATTACCAGTAAGAATAATAGCACACGGAAAACTGATTGGAAGACTCACTTTTAAAAAAAGTGCGGCAACAGCAGAGGAAATTGTATCTGTATTCACTACGGTCTTCACGGCTTCGGGGGTTTCAGACCATGGAAATTTGGCGGGATTACCGGATGACGACCACACACAATATCTTTTAGAAGATGGGTCAAGAGAGTTGAGTGCAAACTGGGGGGCTGGAGCATTTAATATTACCGCTAGTTGGTTCAAGGGAAAATTCAACTGGACAGAAGCAAGCAAATACCTGAGTTTTGACGGAACCACGTTGGACTTCAATGAAACAGAACTGAACAATACAATCATATCGATTGACACTGCCACAAACACCTCAATGAAGAATTATGTAGATAGTCAAGATGTTGTTTTTAATAATTCAGTAGTAAGTTGGGCAGACGGCAAGTTTTCTGATTTGGTGGGGGGAAACTCGTTTACCGGGACCCAAGAATTTAATGGGGGCTTTGGATCGAATGGATGCACCATCACAAACGGGGACATACTATGCCAGAGGGGATTCTTTGTGAATATTTCTGGGCTTCAAGTTGCGACACTTTATGTGAATGGTTCTCTTTATCCTGATATAACAGATGTTTTTGATATAGGAAACCAAACATCCAGATGGAGGGATTTAAACTTAGCTGGAGAAGTTCATTCAAATGGAACTGGAGATAATTATTTTTTAGGGAATTTAGGAATTGGAACTAGTTCACCAGGTAGACTTTTGGAAGTCTTTGGTCC
>SDBV01008870.1_pt1 | contig 13478 bp, 11 predicted proteins | sample 2277081 | NCBI WGS metagenome assembly SDBV01 (sample SAMN10402039, study PRJNA504765) | marine sediment metagenome | isolation source: marine sediment core GS10_PC15, 223 cmbsf | place: Arctic Ocean: Southern Knipovich Ridge | collected 2010 | reverse complement strand
AACCCAGTTCTCTGGTTCGTAACCCACTACATAGATAAATGCCTCCTTGGAGTAGACAGCACCGTGAGTGGTAGCCGTAGAAGTATCAAGGATAATGTTCCCATCAGCAATCACTGGGAGGTTATAGAGTTTAATATTACCTACCCAGTAATCCTTTAGAGCATCTAACATAAACTGCTCAGGGAAGTTGCTAGTTGATGGGTCGGAGAATTTATCTATTAGGATACTGAGGTTGTAGGGGTGTTCCACAAAAATCATCGGCCACGGGACGGGTTCAGCTTGGCCTCGGCACTGAGTAACAGCAGCTAATACATGCCCGAGTGTCATAGTTGTGCCGTCAGCCCCAACTTCGTTGTCAAGACCAGTATACAAGGCCAGACCATCTTGGTCTAACTTCTTGCCCATAGCATTGCCGATAACCTTACCAGCAGCCCGAAACGCAGGTTCCTTTAGTTGGTTCCTTAGTTTCTTGGTGACAATTATCTTGGCACCAACCTCATCGGTAGTATGTGTCGTTCCAGTAATGGTCATAGTTTGGGAATTAGCCATATCCACACCGTCAATCAGGTCTTCCATTACGATTGTCCCGAATTTCGGGATATAGATACTCTTCTCGCCCTGACCAATCGTCATCTTGTTTACTGTATTCGTAAACACAGCTTCATGTTCATAGGTATATCTTGCAGCACCCACCATCGCTACTGAGCCAGCAGCAAGGTCGGCACCAGTTGTCGGTCCCGCCATATCACTCCCTCCTTAATTAGAGTTGAATGTTAAATCGCTTGGCAGCTTTACCGTACTCCTCTCGGCTTATCTCTCCCCCTACATAAGCCGCTTCATAATCAGCGAATGTACGAAGACCAGTTGCTGCCCTGCCTGTGCTACCCGCCTTAGATCTAATACCTCTAGCAGTAGCATCTGTTTCCTCACTTTCCTCTTCTCCCTCTCCAGGGGATTTGGAGGCTACATCTCTCATCCTTTTAAGGTTGTAAACTGTTCGGTCATCCGAGTCTTGGTCAGACCCTATCTGGAGTAAAAGGTCAGCAGTCAAGCCGCTTTCTTTAGCTAATTCATCAGCAAGTTGCGTTGCCTTTGATTTAGTCATTTCATCTATGTCAGCCTGGTGTTCAGCTTTTACTCTATTAAAGTCCGAGCGTTCCCTGGATAACTTGATAGTCTCATCCTCATTCTGGTGCTTGAGCTTAATCGCATCAACAGCCTCGGTACCCCCAGCAGCGTCACTCAATTCCTTTTCCCGACTTGATTTCCTCACTGAAGTAAGGGTGTTCTCAAGGTCGGTTAGCCTGCCTCCCTGACTGGTCATTGTTCTCTTGAGAGTAGTGTTGACATCGAGAGCAGCTTTAAGTTCACGCCCTAGAGTTGCCTTCTGGTTGTTGGCATATTCATCTCGTTGAGTTAGGGTGCAAGTTTCCTCCACTGTTTTTAGTTCTGGAGTAGTTTCGGGTTTGACTTCAGGGGAAGCTTCCTTGCCCTTATCATCTCCGCCAATTTCGTCCTTCTTCTTAGCCATTATTCCTCCTGTATTTAATAAAAAAAGCCGACCCAATTCCCGAAGGAATCAAATCGGCTATTGTTCTCAATTCGCCTAATTATTTAATTGTTAAAGAACTAATCATGCTTATGGTCGTGTTCTAACTCACGACTCATAACAGGTTCACCATGCTTAATTGTAACCTCTAGCTTACCCCAACCATACCTCTCACAAAATTCAAGAAAGTCAAGTTGAGCCTTGGTTAATTGCTCTTTATCTATCATACCACGACTTTCTCTTAGTGTCAAGTCTCTTGATTTATCATTCATAAAGCTGCCTAATCGCCTTCTTTATTTGCTCCATTTGCTCACTAGTTAATTCCTCTGGAGTAATATCTAATCTGATACCAAGATTCTTTAACAGGTTTTTGAAATGGTCTGCTAGCTCAAGCCAGTATTTTTTGTTTGCTAGCTCTGGGTCAAAGGGTGCCGTCCACCTATCTCCAACCTCTTTATATCCTTTAACTTCTACTAGCCACTTCTCCAACTCAGGGTTTGCGTGCCTGAAGTTTAGCTTAGATTGTGTCTCGGAAATACCTGCGTCAGCAGTTATGGCAATGTATCCCTGATACAAAGTAAAGACTTCCCTTGTCGGCACTTTGCTGAAGTCCCTTAGCTCAGAGAATCTCCCATAATTTACTAATGCCTGATGGAACTCAGGATTCTCCTGTAAGTACCAGTCATCTTCATACCACTCGTCAGTGCCCGATGTTTCCTTCCAATCATCAGGTTTTACTAGGTTGGGATTAGTATAATAATCAACATAAGTATCAACTAACTCATCAGGGAATGGATTAAAGTCTTTGTCCCTCAACCCAAAAGCATCCCTTTTGTATCGAACTTTATTGTATTCAGGATTAGCAACTAGGTATCTCTCTCTTTCCCTGGCAATACCAGCATCTCTGGCAGCCCGATTCTTATAATCAACCCCAGCGTGTTTACCTGGTATGCCTTCGTTATACCAGTCATCTTCTGTGGCAAACTCAACATCTATCTCTAACACACGCCTGTTCCAATCACTGCCATTATCAGTCCAAACCTCAAGCTCCAATCCCTTCTTAAAGAAGTCGGGGTGGTCAAGCATAAACAGTTTTGTTTCTGCACTAAGAGGGCTTGTGGCACGAACTATATTCGCCCTTTCCAAGTAAGTGTCTACAAACCCCAAGACATCCTCATCACCTTCTACAAACCCCTTGTTCCAGGCATCTCTTTTTTGGTCTGCCTCCCAGAAGCCAGGGTTTTCAGCATATATTAATTCCCTTTCGTGCTCTATGAGGAGGTCACGCTTCTTGTTTGCAGACATATTACCCCAAGCCTCTTCTGTGACGCCCGACATTGATGGTAGGGCGTTTATTACTTCATCTGATTGCTCTCTGAAGCTTGTCTTCATATCATCAATCTGTCTGTAGACATCTTGCCATTCTAAAGAGATTGCCTCAGCCGCTCCTTTAATCGGTTTGAGATTATAGAATTTCCCTGTGAGGATTTCCTCAACTTCAGGGTGTTGAAAACGGAACACCTTTCTATCCCTCTCATCAACATCCCAATAGCCAGAATCACTCAATGTTTTTTGTGCCTTATTAAACTCCTCCATTAAGGGGCCCCACTCGGTCAAGCCAATGTTTCTGTCTACATAAGACTCTTGCTCCGGAGTCCACTTATCCCTGAGTTCTTCTTCTAATCTGTTTACTTCATCCCAATCAATTACACCAGATGGTTTCTTTGCCTTCTCAAAGATATTGTAATATTCAACCAATGCTCTATCATTGGGGTCTTCGGGTAAAACACCAGTCTCCTCGAATAATTGAAAGTCCTCACTAATCTGTGCCTTTCTATCGGCTATTTCTCTTTTTAATCTGGTTACTTCATTCCGAAAAGTTCTTGATATATTAAACTTTTCAGTCCTCTCAATATCGGGGGCCGTTAAATCCTCCATAAGTTCAGCAATCAGGGATTCCCCTCTAGTTATTCTCTCTTGGTCTAGCTCGTCTAACTTGGCGAAGCCTTCTGCCCCTGGGTATTGTCGCTCAATAGCAGCCTCACTCCGTAACCCTAACTCTGTTTGCAAGGCTTCATTCCTTGAAAGCTCTTGCTTTTGATGGGGTTCTAAATCATCCCAGGTTTCAACTGGTGTACCATCAGCCTTCAATAAACCACTCTCTTTAGCAAATCTATCGAGCATATCCATTGTTTGCTCTGCCCTAACATTGAGACCCGAAACCTGAATAAGCGAACCGACAATTCCTATCCTGCCCTCTGCTTCGGGTAAGAATCCAGCAACTGGAGGCCATTGTAATCTAGCAGCTTCCAGTAAATTCCCAGCACCAATAGGTGCAAACAGGTCTACTAGGAGCTGTTTGACCCTATCATCCATATCCTCAAGCTCTCTCCCCCAGAAGTCCTCACCTTCTATCTGGTTCATCAATGCTCTGGGGAAAACATTATAGCGTGCTGTTAAAGCCCCAGCAGGGTCTAGTATCCATCTAAGGTATGTGTCAGCCTGACCAACTATGTCTAGGTAAATAGGTTGCCCATTTCGCCCGTCCCAAGGTAGTCTGGGTGAGAGGAACTTTGAGTTATAAGCGATACCCCAAGGCATAGAGGAAAAGGAATTGCCAAACGATATTGGAACATAGCGATCAAGTGGTAGGAATTTCTTTTCAGATAACCAGTTGATAGCGTTAGCGGCTATAGCTAGTGCTACAAAGGTAGCAATGGCAAACTCTCTCCAATACCTTGCGTTCTTCCCTTTGACTGCGCTGGTTGCTTGCCTTATCCACGATTCCGTTTCATTAAAACTAAAGAACATTGCCCTAGCAAATTCCCTTACGGCTGGTTGCTGTAGCACACTCTGCCACACTGCAAGGGTACTGAATTGTTTATTTACCTCCTCGGCTGCTGAACCAACTATTTGCTGGTCAGTCCATTCAGGGTGTAATCTACGAAGTCTTGGAATAATAACATGCTCTAAGGCAAATGCCTGTGACTCCCTATAAACACCATCAAACAATCCTGCCTCAAAGAACTTAGGCAAGGACTCCAGTCTTCGCAAAACATATCGTAACCCTTCCCAGCCTTCAGTTTCCTTAATTACCGCCTCTAAATCCTCGGCAACATTCCTGCGAATTAACAATTCATCTTGACCAAGTTCCCACCCAGCATCGGCTACCATCTTGAGTGTTATGGTCGAATCAGAATACAATGGTTCACCCGATAAGATACGGGCTTCTAAGGTTGCCCTCCAACTAGGGCTAACAGCAGATGCGGTAACCCTTGCAGCAAGTGCGGGAAATTTTAGGGGCTGGGCATGTCTAATACCCTCTGGGGTAAAACCTGTTATGAAATCTCTGGTTAGGAAATCTACATGCTGGAACAGAGAGCCAAATAATTTCATCCTCTTCGTTACAGCCCCAAAGGTTGTAATAGCCTTAAATATATCCACACCACCTACCCTGAACTCTACGGGAACGCCATAGGTGCTTTCTAATATATCAGCTATCCTACTTGGAACAGCCATTCTTGGTGTCATATAAGCCTTACCATCAGCCCCGACATAAGGCTTCCCCTCAAATGCTGGGCCGACTTTGGGAACTCTCCAGCCTTTTGGTGCATCACGGGCTGCTATTGCCTTACTGAACGTCTTTAGTCTAGTGATTAAAATACTTGCCTCTCGATATTCTGTGCCCGTCATTCTTCTCAGGGCAGCCATATCATAGGGATTCCAGGAAATAGGCTCCCATCCAGACTCTACCATTTCAGTAAAAGTAGCATCTACTCTAGGTTTTAAGAACCCTGGCTTTGCCCCAATCTTCATCCTGCCCGCTTGTTCAGCAGTCGGGGGCCGCCATCCCCTTGGGAAGTAATCAGGGTGTGCCATCAGTGCACGAGAGAAACTGGGGTCAAAAGCCAACATATCAGATGATTCTTGGTTAATTAGTTTCCTTAGTTCGTCATATACATCCTGTAATTCAGTCGGGACATTAGCTTCACCATGTAATGCCTTGAACAACTCATAACTATCTTCTTTAGTTAATCTCTGCCTAACGCCATCAGGCCTACCAATTGTCTTGCTTTTTAGTAGTTCGTTGCCCTTCTTCCACCAAGAGATAGTTTCTGTAGCCATTCTCTTTCTAGTCCCTGACCATATTCGTAATGCAGCCCTGCCTTCATCCTCACCAGGGATAACTCTATTCGTCATATCATATAGAGAGTTATCGGAATTATTACCACCTGCACCTAAATGCCCAACTGTTCCTGGTGGTATAATTGGTGGCGGTAAATCAGCAGACTCAGATTGGGCAAGGATAGAATCCTGTGTACTCCCAGTTGCACTCTTATCAATAGAAGCTCCTTGAACAAAGGTATCCTGTTTAGTTGTTTCTAAAACTAATCCAGGGGGTTCTTTAGGGGTTTCTATAACAGGGACTTCTTCTGCTGGGGTTACTGGCTCAGTAGGTCTTAGGAATTTCTTGGCCGCCCTTGCTCCCTCCTCAGATAGACCCTCAGTAGGAAGCTGGATACCAGCTTCACGCAGTAGTGGCTCGGCCTGTTTTAGAAGTCTACCAATTGCTAATTTTGATACATCTTCCCGTCCAACAATATTACCAGCAACCAACCCTCCCTCTTCCTGTGTAACTTGAATGACTAAAGCAGCTTTACCTTGAGCATCTGTTCCAATATACCCACTCCTAGTTGCTATGATAGAGTTTGGTTCCACCTTGCTAGGTGGTAATATATCAAGTTCCGCTTGTCCTCGTATGATTTGCTCCCGTTGCACCTCTATCGGCATCGCTATTCTCTCAGGCGCCACAGGTACTTCTGGAATACCTGCTACCTCTGGGGCCTCTGGGATAGCTGGAACTTCTCTAGCCTCAATGATTTCTTTATATCTGGCTGCCTCAGCATCAAAGCCTTCTCTCTTAACTCTCTCAACAGCATCAGAGGTAGCAATTCCACCCTCTTCAGTCTTTGCTAGTTCATCAAATGCCCTGAGTTCAGCCTGTTCACGAGTAAGTCCTTCAGACTGAAATCGTGTTATATCACCATTAAAAGTTACCCTGCCCTCTGGGGTTAAATTCTCAAGAGTATAACCCTTGATAGTTGTAAAGACCTCACCTGCCCCACCTAATCCAATCCCAAAGATACCACCAATGGACATAACCTGCTGCATTTCAGCATCTAATTTAATCTCATCTCCCACAGCCCAGCGTTGTAATACTTCCTGATATGCCTCCTCACCTGCTTCTGTTAATCCAACAATGGCTAATTTACCCCCAACCATTGCCATCTTCCAAAGCCTGCTAGCTGTTGGTGCCCCAGTTATTGGGATAAAGGCTATAGCAAACTGTGCGGCATCCCACCCACCTAATACTAAATTGCCAAGGAAAACATCCAAGGCTGCCTTATTGGCTTCTACTTTAGTCATCCCCCTGGCTATAGCATCATCATAAGTAGCTCCCGCCTCATAGGCACTTTCAAGTGGTCTTGAGAAAGCTGCTCCACCGATAGAGGCTAGTATGAGTTCGCCATATTTCCCAATTTGCCTGATAATAAATGGAGAAATAACGGGAATATGAGTCGCAATATAAGCACCAATTATTGCTGCTGGGGCAAGTGAAAGCGTAAAGGGTAATGCCCTTAAAACTCTAGTTGAATAGAACCTTGGATTAAGTAACATACTCCATTCAAACTCACCAAGATAATCGGGCGGAGCTTGTGCCTGTAACTCGGGCGCAAACTTAGTTAATCTGTCAGCTATACCATCAAAGCCCATCCATCTCGTAACACCACTAGCAACAGAAATAACATCTCCCGTTCCTGCCGTCCAAACCCTCTCCCAAGGAGGTCGCAATGCCTCAATATAATCATCCCAAGCCTTAGCTTGAGCATCAAGCCATCCCTGAAGACGCTCTGGATTAGCTGCTCTCCTTGCCTTCCAGCCAGGAACTGTCCAATCTGCTACATCAGCAAACTCTTTATCAATTTCTATTACTAGCTTTTTATAATCTTTGTTTATTTCATCCTTTGATGCTTGAGGTGGCTCTATGTAGTTTTCAGTTAGATACTCAGAAAGACCTTTTGGGCTAGGGTGAAATTCACCCGCAACGTTAAAGCGACCTATTAGTATATCATCTGCCCAAACCTGTAGATTAGGAGACTCTATATGCACTGGGACTTGAACTCCAGCAATCTCCATCTCAATATCAATACCCTCTGCTGGTAAGCGCTCAAACCAAGGCTTGAAAAGATTATCTATCTCTTCATTGGGAATACCCATTTCCCTTAACAAGGCTTTACTTTCTGTCGTTGGACCACCAGCAATAATTCTCTCAGTAAAACCCTTCCAATCATCAGTGATAAGGGTAATAAAATCTTCTGTTGTTATATCGGGGAAGACATCGGTAATTAACTGCGTTACCCTAACTTCCTGTTCCTCAACACTAACTTCTAATGTCGGTATAATTGGAGAGCCAGCCCCTATCCAAGCTTCAACGCCAAGTGTACCCCCAGTACGCTGGTAGTTAGTATAGATTAGGGCTAAATCTTCTGCGGTAGTATCTTCAGCCACCACTTCTGGGATTACGGGTTCTGCGGGGATGTTGATAGCCCTAACAACTTCGGGTGTAAACTTCTCTGGGAATATAGACTGAATCTCAGACATCAGCTCAAGGCTGGCAGGGGTTTCTCGTTTCCTTCTCCATTCTTGAAAGAAACCTTCAAAGTCAGTCTCTACCCGCCTTAAGAGTTCATCCTCTTTCTTGCCAGGGAAGACAACATCAATTAGTTCCTGACGGAGTTTAGGTATTCCTGTAACCATTAAAACCTCTTTAGTAATCTAGGCAGTTTTCTCTTCAAACTTATCTGTCTTATTCTATTAACCAATGATAGTGTAGTTGGTTGCTGTCTTTGCATAGCTCGGTCTAATATCTGCTTTGATAAATCCTCTAACTCCTTAGTTTTGAATGCCATCAGTCACCCTCCTTTTCGTTTATGATTACCACGGGAATTGTGTTAAGCTGAAGCCTTATCGCTGCCACCAGCCGATGTACTCCATGTTTTATCTTTAAGTGACCATCCCCCTTGCAGAGAAATTCAATAGGCACCTTTATCCCCTTCTCCCTTATGTCCTCGATTAAACTTTCCTTTACCGATATTTCTTCAAACGGAATCTCAAAGTCCGTCATTCTCTCCAAGATTTCCCCTAACTTCGCTTCTTTCATTATACTCCTGGTTCTTCAAGCTCACCCGTGCCTGGTCTCTCCTGCTTCCTACCAGTTCTAGTGGCTTGAGGAACATCTGCCGGCAATATAGAGGCTTGAGGCACTGATACTCCAGTTGCTTCTGCTACCGCCTTACCAGCACCCCCTTCTAATGCCTGCCCCATTTCTATCAATAGAATCCTAGCCTCCCTTTCCTTGCCCTGATTATCTAACGATTGTGCCATTTGGAATAATGACAATGCCTTACTAACTCGTTGTGCCTGCTGTACCAGAACCTTCTCAGACATATCATCGTAGTCTCGGTATTTAAGAATAGCCTTTCTAATGCTCCTATCATCCATCCAACCACCCTTTTGAGCCATATCAGCCAAACCATAAGAACTGGCTATCTCTTCTGGTAAAGCAGTGAGATACTCAAAGTCAATCGAATAATTACCCTCAAGGTCAGCCTTTGTATAAATCCTCTTCTTACCCATCCTACCAATATCGGCAGTCATATCAAAATGGCAGAACTGGTGTATAAGCTCCTTGGCTAGTTTTCTCTTAAACCTCTCCATAGTATGTAACCTTGGAGTAAACACCTGCTTGGACGCCCCCGCTAATGTAGCAATCGCAACTTGCGAAAGCTGGAATTGTAGATTGCCCCAGTCAATATGACTTAAAGAACCTCTCTGTAAAGCTCCACTGAGCATAGCTTGAAAGAAACGGGTAGAGTTAATTATATCAGGAGCATCTACCTTTTGTAATCCCTCTTCTGTTTCAAGAGCTAGTATCCTTCCCAAACGATAAATAGGTTCGTTAGGGAGCTTCTTCCCACTCTTACTCTTCAGAACTTGAGGAGGGGATAATGAAAGCATATTCATTGTCTGCATAATGGAGGCAATCTTATTCCAATGAGGATAAAGGTCTCGATTAGCACTATAGATAGAATCTCCACGCATCCTTAATGCCCTGGCTGAAGTCTCAAGGAAGGTTCCCTGCTGACATAACTGACCAATAAAAGGGGGGTACCCCAGTGGATTATCGTAAGCATCATAGAAAGTATTATCCAAAAAGATTATCTCTTCTTTACTATTCCAGTAATCCCACCTTATTACAGTATCGCCCTTCATTGTATAATCAGGGTACTCATCTTGAATCTCCTCTCTAGACAATACATCCCAGAAGGCAAACCAAGTAAAGCCTCTTCGACCAATACCATAACGGCATTTATATCTATCAATGGGTAATATATCGGGATCAAAACCATGCCTATCCTGGGCTAGTAAGACACGGGTGAAAGCACCCCCACGAATGGCTATCTGCTCCCAATAGTAGGGGTCAAGACCTGATTTAAGAACCTCATCCTGTTTCTCATCGGCTATATAAAGGACATCCTGGTAGTAATCCTCAATAACTTTAGTCATCTTGGAGTCCATAACCCTACCATCACGCTGACCATTTATCTCAATAATTTCCTCTGACTCATTCAGGACTGCGATTACTCTCTCGCCAAAAACCCTGGCATCATTTACAGTAACATGTTCAACGTCCTCAAGTGAATCCCCATTTGCGTCCTTTAACTCATAGGGTTCCATGGTCCAGAGCTTCTCATCCTCATCCAAGCGGGGTCTAATTGTCTTCCCAAACTCAATATCAGCAGTCTGTATCTTCCTCATAATCGCATTGTCACTAATAGACGGTAATGCTACTAAGGAAGAGGATTGTGGAATCTCCCTCTTTTGTTGAATTATACTCTTAGCCATATATCCTCCTTAAACTCTCCTGACAACTGGGGCTAGCTCACTACTCCCAGCTAATATTCCCACTGGGTTGAATTGACTGATCAGATACCTCTCAGCATCCATTAAGTGATAGATGGATTTATTCTCTATTTTAGCAGTAGGGTTATACATATCGTCAAGTTCCCGACTATAAGACTGTTTCTCAGAAATATAATTCTGGCAGGCACTGAAGACCTTTTTCTTACCTAATTTCTCATATCCATAAACCTTTAGAATACCAGCCTCAACGCTTGAAATAAGGGGTTTATCTATCCGCCAACCCGCTTGAGTATAATCGCCCCTCCATCCTTCCTCAGTCTGTGCCCCACCAATTCGACTGTCAATTCTCTCTCCCTGTGATAACTCAATCCAGTTACTAACATGTTCAAATGTAGAAAGCCCGCTCATCACATATTCCCTGTAGATAAATAGCTCGGAGGTAACAGGATTCATTGCTGCCCACAAAGCTACAGTATTAGTTGGCCCGAAGTCATGGCCGACATATCTAGGCCAGTTACTCGGTATCTCAAATGGCGGGATTATCTGGGTAGTAGAATCAAAGGAATTATAAATCATACCAGCAGGGCGACTGAAACGACCCCTGTGAAATAAATCAAATTTCCAGGAAGGCATAGTAGCCTTCATGCGCTCATACTCTTCAATGGGGAAAGCGGGGTTCTCAATAGAGTCAAACTGGATAACATCAATATCAGGGTCTGCCTTATTAACCCAGGGGTCATATATCTCTGTCTTGAGCCAACCCAATCCATATAATGTAGTAGTCATTAGGATACGAGCTTGATTAATTAAAGTTCTCCGTTCTACAGCTTCCCATGTCTCTCTCTTAAATTGCTTCTGACCACACTCATCAAGGCATACTGCCTTAACGGTTGCCGACTCTAACGATTCTGGGTTTTGAGCCGAACCGATTAGTACACGAGTCCTGACATCTGCATCTGGAAAGAGGACGTAATCACTATCCTTCCTTCTGGTATCCTTCTGGAAAAAGGTAAATATCTTCTCATAGGAATTGTAAATGCCATAGTGGAACAAGTCCATAAATACATAGAGAAATTCAGGTAGTAATTTGCGGGTTAGTAAAGGGAAACTGGCTGTGCCAATGAGATAATCCCCTGGACCCTCAGTACGTATCTCCCTATCTAACCAATGAGGAAGATAGCAGGTTTTACCACCCTGACTTCCTGCTAACATAGCAACCTTCCTCTTCTTTGATAAGTGGGTACGGGTCTGCCCCTGGTGAAGATTCAACCTAAGCCGTCCACCCTTTATCTCACGGAAGGGCGGAGCTTTAACCGTTGTCATGCTAAAACCCCTTGTCTTTGCCTTAATTTATATTCTGCAAAAGTCCCTGCTTCTATCGGTTTATAACCTCTACCTTCTGCTAACATATTGAGAAAGGGGTGAAGAAAAAGCCCCTCAACTTTCCCTACAGTCTCACGCAATTCAAGGTCACGAATACGACAACCACAACCAACGCACCACTGATGACTTTCAACTCCACCTAAAGGGAGGGAGGCGCAGTAATATAATCTCAAGTCATAATCATATTCCCACCTGTGTCCTACCATCATGCTAAATTCCCCTTAAACTCAAAGTGAGCTATATTACCCAATAACTTCTTGGCAATACTACCACATTTAGGGCACTTCTCATTCTTACCACCATATGTAGTGGTTAGTTTATCAAACTTATATCCGCATCTACATTCGTATTCATAGAGTGGAATGATGCACCTCCCTCTATCAATGACTTAATTAAATAACCCGTGCTATTACAAGAATGACACCTTGCCATAGCTGCTGTCTCCTCGTCCGCAAACTGATACCACTCACAATCAGGACACTTTACCTCTCTCACTACGCCTTGAGAGTCTTCCTTGTGGAGAATGTCGCTGGTTAGGTCAGTGCAATAAGCACAAATAGCTTTCTCACGACAGTATACTTGTGCTTCCTCTAGTGTTTGCCACTCTTCATAATCACCAACATTATCACAATTACTACAGATTGTCTTCTCCATCCCTTCCCTTATCTCTTCCCTAGTTGCCATTAGGTACCTCATAAATCCATTGTCTAGCAATCTCACATAGAGCTACAAATACAGCATCCTTATCACGTTCTAATTGACCAAGCAGCGCATAGGGAACTAAATCAGGATGAATACGCTTTTCTCTGTCATAGACCTTACCATACACCCATCCCATTGTTAGATAAGCCTGCATCCAACTACCATGTAATTCCTCTGGAGACCTAGACCCTCGTTCCCCACACTGTCGCTCAATAACATCAAGGAACTGTGCCCTAAAAGCCTCCTCTCGCTCCACCCATTGGACAGGAACTATGGGGGCTTTAGAAGCTATTGCTGCAAGCCTCGCTCCGTTATATACAAATGCTGCCCGTCTTTCCCTTATGTCTTCTTGCTTAGTCACAGTCTTTTCTACCACAATTATCTACTCTAACCTCCCTTGAATGGATTATCGGTTTCCCACACTTACAGTATGTTATCTCATACCCAGGATGATATAATATCCTATCATGTATATTCTCATAATGCGGCACCCTTGCTTTGTCTGTTATATCTTCTTTCATTCTGTTTCTCTACTATAGTCTTTTTGTACAGCTAAAATACTGTGTACACCATTTAATACTAATTATCAATCCCATTTACGGCTCCCCCTTCACGGAGAGCTTGATCAATCTAAATATAAGTATAGCTAACCCTGACAGTGCAATCCAGATACCAAGCCAGCCTATGATGAGACACACCAGGGTAAACGTAGTGAACAGTTGGTCTATTGCTGCTATCAATTCCCTTACCTCCTATCTAGTGGGACGCACTATAACCATTATGTAAACTCAGGTATCGGGTTGCCTTCTGCGTCTACTTTTGTGGGTGTAACAGAGGGTGTAACAAACCTGCTACTTAG
>SDBV01008869.1_pt1 | contig 13481 bp, 2 predicted proteins | sample 2277081 | NCBI WGS metagenome assembly SDBV01 (sample SAMN10402039, study PRJNA504765) | marine sediment metagenome | isolation source: marine sediment core GS10_PC15, 223 cmbsf | place: Arctic Ocean: Southern Knipovich Ridge | collected 2010 | reverse complement strand
GCCGGTCGATCAGACTTCCATATCGATGACAGCAACTGTTGTAACCGATCTGCTTAGCCCTCCGGTACAGTACTACTTTACCTGTACAGTTGGCGGCGGCAATGACAGCGGATGGCAGCCGGGCACAAGCTATACAGATACCGGGCTTACCCCGGATACACTCTATACCTATACCGTAAAGGCAAGGGATGCCGTTCCTAACGAGACGGCTCAGTCGACAGGATATTCTGCAACAACCAGCAGCGATACCGATCCGCCGACAGCGCCGACATTCGCCGTAAGCCCCGCGGCGGTCAATGAAACATCCATATCAATGACAGCAACTGCCTCAACCGATCTGCTTAGCCCTCCGGTACAGTACTACTTTACCTGTACAGTTGGCGGCGGCAATGACAGCGGATGGCAGCCGGGTACGAGTTATACCGATACCGGACTTACTCCGGATACGCTGTATACCTATACAGTAAAGGCAAGGGATAGTGCAACTGTTCCTAACGAAACAGCTCAGTCGACAGGCGCTTCTGCAACTACCGACGCCGATACCGATCCGCCGACAGCGCCGACATTTGCAATAGTGCCCGCAGCTGTCGATGAAACATCCATATCGATGACATCAACTGTCTCAACCGATCTGCTTAGCCCTCCGGTACAGTACTACTTTACATGTGCGGCAGGCGGCGGTAATGACAGCGGATGGCAGCCGGGTACAAGTTATACAGATACGGGACTTACGCCGAATACTCTCTATACATATACAGTAAAGGCAAGGGATAACGCAACTCCTACCAGGAACGAGACCGGCGAGTCGGCTTCGGCTTCGGCAACGACAACGGTAGATGGCACTCCGCCTGCAGCGCCTGATTTCGCTACGGTACCGACAGCTCTCGATCAGACGCAGATAACAATGATATCGACTGTCGTAACAGATGCACTCAGCGGACCGGTCGAGTACTACTTTACCGAAACTTCCGGCAACACCGGAGGCACAGACAGCAACTGGCAAGCTGGTACAAGCTATACCGATACGGGCCTTAACCCCGATACGCAGTATACCTATACTGTAAAGGCACGGGATGCCGCGACTCCTACCAGGAACGAGACCGGCGAGTCGGCTTCGGCTTCGGCAACGACAACGGTAGATGGCACTCCGCCTGCAGCGCCTGATTTCGCTACGGTACCGACAGCTATCGATCAGACACAGATAACAATGATATCGACTGTCGTAACAGATGCACTCAGCGGACCGGTCGAGTACTACTTTACCGAAACTTCCGGCAACACCGGAGGCACAGACAGCAGCTGGCAGGCTGGTACAAGCTATACCGATACGGGCCTTAACCCCGATACGCAGTATACCTATACGGTAAAGGCAAGGGATAACGCAACTCCTACCAGGAACGAGACCAGCGAGTCGACTTCGGCTTCGGCGACAACTGACGCCGATATAACTCCTCCGACAGCACCGACATTTGCAATAGTGCCCGCAGCTATCGATCAGACATCCATATCGATGACAGCATCTGTCGTAACGGACGCACTTAGTCCTCCGGTACAGTACTACTTTACATGTACGGCAGGCGGCGGTAATGACAGCGGATGGCAGCCTGGGACAAGCTATACCGATACCGGGCTAACCCCGAATACACTGTATACATATACCGTAAAGGCAAGGGATGCCGCAACTATTCCTAACGAGACGGCTGAGTCGCCTATTTCTCCGGCAACTACTGATGTCGATTCAACTCCGCCGACAGCGCCAACATTTGCCATAGCGCCCGCGGCGATCGACGAAACATCCATATCGATGACAGCCAGCGTTGTAACCGATGCACTCAGTCCTCCGGTACAATACTACTTTACATGTACAGTTGGCGGCGGCAATGACAGCGGATGGCAGGCTGGTACAAGCTATACCGATATAGGAATTTCTCCCAATACGCAATATACATATACCGTAAAGGCAAGAGATAATGCAACTATTCCTAACGAGACGGCTGAGTCGAGCGGAATTGCGGCAACTACTGACGCCGATACGACTCCGCCGACAGCGCCAACATTTGCTATATCTCCAACTGCGATCAGTGAAACTTCCATAACGATGACAGCGACTGTCGTAACCGATGCACTCAGTCCTCCGGTACAATACTACTTTACATGTACATTTGGCGGCGGCAGTGACAGTGGATGGCAGCCGGGTACAAGCTATACCGATACGGGCCTTAACCCCGATACGCAGTATGCCTATACGGTAAAGGCAAGGGATAACGCAACTCCTACCAGGAACGAGACCAGCGAGTCGACTTCGGCTTCGGCGACAACTGACGCCGATATAACTCCGCCGACAGCGCCTACATTTGCAATAGTGCCCGCAGCTGTCGATCAGACATCCATATCGATGACATCAACTGTCGTAACCGATCTGCTTAGTCCTCCGATACAGTACTACTTTACATGTGCGGCAGGCGGTGGTAATGACAGCGGATGGCAGCCTGGTACGAGTTATACAGATACCGGACTTACGCCGAATACTCTCTATACATATACAGTAAAGGCAAGAGATGCCGCAACTGTTCCTAATGAAACGGCTGAGTCGCCTATTTCTCCGGCAACGACTGACTTCGATGTAACTCCGCCGACAGCGCCAACATTTGCCGTAGCGCCTACAGCGGTCGATGAAACATCCATATCGATGACAGCAACTGTCTCAACCGATGCACTCAGTCCTCCGGTACAGTACTACTTTACCTGTACGGTAGGCGGCGGCAACGACAGCGGATGGCAGGCTGGTACAAGCTATACCGATATAGGACTTTCTCCCAATACGCAATATACATATACCGTAAAGGCAAGGGATAATGCAACTATTCCTAACGAGACGGTTGAGTCGGGCGGAATTGCGGCAACTACTGACGCCGATACGACTCCGCCGACAGCGCCGATATTTGCTATATCTCCAACTGCGATCAGTGAAACTTCCATAACGATGACAGCGTCCGTTGTAACCGATGCACTTAGCCCTCCGGTACAGTACTACTTTACATGTACAGTTGGCGGCGGTAATGACAGCGGATGGCAGCCTGGGACAACCTATACCGATACCGGTCTTACCCCGGATACGCCCTACACATATACTGTAAAGGCAAGGGATTTCGCAACTGTTCCCAACGAAACGGCTGAGTCGGCAGGATCATCGGTAACGACTGATGCAGATATAACTCCACCGACAGCGCCTGCGTTCGCTATAGCTCCTGTGGCTGTCGATCAGACATCTATATCAATGACAGCAACTGTCGTAACCGATGCACTTAGCCCTCCGGTACAGTACTACTTTACATGTATGGCAGGTGGTGGTAATGACAGCGGATGGCAGCCTGGTACAAGCTATACCGATACCGCTCTTGCCCCGGACACAGCTTATACCTATACTGTAAAGGCACGGGATGCCGCGACTATTCCGAACGAAACGGCTGAATCAATAGGCGCTTCTGCAACAACAAGCAGCGATATAACTCCGCCGACAGCGCCTGCGTTCGCCATAGTACCGGCGGCGGTCGATGAGACATCCATATCGATGACATCGACTGTCTCAACCGATCTGCTCAGCAATCCGGTACAATACTACTTTACATGTACCGTAGGCGGCGGCAATGACAGCGGATGGCAGCCGGGTACAAGTTATACAGACACTGGACTTTCTCCCAATACGCAATATACATATACCGTAAAGGCAAGGGATGCCGCAAGTATTCCTAACGAGACGGCTGAGTCGGGCCAGCTTGCGGCAACTACCGATGCAGATATAACTCCGCCGACAGCACCGACATTTGCAATAGCGCCCGCGGCTGCCAGCGAAACATCCATAACGATGACAGCGACTGTCTCAACCGATGCACTCAGTCCTCCGGTACAGTACTACTTTACATGTACCGTAGGCGGTGGTAATGACAGCGGATGGCAACCTGGAACAAGCTATACCGACACAGGTCTTATCCCTGATACATCCTACACATATACCGTAAAGGCAAGGGATAATGCGACTATTCCTAACGAAACGGTTGAGTCTACCGATGTTTCTGAAACTACCGATCCTGATATCAGTGCCCCGACACCTGATCCGGCTACATTTGCCTCGGCTCCTGTAGCGATAAGTGATTCGTCCATAACGATGACAGCAAATATCGGCAGCGATCTGACCGGCCCGGTCGAATACTACTTTGCCAATTCAACGGATCCCACTCATTTCAGCGGATGGCAGACGGATCCAAACTATACGGATACCGGACTAAATCCCAATACTTCGTACACCTACACGGTTCGTATGCGGGATGCTTTAGCCAATCAAACGGGTACAACGTCGGATTCGGCGACTACCATGGCCGATAGCACCCCGCCGACACCTGATCCGGCTACATTCAGCACAAAACCTTTCGCAACCAGTGAAACTGCGATTCGCATGTTTGCAACTTCAGGGACCGACGTAAACGGTCCTGTAATGTATTACTTTACCTGTACCGTTGGCGGTGGTAATGACAGCGGATGGCAGCCGTCTGACGTTTATACAGATAACGGTCTTCTTCCAAATACATCGTATACATATACAGTCAAGACCAAAGATACCATTGGCAACGAAACAACTGAGTCAGGCGCAGAAACCGCTACCACTTTTACTGATAGTACTCCGCCAACACCTAACCCGGCAACATTCGCTATACCACCTGCCGCGGACAGTGAAACCGAAATATCGATGACGGCAGATGTTGGCAACGATCTGAGCGGGCCGATCGAATATCTCTTTACCTGTACCGTAGGCGGCGGTCCAAGCAGCGGATGGCAGGTGTCAGATCCAACCTACACGGCTACGGGACTAACTCCGAGTACGTCATATACCTATTCGGTGCAAATGAAGGATGCTATAGGCAATCTCACCGGTACAAATGCACTTTCTGCGACTACCCTGGATGATGTCTATCCGCCACTGCCTAACCCGGCAGGTTTCCTGCAATATCCTACCGCTGACAGTGAAACCGAAATATCGATGGAGGCAAATCCAGGAACCGATATAAGCGGGCCGGTCAAATACTTCTTTGCCTGTACGGCTGGAGGCGGCAACAGCAGCAACTGGCAGACTACGACAACCTATACGGACACCGGGCTGACCCCCAATACTGAATATACATACACCGTACAGATGAGAGACAGTGCCGGCAACTATACAGGTACGGAACAAGCATCGGCAACTACCTGGGCTGATAACACGGCACCGAATCCTGATCCGGCTACGTTTGCAACAGCACCTACCGCGATCAGCGAAACAGCTATATCGATGACAGCAACGACAGGCAGTGACGCTTTGAGCGAACCGGTCGAATACTACTTCGCCAACACAACGGATCCTGCCCATGACAGCGGATGGCAATTCTTTAGTATCCATATCGACACGGGTCTTACTCCAAATACCACTTACACCTATACGATACAGATGAAAGACAAAGTTGGCAATCTTACGACTATAACGGTGCCCGATTCTACACGTTCGGCGACAACCGACCCTGACATCGATCCTCCGACACCTGATCCGGCTACGTTCGACATCGGTAATCCACCTATCGCGCTCAACGAAACGGCGATATCTCTGACGGCAACGACAGGAAGTGACGCATTGAGCGAGCCGGTAGAATACTACTTTGAGAATGTAACGGATCCGACTCATGACAGCGGATGGCAGCCGGGCACAACCTATACCGATACGGTTCTCGATCCAAATACCGAGTACACCTATACGATACAGATGAAAGATGCTGTCGGCAACCTTACAACTATAACTGCGTTATCAACCGTTTCGATCAGCACCCTTGCCGATACCACTCCACCGACACCTAACCCTGCTTATTTTGCCGTACTCCCTGCCGCTGACAGTGAAATCGAGATCTCAATGACCGCATTCATTGGCAGTGACACATTAAGTGAGCCGGTAAAATATCTCTTTACCGAAACAACGGGTAATCCCGGAGGAACAAGCAGCGGATGGCAATTATCAGAAAATTATACAGATTCCGGACTCGACCCGAATACTCTATATACTTATAGAGTACAGGTGAAAGACAGTGTCGGTAATCTTACAGGTACGACTACGGAATCGGCGACTACTGATCCTGATCTAACTCCGCCTACGCCTAACCCGCCGACATTCGCCTCGCCGCCAACGGAGGTCAGTGACTCGTCAATATCTATGACTGCTGATACCGGCATTGAGGCATTGAGTACTCCCGTTGAATACTACTTCGCCAATGTTACGGATCCTGCTCATGACAGCGGATGGCAGACCGACCCAAGCTATACGGATACCGGACTAACTCAGAATACATCATATACTTATTCAGTGCAGATGAGAGACGCAGCAGGCAACCTTACCGGTATAACAACGGCACTACCGGCGACAACCTCATCTGATATCACACCGCCTGATCCGAATCCTGCTACTTTTGCCTCCGATCCTTCTGCTGACAATGAGACAGAGATCTCAATGATGGCAACGATCGGCAGCGATCTGGCCGGGCCGATAGAGTACCTCTTTAGTGAAACAAGCGGTAACCCGGGAGGAACAAGCAGCGGATGGCAGGTATCAGATCCAACCTATACGGATACGGTACTTGACCCGAATACTCAATATACTTACTCGGTGCAGATGCGTGACAGTCTCGGCAATCTTACAGGTACGACATCGGCTTCGGCGACGACCGATCCGGACATCACAGCGCCTACGCCTGATCAGGCAACATTTGCCACGCCGCCTACCGCTGACAGCGAAATAGCGATCTCAATGACGGCAACTACAGGAACCGATATAAGCGGACCGATAGAGTATCTCTTTACCGAAACGACAGGTAATCCAGGTGGAACAAGCAGCGGATGGCAGACTTCACCGAACTATACAGACTCCGGACTAATCCAAAATACACAGTACACTTATACCGTACAGATGAGAGACAATGCCCAGGATCGCAATTACACGGCTGCATCGAACCCGGCTTCGGTGTTCACTGATCCTGATATCACACCGCCTGATCCCGATCCTGCGACATTTGATGTTCCGCCTACTGCTGACAGTGATTCGGCGATATCGATGAGAGCAACTACAGGAACCGATGTAAGCGGACCGGTTGAATACTACTTTGCGAATGATACGGATCCTGCTCATGACAGCGGATGGCAAACAGATGCAAACTTTATCGATACCGGCCTGACCCCCAGCACCGAATATACATACACGATACAAATGAAAGATGCTGTTGGCAATCTTACAACGATAACGGCATTGTCTACTGCTTCGGTATTTACCTTGGCGGACACAAGTCCCCCTGAGCCTGACCCTGCTACGTTTGCTTTGGCGCCTTCACCTGACAGTGCGACGGCGATCTCGATGACAGCAACTATCGGCAGTGATCTAAGCGGACCGATAGATTACTACTTTGCCAATACAACGGACCCGGCTCATGACAGCGGCTGGCAGAGATCGTCATCCCATACGGACACGGGCCTTGATCCTGCGACTGAATACATCTATACGGTACAGATGCGTGACTCTGTGTTGCCTACGCCAAATGTCGGTACGGCTTCAGATCCCGCTTCGGCAATCACCCTGTCCGATCTCGATCCGCCTACACCAGATCCGGCTACGTTCAGTTCACCGCCAGCGAAAGTCAGTGGTCAATATAGCGACTCACGGATAACAATGACGGCGTCAATTGGTACCGATACACTTAGCGGGCCGGTCGAGTATTACTTCACCGAGATATCCGGCAACCCCGGAGCTACCGACAGCGGATGGCAATTGTCGCGAGACTATACAGACACAGGCCTTAAATCAAATACCCAATTTACATACACTGTAAAGATGCGGGATGCGATTGGCAATGAATCCACGCTTGAGTCGGTTCAGGCTTCTGCGACTACGGATGGGGACAAAACGCCGCCTACGCCTAACCCGGCAACATTCAGTTCGCCTCCTGCTGCGATCGATGACAGCGCAATAATAATGACGGCAACTACGGGTAATGACTTTAGCGGGCCGGTAATGTATCTCTTTACTGAGACATCCGGTAATCCTGGCGGAACAAGCAGCGGATGGCAGACAAACAGCACCTATACGGACAACAACCTTTATCCATCTGTGACGTACTCATATACAGTTCAGACCAGGGACAGCTCCGTACCTACCCGCCATACCGGCACTGCCTCGCTGGTTGCTTATGCCACTACCGACGCGGACAGCAGCGGCCCTGAACCCAACCCGGCTACGTTCAGCTTGTCACCTATTGCAATTAGTGACGTTGCTGTAACGATGAGAGCGACAGTAGGTACCGACTTTAACGGTCCCGTCGAGTATCTCTTTACCGAGACGACAGACGGCCCGGGCGCAACCGACGGAACATGGCAGACAGAACCAAACTATACGGATACAGGGCTTACTCCTGATACACAGTACACATATACCGTACAAATGAGAGACGGTCTCGGTAATACAGGCACAGCCTCAACGCCAGTCGATGTAACTACCGATACCGCAAGCAAATTCTATGTTGATGCCGCAAGTCCGAACAACCCCGGAGGCGGAACTTTCACCAATCCCTATCGTACGATCAAGGACGCAATTAACGACCCGAACTGTGTTGACGGGTGCGAAATTATACTCTTTCCCGGCACATATACCGGCAGCAGGAACAGAAACATTGACTTTGTCGGCAAAGCAATAACCATTAGAGGAACAAGCGTTTACGACTGGGATGTAGTGGCGTCAACAGTTATTGACTGCGAGCAACTGGGACGTGCATTTGTTTTCCAGCTTGACGAAGGGCCCGACAGCGTCATTGAAGGATTGACCATAACTAACGGCTATGTCGATCTGGACATGCAGGTGAGAAGTCCAGGTGCCGGCGGGGCAATTGAGATCTTTAGTTATTCGATCGACGTCCCGGTTATGCCGACTATTTCCAACTGTATTTTCTACGGCAACTCGGCAATGGGTGACGAATATGATTTTAGCTTTGGTGGTGCCATAGATAGCCAATATGCCTCTCCTTTGATCTACGATTGTATCTTCTACGATAATTATGCAGAGATAGGAGGCGCCATAGCGTCCTTTGGTGATGACTCATCAGCACCGATTATTGCCTACTGCACGATAACCGCAAATGTTGCTGACTATTTTGGCGGCGGTATGAGTTTTGAAGGCGACGAGTTTTTAGCTGCAGGCGGACAGGCACTAAACTGTCGGATCAGTGGAAATTACGCAGATATCCATGGTGGAGGAATATATACATATGCTGCCATACCAGAGATAAAAAACTGCATGATAACCGGCAACTCTTCCGGTGAATACGGTGGTGGGATAAAATGTACCGATGCCAGCACACCGTCAATAATAAACTGCACGATCAGTGACAACGTAGCGGCTTTAGGAGGCGGAGGGATCGCTACAAATGTACCAATATGGGACCCGATCCTCTTGCAATACAGTGACCCGGAGGAATCCGAGCCAATTATACAAAATTGTGTATTTACAGGTAACAGCAATTACGCTATATATGAAGGTTCTGATGACGGGAATCCGCAATTAATGATCAACTGCTTCTTTGATAATCCGGACGGTGACTATTGGAACTCGATCAGTGCCACAGTTGGTGACGGCGAAGCACGCAATGGCGCTGTGAGCATAAACAATATAGACCTTGTGCCTGCTGGTGGAAACATACGCCTGAATATTGACGGTGACCCGCTATTCATCATGGATGCTATAACCGACCCGAGAAACATCGGCGGCAACTGGACGACAAGCCCGACATACGATGCGATTTCGAACCGGACAACACTTGTTAACGCTTCAGCTTTGTTTGAACCGGGCGAACTCGTGGGCGAATACATTGCCTCAGGCCAGAACGATCCGAATCATTTCCGCGTAATGGACAATACAGCTACGTCAATAGAGGTTATCGGTGACCAGACAACCGGCATCGTCAGCGGCGACGCATACCAGATGATCGATTATCGCTTTAAGACCGGCACACCTTGTCTTGACGCCGGTGAGCCACTGGGTGCTCCGTCAATTGACTTTACTGGAGGCGGCAGATTCGCCAAGCCTGACATAGGCGCCCTTGAGTACAGTGAGATCATCAATATTACGGCAAATACGGTCTTCTCAACGATCCAGGATGCGATAGATAACAGCATCAACGGAGATATTGTCGAAGTCTATGACGGTTACTATCCACGAACAGCGGGCAGGAACACGGCTATCGATCTCAACGGCAAAGATATTACGCTGAGATCGACAATGGGGCCCGATCTAACAATAATCGATGCATGGGGCGATCCCGTGAAAGCTTCTGTTGTCACGTTCGACGGCAGCGAAACAGCGGACTGTGTAGTCGAAGGGTTTACCCTCATGGGCGGGTATTTTGGTACTCCAAGCCAGCTCGAACCCACCGCCGGCATTTACGGCGGGGGCAGCTCGGCAAGTATCCGCAACTGCATTATTACTGAAAACCGTGATGGGACCACAATATCCTATCTACATGGAGATATACTCAACAGCCACATTTTTGACAACACATCGCTGAATGTTGCTGACAGGAAGATACTTTATGAATGCGACGGCAGAGTCGCATACAATCTGTTCGCGGATAACATTACAGGCGCTAACTGGGGATTGATAGCCTATTGCAGCGGACTGATCGAGAACAATATAATAGCAAATAATGTAGCCATGGCAGGCATCTTCGACTATAATGACGCAGTTGTTCGCTACAACACCATATATAGAAACACAAACACACGTGCAACATTCAGCGGTGACGATGGTGTTTACATCAGCAATATAGATTGGAACAATGCTGTTAGCGGAGCTGATCTGGGTCTGGACGTTACCTACACGATAAGCAATGTGGCTATTCCGGGAGTAGGAAATATTATGGCCGATCCGATGCTTGCCGACCCCGACAATGGTGATTATACGCTTTTGCCCGGTTCGCCTTGTCTTGACGTAGCCGATCCTTCAAACCATCCGAGTGACGATTTTGTAGGTAACCCGCGTCCGGCGGATACGACGAATCCACAGACGCATCTACTTATGCCCGGCAACATTAATCTGGATTACCATGTCGATTTTGATGACATTATTGTTATGCTCGACAACTGGTTACGTACCGACTGTCCTTGTGACGGCGCAGATGTTTATCCACCTGGGGCAGGGGACGGTGTGATCAACCTGTTGGACTTCAGTGTGCTTGCAGAGTACTGGCTTACCGAGGATACGACCTTTGATATTGGAGCGTATGAGCTTCAGTCGAACAACCTGAGGCTTAATATGGATATATGGTCAGAGCAGTTTATTCCGGCCAATCGTGTTAATATAGAGCAGCAAAAGTGTTTAAGCAATTTTACGAAATTTATGGGGAGCTTGGTATAAATAATGGAAAATACACTTAAGGAAAACGACCAGCATCAAAGGCTTTTGTTTGGCGAGTGGCTTGTCAGAAAAGATCTGCTTACTCACAGAAAGCTGCATGAAGCGCTAAGTGATCAGTATCAACACGGTGGGCGTCTTGGAGAAGTTCTGCTCCGATTAGAATTGCTCGATAACGATTCGCTTAGTCGGTCACTGGCGGAATATCTCGGGGTAGAGTACATGAGCCTTGACAGCCCCTCCGAGATCAATCTGGAAGTTGCCAAAGGGATACCGGAAAAAATCGCCAGCCGTTTTTGCCTGATAGCCGTAGATGAGGATGATGATGCGGTAACGGTAGCAATGGCCGACCCCCTCAATATTGTAGCGTCAGACACCGTCACGCTTAAACTGAAGCGGAAGATAAAGATAGTGTTAAGTCCAGCGGCAAGTATAACTCACGCAATTGATTCGGTCTACCATGGTTCGCGCGTAGCCGAAGAGGGGCTTCGTGAACTCGTCGAATTAGAGCTTGATGCAGAGGAAGATGATTTCGTCGAAAACGAACTACTTGAAATGGATATCCGCGATGAAGAGATGGAAGCTACGAAGGCTCCTGTGATCCGTTTTGTGGACCTGTTGCTTGGCCAGGCGATAAAACGAAAGGCAAGTGACGTTCACCTTGAACCACAGGACAAGTCCATGATAGTACGTATGCGTATTGATGGCGTTCTTCGCGAGACCGTACCGCCGCCACGCAGTATGTATGCCGGGGTCATGACTCGTATTAAGCTGTTAGCAGGTATGAATATAGCCGAACGCAGACTGCCACAGGACGGACGATTCAAGATCAAGGCACCGGGACGCGAGATCGATGTTCGTGTCAGTTCCCTGCCAACAATATATGGTGAAAAGATAGTTTTGCGAATCCTGGATAAAAAGGCTGTAAGTCATGACCTGAATGTGCTTGGTTTTGAACCTGAATTTCTGGCCGAATTTAAACGTGTTTTGAAACAACCACACGGTATTGTCATTGCCACAGGACCAACAGGTTGCGGAAAGACAACAACGCTCTACTCTGCGCTTAACTACCTGAAGGACCCAAAGAAGAACATTACTACCGTGGAAAACCCGGTGGAATATCGCCTAAGGGGTGTCAACCAGGTACAGGTACGCCCGGATATTGGACTTACCTTTGCAGCAAGTCTGCGTACGATACTGCGACAGGACCCGGATATCATACTTATCGGTGAGATTCGCGACAAGGAAACCGTTGAGATCGCGATACAGGCCGCTTTGACCGGGCATCTGGTCCTTAGCACGTTCCACACAAATGACGCCGCCGGTGCGATAAGCAGACTGTTATATATGGGTATTGAGCCATTTATGATCGTTTCAAGTGTCAATCTTATAATCGCTCAGAGACTGATAAGACGGGTTTGCGACAGATGCAAGGAGCCGATCGAACTTGACGAGTACACACTCAGACAACTTGGTATTGACCCGGAAGAGGCAAAGAACAATACGATTTACAGTGCTCACGGTTGCAATGCCTGCGAGGGGACCGGCTATCTTGGCAGATTGCCGATATTTGAGTTCCTCAGTATAGATGATACTGTCCGAAAAGCGATCACAGCCGGGGCAACCGAGATGGAGATGAGGGCATTAGGACGTGAAAAAGGTGGTGCAAGTCTCCAGGAAAGCGGTGTACAAAAGATGCTGATGGGGGTCACGACAGCTACAGAGGTACTCGAAGCGACATTTACCGAAATATCTGATTTATAGGGCGGCCTGAACATATCTGAATAAGGACATTTTTCCGGTCTATCAGGTTAGAAAATCCCGTTTTGCATTGTTTCTCATACCTAAAACCTGCCTTGTAGGCCCTAAAAAGACCCTCTTTGTCTATATGATGGACTAAAAAAATGAAAAAAAATTGAAAAAATTGAAAAAAAACATTGACATTTCATGGGCAAAGGTGTATAGTGAGAGTGTATAGGGGCATATCCGTGATTAGAGGAGGGTAGGTTCCCGTGGATTT
>SDBV01008868.1_pt1 | contig 13483 bp, 12 predicted proteins | sample 2277081 | NCBI WGS metagenome assembly SDBV01 (sample SAMN10402039, study PRJNA504765) | marine sediment metagenome | isolation source: marine sediment core GS10_PC15, 223 cmbsf | place: Arctic Ocean: Southern Knipovich Ridge | collected 2010 | reverse complement strand
CGGCAGGGAAATGCCTTGGTGGGGCTCCAGCAAATTTTGCCTATCATGTCTCAGCGTTAGGCTATAAAGGAATTATAGCCAGTTGTATTGGAAAAGACAGGTTAGGAAGGGAGATTATCGATGCCATAGCTACTCTGGATCTTACAGGAGAATATATACAAATTGATCCAAATCATCCTACAGGCACAGTAGATGTAAGAGTAGACAGTAATGGATATCCTAAATACACTATTACGGAAAATGTTGCCTGGGACTTTTTTGAGTTTGATGAGCAATGGAAGATGCTTGCAGAGAAAACTGATGCAGTATGTTTTGGTTCTCTTGCTCAACGCTCATCAGAATCAGGCACGGCAATCATTGAATTTTTGAGGCATACTGGAAAAGAGACCGTGCGGATATTTGACATCAATCTCAGACATAATTTTTACTCTGCTGAGATAATTACCCAATCCTTGAAAATATCATCAATACTGAAACTAAATGATGAAGAATTACCTATACTCATAGATTTGCTTGGCTATCAGGAGAAGGAATCCGAAGAGGAATTATGTAGGTTATTAATTGAAAAATATGGGTTAGACCTTGTATGTCTTACTAAAGGTGAAAATGGAAGCCTGCTTGTCAATGAGAGAGAAACGGTCAAACATCCTGGGAGGAAGGTTACAGTTATTGATACAGTAGGTGCTGGAGATGCATTTACGGCTGCCTTGGCCATTCAATATCTAAAAGGTAGCTCACTTGAAAGAATAAGTGAAGCTGCAAACAAACTAGGCTCCTGGGTTGCCTCTCAAGCCGGTGCGACACCATCCGCTAATAAATATGTTCAATAGAGAAACTCTTGTAGCGTTTGAATTTCTTGTTGGGTGAGAAATAGCTGAGAACAATTCTAGCGTTTAGCGTATACTAAAAAAAAAAGAAAAAGATAGTGTTCTACGTTTCCTTTTGCGTCATTGCCAGACTGTCGGAGGCAGGCGCGGCAATCTCCTGGGATTGCTTCACTCCGTTCCCAATGACAAGCGCGGAGGAATCTTGCTTATAACAATGAACTGCTTGCCAGATTTCCTTCCTTATCGAACTCTACCTCTTCTAACTTGCCGATGATTTCGATATCATCTCTTCCCATGAGTTCCCCTGAGAGCGTTTCTGAGATATAGACTTCATCAAGCTTTAAGGTATTCTTAGTTCTGACTACGCGTGCTTCTTCTGGCTCGATACCCCAGCAGGTCTCGAGGGCTATTTGGATTGCCTCACGGTCATTATCTAAGGTAAGGGGGATTTTTCCTCTTATGATAAATCTCGCCGTCAATACGTTAACTAGTGTTTCTGCATAATTCATTTTATCAAATAGCTTTTTGGTGATGAAATCAGCCAGGCCCAGCCCAGCAGCGTTGCCGTGGGTTTCCTGGCTAAGGTCGAGGATGACGATTCTTTTTATCTGGGGGGATGACGGTTCTTTTTCTCCCAGTATCATCATCCGACCAATAATATTGGTATCCATGCCGGAACCACTTATGTTCTTTCCCATTTCTTCTACGATGAGAATATCTATTTTATCACTGGGCAGGCGGGGCATGAGTTCTTTGGCTTTTAACAAGAGCTTCTTTTCCTTTTCTTCAAACTCATCCCGTCCAATGGCTTTTATGAGAGCCGTTTCGTGATAGGCATTTTCTACTATGGCCACTCCAAAGACGATAGGCATCTTTTCAGTAATCAAACGAGCGGCTGCCGGAACCAAGTGATGAAGACCAGCAGCTCCATGCCTATGGATACTAAGAGCTCCTTTATGTTTACCCAAACCAATAACCATAATCTTTGCTATGCCACTTTCAATTTCGTCGTGGAAATCAGTGTGCGGTTTAATTCGGTTGATGGGAATGATGGCATCTGCCTGAGAGGCGTTCTTATCAAAATAGACGGGAAGACTATTATTCAGAGTACCAATCTTAATTACCTCCATGGAGGAAACAATGGGAGCCCCCACAGAGTGTTCGTTCATTCAATAGGATTCGAGGAGCTTTTTTTGTACTTATGCTGTAGCTACTCACTGCCTCGACATAGCCGGGACAATAAAAGGTTTTGCCTCGCATCTTTTCACCCCCTGGACTACCGCAGCCGCTATCTCCTTGATATTGGAAATCCCCCGACTCCCGACAGCTATAGCCACACGGGCTCCTGAAGGTAGTTTGTGAAGAAACTGAGCCACTTCTTTCCTTACTTCAGATGCGATATCAACACAAACAGGGCGGGGAAACTTTTGGCGAATCTTTACCATTCTAGGAATCTTGATTTCTTCTCTTACAGACATTTCCAATTCCTTTTTTTATTGCTTATCGGTTAGTTTGATTACTTTTCCTTTTTCTAGAGAGGTAGTAGCGGCCAGGGTTAGTTTTAAGGTTTTTAAGGCGTCTGAATAAGGTGATTCTATGATTTCAGGATTATTTTCCTTTATGGCTTTGATGAAAAGGTCGTTCTCTGACTGATAAGGGTCGATGGTCATCTTCACCTCTTCTTTCTTCCCGTTGGTAATCTTCAAGAGATGGGAGGAAAGAAGAAGGTCAATTTTAAAGCCTTTTCCGATTAAGTTAATTCCCCAATCACGCCCGTGGGAGAGAATGCAAGCAGATGAGATACTTCCTATGGCTCCATTTTCAAAGTGAAGATTGACACAGGAGGTATCATCCAGGTCATAATTTTCTACCTCTTCCATTAAGCCCCGTGACCTTTGTCCGTAGACTTCATTTATTTCTCCCACTAGATATCTTGCCAGGTCAAATATGTGAGTAGTTTGTTCGATTATCTGACCTCCTGATTCATTTTTGTTTCTCCACCAATAAACAGGACGCAGCGGGCAGAAGTAATAACCTAAAATAAGGGCAGTTTTTCTTTTCTCAAGTTCTTTCTTGACTTTGCTTACTATGTCTGAATATCTGTATACGTATCCTACGCTGGAGATAATACTATTTTTCTTAATGGCTTCATTGATCTGGTATGCCTTTTCCAGGTTTAAGGCGAGTGGTTTTTCTATGAATAGGTTTATTTTCTTTTCCGCCGCCATGATTTCTTGTTCACCATGGGCAAAAGGAGGTAGGCAAATATATACAGCTTCCAATTTTTCCTTTTCTAACATCTCCCGGTAGTCAGTGTAGCAGTTAGTCGCGAAGGTCCTGGCTACTTTTTCAGCTTCTTTTTTATCTACATCACAGACGGAGACAAGCTTGGTGTCTTCTATCCTTGCTAGCTTCTCCATATGACGGACAGCAATTCTTCCCGTTCCGATAAATCCAATTCTCACCTTCATATAAACTCCCTTATTATCTAACGATACAGGGATAACAGAATATTTCTAAGGTTTCTTGTCAATTTGTAAACAAGTATAGCATAATTGTTTTTATTTATCAAATTCGCCTAAGATGAGGTTGATAAATTGACAGTAAGAGTGGATATGATAGAATATTGGTGATTTCTGTGAGGAAAGCGGCAGGTTAAGTTTTGAATGGGGCAATGAAATTATTTAAGCAATTAAAGAAAATTGACGGCAAGACAAAAGTAACAGGTTTATTTGGTTATCCTGTGGAGCATTCTCTTTCTCCTCTATTTCATAATGCCGCCTCTGCCAGTCTGGGTCTTAACTTTGTATATCTTCCCTTTGCTGTAAAGCCAGAGGAGCTAAAGGCAGCCGTTAAGTCTGTAATGTCTTTAAATATGGTGGGGGTGAATGTGACTATTCCTCACAAAGAGAAGGTTTTACCCTATCTTGATCAGATATCTCCTGAGGCAAAAGCAATAGGGGCGGTGAACACTATCCATAACAAGAGGGGTAAATTGACCGGCTATAATACCGATGGAGATGGTTTTATTGAGTCGTTAAAAAGGCAGGGAGGATTTGATCCCAGAGATAAGAATGTATTCCTACTGGGTGCAGGGGGAGCTGCCTATGCTATCTCTTTTGCTCTTATCAAGGGCGGTATAAAGAAACTAATTCTCACTAATCGGACATATTCCAAGGGGAAGGGTCTTTTAGAACATTTAGAGAAGATTTTCCAGGATAACCATCAACTCTCCCTAGTTGAATTTGAGGAAAGAAATTCCTCTTTTGTAATGAGTGAGATTGACCTACTGATTAATGCTACTTCGATAGGTATGCATTCAGGTGACCCTTCCTTGATTGCTCCCGAAGTTTTGCAGCCGAATATATTCATTTATGATGTTGTCTACAACCGAAAAACACCTCTTTTGAAGTTAGCGGAGGAAAGGAATTTGGCCTCCTTGGGAGGGTTAGATATGCTCATCTATCAGGGTGCTCTTTCCTTTGAAATCTGGACCGGCCAAAAAGCACCGATAGAAACGATGAAAGACGCATTGGGAAAGGAAGGAAGTTAATGCTGCGTTATTTAACCGCTGGTGAATCCCACGGCAAAGGTTTGGTAGCTATCTTAGAAGGACTTCCGGCTGGCTTGAAACTGTCCGGTGAGGATATTGACCAGGAATTAAAGCGCAGGCAAGCAGGCCATGGTCGGGGAAAGAGAATGGAGATTGAGAAGGACAGAGTAGAAATTCTCTCCGGTGTTCGACTGGGGGAGACATTGGGCAGCCCCATTGCTTTATTGATAAAGAACCTGGACTGGGAAAATTGGCGCCAGGTTATGATGGTAGAAGATAGAAAAGTAATTTCTCAGAATATTCCTCCCCTCACCCGTCCTAGACCCGGTCATGCGGACCTGACAGGAGCTCTCAAGCATAATTTTTACGATTTAAGAAATGTCCTGGAACGAGCCAGTGCTCGGGAAACGGCAGTCCGCGTAGCTGTAGGAGCTATTTGCAGAAGATTTCTTTCCGAGTTTGATATTCGAATTCACAGTCGAGTGATTCAGATTGGCAGGATAAAAGATGTGAACCAATGGCAGCCAACAAAAACAAGTTATCAAATAATTGAAGATTCTCCCTTGCGCTGTCTGAATAAGAGAGCCGAGACAAAGATGATGATTCTAATTGATTCAGCTAAAGAAAAAGGAGATACTTTAGGGGGAGTATTTGAGGTGATGATCACTAATTTGCCTGTGGGGCTGGGAAGTTATGTTCAATGGGACCTTAAGCTCGATGCCCGGCTAGCCTATGCTCTCATGAGTATCCAGGCAATTGTGGGGGTGGAAGTTGGCTCAGGTTTTGTGACAGCAGAGAAATTTGGTTCTCAGGTTCAGGATGAAATATTCTACGAGAAAAGTGAGCATAGGTTCTTCCGCCGCAGTAATAATGCCGGTGGCATAGAAGGAGGAATGAGTAACGGTGAACCCATTATCCTGCGAGGAGCGATGAAGCCTATATCGACACTGGCGCAACCTTTATCCTCAGTAGACATAATTAGCAAGAAAACAGTAAAGGCAATCAAGGAGCGGGCCGATGTGTGTGCTGTTCCGGCTGCTTCTGTTATCGGGGAGGCGGTGGCTGCGTTTGAGATAGCCAAAGCTATGCGAGAGAAGTTTGGCGGGGACAGCCTTGCCGAGACAAAAAGAAACTACTCTGGCTATTTGGATTATCTGAGAAAAAGATGAATATTGTCTTGACCGGTTTTATGGGAACAGGAAAAAGCAAGATAGGGAAAAGATTAGCTGCGGAATTGAGGATGGGTTACCTGGATACCGATGAGCTCATTGAAAAAAGGGAAAAGGACAGTATTTCGGCTATATTTAGAAAAAGAGGGGAAGAATACTTCCGCTGCATGGAAACTAAAGTAGTTAAAGAAGTTGCCCTTCTCGATAATTCTGTAATCTCTACTGGTGGAGGAGCTGTTTTAAGAGAAGAGAATATGAGGATGCTCAAGAAGAATGCTTTTATTGTTTGTCTTTTCGCCAGCCCTGAGGTAATTCTTAAGCGAACAAAAGGAAGCGAGGAGCGTCCCCTTTTAGAGGTAGATAATCAGAAAAAGAGGATTGAGGAGCTTCTCGCTATACGTAGGCCTTACTATGAAAAGGCAGATCTAAAGATAGATACCTCAACGCTTGATAGTAAGAAAGTGGTGGTGGAGATAGTAAAGTTTCTGGAAAGAAAAAGTATCAGCTAATTGTCACTGTCATTGCGAGCCTGCTGAAGGCAGGCGTGGAAGATTGCTTCGTCGTTTCACAATGACGGAAAAGAAGAAATCTTTAGAAGAAGTAAAAATGGTAACAGTTAAGATTAATTTGGAAAAAGAACGCAGCTATCCTGTCTATATAGGGGCAGATTTAGCCAATTTGGGGAAAACAGTAAAAAGCTTTCCCCTGGGAGCTCATATTTTGCTTATCAGTGATGAGCGCGTTTATAGCCTCTATGGTGAGGCGGTAAAATCTTCTTTGGAAGAGAATGACTTTGATGTGAGTATAGCTTGCGTGCCGCCAGGAGAGACATCCAAGTCCCTTTTCCAAGTAGAGAAGTTGTATACTCTCTGTGCTGAGCTTAAGCTGGACCGCTCAGCTACTATCCTTGCATTGGGTGGCGGAGTAGTGGGGGACTTAGCTGGATTTGTTTCTTCCACTTATCTAAGAGGGATTAACTTTCTTCTTGTACCTACTACACTATTAGCTCAGGTTGATGCCAGTGTGGGAGGAAAGGTGGCAGTTGACCTCCCCGCCGGAAAAAATCTAGTAGGCTCTTTCTATCAACCGAAATTTGTCTATATGGACATTGAGACTCTAAAGACATTAGGATCCAGACAAATTAGAGAAGGATTAGCTGAAGTAGTAAAGCATGGTGTGATAAAAGATGAAGAGCTCTTCTCTTACCTGGAAAAAAATATAGAAGGAGAAGGAAACCTGGGTAAGGAAGTAGCTCAATTCATCATAGAGAGGTCAGTGAGGATAAAAGCTAGAGTGGTTGAAGAAGATGAACGAGAAGAGAAAGGAAGAAGGCAGGTCTTGAATTTTGGCCATACCATAGGGCATGCTATTGAGGGCGCAACGGAATATAATAAATATAGTCATGGAGAGGCAGTCTCTTTGGGAATGGTGGCGGCAGCAAAAATATCAGAAAAGTTGGATTTTATCAATGAGGATTTAGTAAGAAGAATAATAGAACTTCTTAAAGTGATAGGACTACCGGTAAAGGTAGAAGGAGTAGATGAGGATAAGCTCTGGGATATCCTCTATCGGGATAAGAAAATAAGGGCGGGCGGATTGAATTTTGTTCTACCCAGAGGTATAGGTGATGTTTTTCTTACCTCAGAGGTTCCTACAAAGGTGATAAGAGAGGTTCTCAGGGAGATAGAGAAATGAAACACATTCTAGTCATTCACGGACCAAACCTGAATTTGTTGGGCAAAAGAGAAACAGGCATTTATGGTAAGGTCACCTTACCTGAGATTAATGAGGCAATTAAGCAGAAAGCAAAAGAGCTAGATTGTCAGGCAAAGATAAAACAATCGAATAGTGAGGGGGGAATAGTATCTCTTATTGCTGAGGATAAAGACTGGGCCGATGCTTTGATAATTAATCCTGCCGCTTATACTCATACCAGTGTGGCGATAAGAGATGCTATTTTAGCAGTTGGTATTCCTGCTATAGAGGTGCATCTCTCCAATATTTATCAGAGGGAGGGTTTTCGACAGAAATCCTTAGTGGTAGGGGTCTGTAGGGGTCAAATTGCTGGATTCGGTCTTCAGAGCTATATCCTGGCTCTAGAGGCAGTAGCAACTAGTGAATGGTAAATAGAAATTCGTTACTCCTAAATGTTCAGCAAAGTACATTCTATATTGTGATTGCGAGGAGCGGTAGCGGCCTGGGAATCCCGAAGACTGAGATTGCTTCACTTCGTTCGCAATGACAAGGTCCACTTTATATTTACGATGCGTATTGCGCAATAAAATATACGACATAAGCAGTACGATGTTTTTTTGCTTTTACTATACGCTAAACGCTGGAAATGTCTTCGGATATTTCTAATAAGAAAGGTGAAAGATGAAGTTGAGTTCGTTGCGAAAAGAAATTGATGGCATTGATTCAAAATTGCTTCAACTATTAAATGAAAGGACAAAGAGAGTCCTTGCGGTCGCCAAGATAAAGAGAAAAGAAAAAATGGAATACTATTCTCCGGGAAGAGAAAGGATTATTCTTAATAGATTAGTCAAGGAGAATAAAGGTCCATTGTCCAATGAGAATCTTTCTGAAATTATTCGTTTCATTCTAAAGGTTTCTTTGTCTCTAGAAAAAAAATTAAAAGTTGTCTATTTTGGCCCTCCTGCGACTTTTACTCATCTGGCGGCCATGCAGAGATTTGGCCAGGAGGTAAATTTAGTCCCAGCCAAGAGTATCGCTGAGATTTTTGCCAGGGTGGAGAAGAAACAAGCTGACTTTGGCGTAGTGCCGGTGGAGAATTCCACTGAGGGAGTAGTCAATTATACTCTAGATATGTTTCTCGACTCCAATCTGAAGATATGCGCTGAAGTAGTTTTGGAGATTTACCATCATCTTCTGGGCCGGGGAGAGCTCAAAGAGGTAAAAAAGGTCTATTCTCATCCTCAGGCTCTGGCTCAGTGCAGAAGTTGGCTAGAGGAAAATCTCTTTCAGGTGAGATTAATTGAAGCGGAAAGCACCGCCAGGGCTGCTCAATTGGCAGCTAAGGAGACGGGAGCAGCGGCTATCGCTTCTGATATAGCTGCTAATCTTTACAAGCTTAATATTATAGTTCCTCGCATCGAAGATTTATCTAATAACTATACAAGATTCTTGGTTATTGGGAGAGAATATAGTGAGAGAAGCGGCGAGGATAAAACATCTATTCTTTTCTCTATAAAAGATAGAGTAGGAGCACTTTACGATATGCTTTCTCCTTTTCGCAGAAATGGAATTAATCTTACCAAAATAGAGTCCCGGCCTACCAAAAGAAAAGCCTGGGAGTATGTTTTTTTTGTTGATTTTCTTGGCCATAAGGATGAAGAAAATGTGAAAAAGGCTCTTTCTGAGCTTGAGGAACAGTGTTTCTTTCTAAAAATATTAGGTTCATATCCGGCGGGAGCATAGGGGGAAAGATGATGGTTATTACTCTAAAACCAGGAACCACCGAAAAGGGGATTAAGCACGTAGTGGAAAGGATTAAGGAGCTGGGATTTACTCCTCACATCTCTCAGGGCGAGGAGAGAGTTATAATTGGCGTCATTGGTGAAAATGCCATTAGGTCGCGTGAGATATTTGAGGCTATGTTTATTGTTGATTCTGTTATGCCCATTTCTCGACCCTATAAGCTAGTTAGTCGGGAATTCAAAGGAGAAACTACCGTTGTCAAAGTAAAAGATGTCCAAGTGGGAGGAAATGAGGTAGTAGTAATGGCTGGTCCCTGTGCTGTGGAAAACAGAGAACAGCTTTTGGAAGTAGCCAAAGAGGTTAAAGAAGCAGGGGCGAAGATTTTGCGAGGTGGTGCTTTCAAACCGCGTAGTTCTCCCTATTCTTTCCAGGGATTGGGAGAGGAAGGCTTAAAGTATCTGGCTGAGGTGAGTGAGATTACCGAGCTTCCTGTTGTCACTGAGGCTATGGACCCCAGGCAGGTAGAACTGGTAGTCAGATATGCTGATATGATTCAGGTGGGAGCACGCAATATGCAGAATTTTGACCTTTTGAAAGAAGTAGGAAGAAGTAGAAAGCCTGTGCTTCTTAAAAGAGGTATGGCTTCCACTCTGAAGGAGTTTTTGATGTCGGCGGAATATATTTTGTCCGGTGGTAACTACAACGTTATTCTTTGCGAAAGAGGTATCAGAACTTTTGAAGATGCTACTCGTTTTACTCTTGACCTTTCCACTCTCTCCCTGATTAAGGAGCTGAGCCATCTTCCTGTTATTGCCGATCCCAGCCACGCCACAGGCAAAAGAAGTCTGGTTGCTCCTATGGCTAATGCTGCTATTGCTGCCGGCAGCGATGGCCTTATGATTGAGGTGCATTCCCGGCCAGAAGAGGCTTTGTCAGATGGTTTTCAGTCCTTAACACCACCGGATTTTCATAAGCTAATGAAGGGAATAAAGTCTATAATTAAAGCCTTAGGAAGGAAGGCTTAAGACGAGAAAATGAGTAGTCTTTTAACCATAACTCCAGCAAAGTCCCTCCAGGGTGAGATTTCTCTTCCCGGGGACAAATCAATTTCTCATCGAGCTATTATCCTGGCCTCTATTGCCAGGGGGATTTCAGTAATTCGAGGATGGCAGAAGGGAAAAGATTGCCTGGCTACCTTGAGCACTTTGAAGATGATGGGCATAGAGGCAAGCGAAGAGAAGGATGAGTTGCTCATTAGGGGTAGGGGACTTACCGGACTCAAAGAACCCACCGATATCCTCAATTGTGAGAATTCAGGCACTACTATGCGGCTTCTAGCCGGACTTCTCTCTGCTCAAGGTTTTTACAGTGTTCTCAGCGGGGATTCTTCTTTGAGAAGGAGACCTATGAGAAGGGTGATTAGTCCGTTAGAAAGAATGGGAGCAAGGATATTTGGGCGGAAAGATGGCCAATTTCCTCCCTTAAGTATTGTAGGAAGTAACCTTAAGGGGATAGAATATTCCTTGCCCATTCCTTCTGCTCAAGTAAAATCCTGTCTTCTTTTGGCCGGGCTTTATGCCGAGGGAATTACCTCAATAACTGAGTCTTATCGTTCGCGTGACCATACCGAGCGTATGCTCAAATTTCTGGGAGTAGAGCTAGAAATCAACCACTTGACGGTGAAGGTCGAAGGTGGGGCATCACTGATAGGCAGGGAGATATCTGTCCCAGGTGATATTTCTGCTGCAGCTTTTTTTATAGGGGGAGGAGCGATTATCAAAGGCTCAGAGGTGAAAATTTTGAATGTGGGGCTTAACCCTACTCGGCGAGGTTTTATCGATGTTCTTCTTCAGATGGGAGCCGATATTGGAGTTTTCAATCTAAGGGAAAAATGTGGAGAGGAGATTGGTGATATAGAAATAAGAGGAGGAGCTACTCTAAAGGGGATTATTATCAGGGGAGAGATGATTCCTCGAGTCATCGATGAAATTCCTATATTGGCTGTAGTTGCTTGTTTTGCCAGGGGAAAGACGGTTATTGAAGATGCCGCCGAGCTCAGAGTTAAAGAAACAGACCGCATCAAAGCGATTACTATGGAACTGCGTAAGATGGGAGCTCAGATTGAAGAGAAGAGAGACGGTATCATTATTGAAGGCACAGGCGAGCTGAAGGGTTGTCAATGCCAGAGCTATAAAGACCATCGGATTGCTATGGCACTGGTTATAGCTGGTTTAGCTGCCCGGGGAAAAACAGAGATAATGGCTCCAGAATGTATCGAGACATCTTTTCCTGGCTTTGAGGATGTTTTGAGGAAAGTAGTGAGAGATTAAAGACTTTCAAAAAGTGATAAAAGAAGAGGCAGAAGGGCTGATATGAGATTAATAAAAGAGATTAGCCAGATGAAGGATTATAGAAAAAAGATAAAGGCACCTCAAACTGTTGGTTTTGTTCCCACTATGGGCGCTTTCCATGAAGGCCACCTGAGTCTAATCAGAAAAGCACGTCAGCAGTGCGATAAGGTAGTGGTGAGTATATTCGTTAACCCTATTCAGTTTGGCAAGGGAGATGATTATCAGCGCTACCCGCATAATCTATCAGAAGATATAAGTTTGAGTGAGAAAGAAGGGGTAAATGTGGTATTTGCTCCTTCTTTGGAAGAGATGTACCCTCAAGATTATTCTACTTTTGTTCAAGTAGGAGGTTCTTTGTCTTCCACTCTGGAAGGGGCTTCTCGTTCCGGTCATTTCAAGGGCGTAGCCACTGTTCTCATTAAGCTATTTAATATAATTAAGCCTGACTTTAGCTATTTTGGAGAGAAAGATTACCAGCAGGTTCTGGTGGTAGAAAGAGTGATAGAGGAGCTTAACCTGGATAGCCAAATTGTTGCTCTCCCTACAGTAAGAGAAAAAGATGGACTGGCTCTCAGCTCACGAAATTTCTACCTCAACAAAGAAGAAAGGAAAGCCGCTGCCATACTGTATGAAGCACTAGGGAAGGCAAAACTCTGGATTGAGGAAGGGGAGAGGAATCCTTTTATTATAGTTTCCAAAATAAAAGATTCAATAAAAAAGGAGCCGCTGGCCGGAATAGATTATGTGGCAGTAGTTAATCCAGAGACTTTGGAGAAGGTAGAAGATATAGAGAGAGAAGTGCTTATTACGCTGGCAGTGAGGATAGGAGAAACTAGACTGATTGATAATATGAGGATTGGGCATAAATAGCGCTTAGTAAGACAAAAAGCAAAGAAAGATATTGTATTGCGTATATCGTAGGTCGTATTGCGCAATACCCATCAGGCATAACCTATCTCATATCGTAGACCTTTTCATTTTGCTCTCCTCAATAAGGATATGAGCAACGAGCAACAATTCTGAAGAAAGGTATCCTGTGGTGTCACAGAAAAGAATAATGATATGTGCAGGTGAGGTTTCGGGTGATCTGCATGCGGCTAATTTGGTCCAGGCGGTGAAAAAACTTGCTCCCGATACAGAGTTTTTTGGAATCGGGGGGGAGAAAATGAAGGAGGCAGGGGTAAAAATAAGAGATAGAACTGTACATATGGGGACAGTAGGCGTTATTGAAGGAGTTAAGTATTATCCCTCTTTTTGGCAGATAAAGACAAGGCTTAGCAAAGCCCTGGAGGAAGAGCATCCCGATTTACTGGTTCTGGTAGATAGCCGGGATTTCAATTTGAGAATTGCCAGAATAGCCAAGAAGCTGGGAATCTTGACTCTCTACTATATTGCTCCTCCTATCTGGGCCTGGAACGATTGGCAGAGGAGAAAGATGTCTAGAGATATTGATAGATTCATTGCTATTTTTCCTTTTGAAGCTGAAGCTTATGAAAGAGCAGGGGCAAACGTAGATTTTGTGGGGTATCCTCTAGTAGACTTGGTTAAATCAAGCATGAGTAAAGAAGAGGCTTTACAGAGGTTTAATATTACCTCAGAGGGATTAATAGTTGGTCTTCTTCCTGGCAGTCGAAGGCATGAGATTCTAAAACTACTACCTCTTATGTTAAAGGTTGCCGTTAGATTAGACAAGGAGTTTAAGGGTATGCAATTCTTACTTGCTGAAGCTTCTCCTATTTTTCATAAAGAGATTGCCAGAATTGCTTCCATGACTGGCCTGTCTCTCAAGATTATCTCCAATAATACCTATGATGTAATGAATGTTTCTGACTTAATTATTACCGCTTCAGGAACAGCCACTCTAGAGGCAACTATTCTTAATACCCCTATGGTTGTTATTTACAAGACTTCTCTCAGTACCTGGCTGATAGGAAAAATCTTAATAAAATTGCCCTATATAGCTCTTCCTAATATTATTGCGCGAAAGAAAATCGTTCCCGAGCTAATAGGATTCCAGCTTACTGTAGAGCATTTGACTAGCGTAGCGTTGGAGCTTCTGCACAATAAAGAAGGGCTGGAAAAGATGAGAATTGAGCTAAGAAAAGTAAATGAGAAGCTAGGTAAGCCAGGAGCAGCAGCTCGAGC
>SDBV01008867.1_pt1 | contig 13483 bp, 10 predicted proteins | sample 2277081 | NCBI WGS metagenome assembly SDBV01 (sample SAMN10402039, study PRJNA504765) | marine sediment metagenome | isolation source: marine sediment core GS10_PC15, 223 cmbsf | place: Arctic Ocean: Southern Knipovich Ridge | collected 2010 | reverse complement strand
GGGAGGATCAGCATAAATAATATCCCATTTAGGTTTTGCTGTATCTATATATCTTCGAACATCCATCATCCAGAGAGAAATATCTGTTTTGACTATTGTTAGATTCTCTAAGATAATGGGTTTCTTTCCACGGTCTTTTTCAATTAGAAGAACAGGGGAAGCTCCCCGGGAGGCAGCTTCAATTCCTACTACGCCTGAACCTGCAAACAAATCGAGAAAAGACTGACCTTCAAGATCGCCGAGAATTGCAAACAGAGATTCTCTCCTGCGATCCATAGAAGGACGAATCTCCCCTGGAGGGCATCTAACAGTTCTTCCTCCGTATCTTCCACCTGTCACTCTCATATAATGTCTCCAAAGATACATCAGTACAGACGCCCAATTTGGGCGTCTCTACTGATGTATCATGTCTCTATTCATTGTCTATTGCCCCTTTAAAAGGCGCACACCTGGCGAATACTTCACGTATCACTGTATTTTCCGGTTTAAGGAAACCGGGGTCCTTTTCAAGTAGCTCAAAAGCATCGTGTCTTGCATCTTCAAGAATTCTTATATCTCTGACAAGATCTGCGTAGGTAAGATTAAGAAACCCCGACTGTCTGCTGCCTGCCAGTTCTCCGGGTCCCCTTAGCTTAAGGTCCTCTTCGGATATCGAAAAACCATCATTAAAGTTCATCATAGTTTTAAGCCTCATTTTCCCAATATCACTTAACTCTTTAGTGTAGACAAGAAATGCATAGGATTGAGCTGTACCTCTTCCCACTCTGCCTCTAAGCTGGTGTAATCCGGATAGTCCGAAATGTTCTGCATGCTCAATGACCATACATGTTGCATTTGGAATATCAACACCAACTTCAACTACACTTGTTGATACCAGGATATTGGTCCTTCCGGACGAAAAATGGTCCATTGTTTTAATTTTTTCTTCTTCCGGTAATTTAGAATGGATAAGACCCAGCCGGAAATCCGGGAAAATCTTTTTTCGGAGGTACTCATACATCCCCTCTGCATCTTTTAAATCACTTGTAGACTCATTATCCTGTATTCTTGGGTACACAAAATATGCCTGATGACCTCTCTCGATTTCTGCCCTTACAGCCTGATAGACTTTTGCTTCATTATCAATAACAGACAGATGGGTAACTATCGGTTTTCTCCCTTCCGGCATAGTCTTAATTGTGGATACATCCATATCACCAAAAAGAGTTAATGTAAGAGTTCTCGGAATCGGGGTTGCAGTCATAAGAAGCAGATCCGGTGTGTCTCCTTTATTTAAAAGAGCCAGTCGTTGAAGGACACCGAACTTATGTTGTTCATCCACTATTACGAACTCTAAATTTCTAAATGCTACATTCCCGGTAAAAAGTGCATGGGTACCGATAATCAAATCGATCTCACCATTATTTAGAGCTTCAAGAAGAGGCTTCCTTTGACTGTTTTTGACATTACCACTCAAAAATGCAAGGCGTACTCCCAGAGGTTCCAAAAGCTTTGCTGCATTCTCTGCATGTTGTCTTGCAAGAAGTTCGGTAGGAGCCATAAATGCTACCTGCCCACCGGATTCAATTATTCCCAGAGCAGATATAAATGCAACCAGGGTTTTCCCGCTGCCCACATCACCCTGCAAAAGCCTTGCCATAGGATATTGGGAATCCATATCCCTTTTTATTTCGACCAGGACCTTTTCCTGATCCGGTGTGAGTGAAAAGGGAAGATTCTTTATTAGCTGCATCTGGAGATTATACTGGTGTGCAGCTGCAGGTCTTGGAGCATTTCTTGTTTGCTTTGTCTTGCGTCCGACAGTAAGCTGCAGGTAGAACAACTCTTCATACCTAAGGAGTTTTTCTGCCTCTTCAAGTATTTCCATAGATTCCGGGAAATGGATATTTCGTAATGCACGGTTTCGATCAATAAAATTATACTTTCGTATTAAATATTCAGGAAGCTGATCTTTTGTATATCTGGCAAGTTCATCCATAGCCTCCGAAATTGCTCTTCTTAGAACGCCCTGATTTAATTTTCCACTCAGGGGATATATTGGGATAATCTTATTAAAATTTACAGGATTATCTGACAATTCTTCAACTTCAAAGACAGATGTCTGGAGATCCTGAAACTTGTACTCAAAAACTCCATAAAGAAAGAATTTTTTGCCTACCAGTAGTTTCTGACTAAGAAAATTACGTCCAAAACAAACTAATAATGCAGTAGCTGTATTGTCTTTTAGATGAACTTTCAGTGTTTTTTTTGATCCGAAACCAAAATAGTCATGATCTGTTATCTCTACAACTGTATTTACAGCGCACTTCCTGTATTCAGAAAGAGAAACTGAATCTTTCCTGTTTTCATAAGTTCTTGGTATATGTTTAAGCAGATCTGCCACATTATTTATATCAATCTTAGCAAGGGCCTTAGCCGTTTCTTTACCAATCCCCTTTAACTGTGTAACTTTCTGTTTTAGCTCATCTGCATACATTTTAAAATGAAAGTTGTGCCAGAAGACCAGCTAAATAATTCATTATAGTGTTTCCTGATATAAGAACAATTATTAGCAGTCCCCCGGTGACAGCCAGAGATGTCATATATGTAATGTTTCTATTCTTAAATATTTTATGATAAACGAGATTGGTTAATGGAGTTAGAATAGTTTCTAAAGTAGTCATTAGGGGAGATTGTTTAGTGGCATTAAGTATGCCTGTAACAAGCCTTATCAGAGTTAGAATAATAAAAAAAGTAATAAGAAAATTCACAGCTGACCAAACTGCTGTCAGTATGATTGATAGTATTATTCCTGTCGTGATGGATCCGGCCCTTCCTATTGTATTTAGGATATCGAGAATGATAACAAGCAGAAGTATCCCTGCTATAGGTGAAAAATCCATCATACCAAATTTCAAAAAAGAGAACCTGTTAAAATAATTCAAATATGGATCGGTTATTGAGGAAAGCATTTGATAGGGCTTCCCAAAATTTGAACCTCCAAACCAGGTAATGATAATTCTTAGAAAAATAAGGAGCATGTAACCAGAGAGTACTCCTGTAATTAATTGTAAAACAAAATCCATGTCTATTACTTCCTTTTTTCTTTCATGAAACCCATACCTCTTCTATATTAGGATAGGTTTCTATCTCTTTTAAAATATTTTCAGATGCACCCATTGTTATCTGTCCTGATACCTTTATTACTGTATCTCTTTTATCATCCATTGATGCCATGTGCAGATAGACCGATGAATTCCCCTGATTATCAATAAGAAAAGATCTAAGGGAAATTAGATCATCCTCGTTGTAATTTCCACCCATCTTTATGTGTACTTCAGAGTCCCCCGATTCCTTCATCTCTTCAGGAAGTAGAACTTCATCTACAAGAAATTTGGGGTCTCCCCTTGAAGCATCTATTTTACCGGTAAATCCAACAATAGCATCGATACTCAGATATATGCTTTTCTCTTCCCAGATTTTTGGGAAAATAATCAATTCCAATGAACCCTCAAAATCCTCAATCTGAAGAAATGCCATCTGTTGACCTCTCTTTGTTGTAATAACTCTTCTGCTTGTTACAGTTCCCATGATTGTATACTTTCTATCCGGCATGGCCTTATCAGTATGATTCAGGTTAAGAGTCACACTTTTCTGCCATACTTGTCTGTATTTATCCATAGGGTGTCCGGAGAAATAGTAGCCAAGAAGTTCTTTCTCGTTGTTAAGCATTTCTAGAACAGGAAATTCTTCCATAGTTTCTATATCAATGGAGGGAAGGGCTGATTCATCGTTGCTGTCAAACAGTGATGTCTGCCCAAACATTGAATGTTCTTTATTTTTAGTAACAAAATCCAGTATTCTCTCCAGGTTATGAAGTAGAGTCGCACGGTTTTCTTCAAAAGAATCAAAAGCACCACAATTTATAAGAGATTCAAAGACTTTACGGTTTACACTTTTTAAATCTATTTTCTCAAGAAAATCGATGAATGATGTATATTCTCCATTCTCTTCTCTTGCTCTGATTATCTCCTCAACAGCAGCAGCACCAACATTCTTTACTCCTACGAGTCCGTAGATAATATCACCATTGGCAACAGCAAAATTTTTATAGGAGAGATTTATATTCGGCGGAAGTATGTTCAGGCCCATACACTTTGTTTCATTTATATACAGGGTCATTTTGTCAGGAGTGTTGATTTCATTTGTCAGGTTAGCAGCCATAAATTCGGCAGGATAATTTGCCTTCAGATATGCTGTCTTATAGGCAATGACCGAATATGCAGCTGCATGGGACTTATTAAATCCATAACCTGCAAAGGGTACCAGCATCTCAAAAATGTCAGATGCTTTTTTTGTGGAATAGCCCTTTTGAATAGCACCCTCAATGAACTCGATTTTCATCTTGTCCATCTCTTTTACTTTTTTCTTTCCCATGGCTCTACGAAGAATATCTGCCTTTCCCAGAGAAAATCCACCGACTATCCGGGCTACTTCCATAACCTGTTCCTGGTAAACAATGACGCCATAGGTAGGTTTAAGAACATCTTTCAGACTTGGATCAGGATATACAATTGCCATACGTCCGTTCTTACTATCAACGAATTGTGGAATGTACTGCATAGGCCCGGGGCGATAGAGAGCATTCAAGGCTATCAGGTCCTCGATAGAATCGGGTTTTGCCTGCTTAAGAATTCCCTGCATACCTGAACTTTCAAACTGAAAAACGCAAACACTTTTACCTTCACCAAGAAGTTTGAAAGTTGTCTTATCATCTTCAGGAATATCTTCTGTGGAAAATCCTGAATTTTCTCTTTTTATTAGAGTTTCTGTATTCTTTATCAAAGTAAGGGTCTTGAGACCCAGAAAGTCCATCTTTACCAGGCCGCAGTCTTCAAGAAGATCCATTGTATATTGAGTCGATATGGAACCGGTTTTCGAGTCTCTGTACAGGGGAACATAATCAGTAAGAATGCTTTTACCGATAACTACACCTGCAGCATGAGTGGAGGCATGTCTTGAAAGCCCTTCCAGACGCTTCCCTGTGTCAATAAGTTCTTTAAACCTGTCTCCCTGCTGTTCAATCTCTTTTAGCTTAGGTTCAAGCTCAATCGCTTTTTCAATGGTCATTTTTAATTCAGCCGGGATCATTTTTGAAATTTGATCAGCTTCGGCATAAGGGAAATCAAGTACTCTTGCCACATCCCTGATAACAGCCTTAGCTTTAAGCGTCCCAAAGGTTATAATCTGACAAACTCTATCTTTGCCATATTTACGTGTAACATAATCAATTACTTCCTGTCTCCTTTCAAAACAAAAATCTATATCGAAGTCAGGCATCGATATACGGTCAGGGTTTAGGAAACGTTCAAATAACAGACCATATTTAAGAGGGTCTATATCTGTTATCATAAGGCCATATGCAACTATGGATCCTGCTCCGGAACCTCTGCCGGGTCCAACGGGGATATCGTTCTCCCTTGCATAGTGAATAAAATCCCAGACAATCAGAAAGTACCCTGTAAAACCCATATTTATTATGATATCCAGCTCAAAATTTGTTCGCATTTTTACTTCATCTGTAATTTCAGGATATCTTTTTGCAAGACCTTCATGTGTCAGAAAACGGAGATAATCGTCTGGGTTTTTAAATTCCTCAGGTATGGAGTATTCCGGAAGAAGAGGACCCGGAAGATCAATTGTGAGACTGCAGCTTTCGGCAATTATTACTGTATTTGCAATTGCCTCTGGAACCTCCTTGAAGGTCTCATACATCTCCTCTTTGGATTTCATATAAAACTCGGAACTTGCAAACTTCATCCGTTTTTCTTCGTGTTTTTTTTTGTTAGTTCCTATGCAGATAAGGATATCCTGTGCGTTTGCATCCTCCCTGTCCAGATAGTGCATATCATTTGTTGCAACCAGGGGAATACCAGTTTCTTCTGAAAGTTTAATAAGTCTTCCATTAACTATTTTTTGTTCAGGAATACCATGATCCTGAAGCTCCAGGTAGAAGCTGCCTTTCCCGAAGATACTCTGGTAGTGTTCAGCCTTATTTCGAGCTTCTTCAAACTGATTATCAAGTAATTTACGGGGTATATAACCAGCCAGACATGAGGATGTGCAGATAAGATCAGAGCTGTACTCTTCAAGGAGTTCATCATCAATTCTGGGTTTATAATAGAATCCTTCTGTATAGGCCATGGAGGCCAGGACCATCAGGTTTTTATAACCTGTATAGTTTTTTGCCAGGAGAATTAGATGGTTTGCCCTGTTTCCCTTTTCACTTCCGGATTTTATGCTCCGATTACCATGTGCCACATAGAATTCACAACCGATAATTGGGTTGATATCATTTGCTTTACATTCTTTATAAAAATGAAGAGCACCGAACATATTCCCATGATCCGTTATGGCCAGATGTTTCATGCCTAAATTCTTAGCTTTTACAACCATTTTTTTTATAGAAGCTGCGCCGTCCAGAAGAGAATAATCAGTATGATTATGAAGGTGAATAAAATCAAGTGCCCCAGTCATTACACAAGAATATAAACCTTTAACCCTGTTTCTGTAAAGATAAAAAGCTTGTCATGGAAGTAGTTCTTCAAGAATCCAGTAAATAAATCTGACAGCCCTGTCCCTCTGAAATGATGTTAACTCTCCAGTCAGGCTCTCCAGCCACTCTTTGTGCATCTCAGTTACAGATGATGCGTCCTTGAAGCTTAAAGGTACTTTTTTGCCAATAAGAAGTGATTCCAATTCTATGCTGCGAACAGTATGTCTTCCCGAATTACCAATAGCCATTCGAAAATCGTTTATTATCCCTTTTTGAATATCTGACAGAACACAGAAAGAGATAGCCTTCCCTTCATTAAAATAAGGATTTCCATCACTCTTGAATATCTGTCTGTTCCAGTTTCCGAATGGAATTCTTATTCTTGTTAGTATTTCGTTCTCTTTTAGTTGGATTTCACCAGTTTTGTTAAAAAATCTGTTTAGTTGTATCCATCTGGTCCCCCCTGATCTTTTTAATTCAATACTGACATCCATTAATAGTAATACACTGAATAGATTTAATCTAACATCAGGCATACATAGATGGCCGCCTAGGGTTGCAGTATTTCTAATTGCAGAAGGCTTTATAAGCCTCATTGCCTGTGCAAGAGCATGAGGCAGTACATGCTGTCCAACATTTAATATCCTATTTATTACAGCGACCGCACCTATCTCCAGAAAGCGTTCCGTACGCCTGATTTTCTTTAGTTCAGAGATCCTTGAAATTTGAATTATGTTGGAAGGCAGAAGAGGTATTTTTCTTTCCTGTTTTCCCATCAGTCCGGTACCCCCGGCCCATATTGTGGCTTTAGGGTTCTGATTTTTTATATTAAGTAGTTCATTAAGGGTTGAAGGATAAAAAATGTGACTATGTGTTCCTTTCACGTCTTCTTCTCCTCCGGTAGTATGCTCCTGCTTTTACACTCTTCAGAAGTGTTGACTTATCTGTACATGAACAGTTAATACCTTCAAAAGCTTCCATAATCTGATGGTCTTCCGGTTCGACATAACTCTCCAGAATTGAATGTATGGTCATCATTTTCCCTGGACGGCAGAAATCACAAGGTCCGTATCCTGCATCTTCAAAACCACTGATAATATCGTTTATCTCATCAGATTTGATTAAACCTTCAAAGGTTGTTATCTCTGCATTCCTTGCCTGGAATGCAGGAATAAGGCAGGAAGTTACAAGATCCCCATTGTAGAATACAGCGCAGCCTCTGCATATTCCTCTATAGCAGCTTGTTCTGAGACTTAGAATTTTCCCGGATGTTTTAAGGAGATCAACCAGCCTTGTTTCTGGTGCAGAATCAAACTCTACGTTTTTTCCATTTAGTTTCAGATTAATCTTCATTATACCCCAGGTGCTGAAAAATTATCTCCGGTGTTACAGGAAGAGTGTCAAAATAGATCCCTGTAGCTTGAGATAAAGCCTGCACAAAAGCAGAAGGGATAATGGCATCAGGGATTTGAGCTATTCCTCCGCTGGATCTTTTTGAGTCTGTAATAAAGTCTATGCTGATCTCAGTTAGCTTTGTTTTCTCTATCATTTCCATATCAGTATAGGAAACAGCGGAACGAAAGAGTTCTGTTTCCCCACATGCCCATGCAAGGGATTCATATATTTCCGACTCCGCAGTAGACCGGGCAGCCTCAATATTATGTATTTTCCCAATGTCAAAAATTGTCCATATGCCTCTTATTATAGGGCGGAGAAATACCGGGTCCAGTTCGATCTCTACAACTGCTGCACCCCATGAGAGGGCATTAAAGGGCATCCCTTTCAGTTTCTCTGAGTCCCAGATCTCTTTTCCAGGAGACTTGAAAACTCTTTTTTCTTCTATCGGCAGGGGTTTATGAAACCGGTGGTTCTTTATACCTGTACAGCATTTCTCTACAAGGTTTGTCATAATACTGAGATCGTTAGATAAAAAAGATGGTCCGGAATTAGGAAGGATTGTTGTATCTCCCTTTACGATTTCAATGGATTCGTTATCCAATCCAAGGATTTTTCCAGCCGTTTCCTTCCATATGTTTCCAGGCGTCGATCCGTTGGAGCTGCTGGCAATATAGAGTCTATCATTTTGGTCCAGCTTGACTCTCATGGAATATGCTTCTCTGTTCTCTCTTTTCCTTGTAAAACCATTCCCTGCATATCCGATTGCAAGTCCTATGCCCCTTAAATTTCCCGGTCTTTCAAGTTTTCCTTTCTGTCTTTTTTTTAGAACTTCATAGGCTGAGTATTTTCGATTAAAATCAGATTTTACAGCTACCTTTGTTAAAATATCTCTTTGTGAAATCTGTTTGAGAATTCCTCCTGATGGAAGTTTTAGATTTTTTTTAGGAAGGTATTCCAACCGAAGAGTAACAGGGTTTGTTTGCTGGAGAACTGCAATCCGTGATATATGAGTTTCAGCAGAAAATACTCCCATCCCTATTCCACACCCTTTAAAAACATTCATTGGTGGTGAAGATGTGCGGATTGCATTTGCCTTGATTCTTAAGTTAGTTATAGAATATATAGAGGCTGCTCCCAGTATCAACTGGCTTAATATCTCATCGGTAAATAGTGGGTAGGCACCAATATCAACATTAATCTCTATCTCTTCTGCAATGATTTTTCCTAAATTGTTTAGAGCAGATTTTCTAATAATTTGTACTGGAGGTCGCTTTATGCTGTACTTCAGTATTTTGTGGGGTTCAGCAACTATTCTTACCTGTTTTCCTGATTTAATCGCAAGAACAGCAGCAATTGCTGAATATATAGATGGAAGTATCAGTTTCTCATCATAGGTATGATGGTATGGTTCAATCTTTACCTGGATCTCTCGAGAGGGGATCGCACAAATATCTGCTGCAGTTTTCTGAACATGAAACGGCCATTGGGACGATGTATTAATTTCCAGAATATTGTTTTTATATTTTGCAATTGCCCCCATGGGATACGTTATAGGAAGCATTTGCATAGATGTTTTGTATTCACCTTCCACGGTCTGACTGGGGTCCTTAAACTTGCTGTCAACACTCCCTCTGGCAAATTTTTTTGTAGTCACTATTTGAGATTCCTGATAGTTATCAAAAGTTAATAGTGAATAGTCAGTATCGTACTCAATTATTGTGTTACTGCAAAGTTTTAAAACTTTATCCTCATCTGGTCCGCAGATTACAAGGATCGGTTCTCCTTCATATCGAACATTACCATTACATAAAAGCGGCATTTCTTCAGAAAAAACAGATATACGATTTTCTCCGGGTATATCTTCATGAATAAGGCTGTAGTATCCCTTTGGCATATCGGGTATTTTTATGGATGAAATTAAACCTTTGGGAATTGATGAACGTATTAGATGCGCAAAGAGCATTTTCCGGTTAGTTATGTCATCCAGAAATCTATGATCCTTTGCCATCAGGTTTTTCTCCGAAAACGCAGACCTGTATTTATAACTCCGGAGACTATCCTTTCAAGTTGTTCATCTGTTAGCCCCGGGTAAATTGGCAGACTAAAAACAGAATTGTACGCTTTTAAAGTTTCAGGGAAGTCCTGTGGTTTGTAACCGTATTTATTTTGATAATACGGCATTATATGCAGAGGAATGTAATGAACAGAGATCCCAATTCCCTGACTAATAAGTTTATTTATGAACTCATCTCTTGTAATGACGAGTTTTTCAGGGATTATTCTTGGCATAAAAAGATGCCATGCATGATTATCCTGTTGTTCCGGAAGCTTAAGAAAATCCATGTTTCCTAATTTTTTATAATAGAAATTTGCAGTTTTTTTTCTGCTTTCAAGAAACATAGCAGCCTTTTTCAGTTGTTCCCTGCCAATAGCTGCAGCAATATCCGGCATGTTGTACTTAAATCCTGCATCAATTACAGAGTATTGCCATGAAGGTTTGTCGGAGGTGTATCTATCCCAAACTTCTCTGTCGATTCCATGCATACGCATTACAGACATTCTTTTTGCTGCCTCTGCATTGTTTGTAACTATCATACCACCCTCACCTGTGGTCATTGTCTTAGTAGCATAAAAAGAGAAAACACCTGCATCTCCGGTACAACCAACAAACCTTCCATTAGATTTTACAGGAAAGGAGTGTGCTGCGTCTTCCAATAACATTATCTTATACTTTTCCCTAAGTTCAAGGAGGGATTTCATATCACATGGATGGCCCCCGATATGAATTGGTATTATCCCTTTAATAGAAGGGTCTTCCTCCAATAGTTTTGCTGATTCCAATGGGCTGATATTAAATGTCTTTGGATCTATATCTGCAAAGACAGGATCTGCGCCAAGGTACTGAATTACCTCAGCAGTCGAGGTGAAAGTGTATGGACTAGTAATTATTTTGTCCCCAGGACCGATACCAAAGGCTTCAAGAGCAAGGTGAAGCCCTGAGGTTGCCGAGTTGACTGCAAGAGCATTGGCAGTACCAGTATAGGCAGCAAACTCGGATTCGAATTTTTTTGCCTCTGTCCCTGTTGTAAGCCAGCCGCTTCGGAGGACTCTGATTACAGCTTCTTCTTCCTCCGTCCCCAGAGAAGGTCTTGCGAAAGGGATAAAATCAGTATTCAGGCTCATTTTCAACCATTTTTATGCTTGGGATATACTCTTTAAGTATCTCCCTTAAGTATATACGATTTCTATACAGATTTTCATCCTCTCCTAGATAACAAACCGTTCGAAGATTATTAAGGAGATTTTCCAGTTGACCATTTAATCTTGTCCTGTGAAGTAACTTTATAATACCGGGATGTCTGGTACTGATGACCGTATCCTCCTCTGTCCACAGCCTTTCATTCATCTTTTCACCAGGTCGTAGTCCTATGTAGTTAATGGCAATCTCTCTCTCCGGTATAAACCCATAGAATCGGATCATCTGCTCCGCAAGATCCCGAATTAGAATGGGCTCACCCATTTCCAGTATATACAGATTCCCCCCTAATCCCACTCCACCTGTTTTTAGGACCAGAGAAGCTGCCTCAGGAATGGTCATGAAAAACCGTTTAACATCCTTATGGGTAATAGTAACCGGACCACCCTTCATTATCTGACGGGTAAAAAGCGGAACAATACTGCCTCTTGATCCAAGAACATTTCCGAAGCGGACAACCATAAAGTTTGTCTTTTTAGAATTATTGTTAAGGACCAGTTCTTCTGCAACCATTTTGCTGGCGCCGTAAATACTCGTCGGAGAAACAGCTTTATCAGTTGATATAAATACAAACCGGGAAACTTCAGATTCCTTTGATGCATCAACGATATTTTTTGTTCCAAATATATTATTTTTTACTGCTTCCACCGGATTTTCTTCTATTAGAGGGACATGTTTGTAAGCAGCACAATGAAAAATCACATTTGCTTTCAGGCGATGGATAATGAATTTTACAAAATCCCTGTCCTGGAGTTCTCCAATAATGGGTACTATTGTAGATGCCTCACCAACGCCCCCCTCCTGTAAAATTCTAAGCTCTCTTTCTATCTCATAGACGTTGTTCTCTCCATGATCAAAAAGATACAGCCGATCTGCTCCTCCCGAAAGAAGTTGTCTGGCCAGCTCGCTGCCGATACTACCTCCGGCACCGGTTATCAGGACTCTTTTCCCTCTGAGATATTCCAGGCTTTCGATAAGACCTATATGAACCGGATTCCGCGCAAGCAGATCCTGTGCCTTTATCTCACGTGCCTGAATAAGGTGAGCATCTCCCTCAATAATTTGAGAGACATTGGGAAGTATCCTGATTTTTTTTAGCTCTGCTTTCTGCAGTGAGGAATATATTCTGCGGAGATCAGATTCAACAGCTCCGGGAATGGCAATCAGTGCCTCATCAGCCTGCATTTCCTTAATAATTTCACTTGCCTTACTCACAGGACCTAGAATTGGAATATTATATTCCGATCTACCGATTTTCCCGGTATCATCATCCAAAAAAGCTACAACTTTCCCCAGTATTCCCTTGGAGGAAATTTCAGCAGCTATTTCCCGTCCGGCAAATCCGGCACCAATAATTATTATTCTGTTAGTCTTACTCATGCCCTTCTATTTTTCCCAAAATTTCGAACCCAAAGTCAATTGTAAATGATTCTTCATAAAGTGACAAACTTATTTTTGCCCTTTTTTTCCTTCGGTCTACCTTTACTATCCTTCCTTCCAGTCCCTTCATCGGTCCGCTTAGAACTCTAATCTTTTTGTTTTCATCAAACCATACATTCGATTTCTCGACAATCTCCCCGAAGTGAAGGAAATGGAGCAGTAGTTCCTTATCTATACCCGAAATTGGCTCTATATTCTGGTTGTTCTTTAAGAATCTGACAAAGCCTGCAGTCCGTCGCAGTATCCAGTGGATATCAGGTGTAAGTTCATCAGCTTCAAAAAACAGGTAACCTGGAAAGATAGGTGCTAAACTCTCTTTTTCTACACCATTTTTTCTAATTGTAAGCTTTCTTCTTGGCCACAGTAGACTGTCTTTTATATCAATGCCCGGTAGATCCAATTTAAAGTTTACCTTTGCGAGACCAATAAATTTTTTCTCTTCCCCTGTCATAACCTGAAGAACGTAGTATTTCATCTGAGTTAAAATATCACGAATGGTGGGGCAATGCAATCCGTATGAATGTTGTATGTAGTAATCAAAATGAATTCCGTGGTAGAGACGTTGCACGCAACGTCTTTGTAAAAATAACAAAAACCGCGATGATAAATCCCCAGATCATCACTGTAAATCAAATAATGTCAAGAATATCACAAAAAAGGGGTTCAATTTCTGTAATTATCCGACCTTTTAAATCAATTTGTCAAAAAAAGGTAAACAGGGAATATCACCATGGTAAATTTATATGGCAGCCACGATTTAATGATCATGTTGTACGATCAGAAAAAGATTTATGTAGAATCAGAAAATATAGAAATAAAAAACAGACCAAATTATAAATAGATTAACGGAAGAC
>SDBV01008866.1_pt1 | contig 13485 bp, 7 predicted proteins | sample 2277081 | NCBI WGS metagenome assembly SDBV01 (sample SAMN10402039, study PRJNA504765) | marine sediment metagenome | isolation source: marine sediment core GS10_PC15, 223 cmbsf | place: Arctic Ocean: Southern Knipovich Ridge | collected 2010 | reverse complement strand
GACGCTTTTCGTGCGGTTTTCAACGCTTTCCCTGCCATATCCCGTCGACACAATGGCCGCCAGATCATCTGCCGTCAAGCCCGCGCTTTCCAGTGCCTTGGCGAGGGCATTTTCGGCTGCCTGTGCCAACCTGCCTCCGCTCGGCAAGATTGCGTGGCCCAATTCATTTCTTTCTGCGTCTATAACCATCACCTTGGTGGTCGCCGAACCGACGTCTATGCCTGCAAAATACATGTTTTATCCTTTGTCACTACTGATTGGCAGCGAACATTTCCAAAATATTTTTGACAGGATAACATGATAACAAGGATTGATTTATTATCCCCATCGTAAATCTTGAATGTGTTGCGTTTATTGAGTTTTTTGTGGCCAACAATAAAGACGCCCAATAACAGCAACCAAACCGCCCCACAAAAAAATCAATAAACGCAACGACTTATCGATAAGAACAAAGATGTCTCAACTTCGTTTCAATAAGTCAATCAATATCATCCTTATAATCCTGTCATCCTGTCAAAAAAATTCTTCTCTTCTTCCCTATCTCTGCTGACTGGCAGCGAACATTTCCACAAAAGCCGCCACCCGGGTTTTCAACTGATGTCCCGGCGGCTGATTAACTTCGATTTCCAGTAACAGAGTGCGAATCCCCTCGGCTTCCAGCGCGTCGCGCGAGCTTGGGTAGTCAAAAAAGCACGGATCACAGAATTTGGTCAACAGAAAAACCACACAGTCCGCCTTTGCGCGCAGCGCCTTTTTGACAAGATGTGCGCCTGGCTGGAATCCTTCCTTGTACTGCGCGTTTCCTGGCGTTCCCGACAGATAGGATCCAGCCAAAGCCTTAATGGGATCATCCGCCTCGACTTGGCTCATCGAAAAGGCCTGTGAACCTGTCGAGAAGTCGTCGTCGACAACTGTACACCCCGCGGCTTCGATTGCGGCCACATAATCGGCGTTAGGCAATTCATTTCCCGCCAGAATTACGCGCGGGCCATCCTCGCTCGGCTTATCCGCGCCATCGTCGAAATCGCCGAGCAAGTCACGCAGCGACTCCAAGTGCCCTTTGACCGGCATAAGAAAAGAAGCAAGCACCACACGCATCATGTCCACGCCTGAGACGGCATACGGGTTCGCGGCACGCGAGGCGTACAAGCGCCGCATCAGCAAACGCTGTTCAGCGTAAATCTCCATACTCGAGCGCAGTGCTTCATCCGATATGGTTCCGCGTTCCTGTTCGAGCGCATGTTTAACCCGCTCAACTTCGCTTTGGTAATACTTCGCGGCCGCCTCACCATCCAATCGCGTAGGCAACGCAAACATTAGCACCGGAACTGATTTGACGTTCCATTTCCAGACCTCCGACATGTTCTGCATAGTGTCGCAGGTGTGTGCGAACAACGCGATGTCCATGAAATCAAAGCCACCGCAAAGTCCGGTTTCAAGAATCCCACGCGCAAAACTGCACGTAAACGGCTGCATATGGCTGTCAGCGCTCTGCATAGTCCCCACGCCCTGACCCAACATACGAACCGGCAGATATCCCGCTGCATGCAGCAACTCCACCGGCGCGTAATGGCTCTGATAACCCGCCACTCCCCTACCCGATTCCGCCGCATCGCGTGCCGCCGCATACGGATCGGCACACGCCGCCGCAAAGGTCTCCAGTGCTTTGGCTGTCAATTGTGATAATACCATTCGTTCTATATCTTATAAATAAATACTGCCAATAGGAAGCCCCAAGCGATTCTAGAGTCATAGACGAGACAAGTCAAACACAACTCCAAGACAAGCGGGCAGACACCGCACGGCCTTCGTCATTCCCAACTTGATTGGGAATCTAGAATCTTTCTCGTCCCCATGCTCCCGCGTGGGGATGCATACTTTGACGCTCCTGCGTCAAAATCCCTCACGACGAGACACGCCCCAGCCCTAAATCCACTTTGCGAAACAAGGGTCGGTCTGCTAGCGCAGCCCCTGGCAGTTCTCGGAAGAACTGCTGACTGATCTCCCAGCGTGAAGCCCATGGACAGTTCGAAGACGAACTGTTGGTCGGTCTGGGAAACAAGGGTGATTTACTTGACAAAGTCGCTCAACATTTCTTCCGAGAACTGTCATGGTGACCGATAGGTCACCGCGAAACGAGTGGTATTTAATTTACATTATGATAACGTTATACGAATAATGCCGTTCATTCTTGATGATTTGAGTTGAAAATGGGAGATTATCTGCTGGTTGTGGTGTGATGCCTGAAAAGGGCGAGAATCCGTCGTTGGCAAAATATTAAGTTTACGCATATAAGACAATAGATTACTTGTGTGATTTTTTGCCGTGAAGGGCTTAGCGCGCCGCGGCTCACAGTTATCCTTCGTACTCGTAGGCACCCATGTCGATACCTTCATTTTGAGGGCGTTCAATGCCACGCATGTCCGTTGCTGGCGCGCCCCTGGTAATCCCTGAATCGACACACGGTGACTTCCATGATAGGCTGTAGTCCCCGGCATCCGAGTCAACAAAGAGAGGGGCTGTGTCAATGTTTCCCTCCCCCGGATAGCCGCCCTGTACAAGCGAGAAGGTTACTTTGGCACTGGCAGAACTGTTCCGGATCGCGACTGGCGAGTTTTGCCAGAAGATACAGTTACTCACCGTGGCATTCGTCCCGTTATAGTTTACGAGACCACTTCCGACTGACCATTCCCAATCACCCACTCTTTCCTTAAGGCCGGAGTTTCGAGCAAAGGTGCAGTTCACCAACGAAGGTGTAGACATCTCACTGCCCACGCCATTGGGAGTGTTATCTACAAACAGGCAGCCAATTATCCTGGGGGATGAGTAATAATTGTTTATTCCGTCGGAGATAGTGTTTTCTAAAAAAACGCAATTTATGATTGTTGGGCTCGACCCGAATTTGTTTCGCATTCCCCCATTAGCATTCTCCATGAAGATGCAGTTGACAATGGTTGGCGAATTCTCTACGTTGAACATGCCTGCGCCCGAGTTCTCGGCGCGATTATTGACGAACGTGCAGTTGGCGACTGTTGGCGAGGTGCCGAGATTAGTCATCCCGCCTCCGTAGTTGTCTGGATGCATGGAGTTTCCGCTGTGGTTTGCGTTGCCGCCAGTGATCGTGAATCCGTCCAGTGTGGCGTTGTCAGCACCGACAACTACATGATAAGCCGGTTGGCCGTCGCGGGCCTTTGAGCCATCGAGGATAGTCTTGTTTGTCTTCCAGTCACGTTCATCCCGAGACGTCTCCGTACCTCGGAATCCGCCATATAAACTGACTCGGTCCCTCATCTGTATCGACCCCGTGTCGTTATTTCGCGCCTCGTCGTATTGACCTGCAGCCACCCATACCTCGCCACCTCCAGAGGCGCTCGCTGCATCGATAGCGGGTTGAATCGTCGCAAACGCGGTTTCCCAAGACACACCATCCTCCAGCCCCGAAGTGTTGGCCCGGTGGACATACAAGACCGTTTGCGTGGCCTTGGTCGGAACAGGGAGGATCAAGGCCTCCGGAAAAACCAGCGTATTTCTTGCGATTGCTTTGCTGTCCCGCCGGTTCAGTTCGTCCAATCTGATATTCTTTCCGCTTTGAAGTGTAATGGCCGCCTCTGCCCAGTCGGCATGGTCACAGGTATAATCATCGCCACCCACCCCGACTCTCAAATCAAGAACCTTCGCGCCGTGCGTAGGGATATCGATACGTTCTGCTTTATCTCGAAGCCTGAGCACTCCCGAGCGGTACAGTTCCTCCTCCTCTGCAAGGACTGAGAAATCTACCGATCCCCTGTAATCTGAATCGTCATCGAGACCAACCCACGCGGTGAATCGTGCGATTGGCTCGGGCGAATGTACACGAATGTGGCTGACAGCATGAGTTCCCAATCCGTGATCAAAAGATCGCTCACCGATTCGTAACGGTGTCTCAGAGACTGACATGTTAGTCTGAAGCGTCCTCCAATCCTGACGGATGACCTCTAGAAAAGCGGCCTGTGCCGCGCTCGGTACGTCGAGTTCAGCAGAAACCCATTCAGGATCCGCAGAATCCGGCATGTCACTGGCGCCCAAACGGGCGTGGCTATAGCTGGGTGATATGTCATGCGCTTGTTGGCCTTTCCCATCGTTGAATGGCCAAAACCCGACGACCGAGGGCAAGTTGTCGGACAGCCTCTCAGTGAGATGGCTTTGAATCGATGGCTCATCCAGGGCCACATTCCAGATACGGATACCCGCTATCATACCCGAGAAGTGCCGGTTGAGGTCTGCGGAGCCCTTGCCTATGCGCAATGGCACCCGCGCGGGGACTGCTGCTCTGGCAGACATTACCATTCCCACCATCTCACCATCGACAAAGAGCCGCGTTCTGCGTGTATCTCGTGTGACTGCCACGTGCCGCCATTGGCCCCTCTCAAGAACGCCGGGTGCCGTGACGTTATAGAAGCGGCGGCCATTCCCTACACCAAAAGTGAGATCATAGCTGCCGCTATTCTCATCAGTACCGTCCACCAATAGAGTCCAGCCGGTCTTCCACGGCACTTCCTTGGAAAAGATCGCGCACTCGCCCTGGGCAGCGTTAACCTTCAGCCAAACCTCAACCGTGAAGCCGTCGCCGATATCGTGCGCTTCGTTGTCTGAGGTTTCCATGAAGTCGTCCGCGCCGTCAAAAGCCAGAGCAAAACGGTCGATTGGCGACGGTTCCTCAAGTGCGGTGTCAGTATTTCGGCGACTGGCTGACGGTTTGCCGCCACCGACGCCGCTGTGGTCTCTCGCGTCTTTGTTGAGCAAGAACAGGGTACCCGGTTCGTCGGCCAGTCTATCCGGCGCATCCTTGACAGCTTGTTCAGCATGCACGAGTGTCACTCCAGCGAGCCCGAGGAGAAAGGCGCATCCAAATGAGACCAACACCACTGTCCACTGCCGCTTAAGATTTGTGCAACGGATCCCCTGTTCCAATGTGCGGAGTCGCCGCGTAATCTCGGAAGAGCGGAACATGGGAAGCACGCCAGGCGCGGGCGCTCCTGCGGCGAATTCAAGAGCCGTGCGGGCGAGGGCGCGCGAATAAGGCGCTGCGCCACCCATGTAAGCAGCCGCCATTGCATCGCACACTTGCTCGCAGGCTTGGGCGTGGGCAGAGCGCATCTTCCAAGCCAACGGGTGGAACCACAGCAACACCGATAACACTTTGGCAACAACCGTCCATTCAAGATCCCGCGAACGTAAATGGCTAAGCTCATGGGCCAGAATCATGGGTAGTTCTCTCTCGAAATCCTCGTGCGTCATTCGTTTTGGAAGCACAATGACGGGAACACGGCGACGCTTCACGATACGCAATACGCCAGTGAGGAACGGCGAATAGCGGCTGTGTGTGATGCGAATATCCACGGCGATGCGGCAGTTGGTCGCGTCTGCAACCTCCTCAACAATTCGGCGAATCCTTTCAGGCGCAGGTTGCGCGGTCTGGACGATTCGACGCACGCGAAAAGTGCCGCACCAGGTCCGCATGGCCAAAGCCAAAACTCCCAGAACCCACGCGGCTACGAGCAGAACCGAAACTCGATCTTTCATCCAGCGGTATACGTCATGAGGCCCTGCCTGTCTTGAGACAGAACCTGTCACCGGGGCGGCGATTGAAACATCGGGATGTGTTCGCGTAGTTGTCCCTGTCTGAGGCAGTGCCTCAGCGCTGGCCAGAACAGGTGCACTCGGTTCCCAGCCAGAAAGCTCGGAATTTGGGATCACCGGATTCTTCATCGACGGCTCACTTGCGGCTAGTGGCAGAGAAATGTCGAATTGAAAGTTTGGCCCAATTAACTCAGCCATGGGCAACACAAGTAGACCGAAAAAGACAGCTCGCCATGCGAAGACCCGCCAACGCGGATTGCGCTTCGCTAGACATGCCTGCAGGAACCAAGCTGCGATGAGCAGGATCGTCATCTTCAGAACAAGGAGAGATGCCAGAGGCATATTGGCCAAGTATGGAACCCACGAGAATGTCATGCTGCACCCCCTTTCGCTTCACGCTTGTCCGGCAGAGTTTTCTCCTCTGCGAGGTCGCCTGCAATTCGACGCAGTTCCTCGAATTCCTCTTTCGAAAGGTGTTCGGTCTTGATCAATTGAACGATCAGGTCGGCGGACGAGCCGCCCGAGAATACGTGGGCCATCTGCCTGGCCACGGAGGCTAGTAGGCCGTCGCGCGGACTCTCTGCCCGATAGTGGAAGGCCTTGCCTCTCCGCCGCCGCCGAACGTGACCTTTGTTCATCAGGCGACGGAGCACCGAACGCAAGGTGGCGTTCTCTATGGGCCAGAAGAACTCGGCTTCGATTTGCGCGGGCTTGAGTGGGCCGTTATCCCACAGGATCCGCATTACTTCCAACTCATTCTTTTTCAATTGAGACATCCTCGATGACCTCCTGCCGGAGTATATGTTATCTTTTCACATATGTGAACTTAGCACACATGCACCTCAAAGTCAAGGGAAATGTCTCTACTTACGCTCAGGGCTGGAGCCCACTTCCACCGTGTGGGGTTGCCTGGACTCTTGGGGAAGCGGTCTAGTCCTTGGCAGCAACGGCTAGCCCGCCCTTTTTAGACCTGCCTCGTTCCGCATGTGCGATGCCGTTTTCTGTTGGGGTTCTCAAAAGCCCTGTTAATAAAGGGTATACTTAATTGTTGACAGATGCCTTCGTCGTTTGTAAGGGGAAATGAAGTCCACGAGAAATTTGTTCTTCCTACATTCTGGCAGGTGTATATCGCCGCGCTGACCCGCATCGCTCTATTTCTTTATGTTCCAAGTAGCACGAGTTTTCGGGAGGGACAGGGCTACGGAGCCTGCTTCTGCTGGGTGAGATCTCTGAATTCGGCCGCTTTTTTTAGATAATAGTCATCAGTAATAAGCCAGTCTTGGTAGAGGCTGTCAAGTTGCCTGATATACGCGGCTACTTGCTTTTGCTGCTTGATAAGTTCGGGCGTTTGGGCAGCGGTGTCTTCTTTCTCAAAAGGCAGTTTGGGATGCTCACGCTTAGGAGGCAAGGGATTGAAACGTGGTTCATAAGCATGAGCGAGCAACTCCTGGGCGGGAACCAGATGGCGCCAGAGGAAGGCCTGCATCCAGTCTTCTGTCGGCACAGCCGCGCGGGACACTTCCTGGTTCTGAATTTCCGCATAGCCTTCAATGGTCAGCGCAACGGGTTGCTTTATCTTCTGGAAGACGGCCTGCACGGAAAATACGATCTTCTCCTCTTCTGGCTTAATGATGACTTCGTTGGCCCTGAATCCCTCGGGGGCGTTCTTGAGGCGAAGCGTGATAGGGCCGGTGTAGCCATCTTTGCGGATGGCGTAGACGGTGATCGAAGAACGGCTCATCGGAATCTGCGCGCTTTTGTTTTTGCTTTTGCTTTTGCCGCGCGGCGGGGCGGGTTTGTTGAAGTGCAAGCTCGACGGCATGGTGCGCAGTTCAAAGTCGGGACGCGGTTTACTGATGCGCAGACGGTAGGCATAGGCCCGTCCGCCAAGCTGCGTGGCATCCGTCAAATGGATGTAGTAGTCTCCGCTCTCCTGAACTTCGACCATCAGGTAGGAGTCGGCATGGTGGGTATTCAACCCGTTTCCGGGGTCGGCATGGTCGTCGTTGAAGGCCAGCAAGTTGCCGGCTGCATCGGTCAGTTTGACGATAGAATCCAACGGTGAGTCGAGGCGGCGGGCGTGGACTTCGGCAACGATGGTGTCGCCCGCATTGGCCTGAACTTTGAACACATCCCAGTCGCCGGCAATGTTAGAAATGCCATTGATGATAATAGGCATTTTCACATTCTGCGCATGGGCTATATCGTTGTTGTTTTCCTTTTCAGAGCGCTGCGGCAAATCGCTGAGCATATAGGGCACATGGTTGGAAATCAGATCCTTGCCGTTGGCGGCGATAAGGTGAATGCCTTCCCCTGCATCCCCGGCTGGCACTTGGATGCGCACTTTTCCGAGATTCCAACTGACGGTCTTTACGTTTACTTTCTTACCCATTTGGTTGCCCAGCGGAAAGACGCTGGTGATGAACGGCAGTTCACCGATGGTGATGCGGTAGACAAAATCCTCGCGGCCGCGGTATATTGCATCGTTGATGGTTAGCACATATTCCCCGTCCTTGGGAACTCTATAGAGAATGGTCGGATCCGGCTTGAAGTGGAAGTCGTCATTGAACGCCACCTCTTTGCCATCGGCATTATGCAACGTGAGCACGGGCTGGAACCAGCCGGGCACTGCGTCCGCGATATACGGAATCAGTTGGCGCGCCAAGGTGGTTATAACCAGTTTCTGGCCCTTGCCCGCCTTGAAGCGATACCGGTTAACTTCGCCCGAGGCGATCTGGCCATTCATGACGCATGGTACGGTAATGGTCTCTTCAATCTCATCGTCGGGCCGCTTGCGCAGCGCAGTTTGTTCATTGCCGAGTATCTGCTCTTTGGCTGTTAACATTGGCTTGCGGGAGACCTCTTGTATCTGGCTCACGTGAAATGGAAGTGGATTCGACAATCCCTTGGGCGTCATTATTCTGATTTCTCGTTCACCGGGTTCAGCATTTACATCGATCGTGACTTCAATAATGGACTTGACCGCTATTGAGCGATTAGCCGGTCTCCTTTCATATTCCCGGGTTCTCATCTGGATCCGATCAAAAATCCTCTGCTCGTCAGCATCCTTAGGTTTCTTCAGCATCTTGGCCTGCTGTTTCATTATCGAGACCATCTGGTTGGGAATGCTTCCAAGGTAATCGACCTGTTTAGCATCGACTCCCTCGCCGGAAACAGTTGCGCCATAGGCTCCGTCCGTGCGCTGTCCGCCAATTCTAACCTGAAAGGTTGTTCCCTGCTGTCCGCCTGCCGGATAGACATAGCCGATATATGCATTCGCTGTTCTCTTCTGGGCCTGTGCCCCAGATGCCATCAACACCAGGCCGCAAAGCCCCAGTAGCGTCGAGAGATATCGTCCTCTACATATGATTTGTTTCATTGTCTCTGTTCCTCTACATGATCTCAGTCAGAAGTCCTTCTGACTTCACTTTGTCGGATACCCCCGGAAGCACACGAGCTTCCAGACCCAGCGGGTGAGGGAGATTGACGGTGGGGTCGATTCCCGAGAGCTTATAAATGCTGCCCAGAAGATCCACCGGATACACAGGCCGTTCCGCCACTTCCTCGGCTTTTTCGCTCGATGATCCGACCACCGTGCCGCCCTTGAAACCGCCTCCGGCCACAAGAACGGAAAACACCTTGCCGTAGTGGTTGCGGCCACCGTTCCAAGGCGGTTGCCAATCCACCTTGGGGCCCCTACCGAATTCTCCGCTGCACCACACAATGGTGGTGTCCAGCAGACCGCGCTGCGACAGATCCTCGAGCAGAGCCGCCAAACCCCGGTCGAGCTGCGGGCACTGCGCGCGCATTCTCGAAAAGTGGTTCTTGTGTGTATCCCATCCTCCGGGGAAGTTGATCACAATATAAGGGACACCCGCTTCGACCAGGCGCCGCGCCGCAAGACATTCCTGCCCGAATCGGTTCCGGCCGTAACGTTCTCTCAGTTTCATATCTTCCTTACTCAAATCAAATACGTCTTTACCCGAGCCCAGGATCAGTTCATAGGCCCTATCCTTGGCCATGTTTGCATCATTCAGGACAGCACTGCCCATCATGGCCTGCCCCATCGTGTTCATTTTCTCCAGCAAGTCTCGCCGAGCCTTCTGCCGCTCATCGGTTATCCCTTTGGCGACGATGCCTTCCACCTCAAAACGCGCCGCATTGGGATCGCCGCCCGTGGCGAAGGGCTTGTAGTTCGGCCCGAGGAAGCCTTCTTCCGAGAAACGCCCCTGTGGTTTAGTCAGCACCACATAAGGCGGAATCAATCCTGTGTAGTCGGGTTTCTTAAAGTGTGAGAATACCGCACCCACGCTTGGATAGGCCAGGCGCTCTTCACGCGTGTGGCCCGTCTGCATATAATAAGCCGCGGTTTCATGGCTGTTAATACCGTGCGTCATGCTGCGAATGAGCGAATACTTGTCGGCCTGCGTGGCCAGTTGTGGAAACAACTCGCCCATCTGAATGCCATCTACATTGGTGGGAATGGCTCCGCCGATATCACCCTTATAGTCACGGCCCGACTCGGGTTTCGGATCCCACGAGTCGATGTGCGACATACCGCCCCAGAGAAAGACCTGGATAACTGATTTCGCCCTCGTTTCAGGCGCTGCGTTTTTTTGCCGGGCTGCGGCCGGATTTCCACCCAGCAGCATGCCGGCGGTGCCACAAAGCCCCAGTTTCATGGCCTTGCGACGGGAAATATCCGCATCATGATTTGAACTTCCGTTTACGTTCATGTTCGCACCATCCTTTCGCGTCATCCGATTGAATCTGCTGTGTTTCAAACGTCTATTGCTGCATCAATGTCTATAAAGGAATTCCTGGCTGTTGATTAGCATCCAGACAACATCGTTCCATTTCACGCGCATGTTCGCCTGAGCGCGCTTGCGCGCACCCGCCGCCACTTTTTCCTTGGCCCTGGCTTTTCTCGACTCGGCCTCTCTTTTCTTCTTATCGGCCGCTGCCTTTTTCGCTTTCTCTTCGGGTGTCATTGCAGCTATTCTGGCCCGCTCCGCCTTTACAGCCTTTCGCTCCTTGTCTGTCATCTCACTCCATTTCTTCGGCGCTGGCTTCTTTGCGGCATTCCCCGACTTGCTGGCCGGGTCAGTCTTTTCCAACGGGTCGAAGCCGCCATACTCCATGACGTCCTTCACCTCTTGATCCGTCGGATAGCGTGAAAGAATCGTAAGATAAAGTTCGTCCACGATTTCCTTCGGCTTAGCCTTGGAGGCAAGGAGTGCCTTGAGCTTGGGACCAGTTTCAAGTTTCCCCTGAATGTGCCCTGAATTCAACAGGTGGAGCCATTGGGCAAAGGTCGGATTATTGTTGCGTTCATCCGCTGTTCCAGTAGCCCGGGCGGAACGGCCGAACAAAGCCAGAAATGGACTGATGATGCTGCCATCGGCTATCTCAACAGCCGTCATATCCTTTGGAATATAGGTGAAGGGCTCCGGGATAGGGCTGGTATAGAGATCCGTCGTTCCGGTGATCTGGTTAATAGCGTCAATAAGCACTTCGGCATCCAACCGGCGCGCCGGATAGCTGGCAAAATTTGCCATCGCTTTTGGATCATTGAAATGGGATGTGGAGGCCAGCTGGTAAGTTGTCGAATTCAGTATCAGTTTATACAGATACCTCATGTCATAACCGCTCGAAACCAGTTCCTTTTCCAGATAGGCCAGCAGTTTGGGATTACTCGGCGGGTTATCCTTCCGGATATCGTCAGCCTCATGGATAATGCCCCGCCCTAACAGCCAAGCCCACGTGCGGTTTACGATACTGCGGGTAAACCAGGGATTCTTCGGCGTAATCAACCAGTCGGCGAACACGTGGCGCGGGTCACGATCACCGGAGAGTTTGATTTCTTTCCCGTCCGGAAACACCGCCCTTTGGGAGCTGATTACCGTTGGCAGTGCGGCAGACTCTTGCTTCACGTTGCCGGAAACGACCGTGGCGATAGCGTCCGCTCCTGTCGCGGCATTGCCCGGAACAGTCGTGCTCTTCAGTGGATCCCAGAAGACATTTTCTTCCTTCCATTCGTTAGTGGGCTTGTAACCGACCTGCGAAAAGAAAACCATCATGCCGGCCAGGCGGTCTTCCGGCCAGGATTCGGTCCGCGCTCCCATAAACGTCAAGGCTACGCCAGTGGCAATGCCTTCCGGTGTCTTATTCTGGAGAGCACGATAGAAGTTAACCTGGCCCACACGGAAGTTGCTGCCGCTGGAGATGAGCAATTCCCGGGCAAACTGATCGTACGGCTTGTTTGCAACGATCGATGCGCGAACCCAGCGATGATACGCCTGAGCCGCATTAGGCCAGAGGTTGATAGGAAATTCCGCCTTAATGCGTAACACATCGCCCCATTTCATCGACCAGTAATCCGCAAATTCATCCCGTTTCATTAACTCGTCAATCAAGGTCTTGCGCTTCTTAGGTCTCTTGTCCCTGATAAACGCTTGGGCCTGTTCCGCCGTGGGGATCCTTCCGATCACATCCAGGTATACGCGACGGACAAATACGGCATCAGAGCACAGAACCGGTTTGATGGCCATGGAATTCAGTTTCGCGAAAATAATTTCATCAATTGGGCCCGCGGGCATCGGCGTGAGCGACGATTCATATGCAGCAGACGGCTTCTCTGACTCCGCGGCTACGCACACAACCGCCATAAGGACAGCGACAGAAATAAATGAGGTCTTCATCATATTGTTCTCAGCTCCGCAGGGCAAAAGAATTGTGTATGTGTCTGCAAAAACAGGGCACATCGGCCTTTTTGCTAAGAGGCGTCTCCTAGCTCGCTGACCAGCTTACAGTCTACGTTTTTTCCCATCGAAGTGCAAGGTCTTTTGCTTCAACTGATTCCTGTGCCCCGCAAATAATAGATCGATGGATCGTGCAGTGTTCAAGCGCTTTCACTCCACTCGCAGCGATGATGAAGGCCTGGGAGGAGGTCTTGCTTGGCTGCATCGCCGTCGTCCTCATACGCGTGGATACGAACACCGGTTGGTGGGCGAATGACACAGAGAGCGCCCACGAGCTTCGCTTCATGACTGGCCGGGGCAACTTCCTCGCGCCAGATGGGGTTACGCGTCACGAGACGGTTTGCGGTGGGTGAGAACCTTCGTGCCAATCTTGACCTGCTTCTCCGGCTCCTTAGGCGACTGCCCAAATTCTTATGACCCACGGCCCGGCCGTATGTGCGATGTCAATGTCACCTTTCGATGCCTGAAGATCCTTATAATAAAGGCTATACTCAATTATTGACAGATGTTATCTCGACTTGTAAGGTCGTATGAAGTCCACAAGAAATCCGTTTTTTCTATTTCTGGCCGACGTATTTCGCTGCCCTGACACAGGGGCCGAGCCTTCATGAGTTCCATGTTTTAGTTCGACTACCTTCGGGGTACTACCCCAACGAAGGTGTATCCTAAGTTCCGCCCTCAGTTGAGTAATTTCCTTAGTTGTCGCTCGCATTAAATCGTACTTGTTGCTATCATTGACCTGACGGTTGCGCTCAGGTATAGCGTCGCGATGACGATGGGATACTTGAAATGTAAGAGTGCTGTGCGTGTTCATCGGGAGTTGGTGAAAACCAAGGGAAGCCTTTTCGGGCGAAAGTTTTGGGCTCGTGGGTACTGTGTGAATACCGTTGGCCTGGATGAGGAACGAATCCGGAAATATGTACGTGAACAAGAACATTTGGATAGGCAAACTGAACAAGTTGAACTAGACCTAAACCAATAGGCCCCTTTTAGGGGCCTTCCTCAAGCCACCAGCTCTGCTGGTGGTACTTGACTGTGAATTTGGAACGCGGTAGGAGGGAGCTGTGTATACTCACGCGGAAAAAATGGGAGGTGCGAAGTCGCG
>SDBV01008864.1_pt1 | contig 13486 bp, 18 predicted proteins | sample 2277081 | NCBI WGS metagenome assembly SDBV01 (sample SAMN10402039, study PRJNA504765) | marine sediment metagenome | isolation source: marine sediment core GS10_PC15, 223 cmbsf | place: Arctic Ocean: Southern Knipovich Ridge | collected 2010 | reverse complement strand
AAATCCAATGGGATTCACACAGTTGTGAAAAAATTGGTCATAGACCCGTTGGAAGTTATTAGGTTACGAGAATCCGGATTAACCAATGCAGAAATAGGAAAAAAATTGGGCATACACAGACTTACTGCGCCTAAAATACTCAAGCGATGGAGAGAAAAAACGAAAAAGCTTTCTTGATCAAGAGTCCAGAGGACGTTCCTGATGAATCCACCGCATAACACGGATCGCGTCAGGATCTCCAATAGCTTTTGTGGGAACATCACTAAGCTTAACGGCGGGAGTGCCGTTAATAGACCAAAGCTTGATGACCATGTTGAGCGCTTCGCTGCCTTGGTCCTCGAAGTCGTTCGAAAAGTGGGTTCCAATGCCGAAGCTGCACTTGATCTTCCCTTCGCAGTAATCGCGGATTTCGACCGCTTTCTCAGCATTCAAGCCGTCACTGAAGATAATCACCTTGCTGAGGGGATCAATTCCCAATTTCTTATAGTGAGCAATCATCTTGTCTGCAAATTCAATATTTGGGCCTGAGTCGTGCCGTATACCGTCGTAAAGCTTCGCCCAGTGCAAATCGAAGTCACGCAAGAAGGAATCGGTACCGAACGTGTCCGTCAATGCGATACCCAAGTCTCCGTGGTAGACTCTGTTCCACCGATCCATCATTGCACGATTGGGGTGATTCATGGTGTCAAGAATTGCTACGCCACTACACCATTCGTGGGCGAGCGTGCCAATCGCCTTCATTCCATATTTCATTGCCAATTGAACATTGCTGGTACCAACGCAACAAGTATCCTGAAGAGCTTCCACCGTTGCATCTTGTACTTCATAGCTGCGACGACGGCGCGTACCAAACTCGGCGAAGGGGTGGGCAATCAGTTCCGCCTTCTCTTTGGTTTTGGCTTGGTAGGCTTTACGGTCCCAGTGCCAGTTAGTGTCGATATGGCGAAAATACAACTCGCTGATTATTGCCATCAAGGGAACTTCCCATAGCACCGTGCTGTGCCACGGACCGTGAATGCGGATGCGGAGGTTTCCCTTGTCGTTATCGATTTCCACCTCTTCCGGCTTGAAGCGATAGTTTCGGAGGTATTCAAGGTAGGCCGGGGTGAGGAACCGGCAGTTGGTCTTCAGCCACTCCTCTTCGTCTGCGCCGAGAGTCACTTCGGTGAGTCGCGCAATTGCATCCCGCAGAACCACCTCGAATTCTTCGGGAGCGAATTCCTCATTTCCGAAGATGAAGAGATCCCCCCGGTTGCGGAATACGTACTCCGCCTGCGCGTAGGGGTACTGGCTGAGGATGGCCTGGGCCATCGTCAGTTTATACATGTCCGAATCTAGGATCGACTGGATGATCTTGCTCATGGTTCCCTCCCTGGGTTTCCGAGTGTAAGGACTTTATCTTTCCCTATTCATAAGTCAACCTTTTTTTTCTCTCATTGCTACTATAAAATGGGAGCAAAGTTGGAATCGGGGAGCACAGGTATTATGGCTACTGGCACAGTAACAAGCTTTAACATTGATTTGGGGGCTGGAGTGGTTGCCGGGGATGACGGTGTTACATACACTGTTAACCATAAGGACATTGCCAGTATGACCGTAGGCGCTAGCAGCTTCCGAACTTTGAGGGCTGATCAACGCGTGACGTTTGAATCGCCCGAAAACCACAAAGCCATTAATGTTAGACTAATCAGATGATCGTTCTAGGTCTCGGGAGCCGCTGTAGCAGAGGCCGGCTTCTGGGAGCCACTCGTCGGGGATTTGTTCATATTGAGCGGTGTAGAGCGTTAGCGTCGGAGTCTCCCATTGATAAATTCCCTTGGAATTCTTTCCCTTCCAACCCCTAAAAACGTGGAGAAAGAATATTTTTTCGTCTTGGCATCCCCTCTTGATGTTTCGATAGTCAAGGTTGGAGCCAAGGAATTGTGTCCGTTGCTCTTCGGAAATAGGAACACATATCCATGTTTCCCGCCGGTGAACACCTTCTTTCCACTCACTGCCAAAGTCTTCTAGCCACCACCATTGGCCGTTACGCTCTTGGGTGATTAAGGTTATTGGTCCATCGTAATAATCAATACAGTCTTTTTCCTCCCATTGATGAAGCAGATTCCACAAGTCATTTGTTTTTTCGGCGTCGGGAGCAAGTTGGTATTTAGTAGGGTCAAACATGGGATCCATTTGCAGTTCGTTTTGTGGTGAGAGTTTGTCAACTTTTAGGTTGAGGGTCAACTCTTGTTTCTTAAATCGTTTTGATGAGTTAGTATAAGATATCCTTATAGCCCATCCTACTAACAGCTATGTCCTATATCCTCCACCCCGGCACCGAATACCAAGTCAGTACTGTAGTAGGCGAGATGTCGCCTTCTTTTTTTACTACGTTGGCTGTCGATGCTCCCGATGATTATTTTTCTTGGACGATTGCAATGCCGGTGGTTGCGACGCCGGGCGGTCTAGTTTACTCCAGTGGCTACCACTTTGTGATCACGGTGGATGGCGCTTCCCGCGAGCGCAGTCCTCTTGAGCAGGATGCTTGGCAAGTTTTTGAGGCGGCGTTGGTTGCGGCGGTAGGGGAACGCGCCCACATCACCGACTATATATATGAGAATCCGATGAAGGGTATGTTAGAAGCGGCGATGGGGCATTCCGTTGCGACTACTCCAGAGGAGTTCGAAGAGGGAGGCGAGTTATTGCCGGCGGGTGTAACTCTCTCTGGCGCTGGAGATACCATTATTCTGGGCCCCTTTCCTGACCGTTATCGATTTGTTTATGAGAACCAGATTCTGCCCGCTTTTCGGAAGGCGATGCAACCCCTCATCGAAGCTAACGTTATCAATTTCTATTCTGTTCAACCAATCGGGATGCCTAAATTTGAGCAATTTGTTCAAAGTGAGATGGGGGAAGCGGAGAGGTTGTCAGAGGAACAGATCATGGTGCGCGAGGTTGGCAAACTTAAGAATCTGATTGAAACGGCTCTTGGCGGCTACCCTGCTCTTCGGGAACGCTATTTAGAGGTGGTTAATGTCTATCCCGCGCATAGAGATATTCCAGCGAAGCCGGATCCGGGCATTGATTTAACAACGTCAACTTATGCCGATCAACTCTTCGCCGATGATTGGCTTGGCTTTAAAGCGATGCTAGCTTTCGATGACCAAACTTTATCTCTCTTGGAAGAGGTTTCTAAACTGCCTCGGGAGGATTGGGATGTAGTCCAAGATGCGTTGGGATGGATTTTGGATTTTGAGCGTTGGGAGAAACTAATCTCAGAGACGCGCGCGGGCCTATTCGTCTTGCTGAGGCCTTCTCAGATGACCAAAGCGCGTGAGGGACTGAAGCAAGTAGGACTAGGTGCTTATGTAGATGTATATGATAGCGCCTTGACAGAGGGCATTGAGAATTTGTTATCTATATTCCCACCGGGTGCCCTTCCTGAATTTGAGGAAATGATGGAAGAGTTTATGCACCAAAGAGAGCCCGGGACTCTTAGCTATGAAGATGCCCAATCTATTCTTCGATATGAGGTTTTGCCGATTTACGAAGCCTATGATTTGCCTCTTCCTGTTCAGCAGTCGCTGGATCAGCTAGCGGCACAGGCAGAGGAAAAGAAACAAGCGGTAATACGGGAAAGGCTCGAAATACGTCGGCTAAGTTCCTTGAATGCTCGGTTCTGGAACCAGGATTTTGCCTATGGGAATTTGAGTGTGGTGTCTGTTGAATTATACGACGCTCCCTCTGGTGCGGTGGAGGAATCAAGCAGTGGACCAGACTTGAATGAGGAGGAATTTGTTAGGGAGGCTGAACACCTCCATGGTTCTGTTGATTACGATGACATCCGGGAAGGTGCTCTCCATGAGGCTCATGAGCAACTCACCGAAGAAGCTCATGGAACGATTGACCCTCCTCCCAGCGCCCTCTACGGCGACGACCCGGATGAGGTGGCGGACGAACTGGATGACGATCTAGGAAATGACTGGCTCCTTAATTATGCTCCCGCGGATCATCCTCTTGTAATTGAATATCGCCGACTTAGCGACTCGGATGACGAGGCTTTTGGGCGCCTAGTCAGATTGACGCGCCAAAACCAGAAACTAATAAGCGATGACTGGTTTCCTAATGATGATCCAGTAATTGAATATCGCCGACTTAGCGAGGAGGAATCCGTTGACGATGCTTTTGCGGGGGTAGTCAAATTGGCGCTGCAAGATCAGAGACTATTAGACGCCTTCATTGAGTGGAGGAAGGAAAGTTTAGAGAGGGATGAATACGGATGGTATGACCCAGATGACACGGACCTCTACGAGCGTATGGATGAAATTGTGGCCAAGGAGATGATGAAAGAAGCTTGGCCAGGAGGATTGGTGACGCTGGGGATTGATTATGACCACAACGTTTTGGAAGTTACTTACTCCTCAACTTTCGCGGAGGAAGCAAGGAAACTTATTGGTGAGGTTGTAAGGGCCAATATCCTAAGCTACGCGGAGTATGAATACGAAGGGAAAGAAGCTCCATTTGATCGAGGTTCAAACTGGAAGGTTCGTATATATGAGATCCCGGAGGAAGGCGACTTGGTACAAGCGGAAGTTCCTATGCTGGAGGTTGGTAAAAGTTTTTCCTAGCCACGGATGCCATGGTTTGGCACCATTGAGGATATCCTGTGCCTCTGGAGAGATAAAATGAGATTTCTGTACAGTGTCATCCGGTTTGTGCCTGATCCTGTCCGTGGCGAATTTATTAACATTGGCATCATCGTGGGCGTTGTTACTAACGCTGACGATCCAAACATGGGAAACATTTGGAAGTTTCGGCTCACTGAGGATTGGGGCCGTGCTGCTCGTGTGGATGAGTACTCTCTGTTGCCGGCCACACAGGAGTATCTTAAGGACGAGTTGCCAGCAATATTGACCAAGTGGAATGAGGATGGGAAAGGCGATTTTGAGAGGCTTCGTGGAGATTGGAGAAACCTTGTTCAAGTGAGGGCGCTGCTTCCTTCCACAGGAGCGTCCACTGACGAAGTTTTAGACAGTTTGATGGAGATATTTGTTGATTAGGCGTCCACCACCGCATTGATTGTCACTACTTCGCCGCCGCATTTGGGGCATTTCCCATCAATGGGATCCAAGCCGTCTTGCATTTGATCCCAACCGCAGAACACTTTCTTATCTATCAATGCGTTAATATGTTTGCAGTAGCGTTTCCCGCGATGCCGATTGTATTCGTATGAGGGGCAGCTACAGCTAAAGTCGAGGAGGGCATCTCGGTAATGGTGGAGGAATCCGTGCTGGATTGTGTAGGTGCCTGTCGAGCCCGGGACTTCGGTTTCAAAATCCAGACACGACCGACATAGCCAATAATTACTTGGTTCTGATGACATAGGCCCAGTGGCGTTTCTTTCTTGGTACCGAATCAAGAGTCACGGTTAACCTATCATGGCTTCGAACCGTCTTTCTCAGCAAGCAAAAAATGAGGTTTTCGTCTACCACCCCGGCTTCAAGGTCGTACTCAAACCAAATTTCTTGGAAGTCTCGATCCTCTTTGGCCTGTACACCGCCCGGATATTTTTTGCCTTTCTTCGCTCGCTTCTTTTTTGCTTTGAGCAGAGTCTCTACACCAATCGAACGCAGCCACGCGGCGAGATGTTCTAGAGAGGCGTATGCTTTGAGGCCTATTTTTGAGTCCATGATAGATAGGTTTTAGCGGTCAAAGTCGTCGTACTCTTCCCACATCTGGTTTTCGTCTTTGTATTCTTCCCACATCTGCTCGGCTACCTCAAAGGTGGCCCGTGGTGGATTTTTGAGTTCCCAGTACCATTTGCGATAGTGCGGGGTTTCCATGAGCGCCATGATTTCTTCGGCCGACGCCGCCGGATCGACGTGAAGGTAGTCCTTCATCTTCAACAGCCCATTAAGAACTCGCTGGCGCTCTTCAACCAAATCTTCGTTGTATCCGTCGCCGTCTGGTCCTACAGGCACCATTGCGCACGCGACCGCGCTGGCGCCACAGAGGACGTCGTGGTAATCCTCTGGCAGCGGTTCGGGTTCTGGTTCAGGTGTGAACTTTCCGAATTCGATCCTGGAGGAGATGATTTGGGCTGGCCGATGATTCATTGCTAACTCCAATGGGTGTTTGCGTTTAGTTATCGTTGTACTCGACCTCTTCCACGCGGAAAGACGGGTAGGCTGTCATGTACGCGCGTGCCGCGCTGTCGTGCCCGTCGCGTGGGCACGGGTGCCCAGCGTCAAACATAGCTTCTCGACACGCGCGTTCTTCTTCTAGAGTGTGCTTGTGCTTCGGGCGTCTTGCGATGCTGTTCAATGTCTCTGCTTGTCCGTTTGCGATAGCCTGATCGGCGTATGCCCTGACAACCCAGCGCTTGTCGAAGTAGTGCCCGAACACCACGTACACCTTGTTCATCGGTTGTCACCTTCCAGTTAGAGTTTTAGCGGGATTGGGTCTATCATAGTTGCCCCCGCGATGCAACCCTTTTCGGAGATGTGGGGGCATCCAAGACCCCACTAATCGGGGTGGTGTTACAAATGACGGCCCTCCGAGCGGCAATGGAGCATTGCTTCGCTGAGAGGAGTAAAAAGTGGGGTTGCGACCGAACGACCAAGAATTAAGCATGAGTTCTACCAAGCTAGGTTTTTGTTCCTATTTTAGCAGGACTCATTCTTGTTGGACTAGATGTTCACTCCATATTCGGCAGCAAACGAGCGGGCTATTTCTCTAATAGCAGGATCGCTATGCGTTAGATTCTCATAGGTCTTGAATGCTGTAATCGTCTCGCCGAGATTCTTGAGAGTTATATTGAGCATCTCCCAAGGCGCCTCCTCAATCTTGGGGTTTTCTGCAAGCAAACGCCTACGCAGGGCGATGAACAGCTTTTCGATTTCGGTCATGGTGCTACCTTTCGGAATAAACTTCCCTGGTCCTTGTGGAAAGTGAGAGTGACAACGTCAGCTTTCTCGCACCGCAACAGTTCCTCGACCATCTCCAGCAGTTCGGCTTGCTGGCCGGGGATGGTCTTTGTGCGCTTGCCGCACGTCGGGCAGTAGGTCCAGCCAACTTGAGACGTGGGATTCTCCCTGGGTTTTGGCCGTAAATCAACGCCACCGGCTCGTAGGTTCTTTGCGGTTTCGAGGGGATAGTCCCGGCGACGAGGCGACAAATCCTCCGCATCCAGAAACAGGGTTAGGTCGGAGTCCGTAGTCAACGACAACAAAGCGTCGATTACTTCCAGAGAATCGGTTTCGGGGGGGAATTCCCCTGAGAGGATTCTTGAAGCAATTTCTTTTGCATCGAACGGACGCATTCTAATTTTCATGTCACCACCTTTTCTGAACCTTGGTTGAAAACGGTTGCCACGCCCAGCTTGCGCTCCCACGCAAAACGCTTGCGAAGCCAACTACGAGCCTTTTCCAGTCCGTTGCACTCTTTGAGCACACGTTCCTTGACGAAGGTTTCAGCGGTCTCAATGTTGATGCCGCGATCAACCATTCGCATCATGACGTTGAAGAACGGATCCTGCATGTGCGTCATAACAAACGCCTTGCGGTCGCCCTTGTAGTCCGCTTCCATCACCTTCAGAACGCGATCTGATTCGGCGTTCACGTAGGGGACAACAAGTCCGGAGATTTCGGTAATGAAATCGCGGATAGCAGAGTTTCCCTGTGGAATCTCCGCCAGAATGTCATCGATCATTCCCGCAAGGGTGGTTTCGATAACATAGTCCTCGCGGTTGCAGTTTTCAGTTAGCAACCGGTGACGGTGACGGTACCAATCGGTTTTGATCTTCAGCGTTTGGCCATCGTCCAGTTGAACGACGAACCCTTCCACATTTTCTAGCACTCGACACTGCGCATCGAGTTCTTCGATGGAAGTAACGTCGAAATCCTCGGTCACACGAATGTTCCACTCATCCCGAATCAGCGCAGGATCGAAGTGCCGGTACTTGCCCGTTGCCTCATCGCGCATCTGAAGCAGAATCAGTTGGGTTTCGTTGTGATAGAGAACCACCTGGTTCCACGGAGCGACAATTTCGAAGACCGCTGCGATGGAATTGTCTAAGGTGTAGTCCACAAACTTGTGAATGGACTGGTCGTTCTCGTAAATGGCCTGGGCGGCAATGGCCTGTTCACTTTGAAGCGAGAACCGGCTCTTGGCAATTACCCGAGCGTTGGGAAGCCGCAGGAAACGGATTACGCTTCCGTCGGCCTTGTCCTGCACGCGGACCACCTTCTTGTCCTGAACGTCTTCCAGCATGCAGCCGGTAGTCTGGTTCAGGTTGAAGAATTTGTGGAGTACGATGAAGCGCTGGAAAACGCCTTCGTTTTCTACAAAGGTGATTCCGCGAATTTCAAATGCCTTGAGCGAGCCGTCCCCCAGCGGATCGGCGAAATCGCCGTACTGCGCAAGGAAGTAGTCGAACTGATGGACCTGGTAGCCATCCACTTCGTCCACCTTGTGCTTGAACGAATCACTCGCTGCGCAGATGCGCATGCAGTCGTCGTAGCTCAGCTTCATGGTCAGGCCCTCAAAAGGAACCAAAAGATGCAGGACCATATAATACGGATATTCGGTTGTCAACTGAAATCTGCGGTTTAGCTGTTTTGGGGGTCCACTTCCGGCCCTTCGGTTGGCGGAGCGTCGGGGTCGATTTGATCTGGGATGTGAAGTGTATTATCTTCCGGGGGTTCAATGATTTCGGGTTTCGGTGTTGGATTTTTCAACTTTGGTGCCGGATTTCTCAACTTTGACACTTGGGGTGTAGACCCCCGTAGAGTACATGGCGTTTCTTCCTCTCTAAACGACTTAATTTTGGAGCACCCTCTTCGTTTTTTTAGGACCATGTCGGCCTGCCGGCCCGGTGGCTGGTCGTATACCACGGGAACCTCTTCACGCAGTTTGCCCACACCGCCACTACAGGCATCTCTTGCAAAGGGATCTTCTTGAACTTTATCTTCCCGCAGATTAACAGCGCTTGTTTGTGGCTGTTGTTTTGGTTGGCGAATCTTGGTGTTACCTGTTCGTTCCCGAGTCAGATGCTCCTCGGGATCTGGTTTTACTGTTTTCCCTAAAAGCTTTGATGCGCGTCCACGGCTAGAAGTTAGGGGGCAGAGCGGAAATACAAGTCCTGTTTTTTTGGAAAGCTCTCTCCAGAACTCAGCCGACATCTCCACGTCCTTGATGTGGACAGGCGGCGGCTCATAGGGCTCATAAGGTTCGTCCACGGGCTCGTGGGGCTCGTTGTCGGGCGGGATGTCTTTGCTGGGATTATCTGACATGTGAAAAACTCCTTTTCTGGTCTTAAGCCTATTTTACACGAATAACGCAGAATGCAAGAAATAGGTTGACTTCCAATGTGCGTTATTGTAAAAGTGCTCCAACTGTCGCGTTTCCGTTGCTGCCGAGGTCGTCAGATGGCCATCAACCATGCTGTTTTTGAGTGGATGCAAAACGAAGAAAACCCGCATGTATTGATTTTGATACGCGGCTTGCCTTCGGCTGGAAAAAGCTACCGGGCTCTCGAATTGGCTGGGATGGATGACAGTCTGATCTGTTCCGCCGATAAATTCTTCGGCGAGACGGCAGAAGAGTATGTCGCCAACTGGTCTGGGGCCAAGCTGGGTGCTGCTCATCGTCAGTGCCGTGAGCAGGTACGCCGGGCCATGCAGCGCCGCAACAAGCTCGTGATTGTCGATAACACCAACACCGTCTTGCGGGAAATGCTCACGTATTTCTCCATGGCTATTGAGTACGGTTATCGTGTGCGCATCGAAGAGCCCACGTCGCCTTGGTGGGTGACCGACATTGCCCCCTATTTGGAGGACAAGAGTGCGCATCGTAAGCACTTGGAGGGGATGTGCAAGCTCTTGGCGAAAAAGAGCGAAGCTTCGCACAAGGTGCCCGTTGAGGCGATTCAGAAGATGCTGAATCGCTACGTCCCCAACGTTACCTTTAACGACCTCAAGAAAGCGGATGGACGGTAGGCGGCCGACCCTAAAGCTACGCAACTCGAAATTTTCCTTGACGCACTGAAATCAACCCCGTATTTACTCTAACTAGAACTCTCTAGTTAAGGATAGATATAGCTATGGATAAAGATAAGGTATTAGCGATATTACCAGATCTGGGTTTGCATCCGATTGTGGATATGGCGTGGGTGGGTATACGGGAGGGTGCTAATCCGGAAGTGGTTTTGGAGTATATGATATCTACTCTGGTTGAAGAGTTGAATCGGCATCGGCCTTTGGCGCCAGAGGCAGCTAAACACACGCATTATCATACGGATGGTAGTGTCGCTCAGTTTCCACCGCGACATTGGTAAGTATCGTTTCTTTTTGGTTGACGCGATAGCCGCATGTTCATAGCATGTGGCTTCGTTCATTTCTTGAATTGAAATAGGAGGCTTACTATGCAGATTCGGATTAGTCTTGCTCCGGTGGTATTGGTGTGGCGTCTCTTTTGCGCACTAACCGTTCTGGTTTTGTGTGCAACTGGACTCGGTGCTGTACTCTTGGGGGTCTATGGTGCTTTTGGCTATAGACGTGAGATAGTTGCTACTCAGCGTGTGATGAAGGAAACCGCCGAGTCGCTGGTAACGGTTAGATGGACTCCTCGATGGGGAACTTGGGCCTTTGGGGGCAAGTCCTCGGAAGTTGTATACCACTCTTCTAGGAACGGATTCTTCACGGATAGTTCCGGCAACCGCTTGGGGATTAGGTTAGGGGAGAAGGTTCAGAGAATGGAATGGCGCTGGACTGCGCTGGACAAGTCGAAGTGTTTGGAATGCGCTGGTCCGGTTAGAGCATGAGTAGCTTTTGGCAAGTGGAAACAATGGCGTTAATGGGTTTTTTCTAGGAGGAATTACGATGGTATTAGCTTCGATTGATCTTGCGGCCTTTTTTGGTGTTGGGGCTGTAGGTTGGTGGCTTGTTTTGGTTGCCGGGCTTATCACACTGTTGCTCCTGACGGAGCATCGCCGATATAGCTGGACCGCTATTACTGTGTTTGCTCTTTCGGCCTTTTTGCAATTCGCTGCGGGCATCAACATTTTGGGTTGGATTGCAGCTAATCCTCTCGGTTTTGTGGTTCTGATTCTCGGATATGCGGCTATTGGAGTTGTGTATTCCTTGGCAAAGTGGCGGCTATCTTTTCTTCGTAAGGAGCGCGAGCGGTATGATGTGCTGGTGGCCAAGTTTAAAGGAGAGCTACCACCTCATCAAGAGTGGTTGATTGGTCAGGGGTGGAACTGGGAGAGCGTCCGTGTCCGTTACAACAAAGCCCGTATTACAGCTTGGATTGCCTATTGGCCTTGGTCCCTGTTGTGGACTTTGATTGATGATCCGTTCCGCAAGTTGGCAGAGTGGATGTATGCTACCTTCCGCAGTTGGTATGAGGCTTTGTTTGCGAATGCCTTCAAGGGTGTGGACGTTCCCAAGAATTGAGAAAAAACGATGTGTTACTTCGGCCTTAGCGGATACGATGATTGGAAAACTTCTCCTCCTCCCGAGGCACCAGAAATTGATCACTGCTTCGGTAATTTGCGAATTGGAGTTAAGAAGCTAGACGGGACTGTGTTGGAAATCGAAGCGCGTGCGATGTTGGATCTTGCGGCAGATGAATTTTGGGTTGAAGCTTGCGATGTGCTGCAAGTTCCGGAAGATGAAATACTGCCAGAGCTTGTGGAGGATTATACGGCGCTTTTTGATCTTCTGGACGAATGCAAGGGTGAAGTAGAAGAGGTTTGGATAGGCGGTTGCTGTAGAAAGGGTTGATATGGCACATTTAGTTAAACAACTGGCTTCAAAAGGGTTGATTCAACCTCCTTCTTGGCTAGCAGATAATGTTCAGCTTTTGGTTGCTATGGGTAGTCTTGCCTATGGGTGCTCGCAAGAGACTTCGGATTTTGATGTATACGGTTGGGTTATACCACCGAAGAACCTTGTTTTTTTCATCTTTCTGGGGAAATTGAGGGTTTTGGTCGTCAAAAGAAACGATTTAACCAATGGGAACAACATCATGTATGGGATTCGGAGGCGCTAGGAGGGAAAGGTCGTGAATACGATTTTTCTATTTACAATATAGTGCGTTATTTCCACCTTGCGATGGCGGGGAATCCGAACCTTGTAGACTCGCTATTCGTTCCTGTGGATTGTGTGTTACATAGCACCGCAGTCGGGGAACTAGTGCGCGAAAATCGTCGGTTGTTTCTCCACAAGGGCTGTTGGGCTAAGCTAAAAGGTTACTCGTATTCACAGTTGCATAAAATGAAAATTAAGCAGCACAAGGGTCTTTCAGAGGTTCAAGAGTTTGAAAAAATTCACTCACTGAGCAAGGATTTGACTTTTGTGAGAGTAAAGAAACAATATGAGAAGCGATCTGTTGGGCACAAAGATCCGTCTCTCACCCATCTCACTCCTGAGCAACTAGAAGAATACTTCCAGTTGTTCAGTTACATGATGAAAAATGGAAAGCGAGGCGAACTTGTAAAAAGATTTGGGTTTGACTCTAAATTTGGCATGAATGTTGTGAGGCTACTTTTAGAATGCGAGCAAATTCTTGCAGAAGGAGATTTGGATTTGCGGCGCCATTCGGAGCAGTTAAAGGCCATTCGTCGTGGAGAAGTGAGTGAACAAGAGATTCGAGAATTCTTTGCGACCAAAGAGAAGGACTTAGAGAAACTCTACGCCGATAGCAAACTCCCCTGGGGGCCAGATGAGGAAAAGATCAAAGAACTTCTCCTGAATTGTCTTGAAGCGCATTATGGAAAGTTGGATAATTGCATTGTGATAGAAGATGCAGCCGTTCGCGCATTGCGCGAAATCGCCGAAGTAGTGGACAACAATCGGAAAATCCTAGGAGCGTAACGTGGGCAATTCTTTTTTCTTGATGCGTAAAGGAACACAACTTCAGGGACCCTTCTCGACGGTTGATGAAGCTGTAAGTGTTCTTCTTTTTCACATATCTAATCCTTGGGATTACGATCATACCAAAGGGGCTTATGTAGCCGAGCTTGTAGATGGTGAATACGTGCCGACGATTGTGCGTGATCACTTGATGGACGACAAATTTGCGCGTGCCGGGGATGCGGCGGTCGAAGGGCCGAATGTTGTGGAGTGGTTTGATCCGTCTGACGTTGATCATATGAAGGCTTTCGATTCAATTTTAGCGGGCAATACTTGGCCCCAGGGTTTTTTACCGGAATATATGCGAGTTGGTCGTCCAAACTATTTGGCTTATTTCCCAGTGGACTGCCACCAGCAAATAAAAGATAAAATAGCTGCCAGAATAGTCTTTGACACCGGTCGCTGTGAGAGAGATACTGAGACTCAAGAAGGCGCCCCTGTGCTGGAACCCTTTCCACCGGAGTTATCAGTGAGTGAGTTTGCTCAAAAAGACCGGGGCTTCCCATCCCTACCGCTTACGACGAGTAATGTGCCTGGAGCTATTATGGAGTGGACGCGTCCTACCATCGACATGGGTCCTACCATTG
>SDBV01008862.1_pt1 | contig 13488 bp, 12 predicted proteins | sample 2277081 | NCBI WGS metagenome assembly SDBV01 (sample SAMN10402039, study PRJNA504765) | marine sediment metagenome | isolation source: marine sediment core GS10_PC15, 223 cmbsf | place: Arctic Ocean: Southern Knipovich Ridge | collected 2010 | reverse complement strand
CGCGGCCTGATCGATCAGCGCGTGCGGACGCGAGAAGTCGCAGGTCGACAACGACACAAGCGAGACCTCCTCATAGCCCGTCTTCGCGAGCGACTCTTCCATCAGCGCGTCGATGCTTCCGAGTGTGCGCTCCCGCGCGGGCCGAGTGACCATGCCCGCCTGGCAGAAACGGCAACCCTGCGTGCAGCCCCGCAGCACTTCGAGCGCGAGCCGGTCATGCACCTGCTGCGTGTAGGGGACGATGTAGTTCGTCGGAAACTTCGCGTGATCGAGCGAATTCACGACCCGCTTGATGATCTTCGGCGCGTCTTCCTTCGGGAGAATCTGGCCGTTGGCCATTGTCTCAAAGGGATAGAGCTCCGGCACATACACACCCTCGAGTCGCGACAAGACCTCTAGCTTCTCGCGGCGCGTCCTGGATTTCAGCCCCCGAACAGCCTCTGCGATCTCGACAATCACGTCTTCCCCCTCGCCAATCACCAAGAAGTCCATAAAGGGCGCAAGCGGTTCGGGATTGAACACCGCCGGGCCCCCGGCGAAGAACAGCGGCGCGTCGTCGGCACGGTCTGTCGCACGCAACGGATGACCCGAAAGGTCGATGACGCTCAGGATGTTCGTATACGTGAGTTCCGACTGCAGCGTGATGCCGATCATGTCCATCTCGCCGATGGAATCCTTCGACTCCTGGCAGAAGAGCGGCAGCCCACGCGCGCGCAGTTCGGCCTCCATGTCCGGCGCAGGCGAGTAGGCGCGCTCGCACCAGCACCAATCGAGATCGTTGAGAATAGAATAGAGAATCAGGATGCCGAGGTTGCCGAGGCCCAGGTCGTAGAGGTCCGGGAAGACCATACAGATGCGCAGATCGACGGCGTCCGGGTCCTTATGCGCGCTGTTGACCTCCGTGCCCAGGTAACGTGAAGGTTTCTCCACACGCGCAAGGATTTCGTTTTCTAGGACATCGCGAAGGTTCATGCGTCGGCTCGGGGAAGTGGTCTGGTTGCGGGAATCTTGGTGCGCGGCGCCAGCCTCCCAGGTTCCGGCGTGCAGCGGCAATTTGTATATAGTATAGAGACAGCCCGTGCCACGTGGCAAAAGACAGACACGGCGCGGGCCCCACATGGGTTCCGAACGAAAGGAAATGCACAGATGGACATAGACGCCCTAAACCAGCGCGTGGCGGGCTCTTTCGCCCAGAAAATCGGCTTCAAGTACATAGAAGCCTCCCCGGAGGGCCTCAAAGCGACCCTGGCGGTCCGCGAAGACCTCTGCACCGTCCCGGGCACCATGCACGGCGGCGCGCTCATGGCCATGGCCGATTCATTGGGCGCCGTCGCGACCAGGCTCAACCTTCCCCCAGGCGCGGGGACCACCACCATAGAATCCAAGACGAATTTCTTCGCTCCCGTGCACACCGGAACGACGATCACCGCCGAATGCATCCCGCTGCACCGGGGCAGATCCACCATGGTTTGGCAGACGCGATTCGAGACCGAAGACGGCAAACTGGCTGCGCTGGTCACACAGACGCAGATTGTCCTGACGGCAACCTAGAGCTCGGGGCGGCGGGGGGACATGGCTCAGACTTCGAAATATATCCAAGGGCTGAATCCGGCGCAGCGCGACGCTGTCCTCCAGACCGGCGGGCCCGTGCTGGTGCTGGCTGGTGCGGGCAGCGGCAAGACGCGCGTCGTTACGCAGCGCATCGCGCATATCGTGTCCAAGAAGCTCGCGGAACCTTCCGAGATCCTCGCGGTGACCTTCACGAACAAGGCGGCGGGCGAGATGCGCGAGCGTGTCTCTAAGCTCATCGGCAAGAAGCTCGGGTCCGAAGTCGTCCTCTCGACCTTCCACTCCTTCTGCCTCCAAGTGTTGCGCCAGCACATCGAACACCTCGGTTTCCGCAAGAACTTTACTATTGCCGGCGAAGGCGACGCGCACACGATCATCCGGCGCGTGCTCGACGACCTCGACGGCGTGCGCGAATCCTTCAGCCCAGGCGCCTTTCGCGCACAGATCAGCCTCGCCAAAGGGGCAAACGGCCCGGCGGATATCGCGCGGGACGTCACAGACGCCGAAGCCGATCCTGACGGCGTCGCGCTTCAAGACAAATACCTCGTATGGCTTCCGGAGATCTCGGAGCGCTATCAATCGGCGCTGCGCGCGGCGAACGCGCTGGACTTTGACGATCTGCTCAGTTATGTGCTGAAGCTCTGGGACGAGCATCCTCGAATCCTCGCTCGCTATCAGAAGCGCTTCAAGTACGTGATGGTCGACGAGTACCAGGACACGAACCCGGTGCAATACGCGCTCGTGCGGCGGCTTGTGGCGAAGCATGAGAACCTGTGCGTCGTCGGCGACGACGACCAGTCGGTCTACGGATGGCGCGGCGCCGATGTACGCAACATCCTGGACTTCGAGAAGGACTTTTCCGGGGCGAAGATTATTACACTCGGGCAGAACTATCGATCGACCAAGACGATTCTGGCCGCGGCGAACGCTGTGATCGCGCACAACAAAGAGCGGCGCATCAAGAAGACTTTTACCCAACTCAAGGAAGGGCGCGCCATCGATTGGATGGTCGTTGGCGACGACGAGCACGAGGCGAAACTCGCCGCGGCCTGGCTGAAGAACGTCCGCGAGAAGGCCACCGCGCGCTACTCCGACTTCGCCGTTTTGTACCGCTCGAACAACCAGTCGCGCGCATTCGAGATCGCCTTCCGCAACGCTCAGATCCCCTACGTCGTCATCGGGGGCCAGGAGTTCTTCGAGCGCGCCGAGGTGCGCGACATCATCGCCTACCTGAAAGTACTCGCCAACCCGCGCGACGAACCCTCCTTCCTCCGTGTCGTGAACATGCCCCGCCGCGGCATCGGCGACAAGACCCTGCACGCCGTGCACGACCTTTGCCGCGAACAAGGCCTGCCCTTTGCCAAGGGGCTTGCCCTCGCGCTTAAGGAGGGCCGCGTTTCCGGGCCCGCCGAACACGGCGTGGGCGAATTCCTCGCGCTGTTGACCGAATTTCGCCCGCGCCTTCGCGACGGCCGCGAAGGCCTCGCCGATCTCGTCGGCGAACTCGTCCAGCGCATCGCGTACAAGGCCGAGCTCGAGCGGACCTCGAAATCGCTCGAACACGCCGGGCTGCGCTGGGAGAACGTCGAGGCCGTCATCCAGGCTGTCGAAGCCTACGAACAGTCCGCGGCCAACCCGACACTGCACGGCTTTCTCGACGAGAGTTCCCTCAATTCCGACGCCGACCGCTCAAGCAAAGACGAACGCCGCAAGACCGGCGTGACCCTCATGACCATGCACAGCGCGAAAGGCCTCGAATTCCCCTTCGTATTCATCGCCGGCTGCGAAGAAGGCCTCGTCCCCCACGAGCGCAGCGTCCGCGACGGCGCCATCGAGGAAGAGCGCAGGCTATTCTATGTCGCCCTCACCCGCGCCAAAAGGCACATCACCCTCTTCGAGGCCCTCTCCCGCAACCGCCACGGCCGCGAAAAAATGTGCGAGACCAGCCGCTTCCTCAGCGAGATCCCTGAAAACCTAATCAACAAGCGCATCCACGCCGCCAAAGACATGGTCGAAGCCCGCGTCCAGCCCAACAAAGGACAGCCTAGACCCCGTAAGACTTCGCGCAGGGCCGCAAAGGCGCAGGGGAAGCTCGGGGCGTGATCCACCGCCACCTCATGGCCCAACTCCGAAGCCGGCTGGAATAGTTCGCTGTGGCCAAGGCGGAGCTTGGCCCTCCCATTTGACGCGGGGAGGTGTTGCGGTTGTCGTGGTGTGGGCTCGGATGGATGGTCGATTGTTGCGCCCCTTCAGGGCTTGGGCTGTGGTGGGTGTCGTGGGTCCTGGGGCGTTGCCCCAGGCTAGTATGTAGCGCGCTTTCAGCGCTGGAATTCGCGGCGGTGGGAGTTGCGGCGTAGGCGCTGAGATCCGCTGTGGCCAAGGCGGAGCTTGGCCCTCCCATTTGACGCGGGGAGGTGTTGCGGTTGTCGTGGTGTGGGCTCGGATGTATGGTCGATTGTTGCGCCCCTTCAGGGCTTGGGCTGTGGTGGGTGTCGTGGGTCCTGGGGCGTTGCCCCAGGCTAATTTGTGGCGCGCTTTCAGCGCTGGAATCCGCCGTGGGAGTTGCGTCAGCCGTGTCCGCACCAACTTCTTCTCCTGGGCCGGGGTCGAGTTTGAAGTCGTTTTGGATGCGTTGTTCGTATTTGGCGTCGGCTTTACGGTTGCCCCACGGATTGTGGCGGCGTTCGAAGTCGGCGAGGAGACGGCGCCAGGCGCGTTCGAGTTTTTCGTAGGCGGCGAGTGCGGCCGTGACTTTGGTGGTCGTCATGTTGTAGTTGTCGCTGCGCACCTCGACGGATTCGGTCAATTGCGCCTCGCGCAAGGCGAGTCCGGCGCGGCTGACCATGACCTGCGCGAGCGCCAGCATATACGCGACGTGGCGGCCATAGGCGCTGGTGCGCTCAGGACTGACGCGCTGCAGGGCATCGGTCACCGCGGTGTTGTATTCGGTCTGCTCGTAAGGACAGATCGGGCGCTCCGCGAGCGGCAGACGCAGGATTTCCGCCGCGTAGTCCGTAGCTTCTCCCGAGGCCTCCGGCTCGCTGCCCTGAGCGACTCCGCCGAAACCCCAACTGTGGTGTTGGATGTTGGGATTATCCTCAGGCGCACCGTGCCACTCACCGTCTGGTGACATGAGCGGATGTCGCGCATCCACCTTTTCTTCAGGAGAAGAAAAGGTGGAGCCAAAAGAAGCCGTAGCCGCGCTTTCGCGCGGTTTGACAACGGTCCCAGTCTCCTCAAGGTCACCGGTGTTGCAAGCGGAGCTTGCTAGTGGTTTCTCTTTGCTTACTTTCTCTTTTTCCAAAGAGAAAGGTCCTTCCGGACGGTATGGATCAGACAAACCTGACTGCGGATCATTCGGAATCGAGTCGTGCCCCGTCTGGCTTCCTGATGGTTTCTTTTGGCTTACCTTTTCTTTTTCCAAAGAAAAGGTAAGGGGGCAGGATTTCCAAACCGGGCAATGGCTGCCGCAGGGCATGAGACGGCGCGAATATAGGCCGTGGATGACGGCGTTGCGATTGCCTTCCGGCGCGCCCGTGAGATTGAATCCGCCATGGAACCTGCAACGCCCGCTCCGATGCGACGACGCCAACGTACACGGCGTCCCCGACAACATCCGCGCGCCACATATCCGGCGGCCATATAGCGACTCCTTCGCCTCGACCGTCGCCGTCCAGTCGCCAGACCAGGATTTGGCACATGGGGTACCGAGGGTTGTGGTGGTGGGGACGCGCTCGGGCGGGTCTTTGGCCAAGGCGGAGCTTGGCCCTCCCGGGGTTGCCGACGCGGTCGCGCGCGTGCCCACGACGGCCTCCACATCCCGCAGCATCCACAACCCCTCCGCAAGCGCCCCCTCATCCGTCCCAGTATCCACGTCGCCCCTCCTTCATGGGAAGTGTCCCTATATATATGCATGGTGTGTTGCGTTGGGGTTGGGGATTGGGCGTATTGGCGATGGGTAAATGTGCGAGACAAGGGGTAGTTTGTTGACTGTGTTGCAGTATTGGACGATTTTTCGGAGTTTTTTTGGCCACAGAGGCCACAGAGGGCACAGAGGACATGGAGAGATCTTGGTCAGGGATGAGGGTGGTTGAGGATGGATGGTTTTACCGCGGAGGACGCAGAGGTGCGCGGAGGGTTGGGGTGACTTCCACGTTGGCCGGATTCTCTGGCGGATCTGGGCCATGGCGTTATACGTATGCTATGGTAGCGGCGTCACCCTTTCCTTGTGAGAACCCGCCCGTGTCCGAGGAGAAGAAAAGAAAACTCCGCATTTCCGAAGCGTGGGGCGAGGCACGCGAACTCATCTGGCGACACCGCCGGCGCCTCGCGATCGGCATGGCGCTCATGGTCGCCAGTCGCTTTTCGGGCCTCGTACTCCCCTTTATGTCGAAGTCCTTCGTCGATGATGTCGTGCTGCAAAGGGACCTCGGTCCACTAACGTACATCGTGATCGCCATCGTCGCTGCGACTCTCGTCCAGTCGGTCACCTCGTTCTTCCTCTCGCAGGTGCTCGGCGTGGCGGCCCAGCGCGCAATCACCGACATGCGCAAGGAGGTCCAGCAACACGTCATGCGCCTGCCGACCAGCTTCTTCGACTCGACTAAATCCGGCGTACTCATCTCGCGCATCATGACGGACCCCGAAGGCATCCGGAACCTCGTGGGGACCGGTCTCAGCCAACTCGTGGGCGGCCTGCTCACGGCCTCGGTCGCGCTCGTCTACCTCTTCTACGCGAATTGGCGGCTTACGCTCATGATTCTGGTGCTCCTGGGCGTCTTCGGCGGCTCGATGGCCCTTGCCTTCACGCGTCTGCGGCCGCTGTTCCGGGAACGCGCCGAAATCAACGCAGAGGTCACGGGACGCCTGACCGAGGCGCTCGGCGGAGTCCGCGTCGTCAAGGCCTACACCGCCGAGAAGCGCGAAGACATCATCTTCGCCGAAGGCATCCACAAGCTGTTCCGCAAGATAGCAAAGACCATCACCAGCATGGCGGCTATCATGTCAATGGCCACCCTCGTTATCGGCGGGATCGCCGCGGTTACCATGGTCATGGGCAGCCGTGCAATCCTTGCGGGCACGATGACGTTTGGCGATCTCGTCGCCTATCTGTTCTTTACCGTCCTCGTCGGCGCGCCGCTCGTGAACATGGCCAACATCGGCACGCAGATCACCGAGGCCTTCGCGGGCCTCGATCGCATCCGCGAAATCCGCACTCTCACCACCGAAACGCAGGAAGACAGGGACCGCAAGCCGCTCGGCAGCATCCGGGGCGACATCGAGTTTCAGGACGTGTTCTTCGAATATGACGAAGGCGTGCCAGTACTCAACGGCATTTCCTTCGAGGCCCCGGCGGGCACGACGACGGCGCTGGTGGGCTCGAGCGGCTCAGGCAAGAGCACGCTGATCGGTCTTGTGATGGCGTTCCACTATCCCAAATTGGGTCGGATCCTCGTTGACGGCAGCGACCTCGCCGGCATCTCGCTCAAGGACTACCGCTCGAACCTCGGCGTGGTCATGCAGGACAACTTTCTCTTCGAGGGCACCATCATCGAGAACATAAAATACTCACGGCCGCACGCAAGCATCGAGCAGGTCCGCGAGGTCGGCCGCGTCGCCCATTGCGACGAATTCATCGACGACTTCGAGAAGGGCTACGACACCGTTGTGGGCGAACGCGGCGTCAAGCTGTCCGGAGGCCAACGGCAGCGCATCGCCATCGCTCGGGCGATCCTGGCTGACCCGAGCATCCTGATTCTCGACGAAGCGACGGCCAGCCTCGACAGCGAAAGTGAAGCGAAGATCCAGGACGGGCTCGCCTCCCTCCGCGAGGGCCGCACAACTTTCGTGATCGCCCACCGCCTGTCCACAATCCAGAGCGCGGACCAGATTCTCGTGCTGGAAGCAGGCGAGATCGTCGAGCGGGGCACCCACAGCGAACTCCTCGCGCACGACGGCCGCTACAAACAGCTCTACGACAAGCAGTACAAATTCGAGATGAACCGCTTCATCAACCCCGGCGAAGAATTCGCCGCTGAGCCGGAAGACGTCTAACTCTCCAGCCCTTTCATGAAACTCAGAATCGGGGGGCCGAAGTGTCATAATCGAACACATCTGTCTTGGGAATAGGCAACTTCAGCAGGAATTCCAACAAGGTGAATACAGGTAAACCATATGGTATCATGTACTTAGCTAAAGGATAAGGAGGCGCCTGGTATGGCATGCGCCATGCTTCACGTTAACTAGATTGGATCCACAACACACCTTCTCGCGGAACAAGCGCCCACAACCTTTCAGGGGAGACGGAAAGCATGAGCGAGTTCAAGAAGATACTGTGCGCGACAGATTTTTCGGAATACAGCGAATACGCGGTGCGCTATGCGTCGGCCTTCTCAAAGATCTCTGGCGGCAGCATCGATTGCGTCCACGTTGTCGAAGGGGGCTTCGTGACTGACAGCTCAATGGACGGCGCCTACGTTTCCAGCGTCTACTTACAGCGTTCGCTGGACGCCATCAAGGTGGCGGCAAAGAAAGAACTGGAGCAGTTCATTCAGAAGGAACATTTTCTCGGGGTCGACATGACGCCGCACCTGCGCGAAGGCCACGCCGCGGCCGAGATCGTCAAGCTCGCCGGCGACATCGGCGCCGACCTTCTCATCATCGCGACGCATGGGCGCTCAGGTCTCGAGCGGTTGATGTTTGGCGGCACGTGCGACAAGTTGCTGCGCCTCTCGAAAATCCCTGTGCTGGCGATCAAGCATCCGGAGCACGAAGCGCTGGAAAAGGACGGGAGCTTGAAAGTCGAGCGCATTCTTTGCCCGCTCGATTTCTCCGAATTTTCGCATAGCACATTGCCGCTGGCGACCGAACTGGCGCGTCAGTTCGGATCAACCATCGTACTTGCGCACGTCGTGGATACGCGCTTCGACTATCCAGAGTGGACGGCCCAGGTGTCCGTGAACGCCAGCGAGCAACTCACCAACGCGGCACAGGAAGACCTCGAAGGCCTTGCGTCGGAAATGGCAGGCGTCAACACGGAGGTCTACGTGACGACCGGCACACCGCACAGGGCCCTGATCGAGAAGATCAAGGAAGACAGCATAGACCTGGTCATCATTGCCACACATGGGCGCAAGGGCCTCGCGCACGCATTGTTGGGCAGCGTGACCGAAAAGGTCGTTCGGGCCGCCAGTTGCCCCGTCCTCACCGTCCGCCCAAGTGGCTAGAAGAACCTCGCGCCTCTAGCGCCCAAGCCTGCCACTGCCCTCGCCGGACAACAAGGGCGAGGCGGCCCGAGTCCGGTGATCAGGATGTCTGCGTAATGGCTTTTTGGAGATTTCAGTGTTAGAATTGACCGCTTATAGGACGATATTTGCTGGAGTTGTCGAGAGGAGTACGGCGAAGTGAAGAAGAGCGGCTTTACCTTGATCGAGCTATTGGTCGTGATCGCCATCATAGGCATTTTGGCGGCGATTCTGCTGCCGGCGTTGGCGCGTGCGCGCGAGGCGGCGCGGCGAGTGAGCTGCGTGAACAATCTCAAGCAGTTCGCGATGGTGTTCAAGATGTACGCCGGGGAGAGTAAGAGCGAGGTCTATCCCCGTCCCGCGCACTACGGCAGCATCCGGGAGGACGATTCTCTCTCGTCCGCGATCTGGAGCGCCCCTGCCGGTGCGGCTATCTACCCTGAATACTTGACCGACTTGAAGGTCGCGCGCTGCCCTTCGGATTCGGGCGCCGACCCCGTCTGGCTCGTGGGGTTTCCGACACGCGTACCACTGCCGCGGATGCCTGCCGGGGCCGATTTCGAGGAAATGCAGGGGGCCTCAATCGCTGCGAACGACCTGATTTCTCTCGACTATTACGTAAGCGCCGAATTCGCAAGATCGTACCGTTACTTGGGCTATACGGCATCGAACCTGTCGGAGTTTTTCGGTGTGCAGGGGGCGATGACGATGCAGGGAAAGGGCACGAATGAAGAGGTGACCATATTGGACCTCGGGAACGTGCGTCTGAAGGACTATACGCGCGACCTCAGTATAGACGTGGAACCGGACGAGTGGCCCGCTTGGGTGCCGGCCCCATTTGACCCGGACGCGCCTCCCGTTGCAGGCCAACAGTTTTCGACGGGCACGGGGGGCCGCAGCACAGTGTTTCGTCTGCGTGAGGGAATCGAGCGCGTTCTCATCAGGGACATCAACAACCCGGCCGCGACCCACGTGGCGCAGAGCCAACTGCCCGTGATGTGGGACACCTTCGGCACGAGCGCATCGGCAGACAATGAGTCGGGCACAAACGTCTACAACCATATCCCCGGCGGCGCGAACGTGCTCTACATGGACGGACACGCGGCGTATGTGAGGTACCCCGGCAAGTTCCCCATCATGAACGATGAACTTCTGCTCAAGGAAAACGGGCACCACGGCCTCGGGTAGCGGTTTCGTTCGCGCCTGAGTACTGGCCCGGTCGGAAGGCCGACCTAGTATTCACCCCCACCTGGCCTCCCCCATCAAGGGGGAGGGAACTTAGGCTGCGCGGCAGTCGCGGCTCTTAGGCCTTTGATCGAAATTAGTCTGCCAAGTTCGCAAGAAAAGGGGACAGTCCCGTCTGCGCTCGTGCCTCGCTTCGCTTGGTACTACTTTTGAAAGAGCCCAAAAGTCTCCAATTTTTGCTTATACGCTCGAAGAGACTTGCAGAGGATATTTCGGCCAACTGCCTAAGGTGGTGCGTCCAATGTCCTAAGGTTGGGCAATCATTCTGCGGAAGGTTCTGATTGGTCCGTGGAGACTTTCTTGCAAGAGATCCATCGTTTCGCTCAGGATGACGCGGCAGGGATTCTACAGAGAGTTGGGCTGAATTAGGGTGAAGGGCCGGTTCAATCGGCCGGCCGTCTTGGGATCGAGGAGCATGAGATCGAATAGTGTTGCGATACTCGCGCTTGCAGCGGCGGCATGCTGGGCGGGCGCAGACGCGAGCGCGCAGGCCGCGGTCGGCCCAATCGAAGGAGCGGGCGAGCAGTTCCGCCTCGAATTGCTGATAGAGGCCGTCGGCGTGTTCTGGATAGTGGCTGAGGTCGCGATCCTCTATTGCATGACTGCCGCGGTACGCCTATTCGCGACACGCCCTTTCCCCGCCCATATATCGCTGACTCAAGCTGAACGCAAGCGCGCGCTCCGCTGGGCCTTGGCGATGGCGGGCCTCGTGGCGGCGGTCTTCGGCCGCCATATCTTCATCGCGCCGCTGCCGGAGGCCTTCGGCGCCATCGCCGCGGCCGGCGGCAACGTGCAGGCGCTGGCCGAGCAGGCATACAACACACGCACACACATCCACATCGCACTTTGGTGCAGTTTCATCACGGCCTGGGTCCTGCTCGAAATCGCGATCGTAATCCAGGGCATCCGGGCATACAAGCACATCAGGGGCCTGACGCTGAATGGATAAGCGTATCGTCCTCGCCGCATGCGTAGCCGGCGCCATCCTGCTTGCCGGTCTCGCCGCCACAGCGCAGACGGCCTTCGACATGGTGGCCTTGAAGAACGGCTACGCGCACGCGGTCTACGCCGATGAGCCGAGTCGCAGGTTCGTCGAACTCTACCTTAGAATCGCCGGCGGGGTCTGGATCGCGGCTGAATGGGTTGCCGCTGTCTTCTTGGCGCTCGGATACTGTCGTCTCGCCCGGTGGTTCAGCGAAGATAAGGGCCGCGCGTGATGCTCGAACTTGTCCGCGCGATCGGAAGTGAGTTCACGCATGAGCAATACATGTTCTGGAGCCGCGTTCAGGGGACGCTGTGGACGGCCGCGGACGTGGCGCTGATCTTCTATCTGATACGGATCATGAACTTATTCCGCAGGCATTTGGGGCTCCGGCGCCACCTCTGGTCGTATGCCGTCCTGGGCGCAACGCTTCCCTTTGCCGCCCTGGTGCCTGTCGTGGAGAACGCGCGCACCTTCTTTTATCTTGAACTCGCGGTGACCATTCCGCATTTCCTGCTCATCCTCTACCTCTGCGTCGGCGATGCCGCCAACGCCCTGCGGGCCATTTCCTCACGCCTTTCCGAGGCCTAATCGCGCGGCCGCTTGCCGCTGTGGTTTGATAGTGGGGGCCATTTCTTGCACAATGGGCCGGTGAGCGCTAGGCTGGTTCCCTGGTCTCGCGCTTCTAGACTTGACGCAAAGAGGAGGAACTCCGGCCATGTCCATGATAAGTCGCAGCGTTTCACTAATGCTGAGCGCCGTTCTCGGTTTGGCGCCGGAGTCTTCTGCAGAGGACAACGGCCCGAAGGCCCTCTTCCTGAGCAAGTCCCAGGCCTTTCAGCACGAGGTCATCGCGGAGAAGGACGGGCAGGATAGTCTGGTGGAGACCGTTTTGCGCGGCCTGCTCGCCGAGAAAGGGATCGCGTTGACGGCCACGAAGGACGCGGGGACTATCAACGCCGAGAACCTGAAAGCCTATCAGCTCGTCATCTTTTACACGCAGGGCGACCTCACGCAATCGGGCTTGGACAAGCACCCGCCCATGGGCGCGGACGGCGTCCCGGCGCTTACTGAATGGATTGAAGCGGGCGGCGGCTTCATCGGCCTGCATTGCGCGGTTGATACATTCTGCTCGAAGCCCGGAGAAGCCCCGACACCCTATACGAACCTGATTGGCGCGGCGTTTCGAGGCCACGGGAGGCAATTCGTGGGCACAGTGCGTCCCGCGGATCCGAAACACCCGACGATGGTCAGCCTGCCCGAGGCCTTCGCGATCATGGACGAGTGGTACATGTGCCGACAGATGAATACCGAAGCGATTCACGTTCTGGCCCTGCTGGATGCAGGCGAGGAGCGCAGCAAGCAGAAGATGTACGATATCCCGCCCTATCCGATCGTGTGGTGCCGGGAATTGGGCGAAGGCCGCATCTACTACAACGCAATGGGCCACCGCCCCGACGTGTGGGAGAACGAGACCTTCCTGAGCGTCGTCACGGACGCGGTGCTGTGGGCGGCCGGCGAGGGCCCTGCGCTGGCAGAGCCGAATTTCGCCAGCGTGATCAACACGGGAACGGACGAATGAGCGGCGCCGGCGCGGTGCCCCTTTGCAAAGGTTCCGGACTGCTTGCTAGGATCGGAACATGACGAGCAACTACGGGCGCTTCAAATGGACATACTGTCCCATCTGCGGTCTTGAGTTGGGTAAGGCCGACGATGGGGAGTCGTTGCGCCCGCACTGCGAGCCATGCAACCGTTTCTACTACTCGAACCCCGTTCCCGCTGCGTGCTGTTTCCTGACCAACGAGCAGGGCGAGCTATTGCTCGTACAGCGGTCCGTCGAGCCGAGGAAGGGCATGTGGACCCTGCCGGGCGGGTTCATCGAGACAGGTGAAACGACCGAGGAGGCGGCACTAAGGGAGCTCGCCGAAGAGACCGGCCTCGCCGGGAAGGGCGTGTCGCTCATGGGCGTCAGCAGCTTCCCCAGCCAGCATTCCGCCGGCATCATCGTGCTGGGCTACACAGTCGACGAATGGCACGGCGAGATGCGGCCCGATACCGACGCGATGGACCTAGGCTTCTTCAGCAGTGAAGATCGGCCCCCCATTGCCTTCGAAGTCCACCAGCAACTCCTGGCGATCTACGACAACCTCCGGGCCGAGCAGGCACACTAAGATAGGATGCCCGCTCAAATGTAGCGCCGTTCTTCTTACGGCTCTTCGTCGCCTTCTTCCTCCTCGTCGGAGGAAGAAGGGATGCGCATGTTTGGCTGTAGAAAGGCGCCTGCATTTGACTTGGATCGTTCCTCGCGGTAGACTCAGGTACTTCGAGGGCGAGCTCACGCGGGCTCGCCTTCTTTGTGCGCCGCCACCAATGGACGGGTAGCTCAGTTGGTAGAGCATCGGACTTTTAATCCGGTGGTCGCGGGTTCGATCCCCGCCCCGTTCACCA
>SDBV01008861.1_pt1 | contig 13489 bp, 24 predicted proteins | sample 2277081 | NCBI WGS metagenome assembly SDBV01 (sample SAMN10402039, study PRJNA504765) | marine sediment metagenome | isolation source: marine sediment core GS10_PC15, 223 cmbsf | place: Arctic Ocean: Southern Knipovich Ridge | collected 2010 | reverse complement strand
CCTGGAGGCGGCGGCGCGTATTCCCGCTCGCCCGGCGCTAACGCCCGCTCTTCCATGAATGATTTGAGTTGCGGCTCAAACAGCAGCGCAAGGGCGGCAGCTCCGCCCCCTACGCCGATCGAGGTTGCGAATTCTTTTGTTGCCTTCATGCTGGAAGCGCCGATCGCGGCAACTGCCGTCAGGACGACGCCGATTGCGCCACGCTTCCAGCCCGGGGCAATCTTGGTCGCCTCGCCAATGGCGCCGCTGCCGAAGTAGACCACGCCTGCGGTCCCAAGTCCGGCCAGCGCCTTTATGCCTGTTCCAGGCTTTTTCATCGCTTACGCTTTCCTTCTGGTGACTGCATAGCCGATGCCCAGCGCCGCGGCCACTCCCAAGCCGATCACGGCAAGAGTTCCGATACCCGTCTTGCCGCGCGTGCTCGAACGGCGGCGGGATGATTTCTGTGTCTTGGCGAGACGCACGGCCTTGCCGCTCTTGCGCAGCTCGGCAGCGCGGTACGGGGTAATACTGCGGGATTTACCCCCGACAACATACCGGCGTGCGGCGCCCGCTGCTCTGCTGGGTTGCTTGCGTTTCGCCCGCGGCGCGGATCGCCGCGGCGCCTTGCGCCGGGTTTTTTTGGCGACCCTGCGCCGCGGCTTCGCCGTGCGCTTGGGGGCCTTGCGGCGCGCGGTAGCCTTGCGGCGCTTTGGTGCCTTCCGTTTTTTGGCAGCGGCGCGCTTGGGCGCTTTTCTTTTTTTGGTGGGCTTCTTGGCGGCTTCTTTGCTGGCGGCTTTAGCGATGGCCGAGAAGGCCCCGCGCTTGCCGCCCCACTTTACGTGTTTCTTGCCCTTCACCTTCTTGGTGCGCTTCCAGATGGCCTTAAGCCGGTTGAAAGCAGTTTTGTATTTCGTGGCCATCAAGCTTTCCGGGTTACCATGTAACCCACGAATCCTAGAGCGAGCGCAGCACCCGCTGCAAGGGCAATTTTGCTGATTCCCGCAACTCCGCGCGTAGCAAGGTCTTTAGAGGCATTTAGCATCGCCTCGCCTAGCACGCCTTCCCGTTGCATGAGGTCCATTGAGGTATCGTAAGCGGCATTCGCTGCTGCGTTAGTCGCTTCGAGGTTGTTAGCGGCGTTCTGGCCGGCGCCCCCGTTGATCGATTTAATGTAGTCGTCGTACTCCTTCTGCCGGTCCTCGTAGTACGTTTTGTGGGCTTCGCGCCGTTCCTCAAGCGTCATGAGGTTTGCAATCAGTCCGCCTGCCACGATGCTGATGGCGGCGATTGCTGCGGCAGCGAGCTGGAAGGGCGGCGGAAGGAACGGCGTAATCATGGCGAGCGCGCGGCCCGCGCGGTCGAGTAGCCGGGCAATGCCGAAGCCCACCTCTTCCATAACAAAGGCTGAGGATTTGCCGGTCTGGAGCATCTTGCCGATGTTGGGCAGCACAATGGCGAAAACGAATTCAATGCCGGTTGCGACTATGAAGAGGTCGCCAATGATCGGGATGCGGGCCCAGCGTTTCACTTCGCGCCCGAGCACTTGCAGAAACCTGCCGATCTCGCGGCCAATGGCGTTGAACCATTTAACTACGTGGCCTGCGAGACGCTTAATGCCTTTCCAGAGGTCCGAAAAGAAGCCGCCGGCGCCATAGGTAACTGCTGCATCTTCCAGGGCCCGCAGGCTCTTGTGCGATGCGAGACCTTTCCGCTCGGCGTCTCGGGCAATCTCCATCATTAAGGAAACGTTCGTTTCGGTTGCGTAGGTCGCCCACGAATCCGCAAGCGCGATGATTTTGTCCTTGAGCGGCAGGTCCGGGATAACGCCCATGTCGCCGCACAATTGCTGTACTTCATCGGGGGAAAGCTTCATGCCCAGCGCGTAGCAGGCCACGCGGTTGCTTCCGCTGAGTTCTTCGCGCCAGCCGTCCCAGGCGTAGACGATCATATCGGGGGCAACGCCCGAGCCCTCTACGCCGAAGCCCCGCGGCCACTCCCGTTGATCTTCTCCGGCGCTTCGGTAGGCCGGGTCGCGTTCGTAGAGGATGCTTTGGACTTCCTTGCGATCGTAGACGAACCGCGCCGTCGGGCCGTACCAGCGCCGGATCTCGACGGTCATTGCGCTCCACTTCTGCACACCCGCCTCAAGGGCGCGGGATATCAGGGGCAACCCTGCCACGATCTCGGGAACCACTGCCCAGTCGAGCGCCTGGCGTTTCTGCATCCAGGCGGTTGCGTTCTGCTGCCAATTGTTTTTCCAGATTCCGTACGCCGGCGCGCTCGTAGACAATCCGCTGCCGCCGGCAGAGGCGATGATTTCTGCGGGGGCGCCTGCTTCGTTAAGCGGTTGGGCGCCTTGCAAGGCGATACGCATCATGCCGCGCAAACTGCTGGGCTGGATTGCCCGGCCATCGCCTGCGGTATATTGAATTTGATCCCGGCCCGAAAATATCCGCGTCAGATGCTGCGCAAGGCGGAGACGGATCGCCGAAAGGTTGTCGCGGACCTCCCACGATGCGAGATTGAGCTGTCGCGCAACCCACAAGGTCACCCCGCTACTCCACCGGGCAATGATCGCCTTGGCGAATGCGAAGTTATCGGCGTCCAGGTCGGCGACGGGCGGCGGCAGTACGTGCGTCTGCGGCGGGTTGCCAGTGTAGCGGGTCGAGTTGTAGAGGGCGTCGTTGATCTCTTCGCCGCTGGGGGGCGGCGGGACCGGCGGGCGTTGCTCGGCTGCCGATCGGGCGAGTGCTTTCTCGCGGGGGCTTTCGCCCGGCGCCGGCGGCACGTAATCCGCCGGCGGCGTATAGACAACTTCGCCTGTGGCAGTCGTGAGAGCGGTCTGGCCAGCGCCGGGGAACGGGTTATCCATCGTCAGGGCCTCCGCCCGTGTGACTACTTCTTACCGGACTTCTTGGCGCCGGACTTCTTGGCGCTGGATTTCTTGCCGGACTTCTTGGCGCCGGACTTCTTGGGTTCCTTGTGCACGCTGGGCCCACGCGCAAGGTCCGTGGCAACGGCCAAGCGCGAAAGGATCTGATCGCAGTTGTGCGAGTTCGGATCTTCGTTGGCGCGTGTCGCGTGTAACGTGGCGTCGATCATGGCGCGCACCTTCTGGAGCGGGGCCCGCGCGTGATGCCCCTCTGGCAACAGAGCGATTTCCTCGCGCACGTCCGCCTCAAGCTCCTTCAATCCCGCCTTATTCATATTCTGCCTTTCGGTCTGTCGTCTGCCTGGTAGATGCGGTAACGCTGCACAAGCGGCGCGGGCCGCGTTTCGTTGAAAGGTTCGCCGTTGTCGTCGCCCTTGGGGTCGAGTATCCAGGCGCCGGTGGTTCCGTGCACTTCCGTATAGACGTGCTGGTACGGGTCGATGTTATCGCCGGCGGTTACTAGGTAGACGGCGGGGAAACCCAACAGATACGCGGCGGTCGCAATGACCACACTCCACTGGTCACAATCCCCGCCGCCCACAATGGTCTGCTCGGGCGGGTTGATCCGGTCGCATTGTTCGAGATAGTAAACGTAACGCCCGCGGCGCACAAGTTCATGAAGGCGCTCCGCCGCTTCCCGATCGCCGAAGCGGAGGCGCGGGGAAGTGTAGGGGCGGAGGTCCGCGAAGTTCAGCCACTCCGCAAAAAAGGTCACGGCGTCGATAAATGCGGTCTCGCGGCTTTTGCCGGGGGCGTCTGCCATGCCGACGGCCTGCGCGAATCGCTCAATAATATGGGGGATCACCATGCGCGGCCAGCGGACGCGCTTTTGCGCGGCGTTATCCCAGCAGATAACTGATCGGCGGTCGGTCATTCTTGTTCTATCGAACCAATCCAATCATCACAATCCGGCGGAAGCCTCAAGAAGCCAACGCGCGGGAATTCCCATTTCACTACTGGGCAGTGTATGTCCCAGCGTGCGATTCCCCAGTCTGGCGGATCATAGTTTTCCGGCATATTAACGGCTACGCGGCCTCCTGCTCGCGGAGCGGGGAATACCATCAGGCGCCCGACCTCCTGTGAATTCATCGCGTTGCTGCCCTTGCAGGCGTAGAAGTAAAGAAGCCAGTTTTCCCCGTTAGTCGCGCTTTCTCGCGCAACGTGCAGCAGCTCCCCACCGCAACACGGGCAGACTTTCAAAAGCTTCCGCTCTACAATCTTTGATCCGCCGACAATGAACGCTACGTCACTCAAACCTTGTTCTCCGTGGCCATCTGTTCGCGTAGTCGCTTCTGCCAGTGTTCGACTGTGGCTAGAAGTTTCTCGCGGGCGCGCTTTTGCGCCGCGTTATCCCAACAGACAACTGAGCGGCGGTCGGTCACTTCTTGGCTTCTTTTTTGATTTGGCGCTTCAGCGCCGCGACCTCAGAAGAAGATAGGTACATCCCCCCGGTACATTTCAATTTATGCAGCGGAAGGTCGTACATTGAAACGTCAAGATTTACGCCCTCTGGACGAATGGGTTCGAAATACAAGATCGCGCGGCGTCCACTCACAACAAAGTGCGCCGCTCCCCGAATCGTTACAAGCGGAATCCAATCCAACCTGTCAAAATTCAGAAAGGCCAGCCACGCGTGCTCGCCGTTTGCGTCTAGCTCAAATCGATCCTTCATACCTTATTCTCCGTGGCCATCTGTTCGCGTAGTCGCTTCTGCCAGTGTTCGACTGTGGCTAGAAGTTTCTCGCGGGCGCGCTGGGCGGCGTTGGCCTTCCGGCCATCGTTGCCGTGGTAGTATAGCTTTCCCAAAGTACGCCGTTGTACCCGTGGCGCCATTGAATCAATTGCCGTCTGAGTGACATCGGCAAAGTGCGCCTCCAGAAGCAACTTCAGGCCTTCAACTGAAATCTCTTTGCCGAAGCGTTTTTCGGCGCCGTCGGTCAAGCCGCCGTCCAGGGCGAGCGATTGCGCCAGCCGGCCAAGGGCGGCGCGGTCGGATAGCTGCGCGAACTCCAACACTTTTGAAGCCCGTGCCGTCATGCGCTTTCCGTGGCAGGCACGCTAAAGAGGCTGGGAAGCTCGCTGGCCTGCTGCGCTTCGACCGTCACAGTGGCCGCTTCGACGGGGGCGCCTACGTTGCCCCCGAGCATTCTCAGAAAGCCGCGCCCGATTGCAGCGGCCCGGGGGCTTTCGAGTACGTCAAGCACCTTGCCGAGCCCTTCCGCGTCCGGGTCTGTTTTCGGCGCGTATTTCGCCATGGCCTTTTCGGCTTTGGCGGCGGTGGTCATTAGCTTGTCAACGGCGCCCAAGTGGCTTTCAATCATCTGCTCCGGCGTTTGAGTTTCGGCCATAAGCACTTTTTTGACGCGCGCGAGCTGGGTCTCGGCCATCATGTCAGCCATGGCCATGCCGCGATCGGTCTGCGCGTTCTGTGACTCCAGGGCGCGATTAACCGACTGCTGCATTAATTGGATCTGTGCCATGATCGGCGATAGCAGCGCCTCGGTCTGCATCTTCATCATCCGCATGGCGGCGCCGAGCTCGCCGTCGGGGTATTCGATCTCGGGCGTCTTCGCTGGCTCGGCTGCCGGTGGGACGATTGCTTCTACTGTCTCGGCGTCGAGGAAAAAGGCAAAGCCGCGGGTTGGCGAGCGCCCTTCGGATATTTCAACTTCCACGAGACCCACGGCGCCCAGCTCGTGCGCGAGCCTGGTCAGCATGTCCGGGGCAAAGTGCGAAAGCCGCCGCGGGGCTAATGCTCTCCGGTCACACTTCACGCTCACCATCGCGCCGGTCAACGTGAAGCCCATGACGGCCTCAAGCAGCAGCGCCGGCGTAATGAGTTCCCGCTCGGCCAGTGGGCGGAGGATGTGAGGAAGATCGGCAACGGTAGCGTCGGCAAGCCCGCGCTCGGTCACGCCGTTCCCGTTTTCGTTTTCGTCGGTCATGAGTTCACCTTAGCTTGTCCCAGCGCGAGTTCCAAACTGACTTTGAGCGCGCGGCCAATTTTGGGGCCCCACCCCCCTCCTGAAGTCGGGGGGCACCCCTACTACACGATCGACCCTTTCCCTTGGCCGTGGCTCGTGGCCTGGCGGCCACGGCTTGCGGGGTTGCACCGGAAGGCGCGGAAAGGTGTCGCTTCGCGACGTTAAGGGCCTCCCTGCGGTCGGAACGGCGTGAGGTGGGCGCTACGCGCCTGACTACGAGCCGCGCTACTGCGCGGAGTGACGCAAATAGCCCCGACCGCTTGAGGGCTTGAGCCTGAGCGAAGGGCGGCCCGGGAGACGGCCCTAGCGGGGCGCTTCCTGTTCGGGCATTCTACCGATGCGTTCTGCTCGCGTGCCTTGGTACTCGGAGCCTGAGCGGGGGCCTGTAAAAGACCCCCTGGTACCCGAACCGCCGTCGGGAATCACCGTCGCTCGTTTGGCCAACCTCTCGCACTCAACGGGCCGTCGGTCACTAGGTAAACCCGTGGGGCGGGCGAGCCCCCCCCCATTCGCGCGCACCCTTCGTGGCCGCCCTCACCTGGTTTCACCGTCGCAAAGAGGTCGGTATGCGCAAACGGCTTGTACCGGGGTCATAGGACCGCAGTTCGACTAGGGCACTAGAAAGCATCGGTTGTCAAAGATCGGCAGGCCGCTGGGCCTGTTTGGTGGTAAAGGTTGCTGAAGTTCGCTCAGGATCGCGACGGAGGGGCGTTCCGGTAGGTAGATGCCTCCCGAAACGCCAGAGGCGATTTCCCGGATTCGAGTCTTGCGGCTTGATTGGTTTGGGTTATGCTTCATGGGTCACTAGGTTATGAAAGCGGCATCCCGTCTGAGCCCGGGTGCCGTTTTCGTTTAAGGTCCGATCATCCTGCCAATGCCGGGGCCTGTCCGCAATGAATCACAAATCTGTGGATAACCTTCCGCTTTCGGCCTAAGCCTCTTCCAGCATTGAAGCTATATCGCGATTGGCCTTGAAGGCTGTCTGTTTCGCGAATTCTAAATTCGTCATGACTGTAGTTAACTTGCGGCGGAGACTCTCGATGCTGGGCGTTGGGCAATCCCGTAGAAGCTCACGCGCCGTGCTGGCCGCTTCTACGCACTCGCCCGAAGCGTCCAGGGCCGCGGCGATGCGTTTGGCCATGCTTATGGTCATGATTTTTCCTTTGAGGTCTCTTCCGCCAGCCGCTTCCAGGCGGCTTGGAGTATTTCGGATTGTTCGCAAAGCTTTTCGTAGAGAAAGCGTTGCGAGTAAACCAGTTTGTACGGGTCGCCGATCGGTTCGTAGAAGTGGCCGCACGCTGGGCAGTAGTGCGTGCGGAACTTAACCTGGTACTGATGCGCGCAACGATGGCAGCGGTGAATCGCTTCCGGCGCCGGCTCTCCAGATGTTTGCGGTTCGCCCTGCGTCATGCGTCGCGGCCCCAGCTTCGATTGCAGTCTACGCATTCGATGATCGGCAGACCCTCCAGTACGTAAGCCCGGACGTGTTTGCACCCACAGATGCGGCACTCAAGCACGGGCGGATCGGCACGGCGGTTCCAGGCGCGCGCGGCAAGCTCTGGCGTGGTTTCCCACATTTGAACGCCGCAATCTACATCGTGGCAGGTGATGCTTTGGCCAACGGAAACGTACCTGTCGCTTCCACACATGGGGTCCGGCGTCCCGCAGAAGGGACACGGCTTCAGTTTTAGTTTGCTCATGCGTCTATCTCCTATTCGTGGGCGCGCGATGATTCCATGCTTCGCGAGCTTCGCCAGCATCGCGGGCGTCGCCGTCTTCGTCGCCTAGAACCCAATCAGGTCCGCAAGCGCCGCACATTTCGCACCAAAGGTAGTGGCTGATCCCGCCATGGCCATCGGAGAGGTTCTCTGACTGGCGATAGTGCTGCGAATCCGAACCACAAAACGGGCACGGCTTTAGTTTCGTTTCAGTCATTGTTGGTGATCCAAGTCCGGCACTTCCGGTTCGGGGACGCCTTTTGCTAGGGCCTCTTCGCCTTGATCGGCGAGAGCAGTGCCAACTGCAATCAACGCCTCCCACAGTCCAAGCTCGATGCCATGCCGGCGAGCCAGCACAACGTAGTTGCCGACTATCAGGCCTGATATGAATTCCGCCTGCGCGAGCCAGTCTTTGCGGCTCATATCCATAGCCGCCGTCCGATCTCGACTGCTGCTATGCCGATCGCCACGCCGAAAAGAACCAATCGGGCGCGGGGGCCATCGAAGAGAGCGCGCAAATGCGGGCGCAATCGAAACCAGAAGCCATGCCCGAACATCGCGTCGTACGCGGCCCGGGCTTCCATGGGGTCGGCAAACTTCCGTTCGCACTCGTCGCATTGTGCCGGCGCCCCGGCCTCCAGGTCGTACTTGTTATTGAAGCCGCACCAAGGGCATTGCTTGCTGGCTAGCCCCTTCGGTTGGCGGCTTTTAGCCGTGCTGCCGTTCGTTCCCATATGTCGGGCTCCTTTTCGTCGAGGTCTGAACCGCTCGGGTCCGCGATATGCTGCTGCCCTGGTTGGTCGCCATTGGCGTCTACGCTGGGGCGCAGGTCTGTATCCAACACTGCCGGCTTGACTCTCGCGCGTTTCTTGGGTTTAGAGGGCTTTTCCATCCGCACGCTGCTGTCCGCAAGGCGGTGCCTGAAGCCTGCCGCTTCGGGGGTGTTTTCCAAAAAAAGTGCATCGTCGCCGGCGCGATTTTTCCATTCGTCAATGGCGGGGTTGATCTTCCATTTACCCTTCCATTTGCCGCTGTTGGGCCGGGTAGCAACTATGATACGGCGCTCGTGAAGAGACTTCAGCGCACGATAAAACGCCGTGCGGCTCCGTTCGGGAAGCTGCCGCAAGAGGGCGGCGCCGCTCCAGGGCTCGGGGCATTCCAGCGCGGCCCCAAGCAGCGCGGCCTGATTGGCCGTGAAGCGGCCAGAGGCAACGGCGGCGGATAGTCGGTCGGCGTTGGTCATGCGCTCTCTACCCTTCGTATCGTCTGGAGCCACCAGCCTTTCCCTCGATGGGTAAAGCGCCCGGGATTGGATTTGAGAGCGGCAACTACGATTCGTGCGGGAATGCCGGTCAGTTTTTTGAGCTCTCCGGGTCGATAGTTCGCCCCCGGGGCCATTGCCTGCCCTAGAAGTTCGCAAGCGGTCGGAAGCGATACCATTCCGTGAGCGGGGAGAAGTTCCCCGGGCGTCTCGATAGCGCATCTGCCGGCTTCTACAATAATCGTCAATCGGTCAATGAGCATCGCGATTTCGCTTAAGGTGAGATTGTCAGCAGCGGAACCTGCGAGGTCGGCGATTGCTTGGGTGTTTGCGGTTCGCTTCTTTGGGCTCTTCTTCATTTCTTCACTTTGAAATCTGCATCCTTGATTTGCTCAGGGCCGCCGGCGGGCCCAGCGGGCCGCGCGGGCGCAGGTGGTTTCGGCTTGGGTTTTTCCTCGCCACGGCGCGCAAGATACTTGACGGCAAAGGCGCCGGCGAATGCAAGAGGAAGAGCCCACCAAGGGCGCCTGGCGGCAGGGTCGCTATCAGGGAGACCGTCCCCCTGACCGGTTGTTTCGTCGTCAGGCATCTGTCCCTTTCCCGGCTTTCTCGCGCCGGATGTTTTCAGCGTGAAGATGCTCTTCCCAATCCGCTGCGTCTGCGTTCAATGCTGCGCAGTGTTTTAGCGTTATGGCGTGGTCCAGGCGGTCCGGTATATCGCCGTCCCATACCGCGCCGATTAGCTCAAGAAGCTGTTCGTTGGCTTTGGCGCCGGCCTGCACCTTGTATTCCGCGGCTACGAGCTGGCTGAGTAGTTCGCCGAAAATCAGGCGCGGGTCCGCCTGGTGCTGGAGTTCCACGGCGCGGAGTTTCTCCACGGCGTAAGCCATGATCTGCTCGGCAACTTCAATCTGTTCGGGCGTCATCGATCTACCTTTCTATTGAGGGCGCGGAATGCTGCCGCTGCCACTCGCGGAACCTGTCCATTGCCAAGGGCTCTAAGGCGGTCCACCCGATTGGCCACCCCATTAGCCACTCGACCCATGCCGGGTTCAACTGGCCAAGCTTGGCGCCCTGTTCGTTCAACTCTACCGCTTCCGTCAATTGCCGCCGGCGCTGGCCCTCCTGACTGCTGCCCTTGTGGTCGCTCGCGCTGGGCGTTGGCCAGTTTCGAGCTGCTGCCGGTAATCCGTTGCGCGGGTCCATTGTGTTGAAGTTTCCCCGCTTCTCTGCGTCGTTCGCTTTCGGCGTTGGCCAACGTTGCACTGCCACCGTCAGAGGCATTCCCCCCTGTGCGTAGCGCCGTTTCCGTTCGCTCACAGAATCCGCCGGCGCGGTGGGCCACAATCCAGAGGCGATCACGCCTGTGAGGGGCGCTAAGGGCAGCCGCCGGTATGCAGTCGTATCGTCCCACGAAGCCGCACGCGGCCAAGTCGGCAAGGATTCGCCCGAAGTAAGAAAATCGAAGAAGGCTTGAGACGTTTTCCAGGAGCACAAATCGGGGTTCAACTTCGCGAATGATTCTAATTGTGTCGGGCCACAGGTTACGTTCGTCGGCTTCTCCGGCCCGCTTTCCGGCAGTGCTGAAGGGCTGGCACGGGAAGCCCGCAGAGACGCAATCCACAACTCCACGCCATGCAATCCCGTCAAATGTCCGGGCGTCACTCCATACCGGGAAAGGCGGTAAGTGGCCTTCTTCCTGGCGCCGTAAGAGGATTTCAACGCAATACGGGTCTTTTTCAACTGCGCACACGATGCGACGCCCAAGCAGCTCCGCGCCGAGAAGTCCGCCACCAGCGCCTGCGAATAGTGCCAGCTCATTCAAAGAGTCTCCTTTGTCCCACCGGCGGGGCCGCGCTCGAATCTGTTTCCAGTTGTCGGGATAGCGGCTCAGGTTTTCAGGGCTGATCGGCATGGGCTATTCCTCAACCCTCTTGAACTTGACTACCCATACCCAGTCGTTGCGCTTCCAGGCGTCCTTGCCGTTAGTGTTGTTCCAGAGTTGCTTGAATGCCTCTTGCGGGCTGGTGAAAATGTCCTCTTCTGTGGCGCCCCGGTAGTAGTCCTGACAGTCTTGGCCGTGGGCGTCCCATTCGTCCCATGATTCGACGCCTTCAGCCAGCACGCCCTCTTCGCTGATTTCCTGCACCCGCTGCGCCCGCACGCTGGTTACTTCCAAAATCAACCGGCAATACGCACGGGGCATGTAGATTGAGGGGCGCCAGTGGCCTTTGATAATCTTCTCGTCTACCGCATCCACAGAAGCGCGATAGTAGATGTTCTTCTGGCCCTCACGTCCCGGCTCCGTACTGGCCACAACTGTTGCTGGGCACCACGTCTCCCGCACCCAAAGCCGGTCGCCTGGCTGGCCATAGGCGCAGCGGATGCAGTAGCTCTCGTCAGAGGCGCCGTAAGTCTCCGGCCCGGGACATTCGAAGCCTGCACGGTTAACTTTCGTTGGTGCGTAAATGCCGACAATCGGGGCCCAGTCAGCCGGAGGGCCTTTGATAATCCGCCGCGTCTGAGTTTTCCGCCCCGCCAGTATCCCGTTGATTGAACGGGCGTGCATAAGAATGGGGCGCTCTCGCGTTGCCTGTTTTGCTGGCTTGCTCATGGCCTCACCTTCGGCGGGAGCTGGTTGGTTTGCTGGATGTATTCCTTTTCGAGAAGCCGGTAGGCTTCGGCCTGTTGACCTTCACGGAAGAAGCCGATCACGCTGGTCACGGTCCACGCGAGAATCAGAAACAGGATGATCCGCCCGCGGCGGCGGATATGGGCCGGTGCCTGCGAAATGTACTTCTCGGCGACCCACGCAACTCGTGATTCCGCGTGGGTTAGGAAATCGTCCCCGACTGCTCGCAGATAAAGCTTCTCGCGCGCTTCGTCAGTCGCCGCGGAAAAGCACTCGCCTTCCCTGATGCTTGGATTGCTCATTGGCCGGCCTCTGCTTCGATGACGGTGGCGCGGTCTAGGCGTTCGATTTCGGCGACTAGCAGCGCGGCGGCGCGCACAAGATCGTGCCGGGAAGATCGGGGCCTGATTTCTTCATAATCGAATGGCCAGATTGACGCGGCGAGCTCTCCTGGGGTTGCGGCAGGGAGCGAAGAGTCATTGATTGTGAGACTGCGAGGGCTGGGGCTGACACTGGAGAGCGCGTAAGCGGCGGCGGCTATGGCGAGTTCCCCCTCTCTAAGTTCGTCGTCTTCGTCATGCGGATGCTCCTCTTCCGATATCTGGCGCCGGCGTTCGTCGGCAATATCTTCTAACACGCACGCCGCTGGGTCACCCGGCTGGCCTTCCATGGCGATGGCTTCCGGCGCGGCTTTGGAACAGTATTTCAACTGAGACAACAACTCGCTGACCATAGCCTCCCATATTTGGACTGCGCTTGGGGGCCTACCGGAATCTTGAGTCTCGATAGACCCTGACCAAAAGGCCTCTGATTCTCCCGCCGCATCCTCTGCAAGTGAAACGAGCCATGAGTGGCCGTCGCAAACTTCGCAGCCTTTGACGGGCTGGCCGTACAGGGCGCGGGCGACAAAGCTCCTGCGAGCGCCGCCCCTCCAGCGATACTCGAAGTGCGGGAAGGCTGGATTCACCATTGTTATCCCTCCAAATGCAGAACCCCCCGAACCGGAGCTAGCCGATTCGGAGGGTCTGCGGCGCGGCCACTTCTTAGGCCGCGTAAAGCGTTGGCTCGTGGCGCTAGCTCACCACACGGGGGCCAGCGTAAACAGCGGCGGCTGTCGAGGTCAAGAGATTTTTTATTTATCGCTCTTGAGCGATGCCTCCAAACAAACAGCGTGGACTAATGCGGTGCGATCGTCGGGATCTGTGTAGTACCGCTCTCCGTAGCCGATGGCGTTTCGACATAGGCGGCATTTGCTTGCCGCCTGCCGTCGCGTTGCGGCGCAATCTACGTGGCTACATGATTCAACACAGGGTCCGAATTCCGTACCGGGCTCGGACAGTCTGCTTGTCGGCATGGCTTCTGCTCCCTTTTCGGCGCGGTCTATTCCACGCATCAAAGAGAGTTTACCATTTGGCCTTCTTCCAACTTGGCTCTGCGGGCCTGTTTGCGGCTTGTCAGCCCCGCCACTTGGTTATTTTGGAATTAAGTTGACGCGATTTTCAAACATCTGCGCTGCTAGAAAATCGAGCCGAGTAGGCCCAGCGCGCCGGTCAGCAGATTCCCCACGGCTTGCTTTGCGGCGCGGCGGACTTCATCGCGGGCAATGCGGGCGATGGCTGTTTCTACGGAGAGCTCAAGCTTGCGCAGGCCGCGCACTACCTGGTTGGGGGTCAGGTGGTTTTCGGCCCAGTCTTTGGCCAGCGCAATGGCGATCGGGGCGGCGGACCGGGCAACTTCCTTGATTTCGCCGGCTGCTGTGTCGGCGTGAAGTTTTAAACCGGCCACTACGGCGTCGAGGGTGGCTTCTATGACGCGTCTGGCGCTTGGGTGGTCTGCCATTAGGTCCGTGCCTAGAAAGGCGGCTCAGGGACTAAATCGTTGTCGTGGGGGTTGTACCATCGTATGGCCTGTGATTCCAGTTCGTAGATATCCACTTCGCCGGGGTCGTACTCCCTCCAGGCGACCTGGACCCTCTGACGT
>SDBV01008860.1_pt1 | contig 13490 bp, 10 predicted proteins | sample 2277081 | NCBI WGS metagenome assembly SDBV01 (sample SAMN10402039, study PRJNA504765) | marine sediment metagenome | isolation source: marine sediment core GS10_PC15, 223 cmbsf | place: Arctic Ocean: Southern Knipovich Ridge | collected 2010 | reverse complement strand
CGGATGCTTCCAATGCACCTTGCCCGAGGTGGGATCTAGGCCGACCACGTTCTCTCCGGTCCAACACACGAGCACGCGCTGTCCGGCCTGATCGATCACGATCGGGGCCGAGTACGACGCGCGATCGTCCAATGCCCGCCAACGCTCCTGGCCCGTCTTCTTGTCCAGAGCCACGAGGCAGCCGTTGTCTTCCACGCCGAGTTGCACGATGCACAAGTCGCGTTCGATCAACGGCGAGGCGGCGATACCCCAGATCGGCAAACGAATTTGGTAATCGACGCCGGGATCCTTCTTCCAAATCACGCGTCCGTCGGCCGTATCGAGACATCGCAGGTGGCCCATAGTTCCCAAAGCATAAGCGCGTCGGTCGTCGATGGTCACCGAAGCCCGAGGCCCGGCCGTATAGCCGACCTTGACGTACCGACACTCGTAAGCGTGGGTCCAAAGTGGCTCTCCTGTCTTCCAATCGAAGCAGAGGACTCGCTCGGTCTGGTCCGGTTCGGCCACTCGATCGGTCACGTAGACCCGTCCCCCCGCCACGGTCGGGCCGCTATAACCGCTGGAGATGGGCGCTCGCCAGCGAAGTTTGATCTGCGGATCGGGAAACTGTTCCAACAGTCCGGTCTCGTTCCACACGCCGTCCCGATTCGGCCCGCGCCATTGGGGCCATTCGTCGGCCGAAAGGGCCGAGATGCAAATGAGAAACGCCGTCGTTGTCAGAATCGCGGTGTACAAGGTTCTTGGTAAAAGCATGAATCGTCAACTCCCGGGGATTTCATCTTTGTAAAGCCGCCGCCAGTGGCGGCGGAAATGCGCGACCACCGGTCGCGGCTTTTCAACCAGCCCTGGCTTCTTGCCCGGCTGCGTGATAGCATAACAGTTCGATGACAAGAATACCACCGTCCGCAGATGGCTTTTTTGACTGAGCGTACCCGTGAGCAAGGATTACCTGATTCGCTGCGATATGGAGGGCGTGGCCGGCGTGGTCAGCTACGAGCAGACGAACCCCGCCGCGGCCGAGTATCCGCTGGCTCGGAAATGGTTTATGGTCGAGTTGATCGCGCTGGTCGAAGGACTCCAGCAAGGCGGTGCCGGGCGGATTGTCATCTACGACATGCACTACTATGGCCGGAATATCGACCTGGGCCTGTTGCCCGAGGGCGTCACGGCAATCTGCGGAAAGCCACCCTATCGGTCCGACTGGGCCGGCGGGCTCGACGGCTCCTTTGCCGGCATGGTCCTGCATGGACTGCACGCGAAGGCCGGCACACCCGGTGCCCTGCTTGCGCACAGCTATGAACACGACATCGCCGATTTGCTGCTGGACGGTCGATCGGTTGGCGAGATCGGCATGGAGGCGGCCATTGCCGGCGATTTTGGCGTGCCGACGGTGATGATCACGGGCGATTCGGCCGGCGTGGCCGAGGCGAAAGAACTCCTGCCCGGGCTGGTCACCGTTTCGGTCAAGGAGTCGCTGAGCGATTCGGCCGCCGCTTGCCTGCCGCTGGGCGAGTCGGTCCAAGCGATTCGGCGGGCGGCTGTCGAACTGGTCCGCCAACCGCCGGACGTCAAGCCGTTTTGCGTTAGCCAAGAGGCCCGGTTGGATGTTCGTTTGAAAACGGGCTCCTATCTGGATTCAGTACGCCGGCTGGCCGAGGCCCAAATGTCGGACGATCGCACGCTGAGCCTGCAGGGTCAAAGCGCGACTGAATTGTGGGCCGAGTACTCGCAAATCAAGCTCCGCTGCCAAGCGACGTTTTGACTCGTGCTGGGTGAATCAAACGGTGTTTTCGAAAAAACGTCGGGCAAGCCCGACCGCTCGGCGGCTTCTAGCCACTTGCTTTCCTCCTAAGAAGTTTGCTAAACTCTATAGGTTATCCGAGGTTCTTCACGTGGGCATATTGTAATTAAGGGGGTATGTGATGTTGCCGTCAACGAGACGATGGTTGCTTCCGGTGACCGTGTGTTTGGCCGTCTTGGTGTTTTTGGCCATACCCGGCACTGCTTCTGCCGGGGATGACTCGGCCGAGGCCGGGAAGATTCTCGACCAGATCAGAGTGAACAAGGGGATCTGCGTGCTGCTTTCCCCCCACCCGAATGGGCTGGCGGTGGCACTTGCCCGGCAGAGCGAGTTGACCGTCTACGTCCAGCTTCCCACCGAGAAGGCCGCCCAGCAGACGCGCTGGGAACTCGATGGGACCGGGTTGTTGGGCACTCGCATTTACGTCGAAGAAGGTCCCTGGTCCAGAATTCATTTGGCCGACAATCTGGCCGATGCTCTGGTGGTCACGGACGCGGGAGCAAAGACTCTCCCGGAGGATCGCAACGAACTGGCCAGGGTGGTGCGACCCCTGGGAACGCTGCTGATCGGCCAAGAGAAGATCGTCAAACCCTACCCTAAGGAAGTCGACGACTGGACCCATCCCTTCAAAGGTCCCGACAACAATCCGCAATCCTACGACCAGATCGCCCGAGCCCCCTACCTGACGCAATTCCTGGCCGAGCCCTGGTACGTGCCGTTTCCCGAGATCACCGTCACTTCGGCCGGCCGCGTATTCAAGGCGTTCGGCCATGTCGGCTTCAAGCGGCGGGATTGGCCTTGGGTCAATACGTTGGTAGCGATCAACGGCTACAACGGCACCATGCTCTGGAAGCGGTCGACCGAAGAAGGCTTCAACATCCACCGCAACACGATGATCGCCACGCCCGAGATCCTCTATTTCGCCGACAGCAAGTCGTGCAAACTGATCGATCCGGCCAGCGGCGAAGTGAAAGACGAGATCGTCGCGCCGCAGCAGGCCACCGGGCCGGTCTGGAAATGGATGGCCCTCGAAGACGGGATCCTTTACGCCGTGGTGGGTGAAGAAGAGCCCAAGGACCAGGTGCTCCGCGGCACCCAAACGACCGCCGGCTGGCCCTGGGCGCCGATGACCAAACTCTACGACCAGGAGGAGTACGTTTGGGGATTCGGCCGCACCGTGATGGCGATCGACCCTAAGTCCAAACAGGTTCTCTGGATGCACAAAGAGACCGAACCGATCGACGGTCGGGCGGTGGCCATGAAGAACGGACGGATCTACTACTACTGCGAGCACAAGTTCGTCGCCTGCCTCGATGCGAAAGAAGGAAAGCCGCTGTGGCGTACCACCGACCCCGAGTTACTCAAAGCCATCGGCCCCAGCCTGCACGCCCAAAGGCCCGACTGGGGGTATTCCAGCTCTTGTTACATGAAGTGCACCGACGAGGCGGTCTACTTTGCCGGGCCGCAGCGGGAGCAACTCGTGGCCATCTCGGCCGAGAATGGCAAGTTGCTCTGGAATCATCCCCATGGCAACTTCCAACTTGTCATCCGCGAAGAAGGCCTCTACGCCATGGGCCGAACCGGACCGACCATCCTCTTCGAGCCGCTTACCGGCAAGATCGTCAAGGAACTGGCCGAGATGGCCCATCGCGGCAACTGCACCCGGGCGACCGGCACGATCGACAGCATCTTTGCCCGGGGGCATGAACATGGCGGGACCATGCGATTGCCGGTGGCCAGTAATCAACCGCAGCGGATCGCCCTGATGCGTCCCGGCTGCCACGACGGAGTGATTGCCGCCGGCGGGCAACTTTATTGGGGACCCTGGATGTGCGATTGTAGTTTGTCGTTGGTCGGACTGATCAGCCTAGGGCCGGCCGGCGATTTTGATTTTCAAGCCGAGGCGACCGATGCCGAGCGATTGCAGTCGGCCGCCGATGCGGGCGACACGATCCAACCTTTCCCGATCGCGCCGGGTGATTGGCCCAGCTATCGGGCCGACAATCAACGCAACGCAGCCAGCGCGGCGACCATCCCGGGGCAAGTCACAGAAGCCTGGCGATACAGCCCGAAGATGCCTTCGGACCCGGCCGCCCCGATCACGGCCGGCGGAAAGGTCTTCTTGAGCGGATCCGACGGCGTGGTTCGGGCCATCAATGCCCAGGACAATACGCTCGGCTGGAAGGCGTTTACCGGCGGACCGATCACCTATCCCCCGGCCATCGAGGACGGGCGACTGTTTGTCGGCAGCGGTGACGGTTGGATTTATGCGTTCGAGGCCGCAACCGGCCGACGGCTGTGGCGATTTCGGGCCGCGCCGGTCGAGCGGAAGATCAACCTCTACGGCAAGCTCGCCTCGACATGGCCGGTGGCCGGCGGCGTATTGGTCGATGACGGCGTCGTCTACGCAGCAGCCGGCGTGGCCAGTTACGACGGCACCCACGTCTACGCCCTGGACGCAAAAACCGGACGCCTCCGCTGGCAGAACAACACCTCGGGCCAACTGGCCGGCGAGGGGTCGGTCACGGGGGTCAGCGTGCAGGGGCACTTGTTGTTGCATGGAGATAAGCTTTATTTGGCCGGCGGCAACGTCGTTTCACCCGCCGTTTACGACATCCACGACGGCCGGTGTCTGAACACCTTGGAAAACGAGTGGAACAAGGCTCCGCGTGGCCGCGAGTTGTTTCTCGTCGGCGAGAACGTGATCGCCTTCGAGCGATTGCTCTACGCGCCGAAGCAGTACTGGCAGGGCCGCTATTTTGCCGGGCACCTGTTGCAAGGGAACTCGGGCAATATGCTCGTCCGAGCCGCCGGCGGACGCGTCGTGCGAATCGAACCGCAAGCAGCCACCGAGCAGAACCCGGCGGCCATTTGGGACACGGCCGTTTTTCAGCGAGCCGAAGCCATGGCGCTGGGAAACAACGCCGTCGTGATAGCCGGCGAATTACCCGAGAGCACGCAAGAGCAGCGAAGCTACGGCCTGATCGCCTTGTCGACTGAAGACGGGCAACCGCTGTGGCGTCACCCCTTGCCGTCGATGCCGCTGCCTTGGGGGTTGGCATTGGACAGCGCCGGCCGCGTGGTTCTGACGCTGCAAGACGGCAGCGTATTGTGCCTAGCCGCCAAGTAGTATAAAGCCGCGACCGCTGGTCGCACCGAAATATCGCACCCGAAATACACACCTACCATGCGAAGAACCGCCACTGCCGGATTACTCTTGATCCTTGCCGCTGCCATGGTCGTAGCGGTCGGTGTGGCCGTGTTCTGGTTCAGCAGCCCCCCGGAAACCATCGACGTGACCGGCCATCCCGTCGCGCCGATCCCGCCGGGGACGGTCATTGCCGACGCGGCGCCGGACGACTGGTCGCACCTGATACTGAAGAGCCAGCCACGGTTCTCGGAAGAATCGGCCGCCGAGGTTTCCCAGGCGACACAAGATATGATCGGGCTGCTGTTTACGGCCATCGTGGCCGACGTCGAGCGCAAGGGATTCCGACGATTCGTACTGGCCAAGGTGGCGGCCGGCGTGGGAACCGAGGTTAATGGCCAGGACACGATCATCTCGAGCGAGTCGCAAGCCGAACTGGGGGCCGACCTCGGATTGATTCAGCAGATGGTCCTCTCCGGCGGTGAGAAACACGTACGGAAGATGGTGTGCGTCGCCCGATCGTCCACCATGGCCGTGCTGGACGCCCCCAACCTGCTTTGCCTCGATGAAAAGCACACCGAGGCCGTCATTCGATACGCCCTTCTCGTCGATCGTCGCTCGGGCCGACTGAACACGATCGCTTGGGCGCTCAAGAAAGACGAGCAAGGCAATCTGGCCACCATGATCGGCCCGGCACAATGGCTGCCGGGGGACTATGTGGAAGATTGCCTGCTGCACGTCGACCACGGCGGTTACATCCTGGGCATTCCCACCAGCGCGGCCTTCGCCCGCTGCCAAATCCCCCAAGGACGACGAACGCTCGAGTTTCCGCCCGAGTTGGCTGCCCTTGCCACGGCAACCGAGTGGGACCAAGAGGCCGCCCGAACCCTGGAAAAGCGGCTTCGCAAACTGCTTTGAAGCCGGCTACTGGGCGGCCGTCTTAGTCGGAACCTCCCAAAGCGGTGTCGGCAGCTTCTCGCTGGTCAAGTAGAGCGTCTTGCCGTCCGGGCCGTAGCAGATCGACTCGCCTTGCGACCGCTCGGGCATGGCCAGGATGCGGCCGGGACGCGAAAACGCGGTGCCCCAGTCTTCATCGACCGCGCGGGTGAATTCGTACGCGTGGCCGTAGGTTAGCAAAATGGCCCGACGCCCGTCCGGCGAAACGTCCATGGCCGTGACCGGCGGCATTTCCAGCGTGACAATCTTTCGGGCGGTCGTGGCCTGCTTAGGATCGTTCCCAGGCCAAGTCATCGCATAGACGTGACACTGGGGAGTTCGTTCTTTGGTCGCCAACAGAATCGTGCGGCTCGTCGGGTCGACCGCGATCGCCTCGCAATTGCGATGGTCGTCCTCGTAGCTGAAATGCATGACCTGCAAGACGGGGATCTCTTCGTCGACGACGCCCCGCCCGGGATCGATCTTCGGCTCTTCGACCAGATAGAGCATATGCACGGCGGCAGCCCGGCCGTTGTTACCTACGTCGCCCAACAATAGATACGCCTTACCGTCAAGCTCGAACGAGGCCATGTCCTCCCAGTCATAGGCCCGAATGCTTTTCAGTACGCTGGAGCCCAGGTCCTTGCCAGCCATGTCGAACGCAAACACTCGAGCCTCTCCGTCGGAATCGTTGTGCGTGAAGAACACGCCACGACTGGTGTGCGAACAGGCCACGCCGCTGCTCTCGTCGATGACTGCATTGGCCAAGGCGGCCAATTCTCGCGGCGGTCCATAATGTACGTGGCCCGGCCGCTTGTCGGCTTTGTCGATCGCGGCTGCCCGTTTTTGTGCCAGTCGGTCGATGTAATCCCGATCCCCGCGGCTGATCTCGTCCAACCTCGCGGCAATCACGCTGCGATCCTCGAGTCGCAGCCAGATCTTGCTGGCATTGAAATCGAGCAGTTCCCCCACGACTTGCATCTTCCCCGAAGTATCGGTCCAGGTGCGATCCTCGGCCGACGCCACGATCGTAGCCAGCAGCAGTGCGATCAACCCCATGGCGGATAATCTCATGATTCTTTTGTCCTGGCTTCAAACTCCGTCTCCAGCGGCCCTCACTTCACTCTACGGAGGGTTGACAACCAATTCAAGTACGGATATCAAGAAAGGAGGGTCGATGCCTCTCGTTCCCACGCTCTGCGTGGGAACGCAATGCCAAGACGCTCCGCGTCGCTGAATCGCAACTCACTTTAACGTAACGGGTTATGCCGAAGCGGGGCCGCCCAGCGGCCGTGCAGTCCGTTCCCACGCAGAGCGTGGGAACGAGGTTATCCCTAACCCCTAGCCTCAAGACCCTTTCCCACGATCTCCCACCGTCACGCCACCTCGCTACGTCCATGAAGAATTCTCCGGCCGAAATCCTTGTTCCTGGCTCCTTGGCCCTGTTGGGTATCGCTCTGTTGGCGGGATGGACACTGCTGGGCACCAGCGAGTCGCTGGAGGCCCGCGTGCCCGGGCTGGACAATGCGCCGGAAGCCGGCTCGGCCGCCCCGCTGGAAACACCCGTCGTGGGCGAACCGACACTTGGCCCAGGCCAACCCTCGTCGCTGGTGGGAGCGTGGCCCTGGTTCCGCGGCGAACATCTCGACGCCATGGCCGACGACGACATCCCCCTGGCCCGCAGTTGGCCTGAAGAGGGCCCCAAAAGGCTCTGGTCGGTCGAGTTGGGGGAAGGCTACGCCGCGGCCGCTGTCAAGGACGGTTGCGTTTATGTGTTGGACTACGACGAACAGGCCAAGGCCGACACGATGCGATGCCTCTCGCTGGAAGACGGTCGGGAGATTTGGCGAAACAGCTACCCGGTCCCCATCGCTTGGGACCACGGCATGTCGCGCACCGTGCCGGCCTTGATAGGCGATCATGTCCTCTCGCTGGGACCTAAGTGCCACGTCGTTGCTTGGGATGTACGCACGGGCAAGTCGCATTGGCTGTTGGATCTGGTGATGGATTATGGCGCCAAGGTTCCGGTCTGGTATACGGGGCAATGTCCGTTGATCGACAACGATCGGCTGATCCTGGCCCCCGGCGGACGATGTCTGGTGATGGCGGTCGACTACAAGTCGGGCGAAGTCATCTGGGAGAGCCCCAACCCACGGCATTGGGACATGACCCACGTGTCGATCACGCCCATGGAGTTCGCCGGCAAGCGAATGTACGTCTATTGCGGCAAGGGCGGCGTGGCGGGTGTCGCGGCCGAGGACGGATCGATCCTCTGGGAAACGACCGCCTGGAAGATCGGCGTGGCCACGTGCCCGTCGCCCGTTGTCGTCGGCGACGATCGGATCTTCCTCTGCGGTGGATACAATGCCGGGGCCATGATGCTGAAACTCCGCGAGCAAAATGGACGGATCGTGCCCGAGGTCCTCTTTCAACTCAAGCCCAAGCAGTTCAGTTCCGAGCAGCAAACGCCCGTGCTGTTCGACAATCACCTTTTCGCCGTTCGCCAGTACGACGACCAGTTCGTCTGCCTGGACCTCGAGGGCAACGAAGTCTGGACGAGCGGACGCGACGAATTCGGGGCCGGGCCCTATATGATCGCCGACGGGCTGATCTACATCATCAACGACACGGGCCAACTCACCATGGCCGAGGCCACACCCGAAGCCTATCGGCGCCTGGCTCAGGCCCAGGTGATCAAAAACGGCCACGATAGTTGGGGGCCCATGGCCATGGTCGCCGGGCGACTGATCGTGCGAGACATGACGCGGATGGTCTGTCTCGATGTGGCCGAACCGTAACCAAAGCGGATAGCAAGATGGCAAATAGAACTGGTATCAACGTAACGAACCTTGTGATCGGCGGAGTCCTTGTGGCGGCCGGGGTGATTGCCCTGGTTGCCGTGTCGCGGATCGATACGTTCGGCGATCGCCAAGGCGGCGAGCCGGGTAGCCTGGGTGAGGAACTCAAGCCGCTGCGCCAGATCGACCCGGCCCTGATCGGCTACCGGCAGACGGGGGAAATCCCGATCGCGTTGAAAAGGCCCACGGCCATTGCCGTCGACGAAGAGAATCGCATTTACGTCGGCGGCGACAACGTCCTGCTGGTCATGAACTCTGACGGGACCAAGAACTCCGAAATCGCGCTCTCGCGCAGACCCCGATGCCTGACCGTCGGCAACTCACAGCACCTCCACCCGGGCCGCATCTACGTGGGCATGAAAGATCACGTCGAAGTCATCGACACCCCCGATCAACCGCCGGTCGTGTGGGAAAGCCTGAGTGAGAAGGCCATTGTGACCTCGATCGCCGCCAGCGAAGAAGACGTCTTCGTGGCCGACGCAGGTAACAAGATCGTCTGGCGATACGACACGTCGGGTAAGCAGCTCGGCCAGATCGGACGCCGTGACCCACGGCGCAACATCCCCGGCTTCGTGGTCCCCAGCCCCTATTTCGATCTAGCCGTCTCGCCGGACGGGTTGTTGCGCGTGGTCAACCCGGGCGTGTTGCGGATCGAAGCCTACACGTTCGACGGTGACCTGGAGCTTTACTGGGGCGAAGCGTCGTCGAAGCTCGAGGGTTTCTTCGGCTGCTGCAACCCGTCTCACTTTTCGCTGTTGCCCGACGGTCGTTTCGTGACGGCCGAGAAAGGCCTGCCACGCGTGAAGGTGTACGACACGGAAGGAAACTTCCAATGCGCCGTCGTCGGACCCCAACAACTACAGGCCAAGCCGGCCGACATCGCGACCGATCACCACGGCCGTATCCTGATCCTCGACAAACACACGTCGAGTGTACGAATCTTCGAGCCCAAACCATGAACAAAACCGACCGCCGAGAAATGCTCCGCACCGTAATCCGCATGGCCACCCTAGGAGGCCTAGGCCTGGTATCCGCCTGGCTGCTAGGCCGAAACCCCACCGGCTGCCGGTTGACCCAACATTGTGACAATTGCAAGTGGCAGCCCAACTGCACACGTTCCCCCAACAACGTTTAGCGGTCTCATCATGCCCGACCCCCCCAAACAACTCGACCGTCGCACGTTCGTCGGCAATGGCGCACGGCTTGCGGGTGTGGTGGGCCTTGGCGGCATGGCCGGGCTGCTCGGCGCACGCCGGGGGCAAGCTGAAGCGTACGTCTGGCAGATCGATCCCGACAAGTGTATGGCTTGCGGCAATTGCCAGACTCATTGCGTGCTCGACCCGTCGGCCGTGCGATGCGTGCAGTCTTACGAGATGTGCGGCTATTGCGACGTCTGCACGGGTTACTTTCCCGTGGCCGATTTCCAACTGGACACGGCCGCCGAGAACCACCTTTGTCCGACCGGGGCCGTCGAGCGGGTGTTCATCGAAGAACAATCGGGCGTGCGCTACTTCGAGTACAACATCAAGGAAGAACTCTGCATCGCCTGCGGCAAGTGCGTCGAGGGCTGTGCGCTGATGAACGGTTCGCTCTACTTGCAAGTCCGGCACGACCTGTGCATCAACTGCAACGAGTGCTCGATTGCCGTAGCCTGTCCCACAGAAGCCTTCCGCCGCATCCCGGCCGCCGATCCCTACCTGCTGAAGAAGAAGGCTCGAGAGCTCAAGGAAAAGGGGACCGGCAAGTGAGCAGTGGTTTGCAAGGGAAGAACGCCGAGGAAAAACGCCGGGCCCTACTCTCCAATGGACGGGGCCCGGCCGCTAAACTGTGCGCCGTTTTGTGCTTGTTGGTTCTGTTGGCCACCGGCGCCTCGGCCCAGGACCTGATCCCGTTGCCCGACTTCACGGAGTACGAGCTTAGGGACTCGACCTTCCCGGCGGCCCGGGCCGCTTGGTGGGAATTAGTTGACCTGGGCGTGCTGGTCCTGGGCATGGCACTGGCATCGTATTTGGCTGTCGTGCGGCGTTCGCGGGCCGGACTGCTGGTGTTGGCCGTGGTTTCGTTGGCCTACTTGGGATTCTGGCGCAAGGGGTGTATCTGCCCGATCGGGGCCACCCAGAATGTTACGCTGGCCCTGTTCGACCCGACTTACCTAATTCCCGCCACGGCCGTCGCGTTTTTTGTCCTTCCGTTGGTCTTCACGTTGTTCTTCGGCCGAACCTTCTGCGCGGGCGTATGTCCCTTGGGGGCCATTCAGGAACTGGTGGCCGTGCGACCGATCCGCATTCCCGTCTGGCTGGAACATGCCTTGGGGTTGTTGGCGTATGTCTACCTCGGTGCGGCCGTACTGTTCGCGGCCACGGGTACGGCCTTTGTCATCTGCCGCTACGATCCGTTCGTGGGCCTGTTTCGCCGCAGTGCCGGGCTGAACATGCTGATCCTCGGCGGCTGCTTCCTGGCCGTCGGCGTATTCGTCGGAAGGCCCTACTGCCGATTCCTGTGCCCCTATGGCGTTGTGCTCGGGTGGTTGGCGAAAGTGTCGCGTTGGCACCTGACCATTCCGCCGGAAGAGTGCGTCCAATGCCGCCTGTGCGAAGACGTGTGTCCCTATGGCGCGATTCGTGAAACGACCGTCGACCAACTTCCCGAGCAGCGCGTCCAAGGGCGGCGCCGGTTGGGGATGCTGTTGGTCGCCTTGCCGGTGCTGGTGGTATTGGGTATTTACCTGGGCGGTTGGCTGAAAGTGCCCTTGTCGCAATTGCACCCGAGGGTCCGGTTGGCAGATCGCGTGCTGTTGGAAGAGATCGACCACTTCGAAGACGCGACCGACGCCAGCGACGCCTTTCGCAAATCGGGCCAAACCGTCGAGCAACTCATCACCGAAGCCAACGCCCTGACCGACCGTTTCGGCACGGCCGGGGCGTGGTTCGGCGGCTGGATCGGGCTGGTGATCGGCGCCAAGTTGATCCATCTGTCGATCCGACGTCGGCGGCTCGGCTACGAACCGGATCGCTCGAACTGCGTTTCGTGCGGCCGATGTTTTTGGTATTGTCCCGAGGAACAAGCGAGATTGGGGTTGGTCGAAGGTATAGAATCCCCGCCCACAAGGAGTCAAGAGCCATGAAAGTCAAAGAACTACTCGACGTGCTCAAAAGGTTCGAGCCCGAGGCCCAGGTTCGCGTCGGCGTGAGTTGGCCGGACCGGGTGACCGAGACGCACGAAAACGTTTTCGTGGGCGACTACGGCGCCGGCCCGCTGATCAACGCGGCTATGGACTACAAAGGGCTGAGCGTCTACGTCGGTTGCGCCTTGCAGCAACGAGTCAAGGACCGTCCCCTGAAAACGGTCGACTTGGGCCAATACGAGAGCACCGAGTTGGCCGCGAAGGTTCACGATTTCTACGTCGTGCACAAGGGACTCGACGACCCGCTGAACTTTCCCGACTTCGACTACGACAAGTGGATCCCCCCGCGAACCCGCGAAGGTCAGTATAACGAACACGTTGCGGCTATTCTTGAGAAGAAACTGATGAGTGAGTAAAAGGGGTTAGGGGTCAGGGGCTAGGGGTTAGCATTCTAGTGCAACGCTTACCCCGGAGTGCTGAACCCCGAACCCTGAACCCCAACACCGCACCATCCCCCAACGACCTACCATCCATGAACACACCGACCAATAACCCAATGCCCGACCCGACCGAAACTCGCTACCGTGTGGCCGTCCGATGTGCGGCTGTGGCTGGGGTGTTTTTGCTGATCGTCTGCGCGTTGCTGTTTTACGACTTCCGCCTTCGCATGGCCACCGACCCGTACGAGGAAGCTTCGTTTAAGACCTTGAAACTCGCCCTGGCCCAGCAGCCCGACAACGAGCAGTTGCAGGCGGAGATCCGCGCCTTGGACCTGCAACTCCGGCACGACTATTTTCGTCGTCGGGTGTTTGCCGAAAACGGGGCCTGGCTGTTGTTGGCCGGGATGATCGTGTTCCTGATCACGGCCAAATGGGCCGCCACCCTGCGCCGTGAAATCCCCATGCCCGAGCCACAAGCCGCGCCAGAGGACCGCGAGACCCAGTGGACCCGAGTCGGTCGCTACGCCGTCGCCGGGCTCGGTCTGACGCTGGTTGCCGCGACCTTGGCCTTGAACTTTGGCCTGAAGAGCGAACTCCCGAAAACCGAAGAAGACCTCGCGGCCCTGTTGGCTGATAAACAACCGCAGCGAGACCCTGCGCCGGTGGTCGAAATTCCGCCGCCCCCGTCGGCCGAGCAATACGCCCGAATGTGGCCCCGGTTCCGCGGCCCGGTAGGCTCCGGCGTCTCGGCCTATACGAACATTCCCGAGACGTTCGACGGCAATACGGGAGACGGCATCTTATGGAAGACGCCCGTCCCGCTGCCGGGGCTCAACTCGCCCGTGGTTTGGAAGGATCGCGTCCTGCTGGCCGGCGCGACGGCCGAGCGACAGGAAGTCTATTGTTTTGACGCGACGACCGGCAAGCTGCTTTGGCAAAAGCGAGTGATCGGCACCCCGGGCAAGGCGCCGAATCCTCACTACTCCGGCTTCGCGGCCCCCACCATGGCCACCGACGGGCGCTACGCTTTTGCCATGTTCGCCACGGGCGATCTGGCCGCGTTCGACCTCTCGGGCAAGCAAGTTTGGAAGAAGAGCCTCGGCACGCCGGACAACGCCTACGGCCATGCCGCCTCGCTGGCCACTTATCAAGACGTGCTCCTGGTCCCGTTCGACCAGGGCTC
>SDBV01008859.1_pt1 | contig 13490 bp, 3 predicted proteins | sample 2277081 | NCBI WGS metagenome assembly SDBV01 (sample SAMN10402039, study PRJNA504765) | marine sediment metagenome | isolation source: marine sediment core GS10_PC15, 223 cmbsf | place: Arctic Ocean: Southern Knipovich Ridge | collected 2010 | reverse complement strand
CAGTCAAGCTGCGGAAGTTGCAGCTAAACTTTCGCCTTAGACGGATTATCGAGTTGATCTTCACTATCGTGAGATCGTATTGACCGAGGTGGGCAAAAGCCGTCTGAGAGAATTGTCGGAGGGTTTGCCAGCTTTGTGGAAGAGCAGACGACGGTGCGAGGAGCTTGCAAGCCAGGCATTGACCGCTAAGGCTCTTTATCTTCGGGACAAGCATTATGTTGTCGAGGATGGCAAGGTCGTTATCGTCGATGAGTTTACGGGGCGTTTGATGCCGGATAGAAGTTGGCGTGACGGATTGCATCAGTCCGTTGAAGCTAAGGAAGGGCTGGAAGTGACGCCGCCGAAGGATACCTATGCGCGTATAAGTTTTCAGCGATTTTTCAGGCTTTATCGCAGATTAGCGGGTATGACGGGTACGGCGAAGGAAGCTGCTGGCGAATTCTGGCAGATATATCATCTGCCCGTTGTGGTTATACCTACGAATCGCCCGTGCGTAAGAAAGAATCTGCACGATATCGTTATGACCGATAAGGCATCGAAATGGAAAAGAATACTCAGCGAAGTTAAGAAAGTACACGAGACTGACAGGCCGATCCTGATCGGTACACGCAGTGTAGGAGAGAGTGAAAATCTGAGCAGACTGCTCGAAGCTGACGGTCTTGACCATCAGGTTCTTAACGCAATATATCACAAACAGGAAGCTCAGATCGTTGCCGAAGCGGGTCAGCCGGGCAAGATAACCGTGGCGACCAATATGGCGGGGCGTGGTACGGACATTAAACTTGGGCGCGGTGTAGCCGAATCAGGCGGTTTGCATGTTATTGCGTCCGAGCGTAACGAATCGTCGAGGATCGACAGGCAGTTGTTTGGCCGATGCGCACGGCAGGGCGATGCGGGCAGTGCACAGGCGATCATCTGCCTTGAGGACGAATTTGTGTGCAGATACGCAAACGATGTTGTAAAATATTTGAAGAAGCGACACGGAGATGTCAGCGAAGATGTTTCTTCACGCGTGGCAAGGTTTGCGTTTAAGCTCTCTCAGTTCCGGGCTGAACGGATCGCTTTGCGTCAGCGAAAAACGGTTATGAAAACGGACCACTGGCTTGACGAACAATTAGGCTTTGCTGGCGCGGAGTAGCACTCTGTTAAACACCTTTATCAATTGGTGGAGGTGGTGTTTGCTGTCAGTTTGAGCATTGAAGGTTTAACATTATGGAACTCAAGTACTGTGCCGGTTATCTGGGCGAGCCTTGCCAGTGATACGTTGTAGTTGGCTATTGACCGAACGTGAGACCTTTTGGCGTTTGCGAGGTCTTCCTGGGCCTGAAGCTTTACCAGCATGAATTCCGGCGTTAACTTTTTTCGGATCTTTTCTGTGTCTTCCAGCGATTTCAAATAGATGGTAGCAGCTTTGACGGCGTCATCCTGTACGAATATCTCCTCGTAGTCGGCGCTGACGGCTCTCATTTGCTCCTTGGTTTGAGTGGCTACCTGGTCGGCGATATTCTGTAGGTCCGAAACGGCCTTTGATCTTTCGAGTATTCTTCGGCGAAATTCGGCATTCCTCTGACGGTTGCCCAGCGGATATTCGAAGGATACGCCAATGGAATAGCTAACGAAATCGCCGTTATTAAGTTCGTTGTGGGCGTCGTTATAATCTCTTTCGAGTGCCTGGGTTCTAGCGGATGCGACCAGGTCCAGCCTCGGCATCTTCTGGTTCTTTGCTACCTCAATGTTAATATCGGCAACCTCAACGGCAAGACGTCTCTGATGGAGGATTGGGTTGTTTCGCATTGCAAGAGTGAGTATCTCTCTTACCTCGTTTCTTGTCGGTTCCAGAGACGGCTGGCTTTGCGGGACTATCCGAATGTCGTCTATGAGATTCATCTGGCTGTCGGCGAGCAGGCGCAGCAGGGCGTCCTGAACGTCTAAGACGGTTTTTTTGAACTGGATGAGTATCGCCTGGCGACTTTTCAGCGATGTTTCAGTTTGCTTTAGCTGTACTTCTGTTACGTCGATCTCTTTGCGGCTTTGGAGTCTTTCGAGGGTTTCGATGGTTCTTTGTACGAGCCGCTGCTGTATATCAACGTCGTTTTGGGTTTGGTAGAGTACCCAGTAAGTTGCCATGACCTCCGAGGCTACCTCTTCGGCTCTTTGCTTAAATGCCGTCAGGGCTATCTGGTGGTTCAGTTTGGCGACATTTACTCCGGCGAGGTTGACCAGCGTTCCCGCATCTCTCATCAAGGGCTGCTTTACCTCGAAAGCCAGTACCGGCTCATATCGGGTAGGTAGTGCCCGTAGGGCAAGATCGTCCCATGCCCGCGTTACGGCATAGCTTGCGGACCATTCGGCACCGGTAGTGGCTCTTTGCTTGAGGCCGGACTGCAAGAGGCGATTGTCCGATTCGCCTGCTTGAAAGCCACTGTTGACCGGGTTGTCCTGCCGATCATAGTTTAGCTGTCCAAAGGCGGCTACGTCGAATAAACCGGCGGCTTTGGTGATCTCTTCCTTAGCGATCTCCGGGTTGAAACTTACGATCCTTATCTCCGGGCTGTTGGAAAGTGCGCGAACTATTGCTTCTTCGATAGTGATATGGTACACTTTTTTGCCGGTTTTCGGATCCTGTGTAGCTGTGATCCGCGGGATAATCGGGGGAGTATCGAAATCCTTTGGGCTGACGTCAGGAGTCGGAGTTATCAGTCCGAGCGGATCGTCAAGGTCGGTGCCGAGAGTGTCAGTTCGGGTTTGCGGGCCGAGGGCAACCTGATTTTGCTGGTACCTTGCGATATCATTATAGACGCTTGGTTTGTCAGAAACACAGCCGCAAAAACAGGCAATTGTCATGGCGGACGAAATAAAAATAACTGTCGAAAACTTGCTGAATTTCATAAATGAATCCTTTCAACTATTCCTGCATATTTGGAAAAATAACTTTGACATGTTCGCCGGCTGAGCGGTTGGTTTTATTTGGTACTTCGATGCGTGTTCGCAATGTGCTGCTGGCGGCATCGGCGACGGCGGCTACGAAGATAACCTTACCTTTTGTGGTTGCTTCGCCGTTTGGAAATACGACGTCAACGGCTTGCTGAACTTTCAGATTTTTGGCTCTGTGAAGCGGGACATGAACATCTATCCAGAGCGGATCGATGCGAACAACTCTTACGACATCTTCGAGTCCGTTGACCGATTCGCCGACCTCTATTTCGATCTTTTCGACAAGGCCCGAGATGGGACTTTTCAGGGTCATATTTTCGACGCTGATCTTCTCTTCTTTGTACTTGCGTTTATTCTGTTCGTGTTCGAAGATCGCGATCTTAAGGGACATGTTGGCGATGACGGCTTCGAGCTTTGCATGGGCGACTTCAAGCTCGGTTGCGGCACCGCGTTCGGCGGCCCATTGAAGCTTGTCGAGATCGATTTTTTTCTGCTCAAGCGAAGCTCTGCTTGCTTCTATCTGCGTGGTGTTTTCACTGAGCGCTTTTGTCTGTTCGAGTTGGGCCTGAGCGACGGCATCGTCTTGCCGGATGATTATCTGCTGAGCATGTACGGAGTCGCCTTCTTTGGGAAGCACCTTTGCGATACGTCCGGGCTGAACAAATGACAGTGTGATATCGGCGCTTGGATTGGTTATGGCTTCGATGCCGATGGCACAAAAACATGGCGTAGATACGGTCAAAACCAACACAAAAACAAGTATGCGGAACGTTCTTAATGACAGCATATAAATGTCTCCTTGAAAGAAAAATCTATTAATAAAACAACTTCAATTTGACTAACAAGCAGTATAACAGATGTAGGTCCGGAGTCCATTTAAAAAAGCATTTTAATGGCGTTTTGTACGCGACCTAAATAGGCCCATAAGTGTCTAAATGCTTGTTTGGACAAAGGTTATGTTTTTTTATTTTTTTTCTTGACAACCCTGTGTTAGTTATGGTATTGTAAAAGTCCTTAGTTGGTTCCTGCTTGCATTGGGGGGTCAGTTATGGAAGAAGGAGAGGAGTCGGAGGGGGCTGATCTCCAGTTCATAGATTCACAGTGATTGAATGGTTGGATGGGAGAAAACCACGAAAAAAATGAGTGGGGTGCTGTGCCTGACTTTGTTGCCGAACAGTTAGAGCCAAGGCTCTTGTTGTCTGCGACGTCGGAGTTGGAGTCTGAACTTTCCCTTTTAAGTCTATCCCTCAGCCAGGATAATTCTTCCGTTCCAGCCATTGTAGTCGATGTCGACGGGTCCGAAACTTCCTCTTATAATGATGACAACTCGGGTGCGGATACACATTCTCCGATAGCGGATGGTGACGAGATAGTTCCCGAAGTTTTGATGACTCTTGTGATCGAACCGACTGACGGTGCAGGTCAAACATCGGATGATGGTGCCGATGACCTTGGCGGGGGTGTTGTTTATGTCTGTCAGGTCGATCCTGAAGACGATGAAAATCAGGTCGAACCACCGGCAGAAAATGATGGAACAATCTGTCAAAATGATGACAGTTCTGAGGTTGAAAGATTAAGCGATACACTTCTTGCAGCGAACCCGCCTCCGTCTGAAAACCATGTGGACGCTTCTTTGTTGGGAGATCAAAATGTTGGTGATCTTTCTTCCGACGAAATTGAAAACAGCGATAACGATGCGGCAGGGCAGTTGGCTTCATCGGTCGCTGGTTGTGCATCAATAACAGATGGTGTATTTTCATATGCAGCAGGGCCGGGCAGCAACGATCTGACACTTCGACTTAACCCTGTAGACCAATCAATTCTTGAACTTATCGATAACAATAGCGGTGAGATCCTGCTTGCCGGTTCACTCGGCGAAATCAGCAGGGTGCTCATCATTGGAACCGATCAGGGCGATGACACTTTGACCGTTGACATGAGCAACCCATTCTGGATCGAAGATGGCATTGAATACCACGGCGGCGACGGTTGGTTTGACAGTATCATATTCAAAGGGAACAAGACTCTTGTTGTTGATTACACTGCGATCGGAACTGACTCGGGTGTGATGGAGATTTCCGATGGGGCGAATCTTATATCAGTCTCGTTCACAGGCTTAGAGCCGGTGACTATTTCGGATGTCGCAGAGTATACTTTCAATACATCGGATCACGGAAGCGGAGTTGACGTATTGACAATTGATACCAACCCTGGTGTGGCTACTGCGAATAACAGGATTTCGGGTACTATTGGTGGAGTTGCTTTCGAGGCGGTAACATTCTACAATGTTACGACCGTGATAGTGGACACCGGAAGTAATGATACACAAACTGAAAATGCCGACACGGTGACGATCACATCCGACGCTCTGGTTGCAGCCGGGCTTGCAACATTTACGATCAACACCGGATCCGGTGACGACACAATAATTGTAGAGGCTGACGAACTTATTTTGCCGTCCAGTTCCGGAAACGGTACGACGTTCGACGGCGGGGAAGGGACGGACACCTTGCGGACCGCAAACCTCGGTAATGCTTGGGATATTCTGGCTTCGACAGTTGGTAACTTTGGCGGCTTTAGTTTCACCGGTATCGAAGGGGTCGGCGTTGTGTCTCTGGCAATTGGTGACTTCTTTGTCATCTCGGATCTTACGCTTACTTTCCAGAGCGGTGTCAGTATTATAGATATTAGTGCCGCAAGTGCATTGCTCGATCTTGGTTCGGTTGTGACCGCTTCCGTAACCGATGGCAGCGATGCCGGTGATGTGGGCATAAGCGGGACGTTTAACTTTGTCGATAAGATATTCACGTTCATTGCCGATGTTATTACTCTGAATGCTTTCGGGCTTGTCACGGTTAGTGCAAGCGACGTTGAGATCACATACTATAAAGAGTCCATTAATGTCGATGTCGATGGTGACGGTTACGATGCAGCCGACGATGACGATCTGACAGACGCTTCGGTGCTGACGGTTTCGGTTGCAAGTGCCGATTTGTTTGTCGGTATAGGCGGCGACGGTTTTAACCTGGTCGGGGGCCAGTTGTATCTTGCGAGGGTAACTCCGAAGCAGGCCGATATTGACGCTGGTGACTACCGCGAGTTTATGGCGTTTAAGGCTACGATGGACGGAGCGTCCCTTGACGGTATTGACGAGGTTACCGCAACGGCTACGAGTATGGCGGTTGAGGTTAATGAGGTTTACGGGTCGGTAAACGCGACGGCTCTTGACTGGACGAGCGCTCTTACGATAGCCGGTAACGCGGTTCTTACCGAACTTACATTTATCGGGCCTGTATTCAGTGTTGCCGGTACTTTGACTTTGGAACTGTTCGGATTTGTCAAGGGCAGCGGGTCATTTGCTTACAAGAGTCAAACGATTGATGTTGATCTTGACGGTGACGATATTTTCGACCTTACCGATGCGGGACTGATGACGCTTGCTATTGATGACGGCAATCTGTTTGTCGGAATGGGCGGCAACGCCGATGGTACGGCTGGCGATGGTGTCGGCTTTGCAGTTACGGGAGCAAGCCTTGCTTTAGCTTATCTTACGCCAAGTCAGGATGATATTGATGGCGGTGACGGTCGAAGCTATATCGCGATCAATGCCAGCTTAGGGTCGGTGAGCCTTAGCGGTATTGCAGGTATCGAGGCGGATGCAGCGGATCTTAGCTTACAGATCAATAGCGCTGCCGGCAGCTTAGGTGCTGCCGATGCTGAGGCTCTTGACTGGACACAGGCGTTTGACCGTAACGGCAATGGAACATTCGGCGAACTGGCCGACATGATCGATCCCGGGCAGGAGTTGACGGCACCGGTCGATCTTCGTATAGATCACGACAAGGATCTGCTGCAGGTAAGCGGTGACTTTACGATCGCTATATCAGGATTCATATATCTAAGCGGCAGTTTCGCTTTTACGAAGAGCAGTGACCCGACGACGGTTGTTCTTGACGATAATGTTACAACGGTTGAAGTCGAGATGATGACGGTGGCCGCTTTGGGTGCTACGGCGTTTGCGGGTGTTAACGGTCCGGCAACAGAGGCAGATGCGATGGGGCTTTCGATGACCGGGGTGGACTTCGGCTTGGTGATGATGAAGACTTATCAGGCTGCGGCGGGTGACACTCGTGCATGGACGGCGGTTAAGGCCGATGTTTCCGAGGTCAGCTTTATCGGCATAAATGGTATTACGGCTTCTGTGACGGACTTTATGTTGGAATATAACGGTTCGAGCGGCACATACGCCAATAGCGATCCTAATGATATGGAGGTCGACTTTACCGCTACCGATTTTGACGGGGTTAACGGTGCTGATGGATCCTTGAGTATCGATGTCGGCGGCAGTGCGATCGAAATTGATTTCATCGACGATCTTCTCACAGTAGCGGGTACTATCGATCTGGCTCTGTTTGGGTTTGTGTATCTTAGCGGCAGTTTTGCCTTTAAGAAGTCGGATGCTCCTGTGACGGTTATTCTCGCTGACGGTACTGGTACGACAACGGTCGATGTTGAGATGCTTACGGTCGGGGCCTTTGGTGTTGGCGGATTTGCGGGGGTGAACGGCCCGGAGAGCAATACCGGAGCGATGGGAGTTTCGCTTACAAGTGTTAACTTCGGTCTTGCGATGATGAAGGTATCCGATGCGGCTGCGGACGATACGCGAAGCTGGATGGCTTTAGCGACCGAGATCAGCGGAGTTGATATTGTAGGCATCGAGGGTTTTGAACTGACGGCCAATTCGTTTACCGTTGAGATAAATGATTTCTCCGGTGATAACGCCGGTGCGGATAACTATGCGATAGATTTCGCCGCGACGGATTTCGGTGCTCTTGCAGGTGGGACAGGCGGTCTTGAAATAGCTACGGGTTCTACTCCTGTTGAACTTAACTATACTAACGCACTGCTTAGTGTCTCCGGCGATCTGATCCTTGATATTCTGGGATTCGTAAATATTAGTGGAACATTCAGCTTTGAAAAGAACAGCGAGCCGGTAACGGTTAGTCTGAGTGACTCGTCAACGGCAAGTGTTGAGATAATGACTATCAGTGCCGTCAATGTATCCGGGTTTGCGGGCGTTAACGGACCTGCGAGCAATGCCGGCGCGATGGGCGTTGAATTGACCGATGTTGATTTTGTACTTGCACTAATGAACGTATCGGAACCGGTAGTCGGAGACGACCGCAGTTGGGCGGCGCTGAAGGCCGATGTCGGTTCGATCGAGGTACTCGGTATGACCGGACTTTCGCTGTCTGTAGAAACTTTCTCTATTGAGTTTAATCAGGCCAGCGGCGATCTGGACGGGGTTGCAAATGAAGCAGTGATCGATTTTGTCACCAGTGATTTTGGCAGTGATGAAGGAACTAACGGTGGTTTAAATATAGAAGTCGATACTGGAATTTTTGTCGAGTTAGATTTTACAGGCGACCTTTTCAGGGTTGGTGGAAATATAACGCTGGAACTTGAAGGTTTTGTCTATGTAAGCGGTTATTTTGCATTTGAAAAGAGCAGTGATCCTGTAACGGTTATCCTTTCCGATGCCGGTGCAACGGAAGTAGATGTCGAGATCATGACGATAGCGGCCTATGACGTGACTGCTTTTGCAGGTGTTAACGGTCCTGCGAGCAACGCCGGGGCGATGGGGCTTTCCATGACGGGCGTCGATATCGGTCTTGTTCTTGCGAGCGTAGCAGGGGACGACGGCACCGATGGCAGGAATTGGATGGCGCTTAGGGCGGAGGCGGACGAGATAAGCTTTGCCGGTCTTGAAGGCGTGACGATGGATGTCAACAATTTCGCTATCAAGTTCAACCAGGCAAGCGGTCCCGATGGCAATGTTGACTATGATGAGATAAACTTTGCCGTGAGCGATTTTGACGGAGTTAACGGTGCTGACGGGTCATTGGATATAGAGGTCGGTGACAGTACTATCGTGCTGGACTATACGGCTGGTATTCTGGAAGTCGGCGGCGACGTTGACTTGAGACTGTTCGGTCTTGTATATCTAAACGGTTACTTTACGTTCCAGCAGAATAGCACGCCGGTAACGGTTACACTTTCCGATGTTGCTCAAACACAAGTGGATGTGCAAATGCTGACGGTCGGAGCAAGCGGGGTTAACGCTTTTGTCGGTGTAAACGGTTCAGCCGGCGGTGACGGGGCGATGGGACTTTCGCTTACGGGTGTAGACTTCGGGTTGGCGCTTATTAAAGTATCAGATCCTGCGGCAGGCGATACGCGAAGCTGGGTCGCTTTGACGACAGAGATAGGCGATATAAGCGTTGTCGGGATAGACGGTTTTGATCTTACCGCGACGAATTTCAGCATTCAGATGAATCAGGCATCGGGTGTTTCGTTGGATCCTAATGACAATTCCGAGATACAGAACAGCCCGATCGATTTTGATGCGACAATATTTACCGGCGATATTAACGGGGACAATGGCGGATTAAAGATCAAGACAGGCGAAAGCAGCGAAGAACTGTTATATGCTGCCGGGATACTGGAAGTTTCCGGCGATCTTGAGATAGACATATTAGGGTTTGTAAGCGTTAGCGGGACATTCGAGTTCTCGTCAAGCAGTGAGCCGGTTACGGTTGCTCTTAGCGATTTTACAACAGTCGATGTTGAAGTCATGACATTCAGCGCTGTTGATGTTACGGGGTTTGCGGGTATACAGGGGTCGCTGGGCGTTACTCTTACCGATGTTAACTTTGCGATGGCTCTTATGAATGTGTCGGATCCTGTCGAAGGTGATAGCAGGAGCTGGGCAGCACTTAAGGCCGATGTCGGCAGTGTGAGCCTTGTCGGGCTTGATGTCTTTGAGCTTACGCTGCAAGATTTCGCCGTAGAACTGAATCAGGCCAGCGGCGACAACAACGGTATTATAAACGATGCGGTGATAGACTTTGTGGCGACCGATTTCGGTGATGACGAAGGGACCAACGGCGGACTGAAGCTTGATATTGACGAGAGTCATTCCGTCGAGTTTGATTTTACGGGTGATATCTTCCGGGTTGGCGGTAATCTTACGCTGATATTGGACAGCTTTGTATATATAAGCGGCGATTTCTCATTCGAGAAGAGTGCCGATCCTGTCGAGGTTACCCTTATTGACGAGACAGTGATCGATGTCGAGATAATGACGATAGGTGCGAGCAATGTCACGGCGTTTGCCGGTGTTAACGGACCTGGAAGCAATGACGGTGCTATGGGGCTTTCGCTGAGCGGTGTCAATATCGGGGTTGTGTTGATGAAGGTCGCTGGCGACGACGGCAGTGATACCCGAAGCTGGATGGCCTTGAAGGCAGACGTCGAAGGTATATCGTTTGTGGGAATAGATATGCTTACGATCGCTATGACCGATTTCTCGATCCTGTATAACACAGCCAGCGGGCCTACGGTAGCGGTTGACTATGCGGCGACAGATTTTGACGGCGATCCTTTGACGGATAATTACTTTGGTATAGATGTCGGCGGTGTTACGATAGAGATAGATTTTGACGCTGACCTTTTGGAAGTCGGCGGAACGATAGAGATAGGCCTTGCAGGGTTTGTATATGTAAACGGCGACTTTGCTTTCAAGAGGAGCAGCGATACGATAACCAATGTTGTTCTTTCCGACGGGTCGTTTGTCGATGTTGAAATGCTGACAGTAGGTGCATCTAACGCAAGTGCGTTTGTCGGAGTTAACGGTCCGGCGAGCAACACAGGCGCGATGGGCGTATCGCTAAGCGATGTGAACTTCGCGATAGCAGTGATGAAAGTCTCCGGTGCCGACGCGACAGATACCAGGACGTGGACGGCACTTACGACCGAGGTCGGCCAGGCGAGCGTTATCGGTATCGACGGGTTTACGCTTGAGGTTAATTCATTCGTGCTGGGACTTAACGACGCAAGCGGAGCCGATATTAGTGGTGACAACGATCTATATGTCGATTTCCTTACGACGGACTTCGGGCTTCTTGCAGGAACGGGCGGCGGACTTGAGGTTAGCACGGGTCAGGGAAGCAGCAAGGAATTGCTCTATGAAGACTATGTTTTCAACGTCTACGGCAATTTGAATTTGAATGTTTTCGGTCTCTTCTATGTTAGCGGCGATTTTGCCTTTGAAAAGGACAGCGGCATTGCGACGCTGGTCGATACGGCTGAGGAAGTCGAAGTTGAAATGCTCAAGATCGGTGCAAGCGATCTCGATGCTTTCGTCGGTATAAACGGCCCGACTGGCGAAGATGGGGCGGTAGGATTTTCGCTAACCGGTGTGGAATTCGCATTGGCACTTATCAAAGCCAAGCCCGATCCTTTGGATTTGCAGCCTGATCTTCGTAACTGGCTGGCACTTGAGGCAAATGTCGGAACGGCAACATTTGACGGGATACCAGGCGTAGATATTGGTGTAAATGAATTCGATCTTTATATAAATAGTACTTCGGGGACAAACGGCGGGGTGGCGAGCGCAAAGGTGATTGATTTTGCCGCGAGCGACTTCGACAACGACGGTTTTGCCGATGGCGGTTTGAATGTCGCGACCAGTGAAGCGACAAGCATAGACCTGCAATTTGACAAGGCTGTTTTCCAGGCGAGCGGTTCTCTTACGCTTGACCTGTTCGGATTTGTAGTTGGCTCGGCGGACTTTGCGTTTAGCAAGCAGAATGTCGATGTCGATGTAGATAGTGATGGGATATTCGACCCGCTGACTGGCGGCGATATGGACGATGCTCAGTTGGCTGTGTTCGCTTTGAACAATGTGAACGTCTTTGTCGGTGCAGGTTCGACAGGCTTTAATGTTACAGGCGGCAAACTTGGACTGGTTCAGGTCAGTGCCAATTCCGAAGCGGTTGCGGCAGGCGATAGCCGAAGTTACCTTGCAGTTCGGGCAAGTCTTGACAACGCTTCGCTGGATGGAATAAGCGGACTTACCGCGATAGTATCAAATCTGTCTGTTGACGTAAACCAGGCCAGTGGAGCACTCAATGCTGTCGATGCGACGGCCCTTGATTTTTCCACTGCCCTGGCGATCGAAAGCGGCAGCGGTTTCGGAGACGTGATCGATCCGGGTCAGTATTTGAACCCTGCACTTACCGAAGATGAATTGCTGATAGATTTTCACGGTGAACTTTTCCAGGCTTCGGGCAGCTTTGAGCTTAACCTGTTTGACTTTATAATAGGTTCTGCGGACTTTGCGTTCGTGATGCAGACTGTTGATGTCAAACTCAGCGACATTGAAACGCTTGATGACGCGGATATGGTGATGTTCGCTTTGAGTAACGCCGACCTGTTCGTGGGCGTAAACGGTGTGGGCTTTGAAGTGATCAATGCCGAACTCGGTATCGCTCAGATATCAGCGGCGGATGCAGCCGACACTCGAAGTTATATGGCGGTCAAGGCCCATGTCGCAAGCGCTTCACTGGTAGGCATTGACGGACTGACAGCGTCTGTAACCGATATTGCTCTTATGGTCAATCTGGCTTCGGGCGAAACGGGCGGAGTGCTGGCGGAGGCATTGGACTGGACGGCTGCCGTTGACCTTGACGATACGGACGGGCAGGCATTTGGTGATACGGTTGACCCGGGCGCGTATCTTGACCCTGCGGTTGATCTTGCTATAGATTATACGGATGAACTTTTCCAGGCGGCAGGGAGCATTGAGCTTGACCTGTTTGGATTTTTGACAGGCAGCGGCGATTTCGCTTTCGTTAAGCAAACAGCCGATGTCAAACTGAGCGAAATTGAAACACTCGACGATGCTTCGCTGTTTATGCTTGCCCTTGATAATGTCGATGCGTTTGTGGGCATAAACGGTGTGGGTTTTGAGATTACGGGCGGACAACTCGGTTTGGCACAAATAAGTGCGGCAGAAGAAACCGATACAAGGACATACACTGCGATAAGAGGTTCACTTGGAACCGCTTCGCTTGAAGGTATAAACGGTTTGACTGCCGAGCTTAGCAATCTGACGATTGAGATCAATCAGGCGTCCGGTGAAATGGGCGGTAATCTGGCAGTGCCTCTGGACTGGTCCGCAGCGGTCGACCTTGACGCCGATGGGCTGGTATTTGGCGATGTGGTCGATCCGGGGCAGTATCTTAATTCTCCGATCGATCTGACGCTTGCGTATACAGAGGAGTTCTTGCAGGCTTCCGGGCATATTGAGTTCGACCTGTTCGGTTTTGTCATTGGCGGTGCGGACTTTGCGTTCAAGCAGGAAACCGTCGATGTCGATCTTGACGGCAACGGGACGATAGGGGTCGATGATCTTACCGATGCATCGCTTATTACGTTTGCACTGAACAACGCGAATCTGTTTGCCGGGGTCGATACGATAGGTTTTGAGATAACCGGGGCACGTCTGGGACTGGCTTATATAAAATCAACCGATCCGATTGACACACGAAGTTATCTTGGATTTAAGGGTTATATAGATAGTGCTTCGTTTGTCGGTATCAATGCTTTTGATATAACAATAGACACTCTGGTCGTTGAGGTGAATCAGGCCAGCGGTGTTAAAGGTACGACCGTTGCCGAAGCACTTGACTGGACCGGAGCCCTCGATCTCG
>SDBV01008858.1_pt1 | contig 13491 bp, 10 predicted proteins | sample 2277081 | NCBI WGS metagenome assembly SDBV01 (sample SAMN10402039, study PRJNA504765) | marine sediment metagenome | isolation source: marine sediment core GS10_PC15, 223 cmbsf | place: Arctic Ocean: Southern Knipovich Ridge | collected 2010 | reverse complement strand
CATCTGCGTAGCTCTGCTTTGCGGGATCAAGCGAGGCTGGGCGGGGAGGTTTTCCTTTTTGCTCGCCGCGCCTGCGATCCTAGTCGCTTTTGCTCTGCACTTGTTTAAGGTCATCAGCCAGACCAATCTGAGTTCGTGCCCTTGGCTAGCCATCCTGATCGGATCGCTCACTGCCTTTGTTGTGGGACTCTGGGCTCTGCGCGTACTACTCAAAAGCCTTCACCGAGCCCACCTGAGTTACTTCACCGTCTACCTCTGGATACTTGGATCAGCCATCATCCTAGCCCACTTGTTTTTTTAGTGACCTTGTCTGTAGTTTTATCTTTTGCATTTTGATTTTTGATATTCTATGGTGTTTCGATGCTTCTTCTTCTCCCCATTCGTACCAACATGCCCCTGCGTTCAACTCCGGCAGTTAATTATCTGCTCTTGGTAGCCAATATAGCCATATTCTTGACTACTCTGGAAAAAGGGCAAGTTGTTCTTCCCCCTGCGTATGTGCTCCAGGCCAGCTATCCCCAGTTGCACCAGTTCCTAACTCATGCTTTTCTGCACGGTAGTTGGAGCCATTTAGCTGGAAACATGCTTTTTCTCTACATCTTCGGCAACAACATCAACGACCGCCTGGGCAACGTCGGCTACTTAGCTTTTTACTTAGCCGGAGCCTTCTTCGCCGGCCTGGGCCATGCCTATATGGAACAGACTCCTGCCGTGGGCGCCTCCGGAGCCATTGCCGCGGTAACCGGCATGTACTTGATTCTTCTTGCCCGAACCAGGGTTACCCTTTTGTATTGGCTTATCTTCTTTATTGGGACTTTTGAGGTTACAGCTTTCCTTTGGATATTCCTTAGTTTTAGCAAGGATCTTATTTACGGCCTATATGGACCTCCCATGCAGATCGCTTATTCTGCCCATGTCGCGGGCTACCTGTTTGGCTTTGGTATTGGCTTAGTTCTGTTGCTCCTTCGATTGGTCCGTAGAAGCAACTACGACTTGCTTTCTTTTTTCTCCAGAGCGGCTTACCGTTTCAGTGTGGCTGGGGCCCCGGCGGCCAAGCGAGACTTTACACCTCAGCAGCGTCAGGTCCTTACTCTCCGCCAGGAAATACTTGATTCGTTAGCTGCCCACGATCCGCCCCGAGCTGTTGAGTTATATCTGCAACTTCACAGCAGCGATCCCGAGCAGGTCCTGCCCAGTCAGGCTCAGTTGGACTTGGCCAATCAGCTCATGGCCCAGGCTGACTATCCCAACGCTGCCCTAGCCTACGAGCTCTTCCTCAAAGCTTACCCCAACTATGAGCAGCTCGCTCAGGTGCAGCTCATGCTCGGTTTGGCATACACACGTTATCTCGATCAGCCCAGCTTAGCCCGCGAGCATTTGACTAACGCCTTGGAGCGCTTGCCCGCCGACTCGCCTGCCCGCCAAATGTGCCAACTCGAACTCGACCGAATCCCTCCTGCCGACACCCCCTGATTTCGAGCGTCAGAGCGAATATGCCGCTGAAAAAAAGAAAGAATTGAGACTTGTCTAGCCGATACCAAGTACATAGAATGAAACAGAGGCCAGACCAAGGAACAATTTCATAGATTAGGAGATCAGCCATGGACAGGCAGCAAATCGGGGTAAAGCTTGCTCTCAATGGTTTAGAACGACCCCTCAAGGTTGATGAGTTTGATGACCGTCTGATACTGCAAAAGGCAATCTACCTTGCCCAAGCCAAGGGAATCCACTTGGGATACTATTATAAGTGGTATCTCCACGGCCCGTATTGCTCGTCACTAACCAAAGATCTCTACGCCATTGACACCGAGGGCAAATACGCGAGCGAGGAATGCAAAAGATGGAACCTCGACAAGGAATCTTCGACGCGACTAAAAGAATTGGCTGGTTTGTTTAGCGAAAGTGATACAAAAACACTGGCTCGTAATCTTGAACTATTAGCGTCGATCCATTTCCTGGTGGATCGCGAACAGGTTTCAAATAAAAATCCAGACGAAATCAAAGAGGTATTGGATCTATACGAGAAGGGTTTTTCCGAGGAGGAAGTCGTACACGCACTGGGGGTTCTAGAAGAACATGACCTCCTCAGCCAATGAGCCTTCTGGAAAAGCCATTGTTGATTCAATTCACGGGAATATCCGTCTTTCAGCCCGCGAAGTAGGTGTTATTGATACCGCTTCGTTTCAGCGTCTGCGCCAACTCAAGCAGTTGCAGATGGGCCATGTTACCTACCCCAATGCTACACACACAAGATTTGCGCACAGCCTTGGCGCATTGGGGATAATGATTCGAATTATTGAGGTAGCCAAGGAAAAACTGGGGTTGAATGAGCAGGAGGAAGAAGACCTACGGCTGGCAGCACTGCTCCACGACGTTGGCCACTATCCCTACTGTCATCTTATGGAATATATGCACAACGTCATTCTTAGTGAGGAACTTATTGATGATAAAGAGAAAGCCGATTTTGGCAGTGTGGCCTATCCACGACACGAACAGCTTGGTCGCTTGATTATTACCAATCAAGAGAAGTTACGCGAAGCAATTGGTGGGGAAGACCGAGCAAAGGCTGTTGCCGATCTATTTAGTGGAACGGGAACTAAGAATCGTCAGCTTGCAAAACTGATTAGCAGTAGCGTGGACCTAGACCGAATGGATTATATGCTTCGAGACTCCCACGCGGCTGGCGTACCTTACGGCAACATAGATATAAATTATCTACTCAACAATCTCCAGGTTAGCCCTAATGGCCTGCTTGGTTTTTCCAAAAAAGCCATGCCTGCTGTTGAACATTTCCTACTTGCTCGGTTTTTTTTGCACCAGACGGTCTACTATCACAAAACCACTTTTGCTCTGGAGGAGGCCTACAAGCAACTGCTATTCCGTATACGGCGTGCTAGAGCTTATGGAATTCCTATCGACGGGACCGCCGTTGAGGATATGGTAAAATCCGAAGAGCAGTTGATGAATTTCACGGACTCCTATGTGGATGGCATAGTCAAGAAGGCTGCCGCTAGCGACAAGGACCCCGTCATTAAAGCATTAGCCAATTCAATCATTAGAAGGCGCCCTCCCAAACGTTTGGCTGAGGTCCAGATCTGCGAGCCAAAGGGAAGACAAGAGGATCATGGCGGGACTACGTTCACCCTGAAGTGTCGCTATGAGCTAAAGAACTTGGCCGAAAAATTCGATATTCCACTTGAGCAGTTCTTGTTCTGCAGAACACCTCCTCTCAGAATTGAATCTCGCGGACAGTTTGTCACAGAGACAGAGGGCAGACAGCTACCTCCAGAGGAGGAAGATGAGGTCGTTAAGATATTTATCCCTGGAGAAGACGAACCGAAATCACTTGTTGACATAAAACACAGTCTTATCTCAAAATGTGCTGGCTTCTTTTGGCAAGCGTTCCGTCTATATGTGGTCTGCGATGATAAAGACAAAGTAGGTCAGTTGCGCAAAGAAGTGAAAAGTTGGTAAAAGTCCGCGAGCTGCTGCCCGTTCGCCATCAGCAAACACAACAGCGTCAATCATAACTAGTTATAAGTCCATACCCTACCTACCAAGGTTCAATATCTCCCCCAGACCCAGCTCCGAAGCTTGACCCTCAGCCAACTTAATGCTAGACTAGTAGGTTCGAAATACTGCGCCCGGACCACAGGTGTCTACTACCGCCTGCAACTCTGTCAAAGGTAGCCGATGGCCGAACGAGAAATTCGCATTCAGGGAGCCCGCCAGCACAACCTCAAGAATATAGATGTGGTTATTCCGCGGGACAAAATGGTGGTCATCACCGGCCTAAGTGGCTCGGGAAAAAGTTCACTGGCTTTCGACACCATCTACGCTGAGGGACAGCGAAAGTATGTCGAGAGCCTTTCCGCTTATGCTCGCCAATTCCTCGAGCAAATGACCAAGCCCGACGTTGACCACATTGAAGGCCTCCCCCCCACCATAGCCATTGAGCAGCGATCCGCCGGCGGCTCACCGCGCTCTACCGTAGCCACCACCACCGAAATCTACGACTATCTTCGTCTGCTCTTCGCCCGGGTGGGCACTGCTTATTGTTGGAAGTGCAGCCGAGAAATCCAGTCCCAGACCGTCGAGCAAATCACCGACAGCATTCTCTCTTGGCCCGAGGAAACACGCATCCAAATTCTTTCTCCTCTGATTCGCGGCCAGAAGGGTCAGCACCTCGACATCTTTAGAGCCGCTCAACGCCAGGGCTTCGTCCGCGTCCGTGTGGATGGTGAAGTCTGCGACATCCGTGAAGTCCCCGAGTTAGCCAAGCACCGCAAGCACACCATCGAGGTAGTTGTTGATCGCCTTGTCGTCAAACCCTCCGTCCGTTCCAGATTAGCTGACTCCCTGGAGATCGCCCTAAAGCTCGCTGAAGGTCTGGTTATCGTCGCCAGGCAGGACGGCGTCAAATCCAAAGAAGCCGAACTCGACAAGACCGGTTCCAACAGTTGGACTGATCAGGTCTATAGCGAACATTACGCTTGCCCCGTACACACCGAGGTAAATCTTTCCGAGTTATCTCCTCGCCTTTTCAGCTTCAACTCACCATACGGAGCCTGCCCTGAGTGCGACGGGCTCGGCACCATCCTTGAGTTCGACCCAGACTTGGTGGTCCCCCACAAAGACCTCACTCTTTCCGGCGGAGCCATCGACGCCTGGCGCCACGGCGGAAAACGCATGAACATCTTTTACAACCGCCTCGTCCGTCGTTTTTGCAGAAAATTCGGTATCAGCTCCGACACCCCCTACAAACGGCTCAGCAAACAGATTCGTCAAATCATCCTGAACGGCACCAACCCCCAGCAGGAGGATAAATATGGAAGCACCTTTGAAGGAGTCCTCCCCAATCTGACCCGCAGATGGCGATCCACCGACAGCGAGCACGTCAAAGCTCGCCTGCATAGATATATTTCTGCTCAGCCCTGCCAGGTATGCGACGGGCACCGACTGCGCATCGAAGCCCTCAACGTCAAACTAAACGGTGTGGGTATCCACGAAGTGGTCAAGATGACCATCTGGCAAGCTCGGGAGTTTTTCGACAAACTCAAATTATCCGTCGAAAAGAAAAAGATCGCTCAGCAGGTGCTCAAGGAAATTCGCTCCCGCTTGGGTTTCATGACCGACGTGGGCATCGGGTATCTGAGCTTGGACCGCATCAGCAGCACACTCTCCGGAGGCGAAGCTCAGCGAATCCGCCTAGCTACTCAGGTGGGTAGCGGCCTAGTGGGGATTTGTTATGTTCTCGATGAGCCGACCATCGGCTTGCACCAACGAGACAATCTAAAGCTCCTCGACACCCTCCGCAATCTCACCGAGATCGGCAACACCGTTCTGATCGTCGAGCACGACGAGGAAACCATCTGCTTAGCCGACCATATTATCGACATGGGTCCTGGCGCCGGTAGCCATGGCGGTCGCATCGTCGTTCAGGGCGATCTCAAAACCATTCTCCGCTGCCACAAATCCTCCACCGCCAACTATCTTTCTGGACGAGAGCAGATCAAGCTGCCCACTCGCCGGCGCCCTGTGCGCCTTAGTCGAGCCATAACCATCCGCGCCGCCGCCGAGAACAACCTCAAGAGTATTGACGTCAAATTTCCCTTGGGCATTTTCTGCTGCGTAACCGGCGTATCCGGGTCGGGAAAAAGCACCCTGGTTAGCCAAACCCTCTTACGAGCCCTTAAACGTCGGCTTTACGGCTCGCGAGACAAACCCGGAAAACATGCCGGACTGCTGGGAACCAGTGCTGTTGACAAGGTAATCGAAATCGACCAAAAGCCCATCGGCCGAACCCCACGCTCCAACCCAGCTACCTACACCGGCCTATTTGACCTTATCCGCCAGCTCTTCGCCAAAATCCGCGAGGCCAAAATTCGCGGCTACAAACTCGGCCGATTCAGTTTCAACGTCAAAGGTGGACGCTGCGAAGCCTGTCACGGCCAAGGGACCCGCAAAATCGAGATGCACTTCCTACCTGACGTCTATGTGATTTGCCAGGAGTGTAAAGGATCCCGCTACAATCGCGAAACCCTCGAGATTTGTTACAAGGGAAAGAACATCGCCGATGTGCTGGGCATGCGAGTTGAAGAAGCCCTGTCCTTTTTCGCAAACTTCCCCAAAATCAAACAACTGCTCCGGGCTCTCAACGACGTCGGCTTAGGATACATAACCCTGGGCCAATCCTCCACTACTCTTAGTGGCGGAGAAGCTCAGCGGATAAAGCTGGCCACCGAGCTGGGGAAAACCTCCACCGGCCACACCCTCTACATCCTCGATGAGCCGACCACCGGCTTGCATTTCGCCGACATTCACAATCTGCTCAACGTCCTCAACCGTCTGGTCGACCTGGGCAACACCGTCCTGGTTATTGAACACAACCTGGACGTAATCAAGCACGCCGATTATATTGTGGACCTAGGCCCCGAAGGAGGAGATGCCGGCGGACAGATTGTTGCCCTGGGACCGCCAGAGCAAATTGTAAAAATTAGCGAATCCTATACCGGACAATACCTCAAGGCCAAGCTACAAAAATCAACGCCAAGTGTCCCTCGGAAACGTAAGAAAAAATGACCTCCACCAAGACCATCAAGGTAATTACCATAGACGGACCCTCCAGCTCCGGCAAATCCACCGCGGCACGCAAGTTGGCCCAGCGGCTTGGTTTTACCCACCTTGACACCGGAGCTATGTACCGGGCCGTCACTTTCCAAGCCTTGCGAAAAGGCCTGAACCTCAAAGACTCAGCTAAGCTCATCGATTTGACCAAGAGTATAGATTTAGACCTGCTCCCCACTGCTCATGGCACAGAGGTCACCATCTCTGGCCGCGATGTCACCGAATCGATCCGCACTGTAGAGGTAACCGAGAATACTCACTTTATCGCCTCACGGCGGGGCGTCCGCGACGAAATGGTCAAGCGTCAACGGAAGTTGGGCGCAAAGCTGACCCCCTTGGTCACCGAGGGACGTGATCAAGGCACAGCCGTTTTTCCCAACGCCCAAGTCAAGTTCTTCCTTGATGCCGACCCTGCCACCAGGGCTCAGCGCCGTTACCAGCAGCTCCAGAAGAGCGGCCAAACCGCCACCTACGAACAGGTCCTGGCCAGCATAAAAACTAGAGACACTCACGACAGCAGCCGCAGCGCAGCTCCTCTGGAAATACCCCCCGGAGCAATAATCATCGATACCACCAACATGGACATCATCCAGATGGTCGACGAATTGCTCAGCCATGTTCAACGTGTCTTCGCAGCTATTGAACGGGAGCAATCAAAGCCATGAGCGAGTACGACGGCTTAGCTCACAGATTTTGGTACGGCGCCTGGCGCGGGCTCTGCCAGTTGGTCTTCATCTCCGCTTTCGGTATCCGAAGCTTCGGTCGCAAAAACGTACCTACCAAGGGCGGCGCTTTGCTGGCCTGCAACCATCAGAGTTTTCTTGATCCCATGGCCGTAGGGCTCTGCCTGTGGCGAGAGGTGCACTACTTGGCCCGTGAATCGCTCTTTCGTAAGCCCGGCTTCGGTTGGCTCATTCGTTCGGTGAATGCCTTTCCCGTCAAACGCGACACTGTCGATCTGGCTGCCATCAAGGAATGCCTTCGCCGACTAAAAGCAGGCCAATTACTTCTGCTCTTCGGCGAAGGCACTCGAACCCACGACGGGCGTATCGCTGCTTTGCAGCCGGGCATGGCCATGATGGCCCGACGGACCAAGGTCCCCCTGGTTCCCGTGGTCATAGACGGTGCTTTCGAAGCCTGGCCCAGACACAAAACGTATTGGAGCTTACACCCTATTCGGGTCATGTACGGCCAACCAATAACCACTGAACAGATAGCAGGCCTTAGCGACAAGGCCGCAGCTCGGATAATCTACCAGCGACAGCAAGAAATGCAGCACTTGCTCCGCCGACGTTACGGCCAAAAACCATATTCTTATCCACCACTTGAGAGCCAATCGTGAAAGTAATTGTAGCTGAGCCTCGAGGATTTTGTGCCGGTGTCAAGCGGGCCGTCCAGTTGGCCGAGAAGTCTCTCAAGGCAGGGCAATGTGTTTACAGCCTTGGACCGCTGATTCATAATCCTCAGGTCGTCGAGAGATTGCAAAAGCAGGGGCTCAAAGCCACCGACAACTTAGACAACGTGCCCGATGGCGCCGCTGTACTGATCCGCTCGCATGGGGAGTCGCCCCAGATATTTCAACAGGCCCAGCAACGCGGCCTGGAGGTTATCGATGGCACTTGTGTATTGGTCAGGCGAGCCCAGAACATCGTCAAACAGTTGCAGGAGCAGGGATATCAGGTGCTGATAGTCGGAGATCCCAATCATCCAGAGATCCGTGGGGTCATGGCCTACGCCCCCCATGCTATTTGCCTCAAGGACAAATCGGATCTGCCGAAGATCGCTGGGCATCGCCGTTTGGGAATCATTGCTCAAACCACTTACTCGCTCAGCGCCTTTGGCAAGATGGTGGGTTTGGTGGTCTCCTCCGGATGTGCCGAGGTAAAAGTCGTGGACACCATCTGCCAAGCCACCCACGCCCGTCAGCGGGCTGCCCTGGAAGTCACCAAACAGGTCCAGGTCATGTTCGTCCTAGGTGGCCGACAGAGCGCCAACACCTCCCGCCTAGCCGAATTATGTGCCGCACAGGGCGTCAGCACCTATCACTTGGAATCCTGGAAGCAATTCTGCGAAGAGTATATCCGGGACAAAACCGTCGCTGGGGTCACCGCCGGAGCCTCTACCCCCGACTGGGCTATCGAAGAATTCGTCCACAACCTGGGCCAAAAATAGCGAAAATGTGGGGCCGCCGCCTTTTTCTTGGAAAAATGGGTGGAATATCTTTTCCCTGCTGTTATACTCATGGATTAGCTTCATGCACTGGGAATCCAGCTTATGGGCTCGCCAGTGCTGTTTATTGGCCTTCTGGGCTTGGAGTTCAAACAACCGCCGGGGTAGCGTGAGCCTCAGTGGTCATAACTTCGAGCTATTCTAAATCTTAAAACTATCACGAGTGAATGAGACAATTCTATGGTTGATAAAAGCATAATGCGGCAATTTGAAATCCCTGACGAGGAAATCAATAACTTTCTCAGTGAGGCCCTCGGCCCTGAGGTCGTTCAGGGAAATATGGACAGCGTGGTTGACGATGCCATCAAAAACTTCTCGCCCGGCAGCTTACTGACCGGAACCATCATCGGACGCGCCGGTGACGACGTAGTCATTGAGGTGGGTTTGAAGTCTGAGGGCCTGGTTGCCCTTTCCGAGTTCGACGATCCCGAAGAGGCGGTCTCCGGGAAAAAGGTCGAAGTCATTCTCGAAGCTGTCGAGTCCGACACCGGCCAAGTAGTCCTCTCCAAACGCAAAGCTGATCGGCTTCGCGGATGGGAAAAACTGGTCAATAGCTGCAATGAGGGCGACACCGTTACCGGCCGAGTCATGCGTAAGATAAAAGGAGGCCTACTGGTCGACGTAGGTGTTCCTGTATTCTTACCGGCCAGCCAGGTGGACATCCGCAGACCCAGTGATATTGGCGCCTTTATCGGCAACGAAATCCACGCCAATATCCTCAAAATTGACACCGAACGCAGAAACATTGTCATCTCTCGACGCCGCTATCTTGAGGATCAGCGTTCCGTCGCCAAAGAAAAGCTCTTCGAAGAAATCCAGCCCGGCCAAATCCGCAAAGGTGCGGTCAAGAATATTGCAGACTTCGGAGCCTTCGTGGACCTTGGTGGTGTTGACGGGCTGCTGCACATTACCGATATGAGCTGGGGAAGAATTGGACATCCTTCCGACATCCTCAAAATCGACGACGAGATTGAGGTCATGGTCCTCTCTGTGGACCTCGAAAGGGAAAAAATTGGTCTGGGCCTAAAACAAAAAACCGAGAGCCCCTGGTCTCAAGTCTTAACCAAGTATCCTGCCGCTACCCGTACCCGCGGAACGGTGGTCAACATCATGAGCTACGGCGTGTTTGTCAAGCTCGAAGAAGGCCTCGAGGGACTGGTCCATATCTCAGAGATGAGCTGGACCAAGCGATTAAACCATCCCTCCGAAATGGTCAGCTTAGGTGAAGACGTCGACGTTGTCGTCCTGGGAACCAACAAGGAAAAGCAGGAAATTTCCCTGGGTATGAAGCAAGCTCAGGACAATCCTTGGAGTCTCATCAGTCAGAAGCACCCGCCCGGCTCAGTCATTGAGGGACGTGTACGCAATCTGACTAATTACGGAGCCTTCATTGAGGTCGAGGAAGGTATCGACGGACTGCTACATGTTAGCGACATGAGCTGGACCAGGAGAATTACCCATCCCTCCGAACTGCTCAAAAAAGGCCAAAGCGTCAGGTGCATGGTCTTGAATGTGGATCAGGAGAAATCAAGAGTGGGCCTGGGCCTTAAGCAGCTCACAGAGGACCCCTGGGAACGAGCCATTCCCGAAAAGTACGTCCCCGGCCAAATCGTCCAGGGCAAAGTGGTCAAGATCACTACCTTCGGCGTGTTTTTGGAACTCGAACCCGAACTCGAGGGTTTGCTCCACATTTCAGAGTTGGCTGAGGATAAGGTGGAAAACCCCAACGACCTGCTCAGCATGGGCCAAGAGTTGGAAGTGAAAATATTACGCGTTGACGTAGAGGACCGCAAGATCGGGCTATCTCTAAAGAGAGTCCGCTGGTCCGAGGAAGATGCAGCCTCCCAGAACGGCGACCAACCCGCTTCAGTTCCCTCCAAGCGGCTTCGCGGTGGTCTGCATGGCCCAGGCGACTTGGGCAGCGATCTTATCAGCTACAGTGTGCTTGGTGGTTCTAGCCCAGCCGAGCAACCGCCCGCCGAGGAGCAGCAGCCTGCTGCGGAGCAGTCCCCCCAAGCCACATCTGCCGAAGAGCAGATTGAGCCGGAAGCTTCTGCTTCACCGGCAGAATCACCACAACCGTCAGAACCGGATGACAAGCCCACCACTGATGAGAGCGACACCGCTGATGATGCCGCCAGCGATCAGCCGGAAAACAGCCCAGCCAAAACCGAGGATGAGGCTGTTGACGAGCAGAAGGACGAGTCGAGTCCATCGACCCAGTAGTCGGGTTTATCGGTCGGTCCAACCGGCCCAGCCCATAATCTCAGCATTTACAAGACCGAAGTGCCCCTTCATGGGACACCTCGGTCTTGTTTAGGTTAAGCCCACGATTAATCCTGCCATCCCAGCAGCTTTCCTTCACCATATTCACCAATTCTCACCCAGCAAAACTCGCGTTAGCTCTGACTGGCGTAGCTAAAGGCAGAGCTTTTCCGACCCGATCAACTATATAGACAAGCTGGACGCACTGGGCACTAAGGCCCAGAAGCAAGAAAAAGGAGCTCGCCATCCCATCCATAGGCCCTCGAGAAACTCTAAGTACCTACCTGAAGGACATCGACGAATCGCCGCTCCTGAGTGCTCAGCAGGAGTGCCAATTGGCCGAAAGAATTATCAAAGACCAGGACCCCGAAGCCAGAGATCGAATGATTCGTTCGAACTTGCGATTAGTGGTAAGTATCGCGAAAAATTACATGCGTCGCGGCCTACCTTTGAGTGACTTGATCGCCGAGGGGAACCTTGGCCTGCTCCGAGCAGTCGAAGGATTCGACCCCACCTTTGGAGCGCGTTTCAGCACTTACGCTTCCTGGTGGATCAAGCAATCCATCAGGCGTGCCCTGGTCAGTACCTGCCAGCCAATTCACATCCCTGCCTACATGGTGGAGCTGATTAACCGCTGGAAAAGGGCCTCTGCACGTTTGGAGGAACGTCTTGGACGAGCACCCACTGCTGAGGATGTCGCTCAAAGTATGAGTTTGTCCCACAGTAAGGCTAAAATTGTATGCTCGGCCGTGCAAGTCGCTGGATCGGTTATGCGTGGAAGCTCACCGGATGAAGACTCAAGCTCGGATGATATGTTTGTCGATTATCGCACCCCACAGCCGGACCAGGCGTTGATCAATGCCACTCAAGGCGAAGACATTGCCATCTTGCTCAGTCAAATCAGTGAACGCCAAGCCAAAATACTTAGGCTGCGTTTCGGACTCAACGGCCAACCGCCCTTGACTCTAAAGCAAATCGGCGAAGAAGTGGGCCTCACCCGCGAGCGAGTTCGCCAATTGCTTCATCAGTCCCTGAATAGCCTTTACGTTTTTCTCAACGAATAAGCCACCCTTGCCGGCATGACACATCGGGCCGATTAGGAATGAGCCGAATTGTTCCTTGACATAACTATTACATTTTGGTAGTATGGATTGGTTATTCGAGAGCCGTTTTTCTTTCATGTCAGGGGCTCTATTATGACTGATATTTCTGAACGCAGGGCTTTTCCCCGTACCGCGTTGCATCAGCAGGTCTTGCTGGATATAGACGGACGTCCTGGGACTTTCACCGTTGCCGGGGTGGATCTCTCCCATGGTGGGGCTTGTCTCAATGTGCCCCTTACCGCGCCTTTGGCCGCGGGAACTCAAATCCAGGTCCAACTGCCTCGCCCCGGTTCCGATTTGCCCCTGGTCCACGACAACTCCCAGCGATACACCGCTCAGGTAGTCCGTGTCGACCGAGCCAGCAAACTGCTTGACGGTTTGGCCGTTGTGGGTTTGCAGTTCCACTAGCCCAGCAGCTCGTGTCCATCCCTCATCAATCTGACAAAGGCTTGCCGCCACGGCCTCTGGGCCGTAATATATATCTTTCGATAACCGACGATCATTCCTAAACTCCGGAGTGGTGATCATGTATAGGATTTTGGTGGCCGACAAGCTCGCCCCAAAGGGTTTGGCTCTGCTGGAACAGGACGATCGTTTCCAATGCGACGTAAAGGTTGGAATATCTCCAGAGGAGTTGGCCTCTATCATCGGCGAGTATGACGGTCTGCTCATCCGCAGCGGTGCCAAAGTTACCGCTCAGGCCCTGGCCAAGCCCGGCAAACTCCGAGCCATCGCCAGGGCAGGCGTCGGCGTCGATAATGTCGATCTGCCAGCCGCCACCCGAGCTGGCGTCTTGGTTATGAACACTCCTGACGCCAATACCATCTCCACCGCTGAGCTAACTATTGGCCTGATGTTGGCCTTATCTCGCAATGTCGTAAACGCCTCGGCTTCTCTGCGAGCTGGCAAATGGGAGCGTTCCAAGTTCGTGGGTACGCAATTGGCCGGAAAGACGTTGGGCCTAGTAGGACTTGGACGAATAGGCAAGGCCGTAGCCAAACGGGCCTTGGCTCTGGAGATGAAAGTCCTCGGTTATGACCCCTTTTTTTCTGGCGATTCCGCTCTTGACGGGCAGATCCGCGTGCTCAAGGACCTCGACGAAATATTAAGCCAAGTGGACTATCTAAGCGTCCACACCCCAGGTGGCGCCCAGACCAAGGGTCTGATCGGCTCAGAGCAGTTGGCAAAAATGAAATCTTCCGCCTGCGTAATCAACTGTGCACGTGGCGGAATCATAGACGAATCAGCACTGGCCCAAGCCTTGAAC
>SDBV01008857.1_pt1 | contig 13491 bp, 12 predicted proteins | sample 2277081 | NCBI WGS metagenome assembly SDBV01 (sample SAMN10402039, study PRJNA504765) | marine sediment metagenome | isolation source: marine sediment core GS10_PC15, 223 cmbsf | place: Arctic Ocean: Southern Knipovich Ridge | collected 2010 | reverse complement strand
CGGAGAGGCGACCAGCATTTGGATGAAGTACCAGCAGCTTGGCCAGGAGGCGTCGATTGTGCAGTTGTTCAGGGTTCCCGAGCCGGGCACGCTGGTGATGTTGCTGGGCACCGGCCTGCTGGGGCTGCTGATGCTGGCCATCCGTCGTCGTCGGGCGGCGTAATCCGCCAAACCCCCATATGACGGGTAGTTTAACGGCCCGTTTTACGTCCACAAGCGTCGCTCCGCCACGGGAGCGGCGCTTTTCTTGTGCGCCGAAGCCGCGGCGCAAGGCTGGTTCCCGCCTCGTGGTGAACCACGCTCGAATCGCCCGTGTGGCCGGGCATGGCGACCAGCTTCGGCTTGCACGGCCGCCCGCGGCTGTGCTTGCAATTCGGCCACGGCGGCCCTATACTGAGAGGTTCCGCGGGTTTTTCTGCCAGTGAACCACGTAAATGGCTGCCGATCGATCGCCAGAGCATCGATGGATCGGCCCCCCACGATACACTTTCCAGGAGATTGACGCCTATGACTATGGACAAAAGCCTTCGCGCGCGAGTCGGACTAGTCCGCAGCCGAAATGTGCTTACCCGCGCCGAGCGGCTCGAACGTCTCAAGGCCACCGACCGCTGGCAGGACGGCGACAGCCCCTTCGGGCTAACCAAAGTGCGAGTATATAAGATCGCACTGAAGAAGAAAAAGAAGAAGAAAGAAGAGGAAGGGGAAGCGGAGGGAGGCGCGGCCGGCGACGAGGCTGAGAAGTAAGGAATCCTAAGCGAGGTGCGACGCATGCGGGTCCGGCTCGAATACGGCCGCGACGGGCTGGAGGTCCAACTGCCGCAGAAGCACGTTGTCAAGTGCCTGGGCTGCCAGCCGGCCGAACCGTTGAGCCGGCCGCAATCTCACGTCGAGGCGTGCCTGCAAGAGCCGATCGGCACACCGCCGCTTGCCGAGTTGGCCCGGGGACGCCGCAGCGCCTGTGTGGTCATCAGCGACGTCACCAGGCCCGTACCCAACCGGATCATCCTCCCGCCGATTCTGGCAGTGCTCCAACAGAGCGGGATTGCCCGCCAGAAGATCCTGATCCTCGTGGCCACCGGCCTGCACCGACCCAACCTGGGTGACGAACTCCAGGAGGTGGTCGGCCCCTTCGTGTTCAACACGTATCGCATCGAGAATCACCACGGCCGGGAACTCTCCGAACACGTCTATCTGGGCGACACACCGCGCGGCGTGCCGGCCTGGATCGACCGCCGTTACCTCGACGCCGACTTGAAGATCACCACCGGGCTGATCGAGCCGCATTTCATGGCCGGATTCTCCGGCGGGCGGAAGCTGGTCTGCCCGGGGCTGGCGGGCTTGGAGACGATTAAGGTCTGGCACGGCCCCGACTTCCTCGAACATCCCAACGCCCGAACCGGGTGCCTCGACGGCAATCCGGTCCACGAGGAGAATACCCGGATCGCGAGGATGGCAGGCTGCGATTTCATCGTCAACGTGGTCGTCGACGCCCAGCGGCGGATCCTGAAGGTCGTGGCCGGCGATATGGAGGAGGCGTTTCACCGCGGCGTGGAGTTCGTTCGCAAGCCGTTTACCGACACCGTACCCGAGCCGGTCGACGTGGTGGTGACCAGCTCGGCCGGCTATCCGTTGGACACGACCTTCTACCAGTCGGTCAAGGGCATGGTGGGCGCGTTGCCGATCCTGAAGCCGGGCGGCACGATCATCCTGGCGGCCGACATGAGCGAAGGGATCGGCAGCCCCGACTTCCGGGGCCTCTTCGACGAACATCCCACGCTGGAGGGCTTCATGGAGCGAATCACCCAGACCGACTACTTCGTGCCCGACCAGTGGCAGCTCGAGGAGCTGGCCAAGGTCCGCCGCCAGGCAAAGGTCAAGGTGGTGACCGACGGCCTGCCGCCGGCGACGCTCCGCGGTCTGTTCGTCGAGCCGGCCGAAAGCGTCGAGGCGGCCGTGGCCGACGCGGTGGCCGAGTACGGCGAAGAAACCACCATCGCCGTGATTCCCGACGGGCCGTACGTGATGGCCGAGTTGGAGGCGTGATGGTTCTTGCGAAGCCGCCAGCGGCTTACGCGCCGTATTGATTGAACCATGCCCGTTGGTCGAAGGGGAGTTTTTCCTTTTGCCTGCCCGGCTCGGCGGCCACCCCGATCGGCAGCAGAACGCGTACGGCGCGGCGCTGGGGCACTCCCAGGAGTTTGGCGACCCGGGCGGCCTTGTTCTCGACCCGCAACACGCCGTCGAGCCAGACCGTGGCGTACCCCAAGGCGGTCACTGCCAGCAACATGTTCCCAACCGAGGCCGCACAGTCTTCCGCCGCAAAAGAGAGTTCTCCGAGGATCGGCCGCGGATCGGTCACACAAGCGATCAACGCCCGGGCGGTGTGGCAGACCGGCCGGTCGACGATCCGGGCGATTTCGTTCAGCCGCTGCGGATCGTCGACGATGACGAACGACACCACTTGCTCATTCTTGGCCGAGGGCGCCCGGATGCCGGCCTCAACGATCTTGCCGAGATCTTCCCGCGAAACGGGCGCGTCGGTGAACGTCTCGCGATAGCTGTAACGTTTTTCGATGGCTTCAAACAGATCCACAACCACTCCTTTGCATGATGGACGACCGCTGGTCCCCGTAGGTCAGGGCTTGCCCTGACGCAACCGGGTACGGGCATTCGACCTTGTATGTATGCGTCAGGGCAAGCCCTGACCTACGGACGGCAATAGGAGAGCGCCAGCAGCGCGTAGCCGGTGACCAGGCTGGGTTCGCCTTCCAGCCAGCGGACGTTGTCGTTGAGCCAGGAGCCGTTGGGACGTTGGCGGCGGATCAGTTCCGCCCGCAGGTCGCGGCGCCAGTCGTGTGCGACGCCGCTTTCGTCCACAATCGAGTCCTGGCCGGTGGCGGCCAGCGCCTTGGCGAAGACGTGGTAATAGTAGTACAGCCCGTTGTCGCCCAGGCCCGGGTTCGATTCCAGGCCGTAGTGTTTTCGGATCCACTTCAGCGCCGCCTTGGCGCGGGGATCGTCGGGGTCGACTCCGGCGTAGATCATGCTCTTCAATCCGGCGTAGGTCATCGAGCCGTAGCTTCGCAGGCCGCCGTTGGGCGTTTCGCCCGCCTGGCTGGAGCCGCCGGCGGCGGGGGTGTAGTAGAAGCCGTTGTCGGGATTCTTGGCGGCGAACTTGGTGGTGTTGTGTTCGCTCTCCAGGTTCTGGCATCGGGAGATGAAGATCAGGGCCTTCTGGATGCACTCGTCGTCGAGCCCGTTGCCGGCCGCCCGCAAGGCGTCGATCGCAAAGCTCGTATTCGACAGATCGGGGCGTTTGTGCTTTCCGTAACCGAATCCGCCGTAGCTGGTGCTGGTCCGGTCGTGGCCTTCCTCTTCGTCCCATTGGATGCCCTTGAGGAATCCCTCGGCCTTTCGGATCAATTCGTCGTAGCGGCCGTCGCGGTTGGCCTCGGCGAAGCAAAGGATCGCCAGCGAGGTCTCGTAGCTGCGATAGAAGTTGTCCCGATTGTAGATGCCGCCGTCGGGGCGGACGAAACCTTCGAGGTACTTCAGGCTCTTGGCCACCAGCGGGTCGTCGGGGCTGCGGCCGTGACGCAGAATGCCCGTGGTCACCACCGCCGTGACGCCCGGCATGTTGGATTCGGCGTAGGACCCGTTGGTCGCTTGGACCTGGGTCTTCAAGAATCGGATCGCCCGATCGACCGCCAGGCTGTAGGCCTTCGCGTCGTCGCCGGCCGAGGCCGCCAGTGGGTCGGCCATGGTCGGCAAAGCCGTTGAAACCGTCAGGGCCGCGATCGACAATAGCACACACGGCAGCGAATACCGCCCGATCATCTCACACCTCGCTCGTTGATGGCAGGAAAACGTACAGGACTTTCGAACGCTTGGGAAAACCGAGACCGCGGGGGACAGTGATTCCCGGCAATGATGATTCCCGGCAATGATTCCCGTTGGTTTATTCGGTCGGGCGCCCCCATTCTATTTCCGACCCCCCGGCCGGTCACGGTGGCCCCATTGAATTCTAGCCTGGCAGGGCGGCGGAGCCAGCGACGCAAGTCAAATCGGCGGGGCCGATGACCCCGCAACGTAGCTGGGCACAGTCTGCCTCATGGGATCACTTGGCCCAAGGCCCGCAAGTCAGGGCACGATGGCCAGGATTTCGTCCTCGCTCATGATCAGCAGTTGCTGGCCGTTGACCTCGACCTCGGTGCCGGCGTAGCTGCCGAAGAGCACGCGGTCGCCCTCGCTGACTTGATGCCCGGCCCGAGTTCCGTCGCAGAGCAGGCGTCCGTCGCCGACCGACAACACGCGTCCTTGTTGTGGTTTCTCTTTGGCCGTGTCGGGCAGGACGATGCCGCCGGCGGTCATTTCTTCTGCCTCCAGCCGTTTGATCACAACTTTTTCGCCCAGGGGCACGACTTTCATTTTCGCTCGACTCCTCGCGGGTAACTGGCGTCCAAGAACTGCTCGACCAGATCGTTTCATTGTCGCACGCTGCCGGATCGGACACAAGGGTTTGGCGAGGCCAGCGGCCGCCTTGCGCGAGAAAACTCAGCGGGCAGACAAGATCGGGCTTCCCGCAATCCGTCGAATGAGTACACTTAGTCGAAACCCCCCGCCGAGAGCGGCATGCTGCGATGGCGGGGTGGTGTGTCCGAGTTGTACATCGGCACCAATGCAATGGGAACCTGCGGTGGCCGGCCCGCTGGATCACGGTCGACCCCCCCACCGGTGAGCCTTCCCGCAAGCTCTCGGTGTGACGCGATCATGGAGGTGTGCAGCCTGAACCGGGGTCGATTCCTGGCTTAGAAACGGCCGCGAGTGTGCTGAGCGAGCGAACGGCGACTTGGTGCAGCATGGTGTCGTCCCCCTTGTGTGGGGTACATCATGCTTCGACCCAGGCAAGGGTCGGTTCGCTCTACCGGGGTTTGCTTCCGGCAAGCGCCACTGCGGCCGTGGCGGGCCAACTGCCTGAAACGACAACCACCGATCACGCAACCGGCCAAGTTCCCCTTGCATCCTGGCCGCCTCCCCGACGCGACGGGGAGGCGGCGTTTTTTCGGGGCTGCTGCAACTGTTTAGCCGCCGCGGCCACGCGACGTGAACCGCGCAAATCGTACCGACAACGAGCACCGCGTGGCCGCGGCGGCTAAACTTTCGTGTGCAAAACCACTTTCCGTAACGAAACTCATTAGCCAATCTCGACCCGCTTCCATGGTCCGCGATGCCCCGTTGCTGGATGCCCGGAACCTTGGCCGACGCCATCCCGACGGCCGGCGTTGGCTGTTGGAAAACGTGTCGCTGGAAATCCACGCCGGCGCCCGGCTGTCGGTTTCGGGGCCCTCCGGCTCGGGCAAGACCCTGCTGCTGCGGGCGCTGGCGATGTTGGACCCGCTGGACGAGGGCCGGGTTTGCTTCAAAGGCCGCCCGGTGCGCCACGACGGCATGGCCGGCTTCCGCGGGGCGGCGATCTACCTGCACCAACGGCCGGCCCTGCCGGAAGATCACGTCGAGGCTGCGCTGCGAAGGCCCTTTTCACTGACGGTCCATCACCACCGGCAGTTCGACCCCCCGCGGATCCTCGCATGGCTCGAACAACTCAACCGCGACGCTTCTTTCCTGGCCAAGAGCACCGGTGACCTTTCCGGCGGCGAAACCCAAGTGGTCGCCCTGTTGCGGGCCCTGCAACTCGACCCGACCGTGCTGCTGTTGGACGAGCCGACCGCCGCGCTCGATGCGTCGACGACCGCCACCGTCGAAGAGCTGCTGACCGACTGGGTGCAAAACTCGGCCGAAGATCGGGCCATCGTCTGGGTTACCCACGATACGCAGCAAGCCCGACGCGTAGCCGAGACGACCTTGCACATGCACCACGGAAGGATAACGGATGAATAACGCGATCCTCTTGGCGGCTGCCGACCCGGCTGAACTCGGGTTCTGGCAACTGGGCATCGCCGCCTCGCTGATCCTGATCAGCGGCCTGATTTCGCTGCGGCTGCAACTGGGGCTGGAGCGGCGGCTGTTGGTGGCGGCCGTCCGCACGGTGGTCCAGCTTCTGCTGATCGGCATGGTGCTGCGTTGGATCTTTGCCCCCGACCGCGGATGGTACGTGATCGTGGGTCTGATGCTGGTGATGACCCTGATCGCCGGCAACGCCGCGGTCGGGCGGACGCCGCGGCGGTATCGGGGTATCTTTCTCGACAGTATTATCTCGATGTGGGTCAGTTCCTGGCTGATTCTGGCCGTGGCGCTGTTTGCCGTCGTACAGGTCCAGCGCGGCGACGGCCCCTTGTTTCCGCCGCAATATGCGATTCCGCTGTTGGGCATGATCCTGGGCAACACGCTCAACGGGATTTCCCTGGGCCTGGACCGCTTGGGCGAGGAACTCGCCGGCAAGCGCGACCAGGTCGAGACCCTGCTGGCCCTCGGCGCCACCCGCTGGGAGGCCGCTCGACGCCCGATCCAACAGGCGGTCCGCACCGGCATGATTCCGATCATCAACTCGATGATGGTCGTGGGCCTGGTCAGCCTGCCGGGCATGATGACCGGCCAGTTGCTCGCTGGGGCGGACCCGACCCAGGCGGTGAAGTACCAGATCGTGATTATGTTCCTGATCGCCGCCGGCACTTCCCTGGGCACGTTCGCGGTGGTGCTTCTGGGCTACCGCCGGCTATTCACGGCCGATCACCAGTTCCTGCCGGGCCGGCTGGTGAAGCGGAAATAGCCCTGGAGTTCGCTACGGGCGTGTGGTAGGCTCCAAGATAGAGGACCAAGCCATGATCGAGTCGATCCAATTCAAGAATTTCAAGGCCCTGCGCGACACCACCCTGCCGCTCGGCCCCTGCACGATCCTCGTCGGTCCCAACGGCAGCGGAAAGAGCACGGTGTTGCAGGCGCTGGAGGCGGTACAAAACCCGGGAAGCATGGACCTTTCGCGCGTTTTGAGTGTAGGTGTGCTGGAAACCGACGAACCTACGGTCGGGGTGAAACTCAATTTGGGAGAACCTCATGACGGTCTACAGCATGTCACTCAGTGGCACCATGACGTTCGCGGGCAGGACATTCGACCCTCCAACAAAGTGGAAAAACAGGATGCGCGGGGAATCAACAGTTTCATCGCTCGCATGCGCGTGTTTTCCTTCGATGCGAAACGGATAGCAGATGCTGTCACGCTGAAGCCAAGGATGGAACTGGCGTCCAACGGTACCGGATTGGCCGGTGTCCTTGACCGACTCCGAGACGGCGACGAAGAACGCTTCGAGGCGCTGAACGAGGAATTGGGGCGCTGGCTACCTGAATTCGACCGTTTGTCGTTTGACCTCGACCCGAGCGGAAACCGCTTGATCTTTCTTCGAACCCGCGACGGGCACCACAAGATTCCCGCAGCCGACCTTTCTCAGGGCACACTGATCGCAATTGCGATCCTCACCTTGGCGTATCTTCCGGACCCGCCATCGCTCGTGGGGCTGGAAGAGCCCGACCGTGGGATTCACCCTTACCTGCTTCGACACGTACAGGATGCCATCTATCGGCTCACCAATCCGGAAGGCTGCGGCGAGAAGCGGGAGCCGGTGCAAGTGATCGCCACGACCCACTCGCCGTCCTTCCTGAACTTATTCAAGGACTTCCCTCAAGAAATCGTGGTGGCCAATAAGGTCGGCGCCGACGTCCAGTTCCAACGGTTGACCGATCAACCGCATTTCAAGGAGATCCTGGGAGACGCGCCACTGGGCGAGGCCTGGTTTACCGGCTTCCTTGGGGGAGTGCCGAGCGGAACATGAAAGTGGCCGTCCTGAGCGAATCTCCCGCGGACGAGGCGGCCGTTCGGATCCTGATCGAAGGACTCCTGGCAACGGAAACCGAAGTGGTTCCTCTGCCGACGCCCAAAACGCGCGGGTGGAAGGCGGTGTTGGATTCGGTTCGCGGTGCCTTGTACCATTTGAGCTACCAGACCGACGCCGATGCGCTGGTCATGACCTTGGATTCCAACGGATCTCCCGTGCATCAAGCGGCCCACGAAACGGCGCAGGCAGGCGATCCTGTCTGCCGATTGTGTCGACTGCGCAACATGGTCGACAGAATTCACCGCCACCTCCAACTCCCCAAGGGTCGTGACCCGCTCAAGATTGCCTTGGGACTCGCCGTCCCGGCTGTTGAGGCATGGTACCTGGTCGGACTTGATCCCCGCGTTTCAGAAGCCGCCTGGAACGAAGGGCTGCAATCCGGCAATCCGCCGTACAGTAAGCTGAATCTGAAGCAGCAAGCGTACGACACGGAAAAGCCCTCATTGGCCCTGGAACAAGAGTGAGCGGTCAAACACGTTCGCCGACTGGTGGGCGAGAAGAGACTCGGTATGCTCGAAAGACTCTTCCCCGGCGGCTTCGCGACATTGGCCAACGACGTCCGTGGCTGGTTGGCGGAAGATTCTTGACTCGCACCAACTCGCCGTCGCTCACCACTTCCCCGCGCGGCGGATGGCGGTGGAGGAGACGTCTTCGCGAAACACGTCGGCGGGCACGTCGCGGCAGATCGACCGCAGCGTGTCGGGCAGGTCGAGATCCGACAGACGCATGAAGCCGGTGCCCGGGTCGCGGCCGAAGACCAGGAAACGGCAGCCCCGTTGGGCGATCCGCTCCAGCGCCGCATGACAGGCCGCCGTGCTCTCGGCGTAGTACCGGGGGTCGGCGATTCGCCGAAGCGTGTCGGCCCCCACCACGAACGTCGTGCCCGGAAACAGCCGCGATTTCTCCTCGAACGTGGCCGCCCGGGTAAGCCAAACCGGCTGGTCCTCGGGAAACTGACCGACGCGGCGCTGGATCTCGTAATAATCCAATGGGGGCTTGTCGACGTTGAGGATGGACATCTCCATGGTGACCGGTAGGCCCAAGGTTTCCCCGGCGATCTCGGCCATGCGGCGATGCCCGACGTGCAACGGGTTGAAGGCGCCGGGCAGGATGGCCGCGGCCGAGCGGCCGCCCCGGGCCACGGTTTCCACCTTGCCGAGCAACAGGTCTTGCCACGACGCCAGGGCGACCGCACGCGACTGCTCAACCTGCTCGCTTTCGCCCAGGTCGAGTGGCAGCCGCCAATCTCTTTTGGATTGGGGTCCTTTGGATTCGGGCAGGTCGCAGGCCTCGGCCACCGTGTTGATCAGCATCCGACCCACCAGGCGTTCTTCGTCGGCCCGGCTGCGGCGGTCCTTTTCGAGCTCGAGCGACCAGGCGGCGGTCAGCGAGGCGGTTTGCAGTGCCACGTGGACGCGGTGGGCTCCGCGTTTGGGCCGGTCGGTGGCCAGTCCGGCGGTGCAGGCCACGCCGGCCGGCGAGGATTCGGGCTCGTATCGCCAAGCCCTCAGAAACGCGGTCATGGCCATGGCCCGGGCGGTCTGCGACGAACAGAGCCCGTTGGGCCGTCCGCCGAGCCAGGCGATCAGCGCCGACTGGGAGTAGGGCACGACGGCCTCGAGCAGAGTCCGCGAGGCCCCGGGCACTTCGAGCAAATCGGCGATCGCCCGGCTCCCACCGCCGGAAATCGCCAAAACGATCCGCCCCGCCGAAGCGTGGATTTGTTCGACGAGTTGGCTGGCAGAAAGCGGCATGTTGTTTTCTCCGCGGGGCAGTGGGCAGTTTAGCGATTGCCGCTACGGCGGCCAAGGCGTGGTGAACGTCGATGGCCGCCTCTTACATCTTTCGACCTTTCCCACCGGCCAACTTACGAATGCTGCGGGATTCTTTGGGCTGCGGCCGGAGGTACCCCTTTGAGAGTTGCCGGCAGTGACTGAATTCATGCGGTCCTTTTCCGGGCCATGACAGGCAGGCGTCGGGTGGCTGGGGCAAAGCGCGGCGGTGCCCCAGGGACGTTGGGACTGAGGCTTCGCTGCGCTGCGGCCGCCAGACACCCCAAAGAGTTAGATGCTTACCAATCCAATGGAGTATGAATGGCCCTGAAATAACTCCATAGATCTGAAATGAACCGGTCGAACGCCGGGAGATTACGGTCTCGCTTGAAGGATCGCGACCATGACGCCCGTCCTGAATACCCCCCTGAGTGGGTGTCTTTAATCTCACGAAAAAACATCTCGAGAATTCTTCAAGATGAGTTCGGCGACGGCGAACTACCTACGGGCCAGCAATCGTCAGCGCGGACCGCCGGGGGGCTTGGCAAACCGAAACCAACTTCCTTTCACATGGTTTTCTTTTTGGAGGACACAGTCATGGTCAAGAAGGTAGTCATTGTCACGGCGGGAGTGCTTCTGCTGGCATTCGTGCTGTGCGGCACCAGCGTAGTCAGCTACGTCCGCACCTCCGCCGGATACGTCTCCGACGCGGTGGCCGAATCGGTGCCGGTGGAGTTCGAGATCGAGCGGGCACGCGGCATGATCGGTGATCTTATCAAGGATGTCCGCACGAACATGCACGCGATCGCCAAGGAGGAGGTCCGCGTCAAGCAGCTCGAGGAGCAGATCGACCGGGCCGAAGCCCAGCTCGCCAAGGACAAGGGCCAGATGATGCGGCTGCAGTCGGATCTGCAGAGCGCCAACGACGTGTACCGGTACGTCGGCCGCACGTACACGGCCAACCAGGTGCGGATCGATCTGGCCAATCGGCTCACGCGTTACAAGACCCGCGACGCCACGCTGCTGAGTTGGCGGGAAATCCACACCGCCCGGAAAAACAGCCTGGAGGCGGCCCGGACGAAGCTCGAAGGCATGTTGGCCGCCAAGCGACAGTTGGAGGTCGACGTGGAGAACCTGGAGGCCAAGACGCAGATGATCGCCGCCGCCAAGGCCACCAGCAACTACCAGTTCGACGACGGCCGGTTGGGTCAGGTCAAGGAGTTGGTCTCGAGCCTGCGGACACGGCTGGAAGTGGCCGAAAACCTGGTCCATGCCGAGACCCGCTTCCACGACGAGATCCCGCTGGACGAGACCAACCCGGAAGACATCGTCGAGCAGGTTACCCAGTACTTTGGCGAGAAGGACTCTCCGGAGCCGAACGCAATCGCGTTGGACTGAAGTCCCGGCGGCTGATGGAAAGCGTAGGGTGGGTACTCGCACCCACGCGAGACGGCCAAGGCTGGAAGACGCGTGGGTGCAAGCACCCACCCTACGAAGGATTCGTGCCCCTTTTTCAACGGACCTAGGCCCCAAGGCGTGATCCAGATACGATGTTCAACCTGGCCAACAGATTATGGGCACTCAGTACGATGGACTTCCGCGCGACGCCACCGACGGACAAGTTCATGCTGTGGGTCGACGCGGTGGGCGGTTTTTGGGTCTGCCTGGCCGACGAGGTGACGCTCGGCCAGCCGGTTCCAGGCGGCGCCCTCGACGTGCCCATCCTGGCCGACGTCTCCAGCCGGCACGCCCGGATCCGACGCGACGAAGAAGGCTACCTGATCGAAGCGATTCGGGAGGTACGCCTCGACGGGCAGCCGGTCCGCGGGGTGACTTCGCTGGCCGACGGCAGCCGGATCGACTTGGGCAAGGGGGTGCGGTTGGTGTTTCGCCGCCCCCACGCGCTGAGTGCGACCGCCCGGCTCGATTTCGTCAGCCACCACCGCACGCAGCCCTCGGCCGACGCGGTGCTGTTGATGGCCGACGCCTGCATCCTGGGGCCCAAGCCGACCAGCCACGTGGTCTGCCGCGATTGGAAACAGGAGGTCATTTTGTACCGCCACGACGAGCAGCTTTACTGCCGCAGCCACGGATCGTTGGTGATCGACGGTATACCCCGTGAGGGCCGGGGTCGGATCACGCTGAATTCCCGCGTGGAAGGGGACGGGTTTTCGCTGAACTTGGAAGAAATTCGACGGTAATGTTCGGTTCCAGGAACTCTGGGACTGAATGGGGCGTCCGTGATACAATTGAGGAGCGGACCGATGCAAGAACAGGTGACAGCCGTGGGACCCAACGGTGATAATAGGACGGACTTTTCGGTGGACGAGCCCCGCGATCCCGGCGAGGCGGCCTCACCGCCGGATTCGGCCGCGCCGTCTCGCCCGGCCGCCAAGTTCGTCTATCCCGGCGGTTCCCGCCCGCTGGAGGGCTATACCGTCAAACGGGGCATCGGCCATGGCGGCTTCGGCGAAATCTACTACGCCATCAGCGACGCCGGCAAAGAGGTCGCGCTGAAACTGATCCGGCGGAACCTCGACATCGAGCTGCGCGGCATCCGGCACTGCCTGAACCTGAAGCATCCCAATCTGCTGGCCCTGTTCGACATCCGCCAGGACGGCGAGGGCGACACCTGGGTCGTGATGGAATACGTGGCCGGCGAGTGTCTCGATGATGCAGTTTCATCCAACCCACACGGTATGCCACCAGAGCAGGCAATGGCATGGTTCCACGGTATTGGGGCCGGTGTGGCCTACCTGCACGACCGGGGCATCGTTCACCGTGATCTGAAGCCGGCGAACATCTTTTCCGACGAGGGTGTGGTCAAGGTAGGCGACTACGGCCTGTCGAAGTTCGTCTCCTGCAGCCGCCGTAGCGGGCAGACCGAAAGCGTGGGAACCGTCCACTACATGGCGCCCGAGGTGGCCAACGGACGCTACGGCAAGGAAATCGACATCTACGCCTTGGGTATCGTGCTCTACGAGATCCTCACCGGGCGAGTGCCGTTCGAGGGCGAAAGCATCGGCGAGATCCTGATGAAGCACCTCACGGCCAAACCCGACGTGTCGCTGTTGGCCGAGCCTTATCGAAGCGTCGTCGCCCGGGCGCTGGAGAAGGACCCCGCCAAGCGATTCAGTTCGGTCGCGGAGATGCTGGCCGCACTGCCGCAACCGGCCCAGGTCCCCCTCGGCGCCGCTCGTCTGCCATCGGGCAGTCAGGCCCGGGCCGCCGGAGGTGTTCCACCGGTGGCGATCCCCGTTGCTGAAGACGTGGTCTCGGCCGAAGCGGTCGATCCCGTTGCCGAAGACGACGAGCCGATCCTCCGGGCCGTCTGCGATACGTGGCAGAGGGGCCAGGTGGCGTGGGAGCAGGCAAATATCCCCACCCCGCTCAGAGTCGTGATCTTGGTGGCGGTGGGCCTGCTGCTGTTGGTCACGCTCCATATCTGGGGCACGTTGGCGCTGGTGCTGTTGGCTGCTTACGGCGTGTATCGGGTGGTACGGGCGTTGGTTTTTACGAACCAGTCTTCGGCAGCGGTTCCGCAGGCGGTCGTCCATCCGATGCCGTCCCGCCAGCCGCCGCCGGCCCGAGTCGCCCCCCAGGGGGATCCGGACGCACCGCGGTACGGCCCGGCCTATGCCCGAACCGCGCCCGGGCGACGCGGCCGCCGTCGTCTCCGCCGGCCCGAGAAGGCCGCCGCGGCGCTGGTGGTCAAGTCGCCGCGCCAGCGGCTGACCGAATTGCTCGGTTCGCGGTTGATGAGTTCTCTGGTGGCCGCCGCCATGTGCGTGGTGTTGGGGGTGGTCAACAGTTATCAAGGCGTTGCGCACTCGCCGCAGTGGTGCGCCTGGCTGGGGCTGATGAGCATCGTC
>SDBV01008856.1_pt1 | contig 13492 bp, 31 predicted proteins | sample 2277081 | NCBI WGS metagenome assembly SDBV01 (sample SAMN10402039, study PRJNA504765) | marine sediment metagenome | isolation source: marine sediment core GS10_PC15, 223 cmbsf | place: Arctic Ocean: Southern Knipovich Ridge | collected 2010 | reverse complement strand
TTTTTCTACTTGCAAAAGAATCATAAATAAATATCTTATCAAATATCGGTTCAAGCAAATTAACTATTACATGATGGACAATTCTATCTCTAAAAATTGATGCATGAATTGTTCTTGTCTTTGTATCTTTTATCATAAATTTCTTTAATGGATTTGGAGAATAAGTTTTGTTAATCAATTCATTTCTTAATTCTTTTAAATTGCTTTCTAAATTATATTCAAAGTTGATTACATATTCTTTTTTACTTTTTCCTTTCTTTGCTTTATTAAATGCTAAATTTAAATTTTCAGTAGAACAAAGTTTTTCATATAATTTATTATAAGTTATCATTAATCCCAGAGCCAATAGGTTATTTCGAGAGTTGAGTAAGAGTCATCAGAATTGTTCCTGCAATTCAAGTCAGCATTATCCGAATTCATGTAGAACCTCGCAACAACTTAGCATCTTTTTTAAATTCCACCATAATTTTAATTTTCATTCATTGAACTACCCAAATTCAAATCATTATTACTAATTATCATTATTGTATTTTATGGCTTTCTGCACTAAAAAAATGCTTGTAGCCCATTGGTAATTTAATTATATATTCTATCTAAGATAGAATGATTAAACCTCTGGGATTATTAAATTATTTAGTTTTTTTGAAAATTTTTTTGCGACAGAAACGAACCCCGAGAGTAGAGTAAGAGCCATCAGAATAGTACCTGCAAACCAAGTCAGCACTATCCGAATTCATGTAGAACCACGCAACATAACCATTTTTTCTGTTTAAATTAAATGGTTGCTGAATAAAGAAATCATCTTCACTTGAACTTCCATCCATTTTGAGAGTCTTAGCATATTTAGAATTAGCTAACCAAATACATTGTTCTACTGTTAATAATTCTTTTTCTCTCTTAGATAAATTTAATTTATCCCATGATTTATTTTTATCATGGACTTCAATCTCAACAGAAATCTTTAATTCTGGAATATCTAACCATCCTTCGTTTGATATTTCATGAGGGGCTATTATTTTGTAACCTTTCTTTTTTAAAAGTTCCTGAGCTTGTTTAATTTTATTTTTCATTTTTTCATTCATCTTTAAATTCTGCAATCATTCTTCTGATAGTTTTGGGCTTGTTCATCCCCCACTTTTTGGAAGATGTTTCTATTTTCTTCTCTTCTTTTTCATCAAAATCAATTTGTGTTAATGCCATTATTTTTTCTCCTTTGAAATTTTTTTGACGAGAAAAACCCCGAGAGTAGAGTAAGAGTCAACAGAATTGAACCTGCAATACAAGTCAGCAACATCCGAATACATGAAGAACCTCGCAACATAACCATTTGCTTTGCTTACTTCATCTGGATTAGGAACAAAAGTCCAAGCTTCTTTTAAGAAACTATATTTTTTCCAATCTGATTTAAAACCTTCATTTCTTAATTCTTGAAGTAAAGGATAATCAGCTATATCTGATTCATTAACTTCTTTTAAAATATCTGAATATTTTTTATTTGTGAATTGTAATTTAGTTGTTATTTTAATTCCTCTCTCTGGGATCTCTAACCAAATATCTTTTTCACTTTCTTGTCTTAATTTTTCTTTTAGAACTTTTATTTTTTTATTCTCTTTTTCTATTATTTTTTCTTTCTTATTAATTTGCTCTTGAAGTTTGTTAGTCATACTAATTATAATTATAACTACTACTTAAATGTTTCTATTTTAGAGGTTCTGTTTAATAAGTCCTTATTTGACTTGACTTATTAAATAATGCAGGTTATTAACAAACATTTAAATAGTATGATTATCATACTTTATTATAAACAAAATGGCGCAATATTATTTAGACATTGAGACCGAGGGATTTAATCCTGAAAATGATAAGATTATAACCATACAATTTCAAGAATTAGATGGATATGGAAAAGCAAAAGGATCTCTAATTATTCTTAAAGAATGGGAAATGGGTGAAGCAGAAATGATAAGAGTTTTTTATAAAAAATTATTCGGAATAAGTGTTTGGGATTTTATTCCTATTGGAACTAACCTTAATTTTGACCTTACATTCCTCTGGGCTAAATTCAAAAAATATGAATTAGATGTTGTTTCCCTGGATAAATATCTTTATATCAAACCCCTTGTGGATATCAAATACTCTCTGATCATAGGAAACAATTTGGAGTTCAAAGACTCTGGTCTTGACAAGATGACTAATAAAGAAACTGATGGAAGGAATATTCCAATCTTCTATAAAAATAAAGAATTTGATAAAATTGAAAAATATGTTGTTCAGGAAACAGAAAGTTTTCTTGAGTGCCTTCAAAAAATAAGAATAAAATTAATGGAGGTTTTTGGAAAAGATGGGTCAAGATGACATTCTAAAATTACTCAAAAAAGAAAAAGGATGGTTATCAACAAGAGAAGTAGAAGAAAAATTAAAGGTATCAGATGCATCAAGACCACTTGGTGTATTATTAAAACACGGCGAAATTCTTAGGAAAGAGGTGAAGGTTAATTGCCATTACCAATACCAATGGATGATAAAATGAAAACAAACGTAATAATTCAAGGAGATTGCATCAAAGAAATGAAGAAACTTCCAGATAATTCTATAGACTTAGTTATAACTGATCCTCCATATAATACTGGAGTTAATTATGGAAAGTCCAAAGACAAGAGGAAAAATTATATCAAATGGTGTGTTAAATGGATTAAGGAATGTGAAAGAGTTTTGAAATCTAATGGTTCAATATATATAATTAATTACCCTGAAAATAATGCAAGAATATTATCTGAATCTTTAAAACAAACTAATCTTCTATTTAGAAATTGGATTACTTGGCATTATCCAACAAACATAGGACATTCTCCAAAGAATTATACAAGAAGTCAAAGGTCAATTCTATTTTATAGTAAAGGAAATAAATTTAAATTTAATTTAGAAGAAGGAGAAGTAATTGATGATTTAATTAGAATGAATTTGGTTAAAAATACTTCAAAAGAAAAAGTCAAGGGTTTTCCAAATCAAATTCCAGAAAAGTTAATAGAACTTCTTGTAAAGATTTCAAGTAATGAAAAAGATGTGGTTCTTGATCCTTTTATGGGTTCTGGAACAACTGCTGTTGTGTGTGCAAAAACTGACAGAAAATATCTTGGAATAGAACTTAATCCTAAATTCATTAAAATAGCAAATAAAAGATTGCTGGGAAAAGAATAAAATGGATCTCTACACAAGAAAATATATTGTTTATGAGATAATAAAAGAATCTACTGGTAGAGACTTTTCTGCTTTAAGTAAAAGCGGAGCAAACATGAGAGCATTGAGGGTGAAGTGCATCTTTGACTTTGAGAGAGCATTAAAAGTTATGAATTGGGATAAAAATAAACAAAATCTTTATGTTGGTTGCGCAAGAATAAAAGATATTCCTAATTTCACATTCAATCCAAAAAAAAGAAGTAAGGAAACTTCTGAGTGGTTTAGAGAAGAATATAGCGACTTAATGGAAACATATGACTTATTCTTTGACTTTGATAAAACTCCTGAAGATTCTTGGGAGGATTTGATTAAAGAAGTTAAATCTTTAAAAGAATATTTGGATGATTACAACGTTCCTTATTATCTTCTCTTCTCTGGAAACAAAGGATTTCAAATTATTATTGATGGAAAATACTTGCCAATTGAAAAAATAGATAGAGGAAATGTTTATCCACACAAAGATCTTGTTGAAAAAATAAAAGCAATGTTAAATCTTAACTTCTTGGACCTGGCGAATAATGGAGTTAATTCAAGATTAAGGAAAATTCCTTATTCTTTAGTCCCAAATGAAATTGAAGATGAGCAAGAAATGAATATTGCTCTACCATTAACAGATATCCAATTTGAACATTTTAGGGTCGAGAACATGAAGGTAAAAAACATCCTCTCTGGAACTAAACTTATTAGAAGAGGTACATTAGAAAGATTTCAGGATCTTGAATTAGAGAAGAAAAAAGATAACCTGCAAAAATTTATAAGTATCTTCGCCTTTAAATAATTAATTGAAAATGGATAATCATAAATGCTGTTCATGTGATGAAGAAGCAGAATACATAAGAGATGGTATTTATTACTGTGGTGATCATGCGAGGGGTCAAATAGGAAGTTCAGAATTAGTTGATCTTGGTTTTGAAGAAATTGAGGAGGAAGAAGATGACCCATAAATACTATGAAGAAGATTACGATATGAAGCATGAATCCAGATTAAACTATTTTGATCAATGGTTTACATCAAATGCACAATTTCTTGCCAAAGAAAAAGGAATGACTCTTAGTTCTTATCTTGCTCAAATAAAAAATATTACTTCATTCAAAGCAGTCTTAAAAGAAGTTTTCAGCTTGGATGCTTCACTTTCAAATTATGTAGAAGGGATGTCTGCAAGAAGTTTTAGATTATTTTATGATAGAACAGTGATACAGGAGATTGTAGAGGCTAATAAAGAAGAGGATGAAGAATTTTTTGAAGAATTAAAAGAAGAAATTCCTGTGTCAGTAGAACAGATAGCAAAAGAAACAGCTATCTTTTTCAAGGGAGAATTTAAAGAAAAAGAAACAGGAAAAACTGTAAAGGTTATTGCTAAAGAAGACAGTGTTGTGGTTAGGGGAAAAGATCAGGTTAGATATAGAGATGCAAAAGGACGTTTTGTAAAAAAGAGTTAATTTAGTTTTTCAATAACTTCAGGAATAAAATAATATCCTTGTTTATCTTTTTTGTAAAATCTTTTTTTTCTTGGAATCTCCACTCCACTAATTATGTCATAAAAACCTGCTGAATCCTTAACAACCACAGTCATAGGGTACTTTTTATGTCCACAGCAACAACCACGAGTATCTATTCCATATTGGTTTAATCTAAATATAAACTCTTTCATACAAGGATCAATAAATCTACTATCATTTTTTGGATTAAATTTACACATTTTATTTTTTTGAATATTCCAGGAGGGGGAATCGAACCACCCATCAAAAGATTATGAGTCTTTCGCACTAAGCCATTATGCTATCCTGGATTAAAGGAAGAGGTAGATCAAAACCCCTCCCTATATTTGAGGCGATAAATACAAAAGTACTTACCTACAACCAACAGGACTTAATAATTAGAGATCCAACAACATCTAATTAAATTCCTTGCAATGAAAAAAAGATTGCTCTTTACAATCCTTGTTTTGTTGGTTAGTTGGTTGATCATTTTAATAGAATTATTCCCCCTTCTGGACAAGTTTCAATACATTTTCCACATCCATTACATTTTGATTTATCAATAATAATTTCATCATCAAAAGTTAGATCCTCACTACTTTTATTAAATCTTATAGCATTATTAGGACAAGCAACTACACAATTTCCACACATCACACACATCTTCTTTCCTCTATTTTTCTTCCATTCAGCTTTCATCCTCTTATTGCTTCCTCAATATCAGTTAATTTTAAAACAATTCCAGATAAACAAATGATTACAAAATATTCAAAAAAACCAAACCATTTCAACCAAGAAACACTTACAAATAAAAATAATATAATAAACAAAAAATATATTCCTTGTCTTGTTGAACTTGTAATCATTTTCTATTCCCCTTCAAACTCCTTTGCTAATTCTGGATTATCAACCATATTTCCAAGTATTTCAACATCAGTCCAATTACTTAAATTTTCATTACCCGCCATGAATCTTCCATCCAAAAATTTAACTTCACATTTTCCTTTGTTTTTCCAGATAAAGCATCCAGTTCTGATTAAAATAATATCTCCTTCACAAATCTCTTTTCCATTTTTGTCTTTGATACCAGTAAACTTATAAAATATAAAACCAGCATTTTTAAATTTGAATCCTTCAGCAGTTAAATCAATACTCATAACATTTGGATTTTGTAACTGTTCTGGTTTCACCCATTTTTTATTTTTTTTATCCCAAACCTTGAATTTTCTCTCTCTCATTTAGTTTCCACCAGTATTATTTGACATATTTAAATTATTTATAGCATCAATTATTGAAGTATCATTAAATTCTGGGCATGATAAAGTTTGATTGCATATACATGCTGGTTGTTCTATGTTCGGGCAACTTAACTGCGCTTGGGGACAATTACAATCAGGACAAGTAAAATCTGTTTTAAATTTGTCATTAGAAACACTCCACACAAAAAATAATCCGAATATAACAATCACTCCAATTAGAATTATCAAAATAGTGTTGTAGTGCGCCCTGTTATAAACTCTTACATTAGAACCAGCTTCTTCAAGTTTTTTATTTGCCTTTGATTTATATTGTTCTGAATCAAATTTTGGAGGCATAATTTCCGCAGGTTTATTTTCCTGCTTTGTTATCTTCTCAGCCTCTTTTTTTCTATGAATCTCTTCGAGACTCCGCTTCATTTTTATATTTACATCTTTTTTTGGATGACTATAAACTCCGTCTATTTCTTCATAAAAAGAATTTGGATCTATTTCTTTTTCAATTTTTTTCTTTTCAATTTTTTTCTTTTTATCTTTCATCTTCTCCCTCAATAATTTTATTTTCAAAGATATCTTCAATTAAGCTTCCATATCTTGTCATGTTAATAATAAACCCAATAAGAAATATAATTGAAATGATTAAAAGCCAATACATTTTTAGTGCAATTGCAAAAGATGTTGCGGTAATTGTGATGATTATTGATAGGATCATAGCAAAAATACATTCTATCCTTGCACTTGCTTTTTTTTCTAAATAGAATTCTCTAAGTTCTTTATTGTTAAGTCTGCTCATTTCTTCTCTTTTAAATAAATTTTTAATTCCCATTTTTTTTATTTTGTAAATATTTCATATTTCTGTGGATTGTTTTCCCACATTTTAAGCATTCTAATTTTACTCCAAACTTTCTCGAGACCAAAACCACTTTAAGGTCTGTCTTTTCACCACACTCATTACAATTGAGTTTATATGTGGTTTCTTTCTTTTTAGCATCGTCAGAAGTACCCATATTCTTTGCCTTCTTCGAATTCTTTTTTATTTTTCTCTAAAATTTCTCTTACAGCTTTAGACTTTTCAAGTTCCTTATCAATTAATTCTATTCTCTTGAGAGCCTTAGTCCATTTAATTTTTTGCTGGTGTTTTTGTTTTGATCTAATAACCATAATCAAGGCACTTGCATTAAGCCAAAGTCTCCACATTTTTACTTTGTTTTTGTATAATTTATTTCTGCACTTCTCACATAATCCCTCATTCCTTTCTTCATAATAATAAATATCTCTTATTGTCTGCTCCATAGCCATAGACTCAATACTGCTTGTAAGTATAACTGGATAAGTTCCATACTCTTTTTTGCATTCTGAACATATTGTCATCTTAATCAATTCCTAATTCTTCTGCTTTGCAATCAGCAGAACCTTTTAAATTACCTGAAATTTCATATAAAACATCCATGTAATCTTGGTCAGATAAATCCTCAACCAATTTATCTACCAACTTAGTAGCTTCGTCTATTATCTCTTGTTTTTCCATTTTATTTTTTCAAAAGTCCTCCTTAATAAGCATTATTTTAATAGCAGTTAATATACATAAAACTCCCCAAAAAATAGTGTCCCAAAGACTTGGAATTATTCCTACAGAATCAAATAAATAACCAATAGCACCAAATGAAACTATAAAAATTATTATAAATGTTGCTATTTTTAAAATTATTTTAAAAATTCTTTTTACGGTCATTCTCCTGTCTCCAAAGATTTTAATTCATCTTCTAATTTCCATTGAGTATCTGTGTGATTTCTTTCCTTCGCCTCTTCTATTCTTCTTTTTAGTTCTTTTATTTTATCTTTGTTGTCCCCTAATGATTTTAAATAAGATTCAAGATTAGCCCTTTGATTATATCCCAACGATGGATTTTTTAATATTTCTTTGCACTTTTCTATTTCTCTTAATTTTGATTTGTTATTCATTTTGTATATGATAGTATGATTTTCATACTTTATAAATGTTATTATTTGATTAAACTCCCAATAATATTAACTGATGAATTTTTCAATTTGACTTCATTCCTTTTCAATTTATCTGTGTACTCAGCCAGATCTTTAGTTGTTCTTAATTTTTCTTCACTTACAACTTTGCTACAACTTAATACTTCAAATTTTATTTCAAGTTCTTTAGTCATAAGACCAATTGCAACTCTAAGATCCTCTTCTTCAATTACTATTTTCCCGTCCTCAATTTTTCTATTAAATATATTCAAAAAAGCATGAGCAACCATATACCTAAGTCCCTGATGAAATTCCCTGAAAAAACTAAATTTAGTCTTTCGTGTAATAGGTCTAACGAGAGGTTTCCAAGCGTCTAATAATTTCTTTTTATATTCTGGTTTTACAATGTAACCTGTTATTTGATCTATGCTACTATGCCTGTTTAATTGTATTTCTAAAAGTTCTCTATAAAAATCTTCTATTTCCATTTCTTCTTCAGTCCCTCTATGCTCTTTAAATGCTCCATCTGAAACAAATTCTCCAATTTTTTCATGTTCATCTGGGTTATGAAAAATCAAACAAACTGCTGTACGAAAAATCATCCCCTCAGAAATAACTGAAGTCAATGCACTTGGTACTCCAGCGAGAAAAGCGACTGCCTTAATTTTCTTTTCATGTGAATCCGTTCTTTTAGTCATTCTTGATATTTTTTGCTCATCTCCAAGAACATTTTCCATTGTTTTTGTTAACATTTTATCAGAGAAAACCTTAAATACATCCCCTACAACAACACTAACAAAATCTTTTTGTGAAATAACTTCGTAAAGTTTTGCATCAGTAATATATTCAAATGGAAATGAATTATAAGACAATTTTGTAAAGGTCTCCGCTATTGAAGATTTTGCCGTGCCAGGAGGTGCAATCAATAAAAAGTTAATTGATGATTTTATCTCCCTCGCATGTTCATGAGGGATCGGGGGAAGTATCAAGCTTGGAATAACTAAAGATAATGTTGAAAAAACTTCTCTCCCCATATTCATGTAAATTCCTTCATAATAATCTCTTATGAAATTATAAGGATCCTTTTTTATTTGTTCTGATAGGTCAGTCATTTTATATGAAAGTATGATTTATTTAAAAACCTTCTTGTCTTTTTCTTTTGTGTTAAAACACACAAGCCCACAACTTTTTATGAATTTTCTTGTGTTAAAACACACAAGCCCACAAGTAACTTATTTTAGGTTATTTTAGTCTTTTTTTATTCTCTCCTCACACAATCTATGCTCTCTTCTGGAAAAGTTTTGAGAATTTTCAAAGCATCTCCTTGATATATTTTATTTGTTTTCATATTTTATAACACCTAAAACATTTATTTAAAAACTCTTTGATTTTTTGTATAAATGATCTTTTTTTACCATAATAAAAAGTAACAACTTCCCCTTTCACTCTTTTACTTTCATAAAGATAAGGACCATACATTTTCCCATTCCTTTTAATATATTTTTCATAAACCATTTTATTTTTTATTATGTATATAATAATTTACCCTCCCGTAACGATTAAGTTTCTTCAATCTTTTTTCAAGGTAGATCCCAGCAAGATTTTCTTCCCTCTTGGAATCCAATTTACTTTAATATTTAAATTCCTATCTAAAATCTCTCTTGCCTCATTAAATAATTTTATCCTTTTTGGTTTAATTAAAAGATTAACCTCTTTTACAACACACTTACTATCTGAATAAATCTGAAATATTTTTTTATTATAGTTTACTGAATCACAAAACTTCAAAGCACCTATTAATGCCAAGTATTCAATCTGATAAACATTTTTATCTTCATAAATTACCTTAACTTTTTTTAAATCTCTACATTTATATTTTCTCTCTCTCCAGCCTATTACAATAAAACAATAAGCAGAATTAATTCTGTTGAACCCACTTCCATCACAATAAATTTTTATCACCTCTACCATTTTATAATATTTTCGTTATACTTATTAAATAAGCAAATAGTATAAGATTTAATATTGTTATTATTGCTGTTTGAAAAGGGAATAAATATTCTTTTCCTTTCTTCTTTGCTATTTTAAATAACCAATTAGACTGAACTTCTGAAAACCACACAATCAATGCCCCTAAGAAAATTCCAGTTACTGCATGATCCAAACCAATCTTGTCAGAAATCCAGGCAAGTAAAGTAATTGCAGGTGCGCAAACAATTGGACAAACCATTAATCTTTAACCTCCCCATCATCATTAACATATTGATAACATTCTAAACTCCTCATATCAAAATGGCAATATCCTGTAGAATCAAATGACATTAAAGAAACATGATAAAAACTAACAGTCTCATTTTTTTCTACTAAACCCTTTATTATTTGATTATCCAGATCATAACTATAAAATTCCATATATTCTAAATAAAAATTTGTCCAATCCCTACAATCTCCCCCCCTCCTATTTAAATCTTCAAGAGTTAAATCTATATCATCATCAGTTACATTATAAATAAAAGGCATTTCCCTAACATAATCATTAAGACATATTGCAGTATCTTGAAAAGAAAGATTAGAACATTCTGGACCGAGATCATAATTAACAACTTGATTATTATTAGCTGTGTTCTCAATAGTAAAATCAAAATTATAGACTAAAACAATTGAAAAAGACAAAATTATTAGTGATAAAAATATTGTTGAAAATCTTATAATCTTTTTTGTTTTAATTATTTTTTCATACTGCTCATAGTCTTTATTATTCAAAATCATTTTCTTTTAACAATCAAACCCCCACAATCATATTCATCACAATTTTTTTCAAATTCGCCTGAGTCTAAACATAAACATTCATTTGAATTTAACCAATCATATGAAATCTCTTCTTCCTTTATTTCAAAACATCTTGGGAACAATAAGTCATAAAGTTCTTTTGCTCTTGTGTCGTTGTAAATATTTAATCCTGTAAAACTTCCATTTACATTCCTACAATTTTCTTGAGGAGATAAACTCCAATCAATAGTTTTTCCGCCTATTCCCCCGACAATTCCATTAACTATGCAAGGAATAAAATTATCAATAAGTTCGTAATGCCACATATCTTCACAAACCATTATTGAACTCATATTCTCTCCTTCTAATATAAAAGTATAATCTAACTCCTCATTAGTTTTCCAACTATAGATAGCCCAAAAACTTCCAATCAAAAAAACAGTTATACAAAAAGTAGTGAGCATCCGATTTAATGCTTTTTCTTTTTGCTCTGGAGTATAATTTTTAAAAGGGTTAATCATTGTTCCCCTGCTGAACTGTTAGCGTGTATCTTCTGTAATAAATCATTCTTGATGGTATCAAGAACCCCCACTAACATGTACAAATTTATATTTTGATTTCCAAATTTCCAAGCAAATTTTTTCTCGCCAGTATCTTTATCTACAACCAAGACTACTTTCAAGACTTCAACTGAAGGACTTCCATCAAGTACCATTTTTTTTCTTCCTCTTTTTAATAAAATATAATTTGCTCATATTTCCAAACATGTCATGAAATTTAATCCCATGAATTTCTTTATTATCAAGAACAACTATCCCTCGAACTATATCTCTATATTTTTGCGCAAACTTTAAATCTACATCAGAAGGTTCAAAATATTCTTCGCTAAATTTTTCTCCTTCAAAAACGCAATGAGTATGAACATTTCCTATCTTAACTAACTTTCTTTTTTTGGCAATTCCCTTAATTTTTTGTAATTCTTTTACGTCAAAATACCATCCTTCTTCTGGGTTTGGATATGTATTTTTAATTGGAAAGACTACCCACTTTTCTTCATTTGAGTAAGGTTTCTCCGAATACAAAACTCCACAAGCTTCTTTTGGATATTCTTTACGACACATTCCTAAAAAATTATTCCAACTAATTTTCTTTATTATCATTTTTCCCTCTCTTTAACTCTTTACTATTTATGACCTTAAATAGATCAAAATCAAATCTTTTTTTCAGTTCAAAAAAATATTTTTTATCCATTTTTCTTTTTCCTTTTCAACTCCCTTTTCATAAATTTCTCAACTCTGCTTGAAGGTTTTTCCTCAAGAATAGCACAGAATTTTTTATATGCTCTCCAAACTTTGTGATCTATTGATAGATGGGCGCTTTCTTTTATTTTTTCTTCTTTTTTTTCCATTTTTTATTTTCCTTTTCATTGAAGCACTTAACACACAAACCATCCAACTTTTTCTCATTAAACAAATCTGGATGACTTGTATATGTAAACCCACATTTTTTGCAAGTTACAAGTTTCCATTTACTCATTTTAATCCTTAAACAACTCGTCTATAATTTTTTCTGATTTCTTCCTTTGATTAGACAATTTAACAATTTCATTTATTCCTTCAATATTAAAATCAACTTTAGTTGTCACCCCATCTTTAATCTTTTTAATCAATTCATATTTTTCTAATGTTGAAACTGCTCTTGAGATTGAAGATGATTCTGAAAGTCCTAAAGATTTTCTTATTTCATCATAAGTTGTTGGTCTCCTCTTTTGTAAAATTAGGGCTAAAGTTCCCTTTAGAGATTTTTTATCCCTACATTCTTCTAACGCTTTTTTAATAAGATCCTTAACAGTTTGATTCCTTAAAAAATTCTCATAATCTACTTTGTCGTGAATTATTTCTTGTTGTTGTGGCTCTTTATCTCTTTCGGGTTCCGATTCTTTTTCTTTTTCGGGTGCCTTTTTCTCTGGTAATTTTATTTCTTGCATCGGCTTAAAGTCTGATTCATCAATTTTTATTTTATCTCTTGAAACTTCATTGAAAAAATTTAATTTAAATCCTTTTTCCATCAAACCAAAAAGTCTTTTTTTGTATTTATTAAATTCATTTGCAGTGAAGAGAATGTCATGCCTTGAATCTTTGGATAAACTATGTAATAACCTTCCTGTTCTTTGGACTTGTTGTTTTCGTGAACCAAAAAGAAAGTCAACTTCAATTATATGTTTTAAATCTTTTATACTTATTCCATAGTCCATGACTCTTGAAACAACATTAACTTTATTATTTCCTAAAACATCTAATCTTTTTTTGGTTCCGCCATGAATGAAAGGTATACTAAATTTATTAGATATTGATTTTCCTAAATTAATTGAATCTGAAAAGATAAGTGTCTTTTTATTTAAATCCAATAATTCTCCAGTTTTTCTTATTTTATCTTGTTCTGATTTTAAAATATAAATATTAATTTGGTGTAATTTTTTTCCTAAAATCTTCAATGTAGCATTCCAGTCCAACCCCATAGGTTTTCCTGTTAAAGCAAAAATATAATTTGTTCGACCATCTTCTCTATAAGGAGTTGCGCTTAATCCTAATCTATACTTTGCATTTAGAGTTGAAAATCTTGAAAAAGTATCTGCTGGAAGTCTATCATTTTCATCAAAAACAACACAAATATATTTTTTATCTTTAATTTTATGAAAAGCATTATAAGTAACAATATCAACTTCTTCAGATAATCTTGGAGCATATTGCTCAAAATATAATTTCCATTGA
>SDBV01008854.1_pt1 | contig 13492 bp, 9 predicted proteins | sample 2277081 | NCBI WGS metagenome assembly SDBV01 (sample SAMN10402039, study PRJNA504765) | marine sediment metagenome | isolation source: marine sediment core GS10_PC15, 223 cmbsf | place: Arctic Ocean: Southern Knipovich Ridge | collected 2010 | reverse complement strand
TCCCCAATGTTGGGTTCTTTAAGTATCCCCTAGGCACATTGCAGTTGCCAACTTCGGCTTTGAAATCACAAAGCATCGTAAACATCTCTTCCCACAGCTCCTCCTTTATATCCCAAATAATACCCAGTTCATTCAATTTTCTGACTTGATCCATGGAAAGGGCTTCATCTGCATATTTTTTTCGCTGAACTGTGAGCCAAGTAGAAATTTCAGGAAAATCATTTCGATTTACTCTGCAATGACCGTTAATATTAAAAAAATCATGAAGGCTCTGGCATCGTTCGTCCCATGCAGCCGCATTTCCGTCCCATATAAAACCCAATTTATCAAGCCTTTCAAATCGTTCGTCTATTATTTTACCTTTTTTATGACTTGCCCGCTGCTTAGTTACCCACTTGCCAAGCTCCTCATTGTCCGAATAATCTGCAGGGACGTTAGAATGGCCATTGTCTGCGTGAAATTGACACAATTCCTGATACTTTTCTTCCCAAACCTTCTCATGCTTGTTCAGCCAAACAAAGCCGATCTCCTCAAGAATTTTTATTTTCTGGTCAGATAGCTCATCTTTTTTATATTCCAAAACCTGATGATCCACCCATTGACAAAGACTCTTCATTTCCGGATCTACAGAAGAAACTGAAAAGTGTCCATTCAATTTATGGAATTGAAGCAACTGCTGAAAGTTTTCATACCAAGCAGCTTCATCAGGCTTCCACAAAAATCCAACCTCTTCCAGCTTTCGTACACGCTTTTCATACAATTTTTTTTGTGTGTAATTACCACGCTGTGTTCGCACCCACCTACTAAGTACCGGATTTTCTATGAAGCCCATAGGGACATTACAATGCCCATATTCATCTTTATACTTTAAAAGCTCCCCAAATCTCTCATCCCAAGTAGACCCCAGATTATCGATTATTTTTGCAGTAATTACATCCCGTAAGGTTCTAAGAGAACACTCTGGTCCTATCACTTCCACCCTTTCTCTTAATCTGCTATCATCATAGCCTCGCTTTCTCCCGCGATCTTCTCGCATCTGACGGATTACTTCGGCCAAAATTTCGTCTTGCTCCTGCAATGCGTGAAGAACATTCCAAACCTCACTAAAATCAGTCCTTTCTACCGCTTCATAATCATCTTCACCGGCAGCAACTTCCACAAAAACTGGAAGCAGTATATAGCCAAAATCTTTCCCATCCACCTTACGCAGGGCACGACCCGTTGCCTGTACTATATCCACATTACTCTTCTTTGGGGACATGAACGCCACCATATCAACTGCAGGTACATCTACCCCCTCTGTAAGAACCCTCGCATTAGACATAATCGCATTGGGAGCTTCTTCAAATTCACGCATGATCGACTCTCGTTGACTTGCGCGCATCTTACCATTAACATGAAACGACTCAAAATTCTCCATGTGAATTGAAACACCTTCAGCTGAACACGAAGTAAATGATTTCGCTGAATTCACCTTATTATGAAATGTAAAAATACGTCTCGCACCAACCTGCTCCACAGCAGCCTTTAAGGCTATAGCTCTAGCGACCTGATGCGCACAGACGTTAACACCTCCAACCACAATCTCGGCAAGCCGAAGCATCTCACGGCTAACCATTTCGGATGTAACCGTAGAAACTAGAACTTTATATCCCGAAATAATTTTACGTTCTGCCGCCTCGAAAAAAGTGAGCTTGTGAGTTACCGGACCATAGACTTCTTCGTCATCCATAGAATACACAACACGGCGATTACCGTGTTTATCTCTTTTCTCAATATCGAAATGCCGGGGGGTCGCCGTAAAAAATAAGCGTTTCCGAATTGAAAGGTTTTCGTCCCTCAAAGCGAATGTAAACTTAGTTCCAGACCTACCTGCAGTCTTATGAGCTTCATCAAATATTCCAACGTCAAAGGTAAAACCTTCAGGCATTCCTTCAGCAACCACGTGCGCTGAATCGTATGTTGAAAAAACCAGCTTGACCCGACTCTTCGCATTGTTAAAATATCTGCTAACGTCCTCACTTTTCGTTGAAACAGAAAAATTCAATTCCGACTGTTTTAAAACAACGCCATCAACTCCCTTGGCTACACTTGAATCAGAGCAAACACACATAAATGTATAGTCATCCCAGGATGTTTCTTTTACGTACTCCCGAAGAACTTGCCGCATCAAATCTAAGGAAGGTACTAATACAAGAATCGTTTCTGCCCCAAAGCGCTCACAAGACCATAGGCCCACAAGAGTTTTACCTGTGCCACATGCCATCAAAGAAGTCGAACGATCATAAACGTTCAATCCACTCAGGAGATTTTTCAAAGCCTCCTTCTGGTGTAGATATGGCTCCTTCCTCACGGCAGTGGTTTCCACACCTGAAAGCCAATCCTCTATAGCTTGGAAGTCCCTATTTTCGAGATCGTCTAAATCATGACCCATTACAGCGTAAAAATCTGTCCGTTTCTCCATGTGCCTAGGAATTGTCATTGAATTCGTCAACAGTACACGGGAATCAGCCTTATCACTAAGCCCCATAAAAGTAGATAAGCCGCTCTTCCCTCCCCAAGATAGCGCACTCCTGTTCGAACGAAACTTTGCCTGATACGCATGATAGTCACCTTTTTTGGTGAGGAAAACCCCATCAATTCCCTTGTCCCCTAATGGCAGCCCCAATAACTCACGAACACTACCCGGAATCTCTGTGCCAGGCCAAACCTCTGATGCCTGATAGATCGCTTGTGTCGCAAAGCAGGCCTCAGTGAAAATCTCAAAGGCATCACCCCGCTCCCCTTCTGGTAAAGCTGTAATTCGTCGCTCTAATTTCTGAAACTCTGACAATCCTTTATAAAGGCCGCTTTTAACAAAAGCGCTAGCCTTCTTATGTTTTGACGCCATCACTAATTCCCTTTGGTCAATTTTTTCAATGCGTACTTCCTTCTCGCCAGTGCAATGGTCCGTTTTAAATCCCCAAAAGAAGCTCAAAAGTTATTTTTATTCATTTTTAAGCGATCATTATGAGAGTCCGATCAAATTCTTTCAACCTTTATTTTTTCATTTGCATATATTCTGATAAATATATAAATGAGATGGTCAGGCTTGGTATTTGGGCATTTGCCCCCCCCCTTCATTTTCAATTCGTTAAATTACAGGTATCGTCATCCGGCAAAGCCGGGCTATTCAGAGCTATTGAAACAATGGTTTTGGCTATCTTCGAGGAAAACGTATTTCGCCGAGAGAAGAGCAAGACGATAAAAAAACTTAAAAGAAGAGAGACTTGCAACCTGTTACGCTACGTAAATAGATGTCCAGAGGGACTTGTACCTTTGGTGAGGTTCGAGGCGAAGCCCTGATAAAAAGAGGTGGCGGGGAAGTAAAGTGAAAACCTTCTGGGGGGCCGGTTGGACAGATTCAGAACTTTTGACTGGGGTGTTCTTGGTGGGGGTTCAGTCGTAAGTAGCTCAATAAGAGTAACGTAGATTAGTCGTTCTTAATAAATCGTAAGGTTCCTAAGATGTAGGAGATGCTTCCGATCTTAACGAGAAGATGAATAATTGGCCTGGATTCTGGAGGTGGTTGTTTATTAGTCAAAGCGTAATCTAACCTCTGTAGAAAATGAAAAGCCTATCAAAATTGATAGGCTTTTACAAGGTTTGGCAATGGAGGTGGAGAGACAAGTTCAGAACTTTTGGGTGGAATGAAATCTCTGATAAGATATATAATGATTGCGTATTTTTGTGAGTTCAAACAATGGAGAAAAACACGGTGTCAATGTCTTTGAATTTTGCTACAATGACAATGGGATTCCATCGATTTGTTACAGAGCAACAGACTTTAAAGAATAATTTTGAAGTTCGTCAAGTTCACAGTATTCCTAGGGAAATCGCCAGTGTTCATGATGGGGTTGTTACGATGAAGATGGTCGATGTAGGGCAATTTCACAATAGAAATATCGTCCTTTTGAATGTGGCTAATGTATTATCTTACCTTCCCATTTGCTCAATATGGATTGGAATAGGAAGACTTTCGTTTATTTTTTTTGGGTATGTGTTTTTGTCGCGTTTTCCTAAATCAGTACCTGAAGTAAGTTTTTGTGTTGCAAATATTTTAAGAGCATCGGTGGAGTTAACAGGTTATTTACCTCTTGTATTATTGATAACAGATTTGGCGATAACATTATTTCGACAAATGGAATATGTAAAAAGTTGGAAGTTTAGTTTTGATCAAATTGCAGATGAACATGGGGTTTTGGTTTCTGTAAATCTTAATCCTTAATGAATATAGTGGAATCTTGTGGGTTTGTTGCACAACTTCTGCCGAGCAGTATAGCAGCTTGATTCAATCAACTATTTTGTAGAATTTTAGAATTCTAAGTTCTGTTAAAGGGCGCGCGAGGCATCGGCTGGTAGCCATGGAGTCTCGCCTACAGTTCAGGGTTTGAGTGAATTTCATTTTCGACATACCTTATTGGTAGGCGGAAATGAAAAAAGGAAAAACACTGCGCTTTCCCTGCTTCATCTTAAAATCACCTATATAAATTGGAGGTGGAGAGACGCGTTCAGAACTTTTGACTGGGGGAAATATGTTAATCACGAGCTTCTATTGTTGTCTCAAACTATTCCAGTTCATCTGGCAAGTTGATGCCATAATTTTTCTGTAAAAACTCCGACAAGTCTTTCATAAGGTGTTGCCCATGAGCTGGTCTCAATTTCGAATTTGTTGATGTGGACAAAATTAATGCGGTATGGAGACATTTTTGAGATTTACTGAATAACTCTGGATGCTTGTGGACAAATGGTTCATCGTAAACGAGTTTTTCTAATGCTTTAGTTTGAAAGGGGTTTTGAGTATTTCCCACATCTTTAAAATTTACTTTTGCTTCGTGTGCTACACTGAAAAGGCGGTTCTTAAACCGTATACGTCCCTCGCGTCTTTCTTTCCATGTTGTTAACCAAAGTGTGATTAAACCACCTATGATTGCGCTAAAAATGCTGAGAATAATATTTTCAAGATTTACCATTTTGTTACCTTATTAATTTAAAAGAGAGCCTACCATTCAAGGCAGGCTCAACAGCTACTAAAATGGTAGTACGGATTCATAAGGAAGAGTATGCCAAGTGCTAGCTTCTTTCTCCCAGAGCTCAGTCCAAGAACTGTCATCAGGGTCAATGTAATTTATTGACACCTTTGAATTATTATCGTTGAGTCTATCACCAACAAAGGTTAACAGTTTCGGTAAATAATCAGCAGCTTCTATTCTAATATCAGCACCTCATTCAATTAGTGGGCGAGGAGGGTTACTTTCGGCCTCATCTTCTTCTCGCCATACGTCAATAGCTGGATGGCCACCATTTTTAAAGAAAATATCTTCAAGACCAAAGCTTCAGATTTATTCCAAAAACTTATCCAACGTGACCCCAATTCCGTAAGTTACCCAGGCCCGGCTCTCGTCCCAAGCAGGATTGTAGTTTTTCCTTACTATCACCCAACATTTTTACTATGGATTCTAGACGCTTTTGGGCTACCTCATATTCTTTGGCTGAAAGGTGTTTTTCTAGGGACTTAAGCCTTTTTGCTAATTTTTCAGTTAATTTGGCAATAGCCTCGTGATTAGTTTCATCAACTGCTTTTTGGAGAATATCCAGGTACCCACTAAGATTATTATGTCTTAGCTCTTTAATCTCTTTACACGCAGCTTCCACACCTTCATCTAATTTCTGTTCTACTATCTGCCTACAAGCAAAAAGCACATCTTGAATATGGTCATGCGCACGCATTAAATCCACATCGCGTTTTGCTGGGTACATGACTTCCCAAGGATCTTCAGGTACTAAAAGACTTTCTGGTTGAATCTGTTGGATTTTTCTCTCAATATAATCGACAAAATTGTACCTAATCGCTCTTAATTTGGCGCATACATCTAAAGAAATGAAATGGTCATTAAGATCCATCAAAGTAAATATCAAATTTGTTTTAAGTTCAGTTTTTTTGTATCCCTTTTTAATCATAGGCATTACATCAGGATTGATAATGGGAATGTTATCTTTTAAATCTCTAAGATATTTTTCCCTTGTACTTGGTGTGTGTTTGATACCTGGGTTCATTGAAAATTCCTCGCATTAATATTTTACGCTTTTCTCAAGCGTAGTATACATTTTAAAAAGTAATTTAGGGTCATTTTGTTTTGATTTCGGCAAGTTGACATCGTCAATGATTCCCGCAGCTGATTTCTTGTCAAATGATTCTAATATTTCCTTAGAGGCTTCTCTAATTCCTTCTTTGATTTGCTCTTTTGCTCTAGATGCTAAGTCTTCAGTAAGCAAATTTACATCTCCACCTTGGTTTAGAATTTGCGTCATGAATTTTGCAAATAATTGATCTATGGTTGTTTCGCATTTAGTATCATCTAGCAATGTTTCTATCCTGCTATGTAACGTTGGTAAAGATGTTTTATTAACTTCAACCTCATGGTCGATTAAGGCTATTCTACTTTTACCCTCAGGTGTCACTTCGGCGGTTGAATCTCTTGTGTCCAGTAAAATAAAATTCCCCAAATTACACTGGCCTTCATTGACGCGGTCCCAGTTTCCTATGAAGGCATCAAAAAGCATCATCCTTCCAATATCTCTACATATTCCTGGGTTATTACACACTCCAAGAACTTGATCTACCCCCAATTCGTTAAAAGGACGACCCTTGATTCTATCCATTACTAGAATATGTTTTCTTTCAGTTTTTTCTTTTTCTAATTTTGTTTTTTTCTCTCCACTCATTTCAGGAAAACTGTCGATCTTACCAAGAAGATCCTTAGAGGTAGGGTCATCTTTATCCATCGCAAAAGAATTTGGGGTTGTAAATCCCATTCTTTCATAGAATCGATCGGCTGCAACTGCAGCTCTTGGGTTTTTAGCTGTTTTAACAACAGTAGTTTTAACACCCGATGGATTATCACTTGAGAGGAAAATGACTACGTTATTGCTTCGTTTAGCAGGAAAAGTAATATCTGTTGCATAGGCGATATTTTCTTTGATTCCCTCTAACTGACTTGGTGTTGTGGTTCTTAGTGTCGGAACTAATTTCACTGCTAAAGCACTGGCTTGTTTCTCAAGTTTGGCCCGGCCCGATAACGAGCCAAATTTTTGTAGAGCCATTGCAGCTTTGAACTTTGTTTGCTGATCGCTACAGTCTTTCATTTTTGCTTTGGTATATTTGCAAATCTCTGATAGTGAGAGTGTTTTGTACCCGGCTTCTTTTGCTTGTGCGACATCGGTGAAAACTTGCATTTCCTTGTCACTATTGATGGCAATAACGTGGAGCCCTCCCATTTTTCCAGCTGGGGTTTGAGCAGCTTTATCAAGAACATTACCCCACTGGGCACCATTCATTTTTTGTATATTTAAATCTTCCATAATATTCTCTACCAACAATTAAATTATAGCATAAATTATTTTAATTAAGTAAATTTAATAAAATATGCTAATTAGTAAAGAAAAGATGTAAAATATTTTCTAAATCTTTCAAATTTTAGCCCTAGACCCAGATTGCTACCCAAACCTCATTTAGGGGTTGGGTAGCAATCTGGGTCTAAGGTTTTTCTAGAGTTTTATCCCATATTCCAAGAGTTTTCTAAGGTCTGAATTCACATCTATTTCTAGGAAGGAACTATGGATTTTGAAGACTGCTCTTGCCTCAAGGAACCGAAGTGCGTCAACGATACACCTTTCCTTGCCAAAGATCGGCACATCATACTCTTCCATTCTGGTTTTAATTTTTCTACTATGTCCAATCTTTTGGCAAGATGATGCCTTTAGGATTATAAACGCTCAATTTCAAATCTTCTATTTGATTTTTAGTGGCTAATTGAGTGCTCAAGTCTAAATCCTTTAACGCAATTCTCGGCGAAGTCAGATGGATGCTTTCTTTCCTCTTACCTTTCTTAATGAAAGGGGCCGTGCCTGCATTAGGCATTAACAGCTCCGACATTTTTTTTAAATTTTTGATTAGCTATGCCTAATGCCGGCACGGCCCCTTTTACTTAGGCCGTCACCGTTGGAGGTGGGGGGCGTGCCTTGATGATGCTTGGTTCACCAAGTCACTTAATGAGGCAAGAACATTCTTGTAATTGGGTATGCGGTATTTTGTACCCAGTCTGGGATTCACAGGAGAGGATGTGCACTGAGCATACGGTGTCGTCAGGACTATCATATCCCAGCCTTCCCAAATTTTTATTCTTCCCGGTCTGTGACGTTGTGTACAGAGAGTAGCAACAGCACATGGAACAAACTCTTTCTCGCGAGGAATTTGTAATGCTAAATTTGACAGAACCCATGGTGTAGGGTGGTTTTCTGGGGTTAGAATGAAAATTATGCTGAATTTGTCCAGCGAATCAATAGTTAAGATTTTTTGTGTGGCTGCCCCTTTCCACGGGCAAAATTGATCTGCGGTGACGAGAGGCGGAGTGTTATCGAAATACAGCGACTCTACGTATAAGGGGGTGAGTATAGGAGGTTCACAAAGTAGGGGCTCTGAAAGTTCAATCGGGTCAAGTTCGATCCCGTCCTGTCGTTTGATGTGTATCCGATTGGTGTGCCAGGTGATGTGTTCTAGCGGGGCTGTCATCTCGCTGTTTTCTAAGTAAAGGTGCTTTGATGGCGGTTGGCGTGGGTCGATAAGAAAATAGGACAGTTCTTTCCTATTAAATCGTAAGGTTCCTAAGATGTAGGATATGCTTCCGATCTTAACGAGAAGATGAATAATTGGCCTGGATTCTGGAGGTGGCTGTTTATTCGTCAAAGCGCAATCTAGCCTCTTTAGAAAATGAAAAGCCTATCAAAATTGATAGGCTTTTACAAGGTTTAGCAATGGAGGTGGAGAGAATCGAACTCTCGTCCTCAGCAAACTCCATAGTGACCACTACATGCTTATTACCCTGTATCAGATCGGACTTGCTGCAGGGCAACCCACTAGGGTCCGAACGGTTTCTGAAATTTCTCGAGCCCCATCTTTAGAAACCAACCAAATCAGGCTCATACCAAGAAAAATGACGATAATTCTAAACCCCCTGGTCCAGCTTTAGATTATCGAGTTGCTTATTCTGTTAAGATTAAGCAACCAAAGCTAGTTCTCGTTCCTGACTAAAGTCACCAACGATTACTTCTGGCTTATTTGCATTTATATTTTTGCCGGTTTTTTTAGGAGGCCAACCGACATCCTCCGCATGCAATCATTACTTCATTTCCAAGTCGAAACCAGTACACCCCCGAAATTCTTTATTCTAAAGGTATTATAACATAAATTCATTATTTGTGAAAGGGGACGACTGAAATGAGCTCGTTTTTGTGCTTTTCAAAGGTCTCCCATGGTGCATCCACATACAATACATAAAAATGACTCTTATCATCAACTCCCCCGGTGAAGGGTCTCTTGTTGATTTAACGTCTCGAATATCAATAGATATGATACACAAAAAAACTAGTCTCTCATTGATGAGACACAAAAGTACATAGTAAAATTTGTGCGAATCATTAGTCTAGTGCGGTTTTATTGGATTTGAGGTGGAGAAAGCTCCTGATATTAATACTTGTGTATCATATAATAAAATACATGAGACACAAATTCCATAGCTTTAAATAGGTGAGACACAAATTATGAAAAAACCATACATTCCGGATACCCTGCCGCTCAGTCAATTGGACCTTGGCGGCATGATTGCTGAAATAGGAAAAGCTAACCGAGAAATCGCCGCTTTTGGTGGCTTATTGGTGGGTATTCCCAATCCATACGTATTACTTTCTCCGCTTACTTCTCAAGAAGCTGTTCTTTCGTCTAAAATAGAAGGAACTCAGGCCTCATTACAAGACCTTTTAAAATATGAGGCTGGCGATCAGCAAGTGAATAGTACCAAGGCAGGAGATATAGATGAGATCTTAAACTATCGCAAAGCCTTGATAGTGGCTGTGGAGGAATTAAAGACGAAGCCCATTACGCTAAACCTTATAAAATCACTTCACGGTGTACTATTAGATAGTGTGCGGGGGCAAAATATGCGACGCGGAGAGTTTCGAAGAAATCAGAACTATATCAGGAGGCCTGGAAGCGCCATGGAGGATGCAAGTTATATTCCTCCGTCGCCAGAACAAGTAATGGCGTGCCTTGATAATTGGGAAAAGTATATTCACTATTTAGATGCTGATCCCCTGGTACAGCTCAGTATTGTTCATGCCCAGTTCGAAATTATACATCCATTTATGGATGGAAACGGGCGTATCGGCCGAATGCTTATCCCTCTTTTTCTATTTGAAAAGCAGGTTATTCCATACCCAACATTCTACTTAAGCTCTTATTTGGAGTCTAACCGAGAAGAATATTATGACCGGTTGAACGCGATTTCTAAAGAAGGTGCCTGGGAAGGCTGGGTGCGTTTTTTTCTAAAGGCCATAGCTATTGAGTCGAATAAAAATTCAAGAAAGGCGCGAGAAATCTTGGAGTTATATGATAAAATGAAAGAATCGGTAGTTGATTGGACAAGATCTCAGTATGCGATAGCTGCATTGGAAACCTTGTTTTCACACCCCATTATTTCCTCAACCGACTTTAAGAATCGAGCAAAGATACCTAAACCAACCGCAGCTAGAATATTGAAAATACTTCAGGATCGTCAAGTTCTCGATGTCATACGCCCAGCAAGAGGGCAAATGCCGGCGATTTTAGCTTTTACTAAACTTCTTAATATCGTTGAGTCGTAGATCATTAACCAACCCAACCCACTTGGGTCCGAACGGTTTCTGAGATTTCTCGAGCCCCATCCTTAGAAACCAACCAAATCGGGCTCACACCTAACATAAATTCATTATTTGTGAAAGGGGACGACTGAAATGAGCTCGTTTTTGTGCTTTTCAAGGGTCTCCCACGGAGCATCCGCATACAATACATACAGTTTGTCCCCATCCTCAATAAAAGCCAGGAAGAGCCCCCGATCCTTCACCGAAAATCCATGGGAAGGGTCATACTGCTCCTGATTGCGGTCTCCACGACCCACAAAAACCGGGTATCGTCTTCCCTCAATCCGTTCAAATTCTCCATGAATCAGCCCAAAATGCCAATCTTGAACTCCCTCTTTTGAATCAAATTTCCTAACATCCAAAAAGACAGGTGATCCCAAAGGGGTCTTATTTAAGTAAATTCGCTTCACCACTTTGAACTCATATTGGGAGTCGGGGATTGTCAAAACACTATACCGATCGGTTGGAAACAGCAGGCCAAACTTATCCAGAGGTTTCTGAATATCAAGTAATATTTTGATGACCTTATCGGCCGAAAGGCCGAATTTCTGTTCGATTTCGGCCAGAGCCCGTTGATCCTGAAGAACAAAATCATCGACCACAATCTCATTTGATTGCAGTCCCAACCAAGGACCTTTTCCTGACTCCACTACAGAGGGCGGCACCACAGGAAATCGGTCTCGTTCCTCTTTTTTCTGAGTTTCCCTCCGACACCCTGTCAACAAAACTAAGAATATACACAAAAAATACATCATCATAAAATAAATCTTATATGATCCTGTCCATACTTGTACATGGATATTTAACCGCTCACCGACTACAATAACTGTCATAACAACCCAGGATATTCAATGTTTCGTGAAGTGAGTAAACAATCTTTTGATGAACGAGAAAAAGAGGTCCTTGATTTTTGGACCCAAGAAAAAATATTTCAAAAGTCTCTTGAAAATCGACGCGAGGGAAAATGTTTTGTTTTTTACGATGGTCCTCCGTTTGCTACAGGGCTTCCTCATTACGGACATCTCCTCGCCGGAACGATCAAAGATGTGATTCCTCGCTACAAAACCATGAAGGGGTATTATGTTCCGCGTCGTTTTGGTTGGGACTGTCATGGCCTTCCCATTGAGCAAGAAATTGAGAAAGAAAACAACTCAACAGGGGCGAAGATCATTGAAGAACATGGAATCGCCCATTTTAACGAATCGTGTCGTAAAATTGTGTTGCGTTATTCTAAAGAGTGGAAAGAGACTGTCTTGCGCATGGGGCGTTGGGTCGATTTTGATCAGACTTACCGCACCATGGACATCTCCTTCATGGAATCGGTATGGTGGGTCTTCAAGCAGCTTTTTGAAAAAGGGTTGGTTTACGAAGGTTTTAAAGTGATGCCCTTTTCAGCAAAATTGGGGACTCCACTTTCAAATTTTGAAGCGGGTGAAAACTATAAAGAGGTCGATGATCCATCACTCACGGTAAAATTTCCTCTGCTCGACGATCCGAAAACGTCATTCCTCGCTTGGACGACCACTCCGTGGACTTTGATTTCGAACTTGGCGCTTATGGTGGGTCCTGACGTGGAGTATGTGAAGGTTCACGACAATGTCACCGATCAGAATTATATTCTCGCAGCCGAACAACTGGCTCATTATTTTCCAGATGAAGAAAATTATACTGTTCTTGAAACCTTAAAAGGTCGTGATCTTGAAAACACACGCTATCAACCTATGTTCTCCTATTTCCAAGATCATGCGGAAAACGGAGCTTTCCGTGTTATCCTCGAACCTGAAGTGGCCACTGACGAGGGAACTGGTATCGTGCACTCGGCTCCGGCTTTTGGTGAGCTCGATTTCTATGCCTGCCAACGAAATGACATTGAATTAGTCTGTCCTGTCGATAACAATGGAAACTTTACAAAAGAGATCCCTGAGTATGCCGGACAATTTGTGAAAGATGCTGATAAGGCGATCATCCATTCAATGAAAGAGCAAAGTCGCGTGTTCAAACATGAAACTTGTCATCACCGCTACCCCTTCTGCTGGCGCTCGGATACTCCGCTCATTTACAAAGCGATCACATCATGGTTTATCTCGGTTGAAAAAATTAAAGATCGACTAGTTGAGGTAAATGAAAACATTCATTGGACTCCGGATTACATCAAACATGGCCGTTTCGGAAAGTGGCTAGAGGGAGCACGTGATTGGGCCGTTAGCCGAAACCGTTTTTGGGGGACTCCGATTCCCATTTGGCGTTCTGAAGATGGAGAGATCCACGTGATTGGAAGCGTGGAAGAATTGCAAGAGTTAACCGGTAAAAAAGTCGATGACCTGCATCGTCATTTTATTGATGATTTGACCTTTACGAGGGATGGAAAGGAGTTCAAGCGGATCCCAGAAGTTTTTGATTGTTGGTTTGAGTCAGGTTCCATGCCCTATGCGCAAAACCATTATCCCTTCGAGAATCAAGACAACTTTCAAAACATGTTTCCGGCGGACTTTATTGCCGAAGGACTCGACCAAACTCGTTGCTGGTTTTATGTCCTCACAGTGCTCGGAGTCGCTTTATTCGATAGTCATGCGTTTAAGAATGTGATTGTGAACGGAATTCTTCTAGCCGAAGATGGATCGAAAATGTCGAAGCGACTTAAAAATTATCCAGAGCCCACAACAGTCATTAAGAAATACGGAGCCGACGCGATTCGTTTGTATATGCTGGATAGTCCTGC
>SDBV01008853.1_pt1 | contig 13493 bp, 18 predicted proteins | sample 2277081 | NCBI WGS metagenome assembly SDBV01 (sample SAMN10402039, study PRJNA504765) | marine sediment metagenome | isolation source: marine sediment core GS10_PC15, 223 cmbsf | place: Arctic Ocean: Southern Knipovich Ridge | collected 2010 | reverse complement strand
GGAATTATTTAAGAAATACCCAAATTCTAAAGCACTTTCAAAAGCTCCAATAAGAAGCATAGAAAAGATGATAAAATCAGTAAATTTCTATAGAAATAAATCAAAAAACATTTCAAATTTTGCAAAAGTTTTAGTTAAAGATTACAATTCAAAAATACCAAAAGAAATTGATGAATTAATAAAACTTCCAGGCGTCGGAAGAAAAACAGCAAATGTTTTTCTAACTGAAAAAGGCGGCGATGCAATAGGTGTGGATACTCATGTCTCATATATTTCTCAAAAACTCGGTTGGACAAAAAATTCAAAACCAGAAAAAATTGAAAATGATTTGAAAAAATTATTTTCAAAGAGGCATTGGAATAAAATAAATTCAACTTTAGTTAGATTTGGAAAAACACATTTATCGCGAAAAAAGAAAGACAAAATTTTAAAAGAAATTAAAAAAATAAAATGAAATCAACGTACAAAAAAATCTTAGAGAAAGTTTTACCTTTATATGAAAGAGGGAGGGAAGGAGATGTGGAACACATAAACTGGTTGTTTAAAACAATTCCAGAATTTATTGATGAAACTCTTGATGAAACAATTTTAATTCCTGTGGTTCTTCTTCATAATGTGGGTTATTGTAAAGTCCCTAAAGGATCAAATCCTTTTGATTTAGATATAAGAAAATTCCATTCAGAAGAAGGCGCAAAAATAGCAGAAGAAATTCTTGGGGATTTAAATTATTCTAGGGAAAAGATTCTTAAAATTAAAAGATTAATATTGAAACACGATAATTGGGCTTTAGGAGATAGTTTTGCGGATGAACCAATTTTAGGATTTTTCACAAACTTTGATTTTATGTGGATGGCGGATGAAAAAGGTTTCGACATTGTGAGAAAATTTATGAACAAAGAACCAAAAGAATTTTACGAACAAATTAAAACATTTCAAAAAAAGAATGAAGAAGAGGGACGTGAATGGTTTAGCAAAAAAATAGAAAAATTCTATGATCAACTTATGAGGGATAGAAAAAAGGAACTCAAAATAAAATGAAAAACTTGCAACCAAGAAAAAAGTCTCTAGGAAATTATATTAAATTAGGGTATGAAATATCGGAGAAAACACTAAATAAAAATAATTTAGAATTAATTAATAAAATTTCCTTAGTGGATGAGTATATCTTAATAATCGATGATATTTTGGATAAGTCTTTGATTAGAAACGGAAAACCTTGTCTCTATATTGAAAGAGGGATTAAAGAAGCAAAAAGAATAGCGGAAGATTATAAGCAACAATCTTTTATAGCCCTAAATAAAATAATGGTTGAATTAATGACCTCTCCAAAAAATCAAGAAAAAGTTTTGTCAAGATGGGATAATTTTCTAAAAAATATTTCCCTTGGAGAAAGTATCAATAAGAAATTAGAGAAAATTAATCTGCCTTTGGAAGAAATTGAAAAGATTTATTTTAAGATGATAAAATTATTTACAGGCGAACACATACAAGTAGGTCTAGAAATTGGGCAATTAATTTGTAATAAACAAATGGACAAAAAGGTAAGTAAAGCAGCAATTTTAATTGGCGAAATAAGACAAATTTATGATGATTTCGAAGATTATTTGCCAAGACACCACGAACCATTTGGAGATTTTAAATCCCAAAATAATCGTTTGCCTGAAATACTTTTTAAAAGATTTGGAAGAGAAAGAAAAGAAGTATTAATCTTGTTGGAACAAAATAGATTTGATGAAGCTAGAGACGAAATATTAAATGAAAAAGTAAGAAACGAATTATATTTTTATTGTGAAAGAAGATTTACTGAGATTAGAAGAATTAATCCCAAAATAAATTATGAAGAAATGGTTGAAGATTTTCATAGGATAAAAAGAGGTGATAAAAAATGAAACCTCTTCTAGAAATTATTGAAAATCTAAAGAATTCAGGAATAAAAGGAGTTGTAGATTCAAAGATGGAAAAATTCGAAGAATTAGGGAAAAAGAATTCGAACGAAATTTTCAAAGAACTTTGCTTTTGTTTTATGACAGCAAATTTTTCCGCACAAGGAGCAATTAAAATTCAAGATTCTCTTGGAGACGGATTTCTTCATTATACCGAAGATGAACTTTCACAAAGATTGAAGTACCTCGGACACAGATTTCCAAACGCAAGAGCAAAATATGTTCTTCTTGCCCAACCAATTAAAAATTCAATTAAAGAAATACTCAATAATTATGAAACAGATCAAGAAAAAAGGGAGTGGGTTGTCGAAAATATAAAAGGGATTGGAATGAAAGAAGCATCACATTTTTTGAGAAATATTGGATACAAAAACTTAGCAATAATTGATTTTCACATCGTAGATTTATTAGCAAAACATAATTTAATAGAAACTCCAAAAAACAAATCTCTAACTCCAAAAAAATATATTGAAATTGAAAATATATTAAAACAAATTTCAGAAAAAACAAACCTTAATTTGGGAGAACTTGATTTATATTTATGGTATGAAGAAACTGGAAATGTTTTGAAATGAATGTTTTAACTTTTGCCCCGCACTCCCCCTCACAGACAAGATTACATTCGCTTTGCTTATAATTTATTTCTCTCCAAATCCTGCTTCGCTCGGATTTTCCGAGGATTATCTATTAATATCCAAAAGTTTTGATTAATAGTCGAGCCTTACTTAGAGGATATTGCGAATATTATTAATTTTATCAAGAAATATTATTTATTCATAACTTGTCTAATTGGTCTCTTAGGCTGTTTGTCCTTTCCACCAACAGAATGCTTTGCTTGTTTTGCCTTTGATTTTTCTAAAGCTTGTCCTTCTTCAGCAACTGCTTCCTTTTTCTCAGCAATTACTTTGGCTTGGCTTATAGACGAGCCAGACCGAGCTTCTTGCGAGAGTCTTTTATCTTCCTCGCTCTTCTCTTCGGGCTTTTCTTCTTTCTTACCTTGCATTGTCTCTTTTGCTTTTTCCATCACAGACTTTTTCTTTTCCTTAATATCTTTCGCTTCTCTCTCTAATTTTTCTTCTCTCAATTTCTTATATTTTAATTTAGCAGGCAAGTCAACTAAACTAACTCTTACAATATCTCCTTCTTTTACTGCTTTAACTTTTATTTTATGCGGCGGATTCTTTATTCCACGAGCCCACATATACTCATTAACATTTTGATCAATTTTTATTTTATTCAAATCTCTATCATAAATCTTCATATGATTAACTAAGAATTCCTTTATTGACTTAATCGCCTTTGGAGTTTTCTTATACCTCACAGCATGTTTATACTTTTTCCTCAAAGAAATTACATATTCTTTCTCTGTTTTTTCTTGTTTTTTCTCTGCCATTTTAATTAACTTTCTCCTTCACGATTTCTTCTAAGTAAAAATCATTTGGAAGTTGAAATTTTAATTCCTTAACTATATCCTTCATGTACTTTTTTTCAGTAAGTATTCTCATATATACTGGGTCTTTGGTTTTTGTGGCATTATTTTCTATTCCCACTATTAATGAAGGTTTTTCATCTACCATTCCTACATAAATTAAATTGTCTTTGTTATCTTTTCTTGTTCTTATATAGTTTTTTCCAAAACATAAAATCATTGCATTAAAAATTTGTCCAGAGGCTGTTCTTCTCTTATCCTTAATATAAAACTCTTCTTTTTCCATTATCCGTAATGACTAGGCTTAAGCTTTCTTGGGCCTATCTTTAATTTAGTTCTTCTCCATGAACGTCTGTGTTTAGTCATAGATGATGGATGTACTCTTTTTCCAATACCATATTTTTTCAAAACCGCCCAAACAGGAGCCCATTTAGTTTGACGTCCTTTCTTTGCAAGTTTCTCCTTTCTTCCGGGTTTTGTGATTGGCATTTTATTTTATATTCTCTAGTCTTAATTTAGTTTTTGATTCAAATAATTCTTTTATTTTATCATTTGGAATTGATAATTTTGAACTATTTTGTCTATAGGTTATCATGATTTCTCTTCCATTAATTGTGTATGATGCAATTATTGTCTTTCTTAAATCTACTTTTTCTCTCAGGCTCCCTGGAAAATTTTTATTAATTACATTTGCTATTTCGTTATAGTCCACAATACTAAGGGGATTGTTCATTGGGCTAATAATTGAGTAACTTTTCATTTTATATCCTCCATAAATGATTTACCTTTTTCAGTTAATGTTCTTCCAGGTTTCTTACTTCTAACGCCCCTCACAGCCTTAGAAATCTCAGTAAAACCAGCTTTATCGGCCTGTTGCAAAATAACTCTTATAATTTTTCCCGAACCTTTCATAAATTTTTCTGGCTTCATCCCTCTATCTTTCTTAGAACCATATTTTGTTTTAAGTTTGTTAACTCCAACAACTTTTCTCTTGTAAATATTTCTAAGAATTGAAGCTGCTCTTTTATGCCAAAAATCTTCCTCTGCAATTGGTCTCTCTTTAGACGGACTCGACTTAACAAATTGCACCCATTCTGGAACTTCAAACTCTGGAATTTCTTTCAAAGCTTCAGCTAATTTTAGATTATATTCTTGAGCATTTAGTTCATATACTGGATTCATTTTGTTATAGCATTCCTTTCGGAATTAGAATCGCCTAGCGATTTTAACTATGAATTGGTTGTAAGAAGAGTTTATAAAGTTTTTTGATTAAAGAAATTCATGGAAATTAAAGAATCTTATAATAACAATATTGTTGATTTGGGCATTGTCGGAGAATGGTTCGCTGCCTCTGCAAAATATGAAGCTATGAAAAACAATGGCGGTGTGTTAATTACACTTAAATCTGCTACAAAACAAAACGAGGAATTCATGAGATCCCCAGAAGGAATAGAATATCAGAATCGTTTAAGACAAGAAGAAAATAAAAGCACTGGTTTTTTCTCAAAAATAAATAATTATTTAAAAATATTATAAATTATCCTGTTTCTTAAATTCTTCAAATTCTTTTTCTAATTTTCCATTTACTTCAGAAAACATATATTCTAATTTCGAAGGTAGTATTTTTTCTCTTTGTAAATTATTTGTAATCATGAAATCATAATTTTCTAATTTATCAAATAATCTTAATCCTTTTGAATTTTTAATATCCTCATATGAGCGACTATCAATAAAATAACTCCTTTTTCCAATACTTAACCAATAACCGTCTTTATTTTTATCAAAATTAAGAGCTAATTTATCATCTTTATAATATTCTTTAAAATCTTCCATACATAGTTTTGTAACAATCACTTTTTAAAAATTTATATCTTACAGAACACTATTCCCTCTTATCCTTTCGCCACTTCTTCAAAGCAATTGTATAACCAATTGTTTTAGCAGTAAAATTCTTTCCGAGTTTGTCCAAAATTTCGCCCTCAATTTTCTTCAATTCCTTTTTATCCCTCGTGGCGGAAGCCAAAACAGAAACCTTAACATCTCGACAAGTCTTAAACTGAGTTCTCAAACTTTCAATAAAGTTATCAGTTATTCCATTTTTTCCGAGTTGAATTTGTCTTATCATTAATTTACATCCGGTTTTCTATTTTTATATTTTTTATTTTTTCGTCCATCCTTGTATTTCCTTCTTTTTTACTTTAATTATTTTTGGTTTTGATTTTAATTTCCACGAACCGGCCTTCATAAAAATTGTTTTCTTCACAACTTTTCCAGTAAATTGATGAACCTCAACATTTGATTTATTATCTCTCCAATCTTGACTCTTCGCAGCACAAACAATCGAGGATTCTATTAAATCCTCCTTAGTCGGATTCAAGCCATCAATTACACAAAAGGGGCTACCTGGTTTCACAGTATGCAAAATGACGTTTTCCTTTCCCTTAAACTTTTTGACAAGTTCATCATTACTTTCAGAATCTTTTCCAAGAAATATTTTCGTTCCAGATTTCAAAGTAAACTCTCGAGATTTCATAAATTATCTAAGAAAGTTGATAATATAAATGTTTTTAAATTAGAGAAGAGAATATTAATTATGTTTTCAAGAAGAAATCAAATAAAGGTTGATGAATTAGAATTAATATTAAATTCTGAAGAGAGCCAAAGCCCTCTTTTTTAAGATGATTTTATTCCAAAAGAAAAAAAGCAGAGCTTCCTAAAAGATATTACAAATTACTTTGCAGACAATTCTCCTATTTGGTATACTTATGAATTTGATGATAAGACAAACAGTATAAAATATTTATTCCCAAGGATTTTTCCTCAAGATTTAAAAAATCTAGGCAATTATTTTAAGAATTTAATTACAAAGAAATAATTAACTCCACTTCTCAAGCGCTTTTCTCAATTCCTCATGAGTCTTCGCATATTCTTTCAAAGAAATCTTTTTCAATGTAGCATCAACGGCCTGCCTCATTGCAACTGCCCCTTTAACTGTTCCGTCCGGATGACCATTAATTCCCCCTCCAGCTTGCAATACAACATCATTACCCATGAATTTCATTATTTTATCAACAATTCCAGGATGAACTCCTCCAGAAGCCACACCAAAAACTTTTTTCATTCCGAACCATTTTTGAGAAAGATTTTCTTTTGTTTGTTTTGTAAATTCAGATTCCATTTCTTCTTCAATATGTAAAACCTCGTTTTTGCCCCCAACCATTTTTCCATAAGCCGTTCCAATATGCAAAGTATCAACTCCAACCATTCTTGAAAGCTGCGCAATAACTTCCATCTTCATTCCATGATTCGGCGTTCTATCAAACATAGCATGTCCTGCTCTATGTGCATGAATTGGTAATTTTGTAACTTCTCTAGCTTTTTGCAAAGCAGACCAACCCAAAGTCAAAATATCCAACATAACATAATTCCCTCCATTCGCCTCGACAAATTTAATTCTCTTTACCATTTCATCAACTGGTGCGGTGCAGTTTGCAAGATAAACTTTTTTCTCTCCAGTTTCTTTTTCCGCTTTTTTACAAGCCTTCAAAGTTAATGGAATTCTTTTATAAAAATTATTGAATGGTTGAGAAGTTAAATTCTCATCATCTTTCACGACATCACATCCTCCGAGCCAAGAATCATAAGCAACCTTCGCATGCTCTTTAGGATTCAAACCAACTTTTGGTTTCACAATGGTTCCAACCAAAGGCCTATCATAAACTTTCAAATATTTTCTGACGCCTTTTATTCCAAACCGCGGACCTCTGAAACTCTTCAACATTTTTTCAGGAATACTAACATCCTCCCATAAAATTCCAACAACAGATTTCATACCATAAATATTTCCTCCAACAGAAGAAAGAATTTCTGGCAGATTTCCAAGTTCAAATAAATCAAGCGGATATGCAATTCTGCATCTCAAATTTTTCTTATCTAAATAATAAACTCTCGGAGTGATTCTCTTCTGAGTTTTTTTATTCACCGTCGTCAAATCCGTCCATGTTCCAACAGAACTCTCACCAGCTGTAATCGAACAAACTTCCTTAAAATCATATCCTTTCGCGGGTGTTATCTTAAACTGACAAACCAAATCTGTTTTCTTCGGCTTATATTTCAAATCAATAAAACTCGCGTAATGTACTCTTGTCATTTTATTTATATAACCCCCATCATTTTCAAGATTATCCAAACAACTATTCCTGCTAATACAACCCATGCAAGAACATCCCAAAAATTATATTTTGTCATTTTTCCTCTTAATTATAATAATAAATAATAGTTTATAAAATTATTTCTTCTCAACAACAACACCTTCTTTAGTATCATTCAAAATAAAACCTTTTTTACCAATTTCCAATCTCAATTCATCAGCCTTTGCCCAATCTTTTTTATCTCTTGCCTTTTCTCTTTCATCAACAAGTTTCTTAATTTCTTTTGGAATTTCTACTTTCTCTTTTTCCAATAAATTCAAACCAAAAACCTCGTCCATTTTTTTAATTGTCTTAACTTTTCCAACAGCTTTTTTATCTCGAACAAGCTTCCATAAAACCTGCAAAGCCTTCGGTGTATTCAAATCATCATTTATTGCTTTTTGAAATTCTTCTAAATATTTCTTGTTAATTTTAAGATCATCTTTGCCCCTAGTAGACATTTCTGGAGAAATGTCTCGGGGCCTCGAAGAGGTTCTTGCACCTCCTTGGTGTACACCTTTGGGTGCAAATCCAGAAATAATATTTTTTAATTTTGTATAAGCCGTTTTGGCAGCGTCCATTATTTTAAAATCAAACTCGGTTCTTTTTCTATAATGTGCAGACAATAAAAGATATCTAAAGGACAAAGCAGAATATCCTTTCTCCTCCAAGTCTTTGAGACGAATAATTGATCCAGAAGATTTAGACATCTTTCCCTCTTTAAGATTAAGATGATTATTATGCAACCAATATTTTACCCACGGTTTAACCCCAAAAGCAGTTTCCGATTGTGCAATTTCATTTATATGGTGAGGACCCATATTATCTATTCCCCCGGTGTGAATGTCAAATTGTTTTCCTAAATATTTAGAACTCATTGCAGAACATTCAATATGCCATCCAGGAAAGCCAACGCCCCAAGGAGATTTCCATTCTTGTTGTCTTTTTTTCCCAGAAGTAGAAAATTTCCATAAAGCAAAATCTGTCTTGTTTTTCTTTTCCCCCAAATCAATTCTTTTTCCAGCTTTCAAACCTTCAGCATTAAGTCTAGCTAAATAACCATAATTTTTTAATTTAGAAGTATCAAAATAAACTCCATCAGAAGTTTTGTAAGTATAACCTTTCTTATCTAAAATTTTAATTAAATCAATCTGTTCCTTAATATGTTCAGTTGCCCAAACCCATTTATCAGGCATTGTAAAATTAATTTTTTTCAAATCCTCCATAAAAGCATTAAAATAATGATGAGTGATTTCCTTAGCAGTCTTGCCTTCTTTTTTCGCGGCCTTCTCAACCTTGTCTTCTCCGTCGTCTGCATCGGAAGTCAAATGCCCAACATCTGTAACATTCATAATATGTTTCACATTAAATCTGTTGTAAACCAATGTTCGTAAAAGAACATCTTCAAAAAGAGATCTTCTCAAATTCCCAATATGTTGATACCAATAAACCGTCGGACCACAACCATAGAAGCCAACTTTTTTTCCTTTAATCGGTTTGAAAATTTCCTTCTTTCTTGTTAAAGTATTGTATAATTTTAATTCCATCAAATGATTAAGAATAATTCATTTAAAATATTTTACTTATTATTTGCCGAGGATTTCTAAAATAATGTTCTGGCTTGTATATTCTTCTTTTCTATTGCCGCCTAATTCCTTATTAATAACAATGTCGTATTCAAGTTTACAAGGATTTGCGCTTTCTGGTATATCAAATAAGATTAATCTTGGCTCATCCATTACGTCTCCACCGCCAAGTTCTATATCTCTCTGACTTTCTCTACCAAGAGCAATTAAATTTTCAGCAACAGTCTTAGACATATCACAAGTCGCATCTGTATTAATAATTTCGTATGAAAAACGATTTCTCTCATCTTCATTATTTCTTATAGACAACCCGAAACCAGATTCAGAATCCCCTTTCTTTATTTTAATAATTCTTGATGGATAGATTACAAGTGGGGCCTGATCATCTTCACTAAACATACTACTAATTTGATCTTTCACTTTTTGATCAATAGCATTAATATTCTCAGTAGAACTCTTAAAGATTGTCCTCACCATAACAAGCCCTAAAACTAAAACAGCCATAAGCAAAACTATTGTTACAATTGTCCCAACAGACATTTCCATTGCCGCTTTTTTGTTTTTCGGAATCATTTTAAACTAGAGGGATGTTTCCAAGAATGCTTGGGTTTCTAGAAATTACAATTGCTGCAGCGATAAGCAATACAGAAACTATAATCGCAATGATGTTCAAGATTTTTGCCCTATTAGATCTTGCATCTTTTTGTTTAGTAGATTGTACTAAACCAACTATTCCAAGTATCAAAGCTGGAACAGGATTAAAGAAAGCAAGTACTAAACTAACAATACCTAAAATATGCGCCGATAAACTTCTTAAATTTTCTTGTGCCATTTTTCTCTTTTATTTAATTTACCTAAAACATTTAGTTTTATAAATGTTTTTATGGGACAGGTGGGATTTGAACCCACGACACCTAGATCTTCAGTCTAGTGCTCTCCCCCTGAGCTACTGTCCCTTATGGAATAACCCAATGAATAATTATTTAGAGAATAAGAGTTTTTTAAAGATTTGGTATTGGGATTTTCGTTCATTAACATTCACAAAATTAAGAAACTCCAAATCCTGCTCCACTTGGATTTTCGTTATAAAATTATTATCTCCAAAGAATCACTGAAAATAGTATAAACCCCTTAAAAATTTTTATCACATTAATTAATTCAAATACTTTTGTGATTAGTTAATAACGAAAGTTTCTTCAACCCTAATTAGCCTTCTTATAATTGTGTTAGGATCTCTAAAAACAGAATTAATTTTTTCAACCATCGTTCCATAAGGAATTTCTTTTCGTATTATGAAGTATTTATTCTTATTCGGTTTGTTTTTATTCAACACAAGATAATTTTCTTTATTTTCCATAATTCTTCTATTTATATTCCCTATTTAAATGTTGCCGAATAAAAATTTGTAAGTCGGTGAACAGGATTCTGTAAGAATCTGGCAGAAAATTTGTAAGTCGGTGAATAGGCTGAACAATTTTGATTTCATCCAATACCGAAGGTAAATTCTAAAAACCGAAATCAGGATTGCGAACAGGATTCTGTGAGAATCTGGCTAAAAATAAATTGTAAGTCGGAAATAGGCCAGATTCTGTCATTCCTCGTTGCCCTTAGTAAACATTTTCTAGGAAAATGTTTCGGGGTACACCCTTGGGTGCCGAACGGAATGTGTTAACATTCAACTATGCGTCGTTCACGACTTGCACCAGCCAAGATGCTCGTTTCATCAAATCTCATTTCTCAAAGTTCAACCCAAGTTTCATAACTCAAAATGAGCTGTGTCGTTTCTGTACCAGAGCTTTGCCTCACAACAATTTGAATTTCTCAAATGGCTTTTCACGGTGTCCGGACCTTCCACAAGAATCAGCGTTCATTTCAACACTCGACGATTTAACATCAGATTCCCGAAGTTAACTATCCGACTTACAATTTAACCCATAATTTACGATATTTAAGTGTTTCTGTTGGGGGTTTAATGGGGGGAAAGATTAAATTAAAAAGAAGATAAAAGGTTAAAAATGAAGATTTCTTTGAGAGGATATGGCGGATTTATTTAATGAAAATACTCTTAAGAGAATGGTGGGGGAATCTCAAATAAAGATTTCTAGGGAGCAAAGAATTTCTGCTAATAAATGGATTGAATTGTTGGAAGCTGGAGAGTTGAAAGCAGAGAAATCCAACAATCTGCTATTTATGAAAAAAATCCTTAATGATGTCTTAGAATATTCTTTTGAGGAGGTTAATTACGAGAAAAATAATGTTGAATTTTCGTTTAGTAAAGATGGAAAAAGAAAAGTTTTGATTGAAACAAAAGGAACAAAAACAGATTTATTTAAACCTCAAAGAAGAGAAAAAGGAGAACATTCAACTCCAATTAAACAACTATTTGATTATATGAATCTTGATGGAACTCCTTATGGAATTCTAACAAATTATTCTGATTTTTTATTTTTTGATTATACAAAAGGACAAAACCAATTTTATAAATTTAATTTTCTTGATATTAAAAATAATCCTGAAAAATTAAAAGAATTTATTTTAATATTTTCTAAAGGGAGTTTGATTGATGAAAAAAAGGTTGAAAAAATTAAAGAAAATTCAGAAGTTGAAGAAAAAGAATTATCTGGGCGTTTCTATAAGATATACCATGAAACAAGATTAATGATGTTAAAAGAATTCATGGAAAATGGGCGTTCTAAAGATGAAGCATTACATTATACCCAAATATATCTTAATCGATTGATGTTTGTATTCTTTGCAGAAGATCTAAATTTTATCAAGAGGAGAATTTTAGAAGAAATTATAATTGGGGCTCTAAATAATTGTTCTGATAATTCAAGTCATGTTTCCGACGAGATTATGGTTTTATTTGAGGATTTGGATAAAGGTTCTTCTAAAAAAGAAATACAACAATTTAATGGTGGTTTGTTTAAGGAGAGTTTGTCAAGAGATGCGTATTTTAAAGATTTAAGAAATAAATCTTTTTTCAAAGATATTTATTCTGAAAAAAAGAAATTAGATGAAAGACTTAAATTAACCGAAGAGGAAAGGAAAATTTTTAATAAAGTCAAGAAAGAAGGATTAAGCCCAATTATTGAAAACATTTTATTGATGGCTTCTTATGATTTTAAGAGTGAATTGAAAGTTAATGTTTTGGGGCATATATTTGAGCAATCTCTTTCAGATTTAGAGGAATTGAAAGGAGATAATATTTCTAAGCGTAAGAAAGAGGGAATTTTTTATACTCCAGAATATATTACAGATTATATTTGTAGAAACACAATAATTCCTCACTTATCTAAAAGTGGAACTAATGATATTGATAAATTAATTGGGGAATATTCAAATGACTTGGAAGTTTTAGAAGAGAAATTTAAGAACATAAAAATTTTAGATCCTGCTTGTGGCTCTGGAGCTTTTTTGATTAAAGCAATTGATGTTTTGTTTGAAGTCTTTGAAAAGATACAAAAACTTAAACAAAGTTATGGAGAATATGAAGCAAATAAATTTGGTAAGAAAAAGAAGAAAGTTGCAGGACAATTAACTTTTAAGAAATTTGAGGAGAAAAATACAATTAAAGAAATTATAAAGAACAATATTTTTGGAGTTGATTTAAATGAGGAATCTATTGAAACAACTAAACTATCTTTGTTTTTAAGAATTGCGAAAAAAGGAAAGAAACTCCCAGATTTATCTGACAATATCAAAGTAGGAAATAGTTTAATTGATGACAAGGAAGTTGCAGGGGAAAAAGCTTTTGATTGGGAAAAAGAATTTTCTGAAATTATGAAAGGTGGAGGTTTTGATGTTGTGGTTGGGAATCCTCCTTATGGGGCGAAGTTAGGAGAGGAAGAAGTTAAGTTTGCAAAAAATAATTATTCAGTTGGGAATTCTGAAACAGCACAATTAATGATGGAAAAAGCATATTCTTTGCTCAAAGATAAAGGTTATCATAGTTTTATAATTCCGAAAGCATTCACTTTTGTTTCTACTTGGGATAAGATAAGAAATAAATTTTTAGAGGAATTAAATATTTTGATTGATTGTAAAAAAGTTTGGAAAGAAGTTAAATTAGAACAAATAATTTACACGATTCAAAAAGGAAATAAAATTAGTAAATATAATTCTGGAATAAGGGAAAATAATTCCATAAAAATTATAGCCAAAGTGGATAAATCGCTTGTCCCTAAATTTGATAATGTTTTATTAAATTCTTTAACAAATAAAGAAATTAAGATTGGTTCTAAACTTAAAGAGATAAATACTCGTCTTAAAGATATTGGAAAAGATAGAAGAGGGGATTTGTTTTATCAACAAATGAATCAAGAAATGTTCCTGTTGTTCCTAT
>SDBV01008852.1_pt1 | contig 13494 bp, 10 predicted proteins | sample 2277081 | NCBI WGS metagenome assembly SDBV01 (sample SAMN10402039, study PRJNA504765) | marine sediment metagenome | isolation source: marine sediment core GS10_PC15, 223 cmbsf | place: Arctic Ocean: Southern Knipovich Ridge | collected 2010 | reverse complement strand
CATGACCCCTAAGAGTGAATTCGACCGAAGGCTAAAGGCCATCCGTGCCAGGATGGAGGCTCGGAGTCTCGACCTTTTGCTGATCTATTCGACTCCCGGCTCGCTGCGCTTCGGACAGCGCGGGCACGTGATGTACGTATCCGGCTACGAGCCTTACTTTGGCGATACGATGTTGCTTCTGCCTCGCCGCACGAGCCTGCACTCCCTGCTCGAAATCGACTCCGCGGATCATTTTTCGCGCCTCGCGACCTGGGTCGACGACGTGAAGCCCGCCGGAGATCACATACAAACATTGCAGGCGTACCTCGGCGAGCTGGGGCTGCCGAGGCCTAGAATCGGGGTGGTGGGAGAGTACTCCATGAGCCCAAACTTCTATTCCCGTCTTTGTGAGGAGACGGATGCGCACATCGAATTGGCTTCGAGCATTCTCGAAGAGGAACGGGCGGTAAAGTCGGAGCACGAAATCCACTGCATGAAACAGGCGGGAGCCATCGCGTACAAGGGGGTACAAGCGGCCGCGAAGTTCGCCCGACCCGGAGTACTGGAGGCGGAGATCGTCGGCGAGATAGAGCGCGTCTGCCGCGCCGCTGGTTCTGAATTTTCCCCGCACTATACGATGGTCACGTCCGGAAGGGATGCCGATCACTCCAACTTGTGGTGGAGATGCGGCAGGCGGAAGCTCGAGCCGGGAGACCCTTGGCTGCTCGATTTCGGAACCATGCTCGAAGGGTATTGCTGTGACGTATCTAGACCTTTCACGTTGGGGCCGCCTTCCATACGAAATCGTGAAGTGTTTAATGTGCTACTGGAATCGCTAGAAGCCGGGCGAAAGATGGCGCGGCCCGGAGTTCTTACCTCCGAAGTAAACGCCGCGACAGCGGAAGTTCTCAGGCGAAAACTGGACGAAGGCGTCGACTGGCAGAAGGTGGGGCACGGCGTGGGTCTCGAGGTGCACGAATGGCCTTTCGTGGGATACGACCGTATCGTCGATGACACCGCTTACCGGGACGTGAAATTGGAGGCCAACATGGTGATCTCCATGGAACCGTCTGTCTGGCTGTCGGATACAGGAGATCTTCAGGTCGAAGACCAGTTCGTGGTCACGGAAGAGGGAGGCCGGCGCCTGAGCCCGATTCCTCTAGAAATTTTCACGTGCCAGTGAACCTTTGATTGAACCAGCGTTCACGCAAGACGCTTGACATTGGAGCGAAGGGAGGAAGAGAATCTAGGCAACGCGGCCTAGCCGCAATGAGGAGCAGAAACCATCTCTGAGAAAAACGGCCCAAAAGTCTGAGAAGTTCTGACGACGTACAATTTATTGGTCATTGCCGAGAACGCAGCTCGTTTATCCTATCAACCGAAGCGCAAGATCGGCTCAGCTTTTTCTTCAATCACATTCGGGGAAATCACGATGTCGCGATCCGTTCCAGTTTCACTGGCCATAACCCTGCTGCTTGCCGCCCTGAGCGCTGCTGACCTACCTGCACAGGAGACGCGGGAATTCGTCAATTCCGGCAGCGCGTCGGACCCGGCTTCGAGCCCGTACAGCGGCGCCGTATTGGTCGGCAATACGCTGTACCTAGCGGGCACCATCGGGCTGACGGCAGACGACAAGGTTCCGGAAACGGCCGCCGAAGAGGCTCGCCTCGTACTCGACGACCTGCAGAAGACGCTGCAGTCGGCCGGCATGTCGATGGATGATCTCGTATCCGTACAGGTCTTTTGTTCGGACGTTAAGCATTACGCCGAGTTCAACAAAGTCTATCGCGGTTACTTCAACAGGGAGTTTCCCGCACGGGCATTCATCGGCGTCGGCACACTGTTGTACGGGGCGCGATTCGAGGTACAGGGAATCGCTGTAAAACGCGAGACGCCTTGACGCCGGCGCGCAGCGCAGATTAACCGTCCTCACTATCCCGTTCTCCTGACACACCTCTCAGTACTGAGTAGGAGGCGGGGGTCTGTTACCGCACACGAGGGGGGGGCATCAGCCTGCGTGATCCCGGGGACTTACGTCGTTGCCCACAGACGCCATGACCCTATGATGCTTAAGCGCTGCGGAGGTCTGGCCGCAACGCGAAACACGATCCTGGTTGGAGGGTTGGCACACCGATCCCGACCAGTAGCCAACCCGTCCGTCCCAAGGGAGATATCTCGATGTCGTTCACTGGTACCCGCGCTGCAATCGTCGTTTCGTGCCTCGCACTGCTGACCGGTCACACAGGCTGCGCTCCGTCAGAGCTTGTCGAGCCCGCCGACCTCGTGCTCCGCAGTGGTGTGGTCGTCACTGTCGACGACGCATTGCCCGAGGCGGAGGCCATCGCCGTCGATGGCTACAAGATCGTCGCCGTCGGCAGCGACCGGGAAATCGGCGCTTACGTCGGACGCGACACGGAAGTCATCGATCTCGCGGGTCGCCTGGCCATCCCCGGCCTGATCGAAGGTCACGGCCATTTCATGAGCATCGGGTGGGCGAAAATGAATCTCGACCTGACCGAGGCCTCGACCTGGGACGAGATCGTCGAGCTGGTGGAGGAAGCGGCGCGGGAGGCCGAACCGGGCGACTGGATCTTTGGCTGGGGCTGGCACCAGGAGAAGTGGTCCGCGGTGCCCGAGCCGAACGTCGACGGCGTGCCACTGAACCACGGTCTCTCCAAGGTGTCCCCAAACAACCCGGTGAGCCTCTCTCACGCCAGCGGCCACGCCATTCTCGTGAACGACGCCGCGCTCAAGCGTGCCGGCATCGACGCCAACACTCCCGATCCGGCGGGGGGGACCATCGTCCGCGACGAACGGGGCGACGCCACCGGGCTGCTTCGAGAGGCGGCCGAGGGTCTGATCACTGCCCGTGTCGAAGAATGGAGAGAGAAGCGCTCCCCCGAGGAGCGGGCGGCCGAGGCTCGGCGCATGATGGAGATGGCTGGGCAGGACGTCCTGTCAAAAGGCATCACCTCGTTCCAAGACGCCGGTTCGAGCTTCGACCAGATCGACCAGTTCCGGGCGTGGGACGACGCAGGCGTCCTGCCCGTGCGGTTGTACGTCATGGTGAGTTATGAGGAGACCAACGAGACCCTGGCCGAGCGACTCGCTGATTACCGGATCATCCCCGATGGCAACGACTTCCTGGCGGTGCGTTCGATCAAGCGATTGTTCGACGGTGCTCTGGGGTCCCACGGCGCCTGGCTGCTGGAGCCGTACAGCGACATGCCCGACAGCACGGGCCTGGTGCTGGACGAGCCCGACGAGGTCGAAGAGACCGCCCGCATCGCCATCCGCCACGGGTTTCAGGTCAACACGCACGCCATCGGCGACCGGTGCAACCGGGAGACCCTGGACATTTACGAGCGGGTCTTCGAGGACCACCCGGAGGTCAGTGAACCGCGTTGGCGGATCGAGCACGCCCAGCACATCCATCCCGACGACGTACCGCGCTTCGCCGGGCTCGGGGTGATCGCCTCGATGCAGAGCATCGGCTGCACCTCGGACGGCCCCTGGTTATCGCTGCGACTCGGCGAGAAGCGAGCCGGAGAGATCTCCTATGTGTGGCGGAGCCTCATCGATTCCGGTGCCGTCGTCACCAACGGTACCGACGCCCCGGTGGAGGACGTCGACCCCCTCCCGAGTTTCTACGCTTCAGTTGCTCGAAAGATGTCCAATGGCGAGTACTTCCACCCGGAACAGTCGATGACCCGGATGGAAGCGCTGCGCTCCTACACGATCAACAACGCCTACGCCGCTTTCGAGGAACATCTCAAGGGGTCGATCACGCCTGGCAAGCTCGCCGATATCACGGTGCTGTCGCAGAATATCCTCACGATACCCGAGGATGAGATCCCAATGGCCCGGGTGGACTACACGATTGTCGGGGGTGAGGTTCGCTATCACCGTCGGTAGGCATGCGGTCGTCAGAATCGGGTCACAGACAACCCACCGCCCGCCCGTTACGAATGGCTCGGTCTGGGGATTCCCGCCACGAGGCAGCTTTGCCCCCATTCAAGTCAACTTAACCGAATCTGCCTATCCGATTCGCTCCGCCTGGCCCACCGATACGGCGTCTACCGGCCTGTAGCGGGCCCCCTGGCGGGCGGCGGCGTCCGCGGCAAGCGCTACCGAGCGTCGGCATACGATTAGCTGAGCGAATCGGATAGGCAGATAACCGAATGCGTATTATCGGACATTGCCGAAAACGCAGTTTCTTTTTTCTATGAACATGTTCATTTTGGAGCGAAACGGGTGTTCACGATGACCCGAAACTCGCAGGTTCCCCCTGGAGCGTGCCTTCCTTCCAAGTGCGCAGCTCTCGCGCGAAAAGATCTGCAAGGCCTTCGGGACTTGTGCTAAAAACTCAAGCGATACCGCGTCCTCGCGCTCCTTGCCGCGTGGCCGCATATTTTGAGGAGCGATGCCCGTGAGTTCAGCGTTACCTAAAAGCACTCGTTGGTTGTCAGGTATCGATGCGGGAACAGCAACACGTTGGCTTTTGATCGTCGCGAGCCTGCTGGCGGGATCCAGCTTAGCCTCGGCAGGGTCCATCTTTCTGACGGGTCACGATCCCGATTTTCACGCCGTTCTCGGCCGGAATAGCCAGGGAGCGAGAACCATAAACGTCGTGGCCGTCGGTTTCGTGAGAGACCCAGCGTTTAACCCCCTGGTGACAGACACCTCGGTGTTTCTCTTCGTCGAATCTAAGATCTCACCGCCGTCTGGCCACACAGTTGGGAAGAACGGCATGATCGCGAGTGGTTTTACCGAATGCACTCAAACCCAAGTTGACTGCGACTTCGAGCACCATGATGCGACCACCTTGGACGGCGAGCTAGATCTGCTGGGAACGAAGTACGATGCTTTGGTCGTGGCTTCAGACTTCGGTGGGCTTCTCACGCAAGCGGAACTCGATCTCCTCAACCGTCGCTCTGCCGATATCCTCGACTTTCTCACAGCAGGGGGCGGGCTGTATGCGATGGCTGAGAGCAACTCTGGCGCAAGTTTGACACCCGATGGTGGTCACTTCGACTTCTTGCCCTTCGACGTTACAAGCACACCCGTGACCCGGGTCGAGGAGGGAGTGGGCGTGTGGCCGTTCGGCGAGAGGTTAGGCCTGACGAACAACGACACGAACCGAAACCACTCGCACAACGTCTTCGGTGATACCTTCGTCGGTGATACCTTCGGCCTGGAAATTGTGGACGTGGGTCGTATGGGTATCCTCAGCGTTGCGGGCCAAGGAGGTGTTGACCAGACCACACTACAAGATCGCAATGATTGAAGCCCGAAGGCAAACGAGCAGCTGAAGAATATCGACCGTTCGGGGAGACCGGTGCTGAGCTGAAGCAGCGGACGCGCGCCTGGGCAAGTAGAGGCACGGACCTCCTCCTGATAAAGCAACCGTTGTCCTGTAGAACGCTGAGGTTGAGGTAGCCCAGTGCGGGGGCCCTTCTCCACGCTCCCGTGCTACCTAGCGGAATGCCTATTACCCGAGATGATCAAATTGACACTCATCAGAGTCACCATCCCATCGACTCTCTCCCACGAGAGCACCAGGTCTTCAGCGATCGAAGGCCTGTGGGGGACTTTGGCTCGGGGCCGGACCGTTTGCGAGGGAACCCCGGCAGTGAGGGCCTGGGCAGGAGCGCTCGCCGCCAGATTGTACCATGGGTCGATCGGGCGCGGCTGTTTGGTGTCGGATGCAGCGCCCTTGCTTAACCATTCGCGGGAGTCTGTCGGACCGGACACACGAGAGTCGTGCTCCCTCTTGACAACCGGGCGATCTGATAAGTGTTAGGCAGTAGGGCGTCAAAGCATGCGCCATCGGACGGAAATTTGTGTGCAGATACACTCTCGAAAGTCGAAGCACTGGAACTCAATTACCCCTACCATCTCAGGGCCTGTGAATTTGTATTTGAACAGGCCCGCGTGCACTTCGTGTGGCAGGCCAAACTCCTCAAGCACGGATGCGACCGATACACCGAGGTAAACGGAGAGGGGCTCATCAATCCCGGGCCCTCCGAGGAGTGCAAACCGATTCCGCAGATCGACACTTGCGACAGTCCCGGAATCGAACCCGAACTCGACTGCGTCGTTGAGATAGGTAAGACGGTCTGGGTGTGATTTTTCTCGTTCCGGCGTGCCGTACAGCAGCCGCACGTCGTCTGCAGTCGATATGGGCGAGACACCCGAAAACTCGAAGAACCTAGAGAGCTTTCGGTTCTGCTCCTTCTCTTCGTACGGAATTGACACGCCCTGAGCGCACTGCTGACGTTCCACTCGTGCGCGACGAATTGGTCCGAAATCTGACGTGAGCCACCAATACCCCAGGGCAATCGCTACCCCCAAGAGCGCAAAGATAAGAAGAACGATGTTAGCGAGTCGGGCCAGGACTCTTGAGGTCTTCATCCAGTTCCCACCGGCCAACATCTTGGCGCTCAGCCGCACCAAACAGCGCTAACCGTTAGCGCCTGGACCAGGAGCGCCCGCCGCCAGATTGTACCATGAACAATTGGGCTCGGCTGTTTGGTGTCGGCTGCAGTGCCTTGATTTCGCCAGGCGCTCCAGATACGGGCGCCTACTGACAAACGGGGGGCTGACAAGTGACACGGATCGCGTACCTCTTTCGAGGCAGCTAGGCCGTTCGATGCCTGGGCGCTCAGTTCTAGCGCTTTCTTGTGTTCCGCCCTACGTGTATAGTTTGACAACCCCATAGGAGGTAAGCAGAGGGCTGCGAATGGAGTGGGGCTTTTGGATCTTGTGTTTGGCCGGTGTTGCGGTCGCGCTTCTCTTCGCGTGGATCGCGAGACTTGCGAGGCGGAAAATCGAGCAGCAGCGCACTGATGCAATTCGACAGGTTTCCCCAGGCTTTGGAATGAACTACGTCGCGGACGGCTCAACACTCCTCGAAAGCGAGGGGTTCCTGAAATCCTCCAACCTCTTGTGCCCATATCATAGCTCTATGGTTTCTCGCCAGAAGATCAGGAACGCAGTCATTAGTAGCGACAGAATGGCGATGCTATTTGACGACGAATACATGATCTCAGCGGGAGAAAGCGTGGAGACCTACCGTTTTACGGTGGCCGCGTTCCGCTTTCCTGTAAACCTTCCCAAATTCGTCATGCGTCCCAAGTATAGGCGTACGTCCTTCCGGGTTCGGGTTTCCGGGTGGCATCGAATCCGGGCAATCCTCGGGCCGGAGGGGAGCGACATTCATCAACGGTTCTTGCGGCGCTACGTCGTTCACGGAAAAAACGAAGTTGCCACCATTAGTATCTTCCGTCCGGCGGTGCTTGAGCATTTCGCGCAGGAAAGAGGCTGGTCGGTCGAGGGCACGGGAAGCTGGCTGCTGGCCTGGCGAACCAGGAAGCGCGTGGCTCCCGAGAACCTATCCAAGTTCATGCAGCAAACAACACGAATCGCGCAGCTCTTTCGAGAAAGCCAAGGCACTTAACATCTGGACGCTCACCCGCACCAAACAGCGCTAACCGTTAGCACCTAGGCAGGAGCGCCCGCCGCCAGATTGTACCATGGAACGATTGGGCTCGACTGCTTGGTGTCCGCTGCGGTGCCTTCTTAGGCGGCAGGCAGCTAGGGGTTCTCCTGAACGCGCGTCGTAATACTTTGGAACTCGCAGTTGATCATTGAGTTGACACAAATATTAAAATTACCCTTCTGTACACCTGGTCTTGTTGCCACTACGTAAAGAGTAACGACAAGATGATCGCCAGGTGGCACATCGATTTTGAACATGTAAGTCATCCAAGGATCAACGAACCCTACGTGATCAAGAGCGGAAAAGGGTGGTTCGATTCTCTCGATCGAGACTCCGGACAGGTACGAGTCACCAACGTCCACCGCCCGAAAAGCCAAATGTTCGAAAGAATAATTCAGGACGTGCACTGAGATTGTAAATTGCTCACCGAGATTCACGAGTTCAGGGGAGTCTACCCACATGGTGACACCGTCAGGAACTGGCGAACACGCGCTCATGAGGAGCAGCATCGCGACCAGCCCGCCGATGATCATACGTCGGTAATCGACTGGCATCTCTCGCCACCTTGTATATCGCTTCCCACGTCCCACGGTCGGTGCGAAGCTGAGGTTTACCCGGGGAGATCGTTGCCGCCTTAGGCCCCGAGCCTGCCTGTTAGATGGATCCCCCGCCCTCTTTGCCCATGCCGTGGAGTATCTGAGGCCCAAGAGCCTGCATCTACAAGGTCGGTAGGCAACGGTTCAGGGTCAGGGGACCCGGGTGAGATAGTAACACCATGGAGGGATTGAATGAAGAAGCAAGCGCTGGTCGGAATCGATGTAAGCGCTCGGTCTCTGGATGTCGCACTGGAGCGGGGGAAGACCTCGCGACAGGACTTGGTCTTCGAGAACACAGCCGAAGGACATCGAAAGCTCGCCAAGAAGCTGACTCGTGGCGGGATGCGAGCTCGCGTCTGTCTTGAAGCGACGGGTGTCTACCATCTCGATCTCAGCCTGGCACTCCATGCCACGAACGGAATCGAGATCATGGTCGTCAATCCGCGGGCCGCGAAGGACTTCGCTCGAGCTCAGTTGCAGCGTTCCAAGACAGATCGTGTTGATGCCCGCTCTCTGCTCGAGTTCAACCGGCGCATGGAGTTCGTTGCATGGCAACCTCCGTCTCGCATGATCTTGGACCTACGCGCGCTCTCGAGGCGGATCCAGGCACTCTTGGTAAACCGAGCCCAGGAGAAGAATCGACTCCATGCGGACGCGGTCGTCGCGGATACGACACCTGCCATCCAAGAGAGCATCGAGCGGCACATCCAATCGATCAACGACGAGATCGCTGCGCTGACCGAGGCTGCACTCGACATCGTTTGCGCCGATGCCGAACTCAAACCCAAGTTCGATCATCTCGTCTCGGTCAAGGGCATCGCGGACGCGAGCGCAATCACGATCCTGGCGGAGCTGGCCGTTCTGCCAAACGACATGACAGTCCGGCAATGGGTTGCCCACGCGGGAATCGATCCTCGTTGCGTGGAATCAGGGACTTCCGTCCGAGGCCAGGTGAGGATCAGCAAGGTCGGCAACCGCCATCTGCGCGCCGCACTGTTCTTGCCCGCGATGGTTGCATCACAACACGAGCCACAGGTCAAAGCCTTCTACCAGAAGCTCATCGCGAATGGCAAGAAACCCATGCAAGCGCTCGTGGCTGTGATGCGGAAACTACTCCATGCAATCCACGGAATGTTTCAACACGACGAAAATTTCATTGGAGAAAAATTCTATGCTGGAAACGCTTGACTGGAGACGGAGTATCTAACGGACCGGCGCTCACCCGCACCAAACAGCGCTAACCGTTAGCTTTGCGGCAGGAGCGCTCGCCGCCAGATTGTAGCATGGGTCGATTGAGCTCGGCTGTTTGGTGTCATGTGGGAGCCGATGTCGAGCACCGCGCTACTCAGGGAGGAAAGATCCAACGACCGCAAAGATGAAAAAGCTGCCTCCGAGGATAATTACAGCTACGTCTTTGCCAGTGTAGTCGGAGTTCAGGTCCTCGCTCGCGTTGTGCTGCTCGTTGAATCGCTGCGTTGCTTGCTGAACGGGAATGAGCGGGAGGAAGCTTGCGAAAGAGATGAGCCACCACGGGTCTGGTAGCCGCCACAACGCAGTTAAGAGCAGATAGCAAATTGCTAGAAACGGGGGGGGCCAATCTGCAGGTGTGCCGCCCTGCGTCACGCGATCTCGAATCCGGCCGAATAGGGAGAAGCTCCAAAGAGGAGCGAATAAGGCCCTCCAAAATGGACTCAGTGTCTCACCACTAGCTGCTTGAATTCGCTGCCAGTTCTTGTATGCCCAATACAGCTCGTAGATTCCAAAGGTGCAGATTGAGAGCACGATGAGTTTGTCAGTGGCAACAGGGAAAAACGGAAACAGTCCCCGCGTGGGCGTCAGTCGCATTGCGGGGGGCTCACGCATTTTCCTACGCCTGGACTGCTCCAGCCAGTTCAACTCCGGCTCGATCGCTACCTCGCCATCGACCAGGTTAGCTCCGCACGAGGAACATGATGACATCGTGTCGGAGAACTCCTGACGGATCCCCGTTGAAAGGTAATCCGGGCACTCGTCGTTCGAGCAATGACGTATCATTGACGCCTTTCCATGGGGTGGACATCCTCCTGCAGAGGCCAACTTGCCACGAAATCCTACCGCGCATAGCGCCAGAGGGCCCGCTGAGCGAAAGCTGGTTCGCCCGCCACCTTTTACCTCTAGCCCAAGCCACTGAACGACTTTCGTATACTCCAGACAGGTTTCCGGGAGAGGCTCGTTGCAGCCGGAACCGAGGCGCCAAGTACAACCGCATACTACCAAATTCCGTTTGACCAAGTCTTTAGTCGGACCTCTTCGGTGTCTTGTTGGCGCCGTTGTCTTATGTGTCAAGAAAACATCTCTGGAAGCACATATATGTTACAAACTATAGTTTCAGAAAAAACTTGACACTTCCCCCGAGAGCTGGCTCTATAGGATAAATTTCAGGGCCGACGGACCCGACATGGGACGATCTGCCCCATTTAAGCTTCACACATGAGGGGTAGTGCCGTGTCGAAGGCAACGATCCGCCGTTCCGTCGTAGGGTCCCTCGTAATTGTCGCGCTTACCGTCACAGTCTGGTCCGCTGTCGCCCAGGCTGGGCCGGTGCCTACCCCGACCGCGACGCCGACTGCGGCGCCCACGCCCACGCCGCCGACGCCCGGACCGGTCGTCGGCTGGGGCAACACGGCACCGCCCCCCGACGCCGTCAACGGCGTTTCGGGGCTCGCGACCGACATCGCGGCGGGCTACCTCTACAGCTGCGCGATCCAGGCGGGCACGGGTAAGGTCATCTGCTGGGGCAACAGCACCCACGGCCAGGCGACGCCCCCCAACGCCGTCAACGGTGTTTCGGGAACCGCGACCGACATCGCGGCGGGCGACTACCACAGCTGCGCGATCCAGGCAGGCACCGGCAAAGTCGTCTGCTGGGGCCGGGACGACTACGGCGAGGCGACGCCCCCCAACGCCGTCAACGGCGTTCGCGGGATCGCGACCGACGTCGCGGTGGGCTACTGGCACAGCTGCGCGATTCAGACGGGCACGGGTAAAGTCGTCTGTTGGGGCGACAGCACCTTCGGCCAGGCGACACCCCCTCACGCCGTCAACGGTGTTTCGGGGACTGCGACCGACATCGCGGCGGCCGGCCGCCTCCTTTCGGCTCACAGCTGCGCGATCCAGGCGGTCACGGGCAACGCCGTCTGCTGGGGCTCCAACTCCTACGGCAAAGCGACGCCCCCCGACACCGTCAACGGTGTTTCGGGGGCCGCGACCGACATCGCGGTAGGCAGCGATCACAGCTGCGCGATCCAAGCGGTCACGGGCAACGCCGTCTGCTGGGGCTACGACTTCGACGGCCAGGCGACGCCCCCCGACGCCGTCAACGGCGTCTCGGGGACGGCGACCACCATCGCAGCGGGCACCCGGCACAGCTGCGCGATCCAGGCGGGCACGGGCAACGTGGTCTGCTGGGGCAGCGACTACGCCGGCGCGGCGACACCCCCCGACGCCGTCAACGGCGTTGCGGGGACCGCGATCGACATCGCGGCGGGCACCAACCGTAATCTCGCAATTGCCGCGATCCCCGGGCCGACTGCGACCCCGACCGCAACGCCTACGGGGCCGACACCGACGCCTACGGTCACGCCGACTGCAACCCCGACGTCCACCCCGACCGCGACACCCACAGCCGCGCCGCCTGCGCTACCTGGATCGGTCGTAAGCTGGGGCGACGATAGCTACGGCCTGCTTACGCCCCCCGACGCCGTCAACGGTGTATCGGGGACCGCGATCGACATTGCGGCGGGCGGCTGGCACAGCTGCGCGATCCAGGCGGGCACAGGTGAGGTCGTCTGCTGGGGCCAGAACCACTACGGCAGGGCGACGCCGCCCGACACCGTCAACGGTGTTTCGGGCACCGCGACCGACATCGCGGCGGGCAGATGGCACAGCTGCGCGATCCAGGCGGGCACGGGTGAGGTCGTCTGCTGGGGCGCCGACACCTACGGCACGGCGACGCCACCCGCCACCGTCAACGGCGCCTCGGGGACCGCGACCGACATCGCGGCGGGCAACGACCACAGCTGCGCGATTCAGGCGGGCACGGGCCACGTCGTGTGCTGGGGCCGGATCCACTCTGGCCAGGCGACGCCCCCCGACGCCGTCAACGGTGTATCGGGGACCGCGACCGACATCGTGGCGGGTTACTGGCACAACTGCGCGATCCAGGCGGGCACGGGCGACGTCATCTGCTGGGGCTCCGACCGCTACGGCCAGGCGACGCCCCCCGACGCCGTCAACGGCGTTTCGGGCACCGCGACCGACATCGCGATGGGCGGCTGGCACAGCTGCGCGATCCAGGCGGGCGCGGGCAACGTCGTCTGCTGGGGTGCCAACTATGACGACTTTGGTCGCTTCTACGGCGCGGCGACGCCCCCCGACGCCGTCAACGGCGTTTCGGGAACCGCGACGGACATCGCGGCGGGCACCCACCACAGCTGCGCGATCCAGGCGGGCACGGGCAACGTCGTCTGCTGGGGCCATGACTACGACGGCCAGGCGACGCCCCCCGGCACCGTCAATGGCGTTTCGGGGACCGCGACCGACATCTCGGCGGGCGCCGCCCATACTCTCGCAATTGTCGCGACCCCCGCCGAATGCCTCTGCGAGGTGACGAACATCAACCCGAATCAGGTTGTCCTTCAAGACGTGAGCACGGGCGGGAAGGGGTCGAAGCTCGCCAGGAACATGGTCGTGATCGTTCACGCCGTGGACGCTCCGGGTGCGACCTGCGACGCTGGAGAGTTCTCGAACCCAACCTCCGTCAACCTCAAGATGGTCGATGATGATGGAGATGTGCTCGTCGATAGCGCCAAGACCATCGTGTGCGAGGGCGGGGGCGCTGCGACCAGTGTCAAGAGGACTGTCTTCTTCCAGGGCCCCGACAACTGCGAGAACGGGGCGGTGCCTCCGCCGAAGCCCGACTTCAGCCTCGGTACGATCACGAGCACGGGGTCGGCGCCCGGCGCTGCGGACTACGTCGAGAACACCAAGATCAAGTGCTTCGAGTAGCGCCAGAAGGCTGACGGAAACGTCGAAGCAATAAGGACTCGATCACGTTCCTTCCAGAAATGACCGGGGATGGTGGAGATCGGGTAGCGATATTTCGGCGGCTCGGGCCAACATTGTCCGTGCGCGGATTCCGGGGAGAGGATTTGCTTTAACGGCCCTTAAAGACCCCTATTTCCACTCATAAGACGAATTCCAGAGCAGTTTCACGGCCCCCGTCACATTCCCAAGCTGAGGGTCGCCGGTTCGAGCCCGGTCTCGCGCTCCAAATTTCATGCAGCCAGTCACGCACTTAGCGGGCTGGCTGCACTTCGTTTGGGATTAGATTTGCTTTAACTTGCTGTATAACTCCGGGTCGCACGGGAGAATCGGAAA